>ERZ857521.268-NODE-268-length-83194-cov-4.259589_pt1 | contig 83194 bp, 71 predicted proteins | sample MGYA00519701_ERZ857521 | MGnify/ENA primary metagenome ERZ857521 (study PRJEB31778, sample SAMEA3449346) | human gut metagenome | biome: human gut; feature: human-associated habitat; material: faeces | place: United Kingdom | collected 2010/2012 ...
CTGCTTCATCAACCATGACAAAAATCATGATTAAGAAGTCACTTAGAGCATACATCTCCGCTGGCCAGCTTATATTTCTTGTACTGCTTCACGGCAAAGCAATCCGGCTTGCGCTTTTCCAGGCCCTTGAACATATAGTCCACCGCGTTCATATAGGACTCGTCATCCTCTTTCACGTCCATGCCGGAAATCATATCCACCAGGGTATTGATGTTCCGATCCTCGGCGGGTGCCTCGAAAATGATATAGGCAATCAGGGCGCAGTACAAAAGCGTTTCCGCAAAATGGATCTCCCTCCTTGCCCTCGCCCTTCGTGTTCGCTATGAGGGTGTCCACGAATTTGAGGATGTCCGCCTCATTGTGGATGTAGGACAGCGGATTGTAGTGCATGGATTTTGAAAAATCGATGCTGTTGAACACTTTGACCTTATATCCCCGGCGTTGCAGAAAAGCCCCCACCTGGGAGAGCACCCCGCCTTTTGGATCGACGCACACATAGGAGCTGTGCGCCTGGAGTCGCTGGGGCGTGAGCCAGAAGCGGGTTTTGCCCGAGCCGGACGAGCCGATCACGCAGGCGTTGAGGTTGCGGGCGTTGGCCGGGTTTTTAGGCCGGGTGTTCATGGTGAGAAACTCCGTCTTTGTCAAAATGACGTTGTTCTCAAACTTCGGATCGACAAAGGGCTTGATGTCTTTTTCGGTGCCCCAGCGGGCCGATCCGTATTCTTCATCCCGTCTGAATTTCTTTGCGTTCTTGCTTTTGAAGTAGATCAGCAGGCGGAAGCCCACCGCACCCACAATGCCGATGAGCCAGTCAAAGGGATTGAGCCCCGGCGCAAAGTCGGCAAAGGCCGGGCCGATGGTCTGCCCCAGCCCCATGAGCTTATGGGCGAAATCCGCGCCAGCGGCCAAACGGTAAGCCGTCCCCAGCTTTAAGCAGGCCCACAGCACAAACAGATAGGGGATGTTGGGGAGTACATATTTTTTGATGCTATCTGTCCTCACGAACCGCCTCCTTTACCCGTTCCCGCTTGCGGGGCTTTTCCTTCGCAAGCTGATCCGCCGCCTGTTTAAGCTGTTCCCGGATGGGGATGCGGCGGGATTTGGATTTATTCAGCACCTTCCGCGAGTATTCAGAAAAGCAGGCGGTGATCGCATCCGCCTGCCCCGACTTGAAAAACAACAGGTATTTGTCCGGCCCGGTTTTATAAAAGGCATAGTCTACATTCCACTTCCGGGCCACCCGGTCAAAAGCCTTCGTGTCCCCGGAAAGCTCAATGCTGTTTGTAGCCGCGCCGTGTCCCATGAGCTTTTTCACGCTCTGCCTGCCGTGGGGCGTTTGGTGTTCCCGGTAAGCCTTGCGAATCTTCCGGCCCACAGCCCCCAGCACATAGGCAAGGCCCCGCGCCGTCAGCTTGCTGGCCCGGACAGAAATTGCTATGGTACGCCGGGAAACATCTTCATCAATCAGTTATACCGCCTCCTTTCCGGCGGCCACCTCGGGACAAAGTGTCTCGAAGTGCCGTCTATCGTTCCTCACGCTCCTTATTAGAAAGTTTCCGATAGCCTTCCAAAGAGGAACCGTCAATAATCTCCTTGTAGGCCGCCATCTGTTCCCGGATAGAAAGTTTCGGATAGGAGAAAACTCTGTGCTCGGCGGGGATGTCCTCGATCCCGTGGTAGTGCTCGATGAATTTCCCACCGTTATTCAGCACATAGCCTCCGGGGGCATAGTGACCATCCTCGTTAATCCGAATATCACGCCCGTATGCCTCATAGTCAAAATAATTCAGCAAATGCTCCGGCACATCAATGGCCTCCATGTCCTCCACATAGATGCGGCCCAGCGTTTCATCGTCCCCCACACCGGGATAAAATTCAAAACAGTCCAGGTTTTGCGTGAGATTGATTAGGTCGGCCACGCTGGAAGTGTGCTCGCCGCTGTCAATCACAGCCTCGAATTTCTCCAAATCGCTCTGATCCAGTTCGGAAAGTAGGCAGGCCAGATGGTTGAGCTCGTCAAGATTTTCGTATTCCGTCAGATAGTCATAGAGCCCCAGCACATCCCCGTCAAAGCTGGTAATGAAAAACTCCTCATACCGCACACCATCCACACCGATGCGCTTTAGGAGCGCCTGCACCTCCTCCGTGGTAGTGGGGAATTTCAGCGTTTCTCCTACAAGCTCGCCCTCGTTATATTTCCCCAGGTTCGTGATGTAGGCTTCGAAAAGGGCCGCCATCAGCGGCGGCCCTGTCCCTTGACGGTAAGGATGCCCTCAAGGGTGGTAGCAGTAATCCCCAGCCGCTGGGCAACGGCGATGTCGTTTTTCATGGCCTCGGTCATGGTATGGCCGCAGACCACCAGTACATGGGAGCGGCGGAGCAGGTCGCGGCTCATGTCAATGCCGCTTTTGTGTTCCTCCGGCACTGCATCATTGAGGAACAAGGGCAGATACAGGGTAGGACAGATGGGCGAAAAGCCCGCCTCATACACCGCCCGGCAGTAGCGGGCCGCCTGTTCTGCGTTTTCACTGTCACCGCCAAGCCATCCGGCGGTAATATAAGCAAGTGGCCGTTTCATTGTCAAAACCTCCGTTCTTTGAAGAAAGATACTTCAGCCCAATCCCCCCGCCCTTTCCCAGTCATGGGAAAGGGGGCGGCTCTGGAGGATATATGCCCCCGCCGCGCCGCTGGAAGTAACACAGCCGGGGCAGACCGTCAAGGGCAGGCCGCCGCAAGCGGCGGTGCGTTGCACCCTTGACGGCCCACTCCCGGCTGTGCAGGAATATAGGCGGCGACGGGGGATATATCACCACAGAGCCCTCTGCAGGAGGGGCGGGGCCCCTCGGGACAATTTGTCTCGAAGTGTGGTCGGGTTACTTGTCTTTTTCCATCTTTTTCGGAGCCTTTGCCAGCTCGGGCGGCTGTTTCTCCTTCCACTCGTCCAGCAAAGTCATGATCTGCTCCTTCATTTTGGCGGGAGTGGCCTCCTTGCCAAAATATTTCTCCAGTTCGGCCATCGAAATAATCACGCCGCGATCCTCCTTTTTCTTTTCGCTTAATATGCCGTCAATCACATCGCCGTTGAGCTTGCCTTCCTTATCCAGTTCCCGGAGCTGTTTCGCCTGGGCCAGAGAGGGGGACGCCTGTTCCCCGTCAATGGAAACGGCAATCAGCCTTTGATTTTTCGGCTTGATATAGGAAAGCTCCACCGCAGGCATGAAGCCCATCTTTTTATCGTCCACCTTATCCATGAGCTCCGGGACAAGGTGGTTAAGGCGCAGATACCGCATGACCTTTTTATAGTTCATGCCATGCGCCTCGCCCACGATTTCAACCGAGCGTTTCCCCACATCGCCCTCGGCCACATTTTTCAGCCGGGAGCCCTGGTGCTTGATGTCCTCTACCTCCAGATCCAAAAGGGCGGCCAGTTCGCTGGGGAGCGTCTGATCCCTCTGCTTGTTGCTGTCCTTCATGGCCTCCACCGCCTCGTGGTCGGTCATATCCCGGACAATAAAGGGCATTTCCTCCAGCCCAGCCAGCTCGCTGCCACGGCAGCGGCGATGGCCTGCCACAATCTCATAGCCGTTTCCGTCCTTTTCCGGGCGGGCAAGGCCGGGCACCATAACGCCGTTGAGCTTGATGGATGCCACGGTTTCCTGCATTTTGGCATCGTCCCGCACCTTGAACGGATGGGGACGGAATGTATGGAACGGATGGAGTTCGGAAAGTTTCAGATAGACCAGCTTTCCCTCCTCCACAGGACGGGGCGGCACAGCCGGCTCCGTCACACCTTGCTCCGGGGGAGCGGCCTCCTTTGCGGGCGTATCCTTTCCTGCATCCGGGGGAACAGGAGCTTCGGGAGCTTTCCCGCCACTTCGGGACAATTTGTCTCGTTGTGACGGCTGGGTCTTGTCGGGAGCCGCCTTGTCAGCCTTAGATGGGCGGCCCTTGCGGGGCCCGGCCTTTTTAGGCTCCTTTTCGGCCTCCGGCCCGGTGCGCTCCGTCTTATCAGACTTAGGGGGACGGCCCCGGCGCGGCTTTTCAGCTTTCTCGCTTTCAGCGGCAGGACGCTCCGGCGCAGAAGCCCCGGACTCCTGTTCACGGGATGCCTCTGCCTTTTCCACCTCGGCCCTGGCCGCCTGCCGCTTTTCCGCCATGAGCGCGTCAATCTGCTCCGCAGAGATTACCACATCGCCGGGCTCGGCAGGCCCGGCCTGTTCCGGCGGGTGTTCGGGAACGACGGCCTCCCCGTGGGCCGGATCACCCACAGCGGGCGCGGGGGCCTCTTCGGTTTTCTGCGCCTCGGGGCCCGTGTTCAGTTTTTCATCTGCCATTCACTAACCTCCTTTTCGTGAAAGTTGCACAATTTTGAGGATTAAATTTCTGTAATTATTTTTCTGCCTCCTTCCGGTCTATCCACGCAAAAAAGCCGCCCAAGATAGCACCTGGACGGCTTTCTGCGTAATGTGATAGATCAAATATTATTTTTTTCGGATTGCAGGCCCCGAAAAGCCTTGTATTTACAGTGTTCCTAATAAGAAACAATCAAATGAAGTGTGTCCGAGGGCGGTTGTTCACCGTGGACGGCATGATTGAGGACGAGGGCAAAATCCAGCAAATGATTTTAGATGAGGTCATGAGCTGCCAGAGCATCGGCATTGCAAAGAAGGTAAAAAGCCTTTTTGATACCCTAAAGCTCATGGCATACTCTGACCCGTTACCCATCGAAACAGACCGCATCCACATGGCAAACGGCACGTATTTTCTAAACGGCACATTTACCGAGGACAAGACCTACTGCAATAACCGCATGAAAGTCAAGTATAATCCGGGCGCACCGCAGCCGCAGCGATGGCTGCATTTCCTGTCCGATCTGCTCGTGCCGGAGGATATTCCCACCTTGCAGGAGTATTTGGGGTACTGCCTTATTCCGTCAACCAAGGGGCAGAAAATGCTCATGCTTATCGGCAAGGGCGGCGAGGGCAAAAGCCGCATAGGGCTTGTGATGCGCTCCATCCTCGGTGACAGCATGAACACCACCAGCATTCAGAAAATCGAAAACAACCGTTTCAGCCGAGCCGATCTGGAAAACAAGCTGCTGATGGTGGACGATGATATGGATATGAGCGCACTTCCCAAAACCAATTATATCAAGGCCATTGTTACAGCCGAGTGCAAAATGGATTTGGAACGCAAGGGTGTACAGAGCTATCAAAGTCAACTGTACGCTCGTTTTTTATGCTTCGGCAACGGAGCATTGACCGCCCTGCATGACCAGTCCGATGGCTTTTTTCGCCGTCAGATCGTACTGACCACCAAGGACAGACCCGCTGACCGCACAGACGATCCTTTTCTCGTGGAAAAGCTCATGTCCGAGATGGAGGGTATTTTCCTTTGGTGCTTGGAGGGACTGCATCGACTGCTTGCAAATAATTATCAGTTCACCATCAGCGGACAAGCCATTGAGAATGTGGAAACGGTCAAGCGAAGCAGCAACAATGTCATTGAGTTCTTGCAATCGGAGGGATATATCCGCTTCAAAGCTGACAGTGAAGCAAGCTCCAAGGCACTCTATGAAGCCTACAAACTCTGGTGCGAGGACAATGTGCGAAAACCCATGTCGGCAAACAGACTCAGCTCTGAGCTTGCTCAAAATGAGCGTCTTTACAACGTGGAAGCTACCAACAACATCTATACCGGAGGAAAACGGGTGCGTGGCTTTGTCGGAATTGAGGTGCTGGCGAAGTCCTCTTTTCTAAAATGGTGAGCGAAGTGAAAAAGTGCTGTACGTACCGTACAGTACGTACGGCACTTTTGAAGTCCATCGTTAATACGGGCATTGAAAATGATGCAAAAAATCAATGCTTAAAATCAAGCCTTGTGCAATCCGTGAGGATTTACACCGCAGGAAGTACAGAAATCATCATTCGGTGATTTACCAAACAGCAAAGCCAATTCACGGAACTGTGGTGTTTCTTCCGTTTCGGTCTGCTCTCCCACAAAACAGCAAACCTGATAGGGTGCTGTTGTGGACAGGACTACGCAGAACGAAATCTGAGAGGAAAACGCCATTTTCAAAATCATCATTTATCGGTGACAGCAGTTCACCGCACAGCAAACCAATATCACGAAATTATGGAGGAATTTTTGTATGAAATCGAATTTGAGAAATGAAATCAAGTCGTACATTGTACGGCAAGGGATGACCATGCAGGAGGTCGTGGACCTTCTTGCGGATGAATACGGATGGAGCGACAGTGTTTCCAACCTGTCCAACAAGCTCCAGCGTGAATCGCTCCGCTATACCGAAGCGGTACAGCTTGCCGATGTGCTGGGCTTTGAGATCGTATGGAGAAAGAGGGGTGATCGCTAATGGCAGCTCCGCAGTACGCTATTTTACGCTTTGCCAAGTATAAGGGACCGGAGATCAGCGGCATTGAAGCGCATAATGAGCGAACCAAGGAGAAATACGCAAGCAATCCCGACATTGACCCGTCCCGTACACACCTAAATTTCCACCTTATCAAGCAGGAACGCAAATACCGGGCTGAATCCGAGCGACAAATCGCAGAAGCCGGATGCCGCACACGCTCCGACAGCGTTCGTGTGGTGGAAGCTCTGATTACTGCCACACCGGAGTTTTTCAAGGGCAAGAAAAGAGCCGAGATCAAAGAGTTCTTTAGTGAAGCCTTGGAGTTCATCAAGCAGAATCAAGCCCCCGAAACCATCATATCCGCTGTGGTGCATCTGGACGAGAAAAATCCCCATATGCACCTTTGTTTTGTCCCTCTGACAGAGGATAAGCGTTTATCTGCCAAAGAGATTTTGGGGAACAAAAAGAAGCTCACACAATGGCAGGATAAGTATTGGGAACACATGGTCAAGAAATATCCCGATCTGGAACGTGGGGAAAGTGCCAGCGAGACCGGGCGTTACCATATCCCCACAAGGGTATTCAAGCAGATGGCACGTCTGAACAAGCAGCATGACAAGCTCGCTGAACTGCTCTCCGATATGAAATTTACGAACTACAAGGAACGCTCCGCACAGATTGCGGCGTTTCTTGAAAGGTATATCCCCGATGTTGCCGCCATGGAAACGCAGATGAAGAAATATGAGAAGTTCTTCAAGACGGCGGACGGCAAACAGAAAGCGTTGGAAAAGAAAAATGCCGAACTGACGGAAGCTCTGGAAGAAAGCGAGAAAGAAAGTACCGTCAAGAAGCTGCAGGAAATGCGTCTGCACAGCGATTATGAGCGTATCAAGGGTATTCTTGACCGCATCCCGCCGGATGTTATCAGTCAGTACACCAACCGCAGCACACAGAAACACGATATTCACCGATAAGAAAGGATATTTTGCCTATGAAGAAAAACAAGACCTATACCGTAACCCAACTTAACAAAATGATGATGCGTGATGACCTCTCCTTGTGGGAGATCATTGAAGCCTGTGCCTTTATCGACATCTGCGACTGCTATGAGCCGATGTTCTATCCTCCCAAGGAGCAGGAGGACGAATGGCGCAGACTGCGTGGAGAATATGAGCCGGAGCCTACTCTTGAAAATACTTCGTTCTATGTTACCGAGCCTGACGGAACGAAGTATTTTTATTGCGGTAATACCCGAACCAAGGTAACGGAGTTCTTTTCTCCCAACGGACAGACCTTGGATAAGGTAATTGAAAATCTCGTCCGTTTCGCCGCAGGAAATACCGTGTCCGCAAATATTTCGATGAATTGTTAACAGAATCGCATTGAATCACAGCCCACGCTTATGGTATAATGTATTATAGGAAAGTATTGTAAGCGTGGGTTGTTTCACGAACAGGAGGATTTTTAATGAAACAACCGTACAATACAGCACTATATATGAGACTGAGCCGTGATGACGAGAATTATGGCGACAGCGTTTCCATCGAGACCCAGCGCACCATTTTACAGCAGTACGCAAAGGACAACGAGCTTCATGTGGTTGGCGAGTACATCGATGACGGATGGAGTGGCACTACCTTTGAAAGACCGAATTTCAAGCGAATGATGGCAGATGTGGATGCAGGACGAGTAAACTGCATCGTGACCAAAGACCTCAGCCGCTTCGGACGTGACCACATCATGGTCGGCTACTATCTGGAATACGAGTTCCCGGAGAAGCAAGTGCGATATATCGCCGTATCCGAGAACGAGGATACCAAGAAAGGCTTGTCCGATTTCGTTCCTTTCAAGAATCTGTTCAACGAATGGTTTGCCAAGGACACCAGCCGCAAGGTCAAGACCGCACTTCATGCCAAGTTTGCTGCAGGAGAACGCACCTTTGCTTATGCGCCATTAGGGTATATCCGACATCCCGAGATCAAGAACGCCATTGTGATTGATGTGGAGACCCGCTGGATCATCGAGAAAATCTTTGACCTTGCCTATCATGGGGCGGGTGCTGCCAAGATCGCAAGAGTATTGGTGGAAGAACACGTTCCTACTGCCGGTTGGCTGAACTATCAGCGATATGGGACATTTGCTCATATCTACGAGGGACAGCCTGATGAAAAGTCTTACGCATGGACGCTGGCACAGGTCAAGAGCATCCTAAAAGACGAAACCTATATCGGCAACAGCGTACACAACAAGCAGACCAACATTTCCTACAAGAACAAGAAAAAGGTACGCAAGCCGCAGGAGGAATGGTTTCGAGTGGAGAACACCCACGAAGCCATTATTTCAAGGGAAGTCTTTGAACAGGTGCAGGAACAGATCGCCACTCGCCGCAGACAGCAAAAGGACGCTACCACACAGATATTCTCCGGTCTGGTTAAGTGTGCGGGCTGCGGATGGTCGATGCGCTTCGGTACGAACAGACAGAACAGCAAGCCTTACAGCCACTACACTTGCAGCCAATACGGACAGGGGTTAAGACAGTGTTCTGCCCACTATATCCGCTATGACTTTCTCTACCACTACGTTCTGACAAGAATACAGGATTTGTGGAGACAGGCGCAGGTGGACGAAACAGAGCTTCTGCATCGGCTGCTGAAAGGAAGCGAACAGGAGCTTGCCGCCAATGCCAAAAGACAGAGTGCAGAGCTTACAAGAGCCGAAAAGCGCAGAACAGAGGTTGACCGCAAGTTTGCGAAGCTGTATGAGGACTGGTCGGACGGTCGTATCACGGAGTACAACTTCAATATGATGTCTCAAAAATATCAGACCGAGCAGCAGGAGCTTACCGAGAAGATCGAAAAGCTGTCTGCCGAGCTTGAATCTGAAAAACAAACAACTGTCGATGCGGAAACATGGATTTCTCTTATCAAGCAGTACGCTAACCCCACCGAACTGACGGTGGAGCTTCTAAATACGCTGATTGAAAAGATCATCATTCACGAAGCAACTACCGTGGACGGTATGCGTGAGCAGAATATTGACATCTACTACCGCTTAATCGGCAAAATTGAGTAAAAACAACAATATGAGTGCCTATGCAAGTAGGCGTAGGCACTCATACATAACCAATATCTTTAAGTGCGGGAAACGGGACTGGGCTGTCCGGACATCTCCCTGCTGGCGCCGCTGGCAGCGGCCCTGGGGGTCAGCACCGAGAGTCTGCTCACAGCGGATCTCACTGAAAATCCCCCGCAAGGAGGAAATATGAAAAATACCGTATTCTATATCTGTCCGGTATGCGGGAATCTGATCTTTTCTGCCTCGCCGGCAGGGGTCCAGTGCTGCGGACGCACCCTGGAACCCCAGAAGCCCCGGAAGGCGGAGGAACACCAGCGTCTGCACACCGAACCGGTGGAGGACGAATGGTATATCACCACCGACCACCCCATGACCAAGACTGAACACATCGCCTTTGCGGCCCTGCTCTCAGGCGGAAGCCTGCGTGTCTGGCGGCAGTACCCCGAATGGGACTTCCAGCTGCGGCTCTCCCGGCGGGAACATGGTCTGCTGGTGTGGTACAGCACCCGGGACGGCCTGCTCTATCAGCTCATCTGAATCCAACTGTCCCTTTGCAGTCAAAGCGCCTCTGTCCCCATGGGGAACAGGGGCGCTTTTCCCTGTCTGGAAAGCAGTTCCCTTGCCTGCATCGGGCGGAACATGCTATAATACTGGCTATGTGTGTGATTTCCGCCTCACTTCCGGCTGTGACCGGGCATATCCTGTAAGAAAAAACGAGGTGACAGCAGAAATGGTACAGGCAAAAAAATCCCTGAAACAGCGGCTCCGGATGGCTGCCATCATAACCCTGGCGGTACTGGCTGTGCTGACCGGCGGGTTCCTCTGGTATGTGTCCGACTACTACCGGGCCGAGGATACCGCCCTGGCAGTGCTGGCCCAGGAGGACGGCATCACCGTCCAGGACAACCTGACGATCCTGTCCCCGTCCTATCCCACCGATACGGCGGTGATCTTCTACCCCGGCGCCAAGGTGGAGGGGGCTGCCTATCTGCCCCTGCTCGACCAGCTCCGGCAGACCGGCGTCACCTGCATTCTGGTGGAGATGCCCTTCCACATGGCGATCTTTGACCCGGATGCGGCCCTGGATGTGATCCCCCAGTTCCCGGAGATCCGCCATTGGTACATTGCCGGACACTCCATGGGCGGCGCCATGGCGTCCCAGTTTGCCTCCAGCCACCCGGACCAGGTGGACGGGCTCATTCTGCTGGGAGCCTATCTCTACGGCGACTATCCGCCGGAGGACACCCTCACCATCTATGGCTCCCTCAACCAGAGCGTGGAGGATAAAATCGACTACACCGAAAACATTGTGGAGATCGAAGGCGGCAACCATGCCCAGTTCGGCAACTACGGCCCCCAGAAGGGAGATCTGCCCGCCGGAATCTCTGCCGAAGAACAGCAGCGCCAGACCGTGGAGGCCATCCAGTCCTTCCTGGCTGACCGCTCCGGCACCTGAGCCCTGCTCCCCTGCTTTCGCCCGGAAGCGGAGCGCCCTTCTCTTTTTCCCATTCATCATCACCCGTCCCAAGGAGGCTTTCCATGACCCTGCAGCAGCTGCGTTACATCATCGAGATCGCCCAGTCCGGCTCCATCAGCCTGGCTGCCCAGCGGCTCTTCATCACCCAGCCCAGCCTTTCCAAATCGGTTGCCGATCTGGAAAAGGAGATGGGCATCACCATCTTTTACCGGGGCAGCCGGGGCGTCATGCTCTCCCCGGACGGGGTCAAATTCCTGGCCTATGCCCGGCAGGTGGTGGAACAGGCCGATCTGCTGGAACAGCAGTATAAATTCGGCACCCCGGTGCGCCGGGTCTTTGCCCTGTCTGCCCAGCACTATGCAGTGGTTGCCAGCGCCTTCATCGATCTGGTCCGGGAATACCGGGAGGATCAGTATGAGTTCACCCTCCGGGAAAGCCGCACCTATGACATCATCGAAGATGTCCGCACCCAGCGCAGTGAGCTGGGTATCCTCTTCCTGAGCCATTTCAACCGGGAAGTGCTGCTTCGCATCATCCGGGACGCGGAACTGGAATTTGTCCCGCTCTTCACCGCCCGTCCGCATATCTTTGTCAGCACCGACCACCCCCTGGCCCGCCGCTCCTCGGTGACCCTGGACGAGCTGCGCAGCTATCCCCGGCTGGTCTATGAACAGGGCCTGCACAACTCCTTCTACTTCTCGGAGGAGCCCCATTCCACCGCTGAAAGCCCCAAGAACATCGTGGTCACCGACCGTGCCACCCTCTTTAACCTGCTGGTGGGACTGGGCGCTTACACCATCAGTTCCGGCATCATCCACCAGGACGCCAGCGGGTCCCGGATCACTTCGGTGCCCCTGGAAAGCGACGAAATCATGCAGATCGGCTATCTCCACCCCAAGGATCAGCCCCTGAGCCGTCTGGGTCAGCGGTACTTGGAATTCCTCCAGCCCTACCTCCGGCAGAAGCCGCCGTCTGTATCCGATGCCGGCACAGAACCCGATCCCCTGTGCCTGTAATACAGAGTGCCATAGTTTTTGGCTATGGTTATCAATCGTTTATCAGTATTAGCATATAGCCCCCAGTTGTGGTATGATAGGCCCATCGGTTCAAACAATCCGTTGTATCATACCATCCGAAGGGAGATTTCTATATGTCTTTTACCGAGAGAACCAAAGCACCGTTCCGTCTGGATGTAGTCGGCAGCTTCCTGCGTCCTGACGCCATCAAGGAAGCCCGTGCCGCCTATGCGGACGGCGCCATTTCCGCTGAGCAGCTAAAGGCTGTGGAGGACCGCTGCATCACCGAACTGGTGGAAAAGGAACTGTCAGCCGGTCTGCGCTGCGTCACCGATGGTGAGTTCCGCCGCAGCTACTGGCATCTGGACTTCATGTGGGGCTTTGAGGGTGTGGAACACATCGTCGGCGAGCATGGCTACTTCTTCCACGATGAGGAAACCCGTGCCGACACCGGACGCATCGTTGCCCCCATCCGGTTCAATGGTCACCCCTTCCTGGAGCACTTCAAGTTCCTGCGGGATCTGGTAGGCGACCGTGCCATCCCCCGTCAGACCATTCCGGCTCCGGCCCAGTTCTACAATGAGATGCTCCGCGGCACCAACTGCGACAGCCTGGATGCTGTCTATCCCACCCGGGAAGCCTTCCGGGAGGATCTGATCAAGGCCTATTCCGACTTTATCCATGCCCTGTATGAGGCCGGCTGCCGCAGCCTGCAGCTGGACGACTGCACCTGGGGCATGCTCTGTGATACCGAGCGCCGCAAGGCACTCTACGGCGGTCAGACCGACGCCGATGCTGTGGCTCAGCTCTATGTGGACCTCAACAACGCTGTCATCGACTGTGTTCCCCGGGGCATGGTGGTGAATACCCACATCTGCCGCGGCAACTATCACTCCACCTGGGCTTCCAGCGGCGGTTACGCACCGGTGAGCAAGATCCTGTTCGGTCAGGAGCGGGTGGACGGCTACTACCTGGAATTCGATGACGAGCGTTCCGGCGGCTTTGAACCCCTGGCGGATGTCACCGGCGACAAGATCGTGGTACTGGGCCTCATCACCTCCAAGCGCCCCCAGCTGGAGGACAAGGAGCACATCAAGGAGCGCATTCTGGAAGCCTCCAAGTATGTGCCGCTGGACCGGCTCTGCCTGTCGCCCCAGTGCGGTTTTGCCTCCACTGAGGAGGGCAACAAGCTCACTGAGGAGGATCAGTGGAAGAAGCTGGCTCTGATCCGTGAGATCGCCGAAGAAGTCTGGGGCTAAGATCCCTTTCTTTCCTGAATGGAAATCCTCCGGTTTTCCCCGGAAATAACAAAAGACCCGGAAGCGGCTGCTTCCGGGCCTTTTTTATGCGGTTTTTCAGTCCTCCACGATTTTGGAGAGTTTGGCGAGCTGTACCATGAACCAGACCTTCATGGCAACCCCTGTCAGCAGGCAGAGCACCCCCAGAATGCCCGAGCCGAATGCCATGGTCATCACATAGCCCACAGCGCTCACCACGCCCAGAATGGAGATGGGCTTGATGCTCAGCTCTGCTTCGGGGAAGCGTTCGTCCAGGATACCGGCTACCAGCAGATAGAGCCATACCTCCAGAATGACAAAGAGCACGCCGATCCCCACCGCAAACATGCCTTCGGGGCGCAGCAGCACCGATACCACCTCGGTGACAAACAGCACCCAGGCGATCATGGCAGGGGTGGAGAGGGATTCGCCGCCGCGGCGTCCCAGTCCGGTGACACCCAGCGCAAAGAACAGGCTGCCCAGCCAGTCGGGGAGGAAATCGACCCCACCGATAAACAGATTAAAGGCGGTAAAGAGGGCACCCAGTCCCAGCAAGAGGAGGATACGTTTCATAGAGCAGTGCTCCTTTCTGCCGTCAGGCCATTACAAAGTGGTAGAACACCAGCAGCACTGCCAGGAACAGCAGGTTCACTGCGGTGAAGAAGCCCAGGTACTTTCCCTTTTTCTCAGGGAAGGAGAGGGCGATATACTTATAGGAGATGAGGCTTGCCATCGAGGCGATCAGGGTACCCAGACCGCCCAGATTGGTGCCGATGAGCAGTGCCCGGGCATTGTCGGTAAAGCCGGAGAGCAGCAGTGCCGCCGGTACATTGCTGATGACCTGACTCACCAGAGCGGCAGCATAGACCTCCCGGCCTGCCAGCAGCGAGGCAAACAGCTCCCGGAAAGCGGGAATGCGTCCCACATTGCCGATGAAGATGAAGAATCCCGCAAAGGTGAGCAGCAGGCCATAGTCCACCCGGGCAAAGAGCCGGTGGTCAATGAGCAGAATAGCTGCCATCACCATGGGCACCAGCAGCAGCACCGGAATCAGCTTGGCGACTGCCGCAAGGCTGAGCAGGAACAGTCCCAGATAGCACAGCAGCCGTCCCCGGGCAGGCGGGAGCTGTCCGGCGGTGGAGGGGATCTCGGGCAGGGGTGCCGACCGGCGCATCAGCAGCGCCCCGGTGAGCAGCACCAGCGAAAGCCCCGCAAAGGGCAGCACCGCCCCGAAGAACTCGCCCAGCGGCACGCCGTAATGGGAGTAGAGATAGAGGTTCTGGGGGTTGCCCACCGGCGTTGCCATACTGCCCAGGTTGGCAGCCACCGTCTGGAACACCACCACCGGCACAATGCGGTCGGTGAGCCCTGCCATGCCGAGCACCGCTCCGGCAAAGGGCACAAAGGTGATGAGCGCCACATCATTGGTGATGAGCATGGCGGTGAAGAAGCAGAGCAGCACCAGCACCAGTTCCAGCTGACGGGCAGTGCGGGTGCGTCCGAGAATGCCCTCGCCCAGCCGCTGGAAGAAGCCGATGTCCTGCAGTCCTGCCATCACCAGCATCAGGCAGAAGAGCAGTCCCAGGGTGTGGAAGTCCACATAGCCCAGCCATTCCCGGTCCGGCGGCACCAGAAATGCCGAAACCAATGCCAGTCCCCAGGCTGCCAGCAGCACCGGGTCCCCCTTGAGTCGTTTCAAAAACAGTTGCACAGGTAATCCCTTCGATCCATTCCGTTAAACGGGTAATTTTTCAGCTCTCCAATTTTAGCACGCTCCCCCAGGGATTGCAAGATTCCAGCCCCGGAAATCCTCTGCCGGAACCGGAAGCGGACATTTTTCAACACGCCGGCCCCGCATCTGTGGAAAACTGCCCCAGAGGAAAGCTCTCCCTTTATAAAAGGAAGCCCGCCTCCCATGCGTGCCCGCCCGGACCAGCGCCCTATGAATACAGGCTTGCCTGACCCGGCAGGCCGCCGAAGTCATACCCCTGCCGGGATACGGCGATGATGGCCTCCATTTCGCTGAGCAGCCCCAGACGGCTGCACTCCTCCCGCACCCAGGCATAGAGCTTCGCCGCCCCCGGCACAGTACAGCGGTACCGGGTGCCGTACCGCTTCTCATACTTCTCCCGCAGGCCGGGGAACTCCCGGTCCAGCGCCTGATAGAAATACTCCCGCTGTCCCTCCCGCATAGTCAGGCCGGGCCAGCAGTAACAGAACCGTCCTCCGGCCTCCGCAGTCTGCCGGAGCAGCCGGGAGAGGTTCTCCCGGTTGTCGGTGAGGCCGGGCAGCACCGGCATGAGCAGCAGCCCGGTGAACACCCCCGCCTTTGCCAGCTGTTCCATGGCGGCAAACCGCCGCTCCGGAGAGGGTGCCCCGGGCTCCAGACGGGCTGCCAGAGCCGGGTCCGCTGTGGTGATGGAGAACTTCACCAGTGCTGGCATCTGTGCGGCGATCTCCGAGAGCACATCGGCGTCCCGGCTCACCAGGTCGCTCTTGGTATCCACTGCCACACCGAATCCATAGGCCGAGAGCAGCTCCAGGGCATGGCGGGTAAGCCCGAGCTTTCGCTCCAGCGGGTTATAGGGGTCGCTCATGGCGCCGGTAGCCACCACGCCCCGCCGTACCTTCCGGCGCAGGTCGTCCCGGACAATGGTCAGGGCATTTTCCTTGACGGCGATGTGATCGAAGTCGGGGTTGTGATAACAGCTGCTTCGACTGTCGCAGTAGATGCAGCCATGGGTACAGCCCCGGTAGAGATTCATATTATAATCGGTGCCGAACCACCACCGGCTCCGGGTACGGGTGACAATGGTCTTTGCGGGAATGGTCTGCATGGGCGCACCTCCTTCTGCCTCTGATGATACCCTCTTTCCCGGCAGCTGTAAAGCGCATCCGCCTGTTTTTTCCAGAACCGGGGATTTTGGCTTGGGAACCGGGTTTTCCGGCCCTGGGCAAAGCGCACAAAAATTAAAATAGCATCGGAGCATTCGGGAGAAAAACAGGTGAAAATCGAAGAAAAACGGAGTTCGCTCCATCCAGCATAAAAATTCCTTCAAAAAGGTGTTGACTTTTCCCGGGGGCACCGATATAATAGGACTTGTCGCTTTGACAGGGTTTCTTTTCATGCCCTTTTTAGGGCGCTGTCAATACATTCAGCCCCTGTTTTTTGGAAGCGGGCTGCAAATCATTTCAGGAGGTAAACACTATGACTACTATGCCCAAGGCTCAGGAAATCAGCCGCAAGTGGTATATCATCGACGCTGCGAACCGTCCTCTCGGCCGGACCGCTGCTGCCGCTGCCGCCATCCTGCGCGGCAAGCACAAGGTTGACTTCGCTCCCCATGTGGACTGCGGCGACCATGTGATCATCATCAACGCTGAGAAGGCAATCCTCACCGGCAAGAAGCTGGAGAAGAAGTTCTACCGTCATCACTCCGGCTGGGTAGGCGGCCTCAAGGAGATCCGTTACGATCACCTGATGCGCGAGAACCCCGAGAAGGCCATGATGCTGGCTGTAAAGGGTATGCTCCCGGACAACACTCTGGGCCGCAAGGCTCTGACCAGAGTTCGCATCTACAAGGGCGAGCAGCACAACAACCAGGCTCAGAACCCCACTGCGTGGACTCTGTAATTTGAGAGGAGGATTTTAGAATGTACGATTCCAAGCCCTACTACTACGGCACCGGCAGAAGAAAGCACTCGGTAGCTCGTGTAAGAATGTACCCCGGCACCGGCAAGATCACCATCAATGGCCGTGACATCGATGAGTACTTCGGCCTCGAAACTCTGAAGCTGATCGTTCGTCAGCCCATGGAGATCACCAATACTCTGGGCCGTTTTGATATTGTCTGCACCGTTGCAGGCGGCGGCGTTTCCGGTCAGGCCGGCGCGATCCGTCACGGTGTTGCCCGTGCTCTGCTCCAGAACGGCGATGAGATGCGCCCGATCCTGAAGAAGGCCGGCTTCCTGACCCGTGACCCCAGAATGAAGGAAAGAAAGAAGTACGGTCTGAAGGGTGCCCGTCGCGCTCCCCAGTTCTCCAAGAGATAACTTCTTCTCCTTCGGAGATACTTCATCTGTACGTTTCAAAAAGGATCTTCCCCGAACCGGGAAGATCCTTTTTTCTTTCTCCCGCAAAGTTTTCCCCTTCCCCATGCAGTAAATAACTGGTTTTTCCACACTGTTCTGTTGCACGATAAAATCCCGTTTTCTGTCCGGATCTCCCGGACTGCCCTGTATCAAGAAAGGAACCCGCTTATGCGTATCATAATTTCTGCCCTGCTCCTGAGCCTCTGCCTGTGTGCCTGCGCCCCTGAGAGCTCTCCCTCCTCCACCCCGTCCTCTGAGCCGGAAGTCACCTCCGGACTGGAAGTCCAGTTCGATGACCCCGAGGAGGCCCCGGAGATCACCGCTGACCTCTCCGGCACCGCTCTGCCCTGGGAGATGCGTCCGGAACACTGGAACGGCGCCATCATGTGCGGCACCGACCTTGCCACCGGCCTCATTGAAAAGCGGTATGATGAGATCCCCGCCGCCGCTGCGGGCAGCACCATCACCGTCAAATTCCCCGAAGGCGCCCGGCCTGAAAAGGTGATCGCCATGGCGGAAGCCCGGGATACCCTGGGCATGCCGGTGGGCGAAGGCGGTGAGATGCTCACCCTGGAAACCGATCTGGCAGCGGACGGCACCCTGACCTTCACCCTGCCGGAATTTGAAAATGACCCCAGCTGTACTGCCGTGCTGCTCAATGTCTACTGGGGCGAAAACAATGCCTGGTATGCCCTGGCTGTCCAGACCGGTGCGGAAGCTCCCGGCCCGGACCAGACCCTCCCCATGCTGACCCATGGTGTCTGAGCGGTCCGGGGAGAAAATTTCCCCGGCGGAGGATTTTCCCATAGGAAGCGCCGGCAAACTGTGTTATACTGGTAAAAGAATATCGAGAGGAGCCAGAAAAGACATGAAACGACTGCTTGCGCTGCTGCTGACCGCAGGGCTGACCATAGGGCTGACCGGCTGCGGGCCGGAACAGGGGGAACATTCCTCCCAGGAGAGTTCCGGGGTGGAGAGTTCCCGTCCGGATCTGTCGCTGCCTGAACAGTCGTATGATTCGGTGGAGGAAGTACCGGACTTTTATGTCCAGGTGCTGATGATGTACGGCGCCGCTGAGGACCCTGAAACACGGGAGCTCCATCCGCTGCATGTGAGCCTGTTCTATGGCGATGGCTGGAAAGACGGCAGCGAACTCACCGCCGGTGATGCCTACTGCTGGTTCCTGAGCTTTGTAAACGACCTCTCCCAGGAGGAGATGGAGGAGCGCTACGCCTCCCCGCTGGGGGAAAACCAGGGCTGGTTCTTCCCCGAAGAGGAACTGGAGAGCACTATGTCCGCCTGGTTCGAGGGCGTGACCCCCGAACAGTTCCGCGCGGATTCCAACTTCTATGATGCCGAGCATCATGGCTACCGCTCCATCTCCGGCCCGGGCATCGGCATACAGCCCCGGCTGGAACTGGGCGAAGTGCGTTCGGACGGCGACCTGCGCATCATTCCGGTCTTTATGGACTATGAATCGGGGGAAGATCGCCGCATGGAACTGACCATCCGCATTTCCCCGGACCAGAAGAGCTATCAGTTTGTCTCCTGGCTGCCGGCGGAGAGCCAGAATATCTGAACCAATCACAGTCCGTCCTCCGGGGCGGGCTGTGTTCTTTTATAAGGAGGGAATCATCATGCGCCGTATCCTGTGTGTCATTCTGCTGGGCGGGCTGCTCCTGACCATGCTGTCCGGCTGCACCAGCCGGGAGCCGTCTTCTGAGTCCGGTTCCGAATCCCGGACCGCCTCTGCTTCAGAGCCGCTCTCCCCGGAGGACCCCTTCTATGAGGAGGTGCTCCGGACGCTGGGCGCCGAAAAAACTGAGGACGGACTGCTTGTGGCAACCCCCTGTTCCCTGCTCACCGTAAACTGGGCGGAGCCGGAGGACCTGGAGGGATGCCGGTACTGCCACTGGTACATGGAACAGCTTTCGGATCTGCCGGCGGAGGAAAAGCGTGCCCGATACACCCCGCCTGAGGGCGAGACCGGCTGGCTGATCCCCGCTGAGGAGCTGGAACAGGCCGCTGGGGAGCGGTTCGGGGTGAGTGCCGAACATCTCCGGGCGGATACCGACTGCTACCGGGAGGATCTCGGCGGCTACCAGACCGGCGGAGTGGGGCTTGGGGACCGCCCGGTTCTCACCGTCACGGCGGTGCGTGCCGACGGCGACTGGGAGATCCTCACCGTTCAGGAGGAATGGACGGTGGAACAGCGCAGCGGCACCATCGAACTGACCATCCGCCGGAACGGGGAGGACTGGCAGGCGGTAAGCTGCATGCCGGCGCCCCTGGACGAAGCTGCCCTGACTGCCCTGGCCCGGCAGGCCCTGCTGGATTATGGTGCCCAGGAGGTGGACGGCGTCCTGCGCTGCTATGGGATCAGCCTGTTCTATCACGATGGCTGGGCCAGTTTCAGCGAGCTCACCGGCGGGGACGGCTGGGCCTGGTATTCCGGCTATGTCCTGAATACCGTCCCGGCAGAGGAACTCCAGACCCGTTACGCCTCCCCCAGCGGCAGCGCCGGACGGTTCTTCCCCCAGGAGGAGATGGAATCCGCCCTCCTGCGGTACTTTGAGATCCAGCCGGGCTATTCGGTGGAACTGCTGCGCCAGGATACCCGGTATTATGACGCGGAATACCAGGGCTACCAGTTCCCCGGCGGTGATGGGGGCGGCGGCACCCAGCCGGAGGTATGCATAGGTACAGTCACCCAGGAGGGAGATCAGGTGATGATCCACACCTGGCTGGATTACGGCGGGGGTCAGACCGGCCATGAGATGGTGCTCACCCTCCGGCTGACCGGCTCGGAACCGGCGTACCGGTTTGTATCCTGGCTGCCCGAAGGCGCCGCTGTCAGCGCCGGAGAGGCGGAGGCCTGGCTGCTCCAGACCCTGGAACTGGTGCAGATCCAGCCGAACACAGCGGGCATGTTCACCGATAACGGCCTGGGCTGTCCGCTGCTCACTGCCGCACCCTGGGAGGACCCCAGCGAACTGGAGCCCCTTGCCCTGCTGAACTGGTACCAGCGTATGGGACTGCCCACCGCTTCCCGGGACGGCAGCCTGGAAACCTGGATTGCCGCCGATGACCTGGAAAACGCCCTGCGGGAGTCGTTCACCGCTGCGGACCCGGCCTTCCTCCGGGAACAGGCTGCGTATTATGACACGGACTCCGGACAGTACCATGCCCTGCTCGCCGGCGGACGGGGCTCGGGGCTGACCTACTGGGCCGCACCCCTCCGGCAGAACGGCGATACCTGGACGGTACTGCTCTCCGGAGCCAATGCCGAGGGCACCCGTGTACGGGGCAGCCTCACTGTCCTGCGCCAGGACGATAACCCGGTCCGGCTGGTTTCCTGGAACCCGGATCGGTCTACCATGAGTTGAGTTTTCAACACTTTCAACAGGTTGTAAACATATCAGAATACACACCGTGGAAAACAGGGGCTGTTATACCCTTGGTATTCCCGGAAACGCAAAAAAATCCGTGGGACAGTTCTCTTGTCCCACGGATTTTTCGATAGAAGAATCAGCCCAGGATTCCCAGATGTTCCAGGAGGATCTTCAGACCGATGAGGATCAGGATCACACCGCCGCACAGTTCTGCCTTGGACTTGAAGCGGCTGCCGAATACGCTGCCCACACTCACGCCCACTGCTGAGAACACAAAGGTGGTGGCGGCAATAAGACCCGCTGCCGAGAGGATCTCTCCCTGGCCCATGCCCAGGAAAGCAAAGCTCACACCCACAGCCAGGGCATCAATGCTGGTTGCCACTGCCATGGTGAGCATCTCCTTGGGACGGAAGGAGGCGTCCATCTCCTCCTCGTCCTCCTCACTGCGGGACTCCCGGATCATGCTGCCGCCGATGAAGCAGAGCAGCACAAAGGCGATCCAGTGGTCGATGCTGGTGATGGCGGCTGAAAACCGCACGCCCAGCAGCCAGCCGATGGCAGGCATCAGGCCCTGGAATCCGCCGAAGTAGAGCCCAGCCAGCAGATTATGCCGGAGGTTCTGTTCCCGGCAGGCCAAACCCTTGCAGATGGATACGGCAAAGGCGTCCATGGAAAGCCCCACCGCAATGAAAAACAGCTCAATCAAACCCATATTCTTTTACCCCTGTCATATCAGATCCGTTCACTGCACTGTATGAGCGGGCAGCTCCCGGACAGAACCGGACTGCCGTTCTGCGGCTCCTGTGCAGTGATGCGTCAGCCAAGCGGCAGAATTGGCCTGCCGGGACAGGACCGGGCTTTGCCGCCCTCTGATTCCCGTTCCCAATGGTACAGCAGACGCATGCGGGCTATTATACCATGGAGCAAAGCGAAATGGTATAATTGGCCATTGGGACGAATCGTCCGACCATAAAAAAGTATAATAGCCGACATGCGGCTATTATACCGCACTTTCAGCCCAGTGTAAAGAATTCCAGGGAAAGTGAAAAATTAGATGCACAATTTTGCATTTTTGGCTTTCCTATCCGGCAGATTGGTGTTATAATAGTGCTTGTATCGTTATGGCGTACAAATGCCTTTTGAAAGGGGACAATTATAATGACTGAAAGACAGCAGCAACTGGTACAGAATGTAGAGAAGCACCGCCAGATGATCCTGGATGCGGAGCGTTGGCTCTGGGCTCACCCCCAGACCGGCTACACCGAGTGGGAAGCACACAACTATCTGGTGGAAAAGTATGAGGCTCTGGGTTATTCCCTCACCCTGGCTGGCAATATCCCCGGTTTCTATACCGAAGTGGATACCGGACGCCCCGGCCCCAAGCTGGCAATCTTCGGTGAGCTGGATGCCCTGGACATCGCCAATCACCCCGAATCGGTCAATGGCATGGCCCATTGCTGCGGTCACAACGGTCAGTCTGCTGCCCTGCTGGGCATTGCTGCTGCCCTGAAGGAACCCGGCGCACTGGATGGCCTGTGCGGCACCATCCGTCTGGTTGCCGTACCCGCTGAGGAGATGATTCAGCTGGCCTTCCGTGAGGATCTGCGCAAGAAGGGCGTGATCCAGTACATGGGCGGCAAGGTGGAATTCATGGCCCGCGGCATGCTGGACGGCGTGGACATCGCCATGATGGTACATGGCGGCGCTGCCGGTCCGGATGAGGCCTTCGACTTCTCCGGCGGCCTGGGTATGAATGGCTGCATGGCAAAGACCATCCGCTATAAGGGCAAGTCCGCCCATGCAGGCGGCGCTCCTCATCTGGGCATCAATGCCCAGTATGCTGCCATGCTGGGTCTGCAGGCCTGCAACGACCTCCGTGAAACCTTCCAGGAAAAGGATACCATCCGCTTCCATCCCATTATGATGGGCGTCAACTGCGCTGTAAACATCATTCCCGATGAGATGAAGATCGAAAGCTATGTCCGCGGCAGAAGCCTGGAAGCCATCAAGCGGGAAAACATCAAGGTCAACCGTGCCCTGACCGGTGCTGCCCTGGCTATGGGCGCCGGTGTTGAGCTCAGCGACCGTCCCGGTTACTCCCCCGAGTACCATGATCCGGCCTTCATGAAGCTGGTCGAGGACTGCTGCTGCGACCTCGTGGGCAAGGATCGTGTGAAGTTCGACTATGAGAGCTGGAGCACCGGTTCCTCCGACTTCGGTGATGTCACCTGCGTAATGCCCGGCGTACAGTTCTTTGCTGCCGGTGCCATCGGCACTGGTCACGGCATCGACTACTATGTCAAGGACCCCAACCGGATGTGCGTCAATGCCGTCAAGGCACAGCTCTTTGTAGCAGACGCCCTGCTCCGGGACGACGCCGCTGCCGCCCGGAAGATCATTGCTGATTACAAGCCGCAGTATCCGTCCATCAAGGCATACCTGGATGCCATCAATGAACTGTTCCTGGATAAGGACGCTGTTCAGTACGATGAGCACGGCAATGCCACTGTGGACTTCCAGAACTGATCTGTCTGCTGTTTCACTGCATAAAAAGAACGGGTATCCCTCTTTCGGGGGATACCCGTTTTTTCATGCTGCCGGGGCAGGGATTACTCTGCCTCTGTCCCGGATTCGGACTGCGATTCTGTCTGGGATTCAGACGAGGACTCTGTCTGCGAGCTGGCAGATGCGCCCTCCCGGGGATTTTCCACCGGCGGGATATTATAGACCGACACCTCATATCCCTGGCTGCGGGCCTCATCAATGAAGTCACCGAGGATCTCACTGTTGGTCTCGGATACGGCATGCAGCAGGTAGATAGCGCCCGGATGCAGCGCACCGGTCACCTTCTGATAGGCAGTATCCGGATCGGGCTGGTTGTTCTGATCCCAGTCGTTATAGGCATAGCTCCAGAAAGAGGTCTGGTAGCCGGCGTCCTGCAGCACAGCCAGACTCTGCTCACTGAACACACCCTCGGGATACCGGAACAGGAACATGGTGTAGTCAAAGTTCTCCTGCACATAGTCATGCAGTTCCTTGACCTCCTCATACATCTCCTCGGGGGTGATGGTGGTGAAGTTCGGATGGTTCATGCTGTGGTTGCCCACAATATGTCCCTCATCGATCATGCGCTGTACCAGTTCGGGGTTGGTCTTGCAGTAATGCCCGGTGACAAAGAATACCGCCTTGACATTCTTCTCCTTGAGGATATCCAGGATATCAGCGGTATTGCCGTTTTCATAGCCCTCGTCAAAGGTGAGGTAGATGCGCTTTTCATCCGGGCCGATGAAGTTGACATTGTAATCCCCGTACTGTTCCTGCAGCTGCAGACAGGCGATGGGACGGTTCTCCTCGTCCATATTGGTTGCCGGGCCCCAGGTGACAGCCTCTCCTGAAAGCTGTGCCACCACCGGGAAATTCGATCCCATGGCAGGTTCCGCGTAAGGATAGGGATCACCCGATTCCCACTCCTGTTCCTCCGGCTCGGATTCCGATTCCGGTTCCGACGAGGAAACCGATACCGGCTCCTGTTCCGTTTCCGAGGAGGAAGAACGCTCCTCTCCCCGGTCGGTGGTGCAGGCAGTCAGTCCCACAGTCAGAACCAATGCCAGCAGAATACTGATCCAACGGTTTTTCATTGTTTTTCCTTCCTCCCGTTTTTTATGTCGGGCACAATCCGGGCAAACTTTCCATAAATGACAGTTTTTCCCGTCCGTGTGCGGTTTTTTGATGGGTTTCGTCTTATTAGTATAGCATATTTCGGGATTTTCGTGCAGTCCCTCTCTGCTATTGTGTACAGCTTTTTCCCATCCATTCCGTCCTGGTGCGGCATTTCTGCGGTTTTTGTATGTAACAGGGATATTACAGCCTCTTTACCTGAGTTTTACACACCAGCTCTCCGGAACATGGTATACTGATACATGAGAATTATATCAAACCATGTAAAAAGGAAGGAACAGTCACCATGGATTTCTTCATGATCGTTTCCCTGCTGGGTGGACTTGCCCTGTTTCTGTATGGTATGTCCATGCTGGGCAGCGGCCTGGAAAAACTCTCCGGCGGCCGTCTGGAACAGACTCTGGAAAAACTGACCAACAATGTATTCAAGGGAGTTCTGCTGGGTGCTCTGGTTACCGGCGCCATTCAGTCCTCCTCTGCCACTACGGTTATCGTGGTCGGCCTGGTCAATGCCCGGATTCTCAAACTCCGGCAGGCCATCGGCATTATCATGGGCGCCAATATCGGTACTACCGTCACCGCCCATATTCTCCGGCTCTCGGATCTGAGCTCGGATAACTTCTTCCTCATGCTCCTCAAGCCCACAACCCTGGCTCCGGTGGTCGGCATCATCGGTATCCTCATGGTCATGGTGGGCAAAAAACAGAAGTACAAGACCCTGGGTGAAATCCTCCTGGGCTTCTGTATCCTCTTCACCGGTATGTTCAATATGGAAGCCGCTGTCAGCCCGCTGAGTGAATCGCCGGAGTTTGCCAACCTGTTCGCTTCCTTCTCCAATCCTGTCATCGGTGTTCTGGTGGGTGCCGGCGTTACTGCCATTATCCAGTCCTCTTCGGCTTCCATCGGTATCCTGCAGGCTCTCAGCTCCACTGGTATCATCACCTGGTCGTCGGCAATCCCGATTATCCTCGGTCAGAATATCGGTACCTGCATTACCCCCATCCTGGCCTCCATCGGCGCTTCCAAGAACGCCAAGCGTACCGCTGCGGTACATCTGTCCTTCAATATCATCGGTACCTTTATCTTCCTGGTGGGCATCTATACCATCCAGTCCATTTCGCCCTTCTCCTTCTGGGAACTGCCCATTGATAAGGGCGGCATCGCCAACTTCCATACTCTCTTCAATGTCTGCGTCACCTTCATGTTCCTGCCCTTCGTAGGCCTGCTGGAAAAGATGGTGGTACGCCTGATCCCCGATCAGCAGACTGCCGACGAGGTGGACGATCCTGCCATTGCCCTGGACGACCGTCTGCTCACCTCGCCTGGTCTGGCCATCCAGCACTGCCGGGACGCTGTGCTGCAGATGGGCAAGCTGGCCCGGAAGAACTTCTCTGCCAGTGTGCGTCAGCTGGAACAGTACAACCACAAGGAAGCAGAAAAGATCCGGGAACGGGAAGATACCATCGACCGTCTGGAGGACCGTCTGGGCAACTATATGCTCAAGATCCCCCAGGACAACCTGAGCGAACAGTCCAGCGCCACCATTTCGGCACTGCTGCATATCCTCAGTGAATTTGAACGCATCGGCGACTATTCCATCAACCTGGTGGAATTCGCGGAAAATATGGAATCCACCGGCGCAGAATTCTCGCCCCAGGCACAGTTTGAGCTGACCACCATCGGAGAAGCCGTCAAGGAAGCCATTGATATGGCACTGGGCTGCTTTGAAAAGCAGGATCTGGCTCTGGCTGAGACCATCGAACCCCTGGAAGAGGTGGTGGACCAGATGCAGGAGACCCTCAAGGACCGCCATATCAACCGTCTGCGCAACGGTCAGTGCACCGTAGATGCCGCCTTCCCGTTTGTGGAATCCCTCTCCTGCCTGGAGCGGATCTCCGACCACTGCTCCAACATCGGTGTGTATATGATCAGCTATGTCCGGGGCAGCGATGAGGTGGATCACCACACCTACATCATGCAGCTGCATGCCGGTCAGGTGGGACATTACAACGAACAGTTCCGCCGCTATACCGAGAAATATTACGATCAGATCCGTTCTGCCAAGGCATAACCCCTTCTGATCCCATAGAAAAACAGGACACACCCTCGGGTGTGTCCTGCTTTTTTTGCTGTGCGGGAGATTGGGCGGCAGTATAGGTGCGGCTCTGCCTGATGCGTGGGAGGGCGCGGACAGGCGCAGGCGAGAAAGGCACTTCCATGCGGTGGGGCTGGCGGTGTGCTCATCGGATAGATTATCGCAAAGGACATGCCGGTATCGGTGGGCAGTGAGCCGGGATTCCCCCCCCTGGAGCGTGCGTATGCATGCCAGTCAGGCCGGGTGCGGGGGGCATGGTGGGAAATGCTACTTCTCGTGCGGCGGGGTTGGCAGTGTGTTCGCCGGATCGCTTACCGCAAGGGGCGAGCCGGTGTCGGTGGGCGGTGAGCCGGGCTTCCCCTGGGAGCATGCGCATGCATGCCTGGCAGGCCGGGTGTGGGGGTCACAGTGTGAAACGGTGCTTCCCATGCTGCGGGGCTGGCGGCGTGTTCGCCGGATGGCTTACCGCAAAGGGTGAGCCGGGCTTCCCTTTGGAGTGTGCGTATGCATGTCCGGCAGGCCGGGTGCGAGGGCACGGTGTGAGACGGCATTCCCCATGCTGCGGGGTGCGTGTCAGCGGGCGGTTTCAGACAGCACAGAGCTTCTTTGCCGCTCTTTCCCCTGCCCAAGGGCATAAAAACAGCGCCTGCCGTGTGGGGACAGACGCTGTTCGGTTTCAGGTTATGCCTCGGGGTTTACCGGGGGCTGGGAGTCCTTATTGATGGGCTCCCCGGTCATGGGGTCAAAATTCGCGCCGGAGGGCTGATCCGCTGCCGGAGCCTCGGGCAGTTCCGGGGCGGGAGCTGATTCAAAGCCCTCAGCAGTGAAGTCCGCCGGCTCCGGTTCGGTGGGCTCAGGCGGTGTGGGCTTCGGGAACTTCTTGCGCAGCCGGGAGATGAGCACCAGCAAAGCCAGCGACAGGGCAAAGAGCAGGAAGCCCAGCCAGCTCACCAGGCCGAGATCCACGAAGCCCAGCTGGGTGAAGTCGATGTCCGCTGCCGGGAACTGGGCCACCAGGGCTGCCGCGGGGGTGCCGTTCTTATCCCGCACCACTGCCGCAATGCCCAGCATGGGGGTATCCGATCCCGTTTCCACCGGGGACTTGGTATAGGCGTCCTCGGTCTTGCCGCTCAGCAGTCCACTCACGCCGGAGCCCAGCTTCTCTGCCAATGGGCCGGTCCACTCGCTGCCCGGCGCCAGATAGGTCACCCCGGCTGTGCCGGTATCCCGGTAGCTGCTGTCGCACAGTACGATGGTCTTGCCATCCTTCTGGGCTGTCAGCCAGATGCGGTCATATCCGGCAGCGTCCCGTACTTCGGTGAGCAGGCCGCTCATCTTCTTGAAATCGTTGCCCTGCATAGGGGTCTTGATCAGCGCCGCAAGCCGGTCCTCTCCCAGTTCCGTGACTGCAATGGACAGGGTGCGCAGATTGGTGATGCCCGCCTCTGCCAGGACTTCGATCCGGGCACTCTGCCGGGCCGCGGGCCAGGCCGACGATGCAACGCCCAATGCCAGCGAAACCACCATCACCACAGCCAGCACCGGACGCAGCAGGCGATTATAAAGTATCTTTTCCATGGGTATCTGAAGCCTCCTTACCCGGCCTTCTCCGGCGCTCCGCCCGGGAGGGTCCGGTATTTTTCCCCGAATGTTCCCGGGGTCATGCTTTTGCTTTCAGTATAGCACAAAGCCGCAGGGTTTTACACGCCTGCGGCAAATTTCATTCGTCCATTTTCTGTGCGTCTGCCAGGAACCGGGTCCGGATCATATAGAAGGAAAGTCCGGCGGTCACCAGCTCCGCAAAGGGAATCGCCAGCCAGAGCCCGTCCAGACCCAGCAGGGTAGTCATCAGCCAGATGCCCACCAGGATAAAGAAGAAGGTCCGGGCAAAGGAGATGAGTGCCGAGGTGCGTCCGTCCGAGAGGGCGGTGAACAGCGCTGAGGCAAAGATATTGTACCCCGCAAAGAGGAAGGACAGTGAGAAAAGCCGCATGCCGCGGTTCACCAGCTGGGCGGTGAGGGAGCCCTCCGGGGCGAAGATCACAGCGATGAGCCCCGAGCTGAGGAAGGACACCACGCACACCACCACCGATGCGCCCAGCACAAAGCGGATGCAGTGATCCCGGATACGCAGCAGGTACTGATGGTTGCCGGCGCCGTAATGGAAGCCGAACACCGGCGCCACACCGATGGAAAAGCCCATGAAAAAGGCCACCATCAGGAACTGGGCATACATGATGACGGTGATGGCAGCCACACCGTCGGTGCCGATCCAGGCCATGAGGATCAGGTTGAAGATGACGGTGATAATGCTGGAAGCCAGATTGGTGACCATCTCCGAAGCGCCGTTGGCGCAGCTTTTGAGCAGGACAGTGAAGTCCCAGCGGGGACGGGTAAAGCGCAGGCCGGAGCGGTTCCGGGAGAAGAACCAGAGCCCGCCCAGTGCCGGGATACAGTAGCCGATGGCAGTTGCCAGGGCAGCTCCGGCGATTCCCATGCCCAGCGGGACGATAAAGACATAGTCCAGCACCATATTGGCAAAGCCGGCGCCTACGGTGAGCCCCAGGCCCAGTCCGGGACGGCCGGCGGTGACCAGGAAGCTCTGGAACAGGCACTGGAGCATGGACATGGGCATGAAGCAGAGCAGTACAGTGATATACTGCCGGGCGTGGTCCCAGGTGTCGGCACCGGCGCCCAGGAAGGCGAGCACCTGATCGGTGAAGGCCAGGCAGATCACGCCGGCCAGAATGCTGAAGGCCACGGCGGTCAGCACCACGGCGGTGAAGTGTCCGCTGGCCTCCTGATGTTCCCCCCGGCCCATTTCCGAGGCGACTACGGCACTGCCGCCGGTGGCAAACATAATGCCCACTGCCAGGAAGAAGCCGATGAGCGGATAGACGATGTTGGTAGCGGACAGGGCCGCTGTTCCCACATACCGGGAGATAAAGAACCCGTCCACAATGGTATACATGGATAAGAACAGCATCATCACAATGGATGGCGCTGCGAACCGCAGCAGTTCCCCGGTGGAAAATTCCCGGGAAATACCCGGCGTATTCATAAAAACCTCCTTCTCCCTCACAGTGAGGGCGGTGAAAATAAAATACGGGCGGCAGAGGATTTCCCCTTTGCCGCTCGTTTCAGTCAGAAGATAATCAAAGATTCCGGTGGGATCATCAGCCGGGGATTTCTCCCACGCCGCCGAGGATCACACGGGGACGATAGGGGAACCGGTCCACTTCCTCCCGGGAAGTGACGCCGGACAGCACCAGAACTGTATCCAGGCCGCTCTCAATGCCCGCTACCATATCGGTATCCATACGGTCGCCGATAATGGCTGCTTCATTGGAGTGTACGCCCAGCATATTCAGTCCGGTACGCATCATCAGGGGATTGGGCTTGCCGATGTAATAGGCCTCCTGTCCGGTGACCATCTCAATGGGCTTGACCAGTGCCCGGCAAGCCGGAACTATGCCCTGTTCGGTGGGGCCGGTGAGGTCCGGATTGGTGGCAATGAGCCGTGCCCCACGGAATACATGGTGTACCGCACGGCAGATATTGTCGTAATTATAGCTGGTGGCCTCGCCGACTACCACATAGTCGGGATTGGTATCAGTGAGGGTGATGCCCCGCTCATACAGGGCATTGTACAGCCCGGGTTCGCCGATGACAAACACATGCGCCCCCGGCATCTGACGGGCAATGAAATCCGCAGTGGCCTGGGCACTGGTATAGAAATGGCTCTCGTCCACCTGCAGACCCATCCAGGCCAGCTTTTCATGGAGCTGACGGGGTGTCTTGCCGCTGTTGTTGGTGAGGAACAGGAACTTCTTATCCTTCTCATACAGCCAGTTGACAAACTCCACCACACCCGGCAGAATCCGGTTTCCATGGTAGATTACACCATCCATATCACAGATATAACCCTTTTTCTCACGGATCTTGTCCATATACATTCCTTTCTGCGCCACTGCTTCCGGCGCCGGCTCTCGGTTTCCTTTTTATCCCACTGGTTCGAGTGTACAATATCCCCCGGCGGTCTGTCAAGCACCGCCGCAGTTCCCCATGGGATTTATTTTTCACCCGGCCGGCTGCCTGCTTCTGCCGCCTTACTTCTTCGCAGCTGCCCGGCCTTCCTCAATGATCCGGGCCGCGATGTCCACCGCACCCGCTACAATATCCGCGCACTTGTGCTGCTGCTCCATCAGGGCCGGGTCCTTGCCCTCCATGAGCTCCGCGCACTTCACCGAACCAAAGGTCTGCTCAAACTCCTGCATGAACCGCTCAGTGAGCTCATAGAGCAGGGTCATATCCTCGCCCACTTCCCGGCGTCCGAAGTTGGCGCCGATGGCTGCCACACTGCCGTTGACTGCGCCGCAGTTGGCACACCGGCCCATATTGCCATGCAGTCCGGTCATAATGCGCACGGTGTCCAGCGGCAGATCCGCATAACCATGCTCAATAAGATACCGCAGGGTGCTCTCCGCACAGGAGAGGCCGTCGTCACTGAAGTAGGGGATTTTTTCATTGAGTACCTGATGCATCGTTATTTCTCCTTTTTTCCTGCCGGGTCCGGCCCGGCGTGATTCTGCTATCCAGTATAAGCGATGTATCCCGGTCTGTCAAAGCCCCCGGCACAGAAAAATACCCGGAGCACAGACTGCTTGGGTCTGTACCCCGGGCATCGGGCTGGGTCAGAACCGGACACGGAGAAAGTTTCCTCAGTCCTCCAGCCCCTCCAGAAGCTGTACCAGCTCCTGGAAATCTGTGGCGTCTGCCTGCATGACCAGGAAGTACCGTCCCACATTCTCAATGATCTTATAACCCGCATAGCCCTGGGTATAACCCATCTCAGCGGTATTCACCATGCCTTCCGCCTTGTTTTCCAGCTTCTCCCGGATCACTTCGGGGTCTGCCTCCTCTGTAGGAGTCAGCATCAGGAAAAAGCTGGTGTTCTGATTGGGCGCGCCCATATAAATGGTCACCGCTGCCACCTGGGTGCTGTCCAGAGCCAGATTGGCGCTCAGGAATTCGTCCATGCTCGCATAGGCCGACGGGTCCTGCCATACGGTATCTTCCAGATAGGGTTCCACTTCTGCCAGAATATCCTCATCGGTGAGCGGCGCCTGGGATACAGTGCTGCTCTCCTCTCCGGAAGCGGTGCTGCTCCCCTCTGAAGAGGTGCCGCCGGTACAGCCGGTCAGAAGCAGAGCCGATGCCAGCAGCGCTGCCAGCAGTTTTTTCATCTGTTTCATAGAATTACCTCCTGTTTTTCAGTGGCATCGGGGCATTCCAGTCCCCGGAAGAAAATCTCCATCAGCCGGATCACCTGCTGTTCATGCAAACGGATCTTTTCGGCATCGGGTTCGCTGATCTGTTCCGCAGCCAGCCAGATCCCCTGAAGCAGGATCTGGAAACAGGCGTCCAGATCCTCCGGCACCATTCCCAGCTGACGCCGGGCAGTCTGCCGGAAGAAGTCCAGGTTCACCTGTTCCAGCTGGGAACGGATCTCCCCGAGCTGGGGACGCAGATAAAGCGGATGCCCGAACAGCACCTCATAGAACACCGCCTCATACCGGGGATACTCCCCGAAAAAGCGGTGGCGCAGTGCCAGGAATTCCCCGACCTGCTGCCGGAGTGTCCCCCCGGACACCGGATGCTCCCGGAGATAGTCCGCCATCTTCTGGGTGCTCTCCCGGCAGCAGCTGAGGTACAGATCCTCCTTGCCCGCAAAGTAGTGGTAGATGATCCCCTTGGAGATCCCCGCCCGGGTACAGATGGCATTCATCGACGCGCCGTCATACCCCTCGGCCCCGAATACCTCCAGGGCACTGTCCAGAATCCGGCGGCGCATCTGCTCGGTCTGAAGTTCCCGCCGCATGGAAATTCCCCCTTTCCCCACTGATTTTGGCTCCATTGTAACACGGATTGACCGATTGGTCAATTTATTTTTGACCGAACGGTCACTTTTTCTCCCGGAAATCCCCCGGGCACCGGCGTGGGAACCGGCTCCCGGGGGAAATATCGCTTACATCCGGCGGGCAGCGTCCAGGGCCAGGGCCGAACGCTCGCACTCATCGGGCTGCATGGTGAGCTGTACGCACAGGGGACTGCCCTTCATGCGGGCCGCGGCATAGGAGAGCCCGTTGGTGCGCCGTCCCAGCAGGGGATTATCGATCTGTTCGGGGTCGCCGAGCAGGATCACCTTGGTGCCCTGTCCCACCCGGGTGATGATCCCCTTGGCCTGCCGGGGCGAGAGGTTCTGAGCCTCGTCAATGATGAGCCAGGTATCGGTGATGGAACGCCCCCGCATGAAGTTCATGGCCTCGGCGGTGAGCACCCCGGCATCAAAGAGATAGCTGATCCGGCTCCGGCGCTCCTGTTCCCCGGCGTCCCCGCCGAACAGGTTTTCCAGATTGTCCATCACCGGGCGCAGCAGCGGGGAGATCTTCTCCTGTTCGTCCCCGGGCAGGAAGCCGATGTCCTGGTCGAACTGGGCATTGGGGCGGCAGATGAGGATCTTGCGGTAGGCCGGCGGCGACTGCTCCAGCACCTGTTCCAGTCCCGCCGCCAGGGAATAGAAGGTCTTGGCGGTGCCCGCCGGGCCCTGGACAATCACCAGCGGCGCCTCCTCTGCCGGAAGCAGCAGCGCCTCCTGAAAGAACTGCTGTCCCACACTCCGGGGCCGCACCCCGAAAGGCCGCACCTGTCCGTACCGCAGCCGGGTGATCCGTCCGCCGGCATACCGTCCCAGCATGGTCTTGCGGCTGTCGGTGTCCGACCGCAGCAGCAGGAACTCATTTTCGGTGAGCTCCACCTCCTGCCGGACACCCTGATTGTCCACCGTGTAGACCTCCTCCGGCGCCGCGCCCTGGGTCTTGAAGGCGTCCAGGCTGGCATCGGGCAGCCAGACCTCCCGCCGCCCGGTATAGGGCTGCTCCTCGGGGATACGGTCCGCCCGGAAATCCTCCGCCGGAATGCCCATCATCTGTGCCTTGATCCGGGCCACAATATCCTTGGTCACCAGCACCGCCGGAGTTCCGTCCTCCCACAGCCCCCGGCATACCTTGAGAATGCGGTTGTCCCGGCTGGCGGGGTCCATGCCGTCGGGCAGGCGTACCCCCACATGGTTGACCTCCAGCCGCAGGGTGCCGCCTCCGGGCAGGGATACCCCTTCCACCAGACTGCCCTGGCTGCGCAGTTCCTCCAGGAACCGGATCACCTGCCGGGCACTGCGTCCCTTTTCCCCTTCGGCATTCTTGAGCCCGTCCAGCTCCTCCAGCACTGCCAGGGGCAGGACGATGTGATTATCCTCAAAGGCCTCCAGTGCCTCAGGGGATTGGATCAGCACATTGGTATCCAGTACATAGGTCTTTTGCATAACAGTTCCGCCTTTCCGCCGCAGCGAGATTGCAGAGAAGCCCTGTCCCTCAAAAAACACAGCACGCCCTGTCCCCGCCGCCATCCCGCTATGGACGGCAGCCGGTTCAGGGCGTGATTCTGGGGTCCCGGCACAGCAGGGATCATGGACAGCTCTCCTCTGTTTCGGTGATGGAAGCGGGCAGTCCCATCCAGGTACTCCCCTGCTTCTGGTTTCACTCTACTTCATATCTATGAAAATCACCCCGCAATGGTGTGAAATCCGGGTTAAACTCCCCCGGTTCCGCCGGAAGTTTACAAACAGTTCACCCCACTGACCGGCTATCCGCCCCACGCCATGGTTATCATAGAATCAGAACAAGCCCGGCTGTCCGCCGGAGAAAGGAGCCTCCCCCATGCAGTCTGCCCTCACCCCCTCCGCCGATTCCGCTGCCCGGGACTACTATGCCCGGGAAAAATACCGTTCCCGGCTCTGTCTGGGCGGGGTGAGCCTCGGGCTGGCCGTACTGGGCTGCTGTGCCGCCCTCCTGCCCGGCTTCCAGTCCGCCGCCGGTACCCTGGGCATCGCCCTGGTCTGTGCCGGACTGCTCGCCCTGCTCTGCCGCCGCCAGCTCCGGTGCCGCGGCAGGGTGGACAGCTGCCTGCTCCGGATGCGTCCGCTGCTGGTGCAGCAGTTCTATCCCGGCTGCGGCTACTGCCTGCTGGGCAGCCGGGAGATCCAGCGCCGCCTGCGGGAGCCTTCCGATGGGATCTTCTCCGGCGGGCTGGGGGAATACGGCGGCACCCTGAGCTGGCCCTCGCCCCGGGGCGCTGTGCTGGCCCATGACCTCACCGAGAACTGTCCCGGCGGCAGTGTGCGGGACTGGGTGGTGTATGAGTACCCCCTCCCGGCAGACAGCCCCTGGCGGCAGGTGAGCTATGCCCAGATCCGCTGCCTGCGCACCCCCGCCCCGGAACAGACCGGCAGTCCTCTCACCGCCTCGGCTCTGGGCAGCCACCGCTCCCCCGGCGTCCTGGAGCGTGCCGAGAGCTGGGTGGGCAATACCCCCCTCCTGCTGCGTGCCGACCGTCCGGAACTCTGCCGGACGATCCTCACCCATGGGGCAGCCAAACCGGTGCTGCGCTTCTTCCGGGAGGTGGACTGCCGCCGGCATATCCTCTGTTTCTGCCGGGGAAGCCTCTTTGTCTTTGCACGGGACAGCCGCCTGGATCAGCACTGGAGCCGCCGGGAAGGGCTCTGTCCCGAGGAGATCCGCCGGAACACCGCCGCTGTCTGCCGGATTCTGCCGCTGATCCCGCCCCTGGCAGGCTGACCCCTCTGCCCCTCACCCAATGCTTCCTCCCCCCTTTCCACAGTGCCCTGTCCGTCTGTTGTGACCGGACAGGGCGCTTCTTTTTTGCCGTTGACAGCCCCGGTCGGTTCTGCTATTGTATAATTAGCCTACAATTTGTAGTCCTAAAGGAGGAATGACCATGATCCCACAGATCTCCGATGCGGAACTGGTGTTGATGAAGCTGCTCTGGCGGCAGGGCGGCAGTGCCCTCTACGCCGAACTGATGGAGGCGCCGGACATCATCGCCCGGGGCTGGCAGAAGAACACCGTCATCACCCTGCTGGCCCGGCTGGGGGAAAAGGGGCTGGTGACTGCCGAAAAGCTCGGGCGGCGCAACCGCTACACCGCAGCCGTGACCGAAGCGGAATACCAGGCGGCCCAGACCCGGTCGCTGCTGGATAAGCTCTACCAGGGCGAGGCCCGGGGCCTGGTGCTGACCCTGCTGGAACAGCAGCTGCTCTCCCCCGAGGACTATGACGAACTGCGCACCCTGTGGGACCAGGGAAAGGAGAAACTGTGACTGCCCTGCTGCGCACGCTGCTCTCGCTGGCCCTGTCGGGCAGTGTGCTGATCCTGCTTCTGCTGCTCCTGCTGCCCCTGCTGCGGACCCGTACCAGCCGCCGGTGGCAGTACTATATCTGGCTGGCGGCAGTGCTGCGTCTGCTGGTGCCCTTTGCCCCCGAAGCCAGCCTGATGAACCAGCTCTTTGCGCCGCCGGCAGCGGTGAGCCAGGTCGGTTCCCTCCCGGAGGAGGACAGCGCCGCCCCGGTGCTGCCCGATGGGACGGAACAGGCCGCTGACAGCGAAGCCGCCCTCCCCGGAACTGACCCTCTGCCGGAGGAAAATGCCGGAGAGAGCCAGTCTGCCGGCAGCTCTCCTGCCGGAAGCCCGGACGGGGACGCCCCTGCCGGAACCACGGATTATCCGGGGGCCGGCGCTCCGGGTGGTCTGACCCTCCCCGATGCGGGGCAGCTGGCCCAGGCGGCTGCGCCGGCGGTACTGACGCTCTGGCTGGGGACTGCCCTGGTGCTGCTCATACGCCGGGGGCTTACCTACCGCAGCTTTGTGCGGGCGGTGCGCCGGGAGGCCAGGCCGGTGGACGACCCGGCTCTGCTGGGCTGTCTGCGCCGTGCCTCCCGCCGGGCGGGGGTACGCCATGAGGTGGAGTTGCTCTGTCTCCCCGGACTGCCCACCCCCATGCTGCTGGGGGTACAGCACCCCTGCATCGTTCTGCCCGACCGGGAAACCGGCAGGGAGGAACTGTTCTGCACCCTGCTCCATGAGCTGATCCACTACCGGCGGCGGGACTTCCTCTGCCGGTGGCTGGCTGGGGCGGCGGCCTGTCTGCACTGGTGGAATCCCCTGGCACGGCGGCTGGAACGGGAGATGGACCACGCCTGTGAGCTGGCCTGTGATGAGGCTGTGCTCCGGCTGCTCCGCCCCGGCGACCGCCGTCTTTACGGCGAAGTGCTGCTCCGGGCGGCAGCAGGATCGGTCTCCCCGGCCCTGCCCCTGAGCCAGGGCGGCAAACTGCTCCGGGACCGTCTGCAGGCGATCCTCTCCTACCAGGAGCGGCGCTCTCCCTGGCCCGCTGTGCTGGTCACCGGCGTGGTGGCGGCACTGGCTGTGGGACTGGGCGCATGCAGCCTGCCCCTCCCGGAACTGGGCTCCGCCCCGGAGAAACCGGATGCCTCCCAGTCGGAGCCCGATTCCTCCCAGACAGAACCGGAGGCTGCCCCGTCCCAGGCGGAGATCTCGCCGGAACGGGCGGCGCTCATGGCCCAGCTTCCCCCGATGGTGCCGGACAGCAACGGCACCTATCCCACCATACCCGGGGACATCTATGATGAGCTGGTGATCCAGTCGGATCAGCCCGCCGGGGAGAAGCCCTCCCTGGATCAGCTGGACAGCTTCGAGGAAAATCCCCTCTGCACCCGGATGATGGCCCAGCAGTACTATGAGCTGGAGAGCTGGTCGGTGCTGTATGAGAGCCGGGACTGGGTGCTTGCCCCCAATGAATTTGACCCGGAACAGATGGTGTTCCGGGACCGGTGGGTTCCCAGCTATTTCGTGATCCTGGAGATCAGCGGGGACGGCGAAAACGACCGCATGATCCTCAGCTGTCAGGTGAGCTATACCGTCACCAGTTCTTCCGGGGACTATGTACCCCGGGTGAGCCTGACCCGCACCGCCTATACCGGACGGGAAGCCGACCTCCGGCTGGGCGAGGATCTCTCGGGCTGGCAGGCCGTGCTGGCCGAGGGTACCACCAGCCACTACAACTTCTGGAACCCCTCAACCGGACAGGGTATTCTCATCTCGGACTTCGGCTGTCTGCCCCTGTCGGGGCTGACTGAACCCCCGCCCTTTGCCTTTGCGGTCTATGCCCGGGCCGAAAACGGCGTCTCGGGCAGCACCGGGGAAGATCAGCTGATCACCCCCCGGTTCGCCTCGGGGGAAAACTGGGTGATGCTCTGGGACAGCGAAACCCACACCCTCACCGAACTGAGCGGCCTTGGCACCTCGCCCCAGCTCTTCTGGCTGGAAAATAATGTCCTGGCGGTACTCTGCACCGAACGGGTCTGCCTCTATGCCGAAAATTCCGCTGAACCCCTTGCCGTGATTGAAGCCGGAGCCGGGCTTTCGGAGGACGCTGAGGCGATCTTCTACAATCTGGCTCCCCTGCGGGAAGGGGGCGGACAGTATGCCATCGCCTACTGCACCCCCGAAGAATGGCGGTTCTGCGTCTTTGACAGCACCGGGGAAGTCCTCTCGGAATTCGGCTCCGGTCTGTATCCCGGCTCCCCGGATGATCTCTACCTGGCGGACTTTTCCTACACCCAGGGGCTGCTCTACTTTGTCTATTATCCCGATGGCACCGGCGTGAGCGAAACTGCCATGCGCTGCTATATCGACGCCCGGCCCGATCATGACCATACCGTACAAGTTGTGGAATAGGAGGAATCACCATGCGTCATTTTACACGGTTCACCGCCTTGTTCCTGGCAGCGGCTCTGCTCCTTTCCGGCTGCTCCCTGTCCTCGGAGCGCACGGAGGAAAGTTCCGCGCCGGAGAGTTCTTCCCCGGTGTCCGAAGCCTTTGACCCGCTGGCTGTGGGGCTTCTCGGTCACACCGATTCGGATTCACCCCTCGGCACCCAGCCGCTCGGGGAAGATGTCCCCCTCACCGAGGCACTCTACCTCCCCGATGGCCTGGAGGGGGAAATGCTGCGGGTCTGCGTCTATGACAGCGCCCGTCAGGGCTACACCCTCACCCGCTATCCCGCTGCCGGGAATGAAACCGCCGGTCAGCTGGCACAGGCGGCACTGGACGCCCTCTATCCCCAGGGAGAGGGCATCGCCCTCAATGGAATCCGGGTGGAGAGGGGCTTTGCGGTGGTGGATCTCGCCCTCACCCCGGACAGCCCCGCTGCCCAGGCTCTTACCAATGAGGAAGCGGTCACCGCCCTGCTCAATTCCCTGGCCTGCACCCTCCGGGAAAACGGCCTCTATTCAGTGGGATTCACCCTGGATGGGGCGGGCTTCTCGCTGGGCGGCGTGACCCTGGAGGACGACGGCTGGGGAAGCTATGAACCCGAGCCCCTCTACAACCAGCCCCTCACCAAGGAGGACTTTGCCCGGCTCCGGGCGCTGCTGCCCTGGCCCGGATTTAAGACCAGCTCCAATTCTCCGCTGGCAGCCGGGGAACAGGCCATGGAGACTGCCCCGGAGTTCTATATCCTGCTCTGGCTGGCGGGGGATCAGGGCGCCTATGCTGACCCCTCGGAGCTCGACCCCGGGATGGTGCTGAGAGCGGCAATCCAGGCCACCCCCGACACCTACGCCTGCCGGAACGAACCGGAGCGCTGGCCCCTCTATCCCCAGGACGATGACTTCCTGCGCCCGCTGAGTGATGCGGTACAGGACAGTGAATTTATCCCCGGAGAGTGGGTGGAGGCCACGGCCCGGGCCATCTGGGGCGAGGAAGTCCCCGTTGTCCATGAGGACGCCTCCAACTGGACCTGGCATGAAACCGAAGGGGTCTACACCCCGCCCCACATGGGGGTCGGAAGCGAAGTGCTGCCCTATCCCCACTCCATCACCCAAACCGAGGACGGCTGGACCGCCGAGGTGAGCTATCTTCTGATGAATATGGGCGGCGTGAGCGGCACCACCGAGGAATACCAGCAGGAGTGGATTCCCCTCTATGAGGACCTGGACAGCGACAGCCGGGTACTGGCTCTGCTGGACACCCTGCCCCGATGGACGGTCACTGCCCGGTATGATGCGGACGGCGTGCTGCATCTTGTCTCCTGCCAGCCGGCAGAATAAACGGAATTTCAGAGAAAGAAGGCAACTGTCATGCAACTGCGACGAATGCTTCTGACGCTTTTTCTGGCGGGGCTCTGCTGTGTGAGCCTTGCCGCCTGTACCCCGGACAATACCCCCTCGGAGCCGGAATCCTCCGGCTCCGGGGATACCCTGACCACTACCTTGCTTCCCAATAGCTGGGACGCAGCGGACTTCACCGTCCTGCTCTTTGATAAATATGGCCCCATGGACGGCGCCAGCCCGGTAACACTCACCGATGAGGAGCAGAAGGAACTGCTCAATCTGCTGGACATCAGCAGCTGGGAACCCTTCGATGAAGCGGACGCCCCGCAGCACGGGCTCACCCCCTGGCTGACCCTATCCGCAGAGGACGGACGCACCCTCATTGTCTGGGACGGCGCTGAAACCGGAAAGACCCTCTTCACCCTCCAGGAAACCGAGGAGAGCGAAAGGTTCCGCTATGCCGGCCCAGCCGAGGTGAGCAGCCATGCCCAGGCTCTCCGGGAAACTGTGACTGCCCGGCGTGACAGCCTGCTCCCGTCGGGGGAGGCAGAGATCCTCTACCCCGACCTACTGCCCGAAGCGCTGACCTCCACCGGCGCCTACCGCACTGCGGCAGCAGACCCCACAGCGGTCATCAACTATGCGGGGCGGATTGCCACCGGGCGCACCGCTGTGGACACCTTCTGCAAGGCGGTGGAGAACGGCGGCACCGGGGAACTGACCCTCTATACCTTCGCACCGAACTATGCCGATCCGGAAACGATCTGGTGCTCGTACACCCGGTTCTGGACCGACGGCGGCTCCAGCTGGTACTTCTCCGACTACTCGGAGGACAGCAGCTTCGCCTTTATGGAACCCAGCCGGTATGAGGTGCAGGCGCTGGAACTCAGCGATTACGGCTATCTGGCGATAACGGACGAAGTCTTCAGTGAGCCGGGCGGCTACCCGGTGATCCCCGACCGGCTGCTCTGGGAGAACGCCGACCAGCGCATCCAGCTCTATGAGCGGTATCTGGAACCGGTGCTCATCTCCACCGCCCTGGGATCGAACGAGTGGGACTCCCTGATGGAGATCCCCCAGCCGCTGTGGGTGTTTGAGGATCTCTACCGCTATGACCACCAGAACACCGATCCCTTTGATGTCTACGGCACCGACTGGCCGGTGGACGAGATGGTATCCCTGCTCAGCCAGTATTTTGACGGCGTCACCGAAGAACAGCTCATCGACAAGTACCAGGACATCTACGATCAGACTTCCGGCACCCTCCACTATGAGGGCGGACGGGGCGGCGGCCCCTACTATCTGCGGGTCACCGGCTGGGAGGAGGACGGCGACCGGCTCGCCCTCCGCTATGAGGAGTACAGCCCTGCCACCGGCGAGCCCTATGAGGGCAGCGCCTGTCTGCTCACCGTGCGGCTGCTTGAGGACGGCACCTTCCGCTACCTTGGAAACCACAAGGCATGAATCCCCATTCCCGGGGAAATAAAAAAACCGGCAGACCCTCCGGGGTCTGTCGGTTTTTTTGCGTGATTGAGGCGGTCAGCACTGCTTTTCCCGCACCGGCACCCAGATCTCACTGTATGCCTGTCCGGGGACTGCCGCATCCATGCGGGTAAAGGAAAAACTCAGCGAGTCCGCCAGCTCATAATCCGCTGTCACCAGCCACTGGGAATAGATCCGAGCCATGGTGTCCTGCATCACTGCCGGGAAGGCTCCCTCACAGGGGAACACCGCCCACAGTGATGCCGGCATCTCCTTGCTGTCCAGTCCGGCGCCGATGTCGGTCTGGCTGGTGAGTACCCCGATCATGTGGGTGAGCTCTCCCCGCTCCTCCCGGAATCCGCTGTCCGAATCCCAGGAGACATTCACAATCTCTTCTGGGGCGGTATCCCGCAGGCGGTGCAGTTCCTCCCGCTGTCCGGGGGTGATGCTCTCCGCCAGCCGCACAATCGCCTCATTGACCCCCTCAAACTGCATGGGCACCCGCCGGCTTACTCCCGCAAACCGGAATGCCGGCTTTTCCACGATCCGATATTCCATGGTATCTCCTCCCTGTACTGTCACAATAAAATTCAGCCGCTGGAATGTCCGTCCCTGCCGGGTGCGGGCCGCTTCGGACGGCAGCAGTCCGCTCCACCGCCGGAATGCCCGGGTGAATCCATCCACCGACTGGTATCCGTACCGGTAGGCTGTGTCGGTCACCGAACAGCCCCGGAGCAAGGCCCCGCTGGCCTCGGAAAGCCGGCGGTTCTTCACATATTCCTGCAGGGTCATTCCTGTGAGGGCATAGAACAGCTGCCGGAAACTGAGATCCGAAATCCCCACCCCTGCTGCCACCTCCTCCAGACGGAAATCCTCCTCCAGATGCGCTTCAATATAATCCATGGCAGCATTGAGCTTTTTGAGCATCCTGTTTTCCCCCTCCCTGTCAGAATACCATCTTCTGTGCCGGTCCGCTCGACTTCTCCACAGAAAAACCGTCGCCTGTTTTCAAAAAATCCCCCGGATCAGCGGTGACCCGGGGGAATGATCCCATATTTTTATTCTGCCGCAGGCTCGGGGAGCTTGCAGAGATCACACCATTCGCCGGCCGAGAGCAGTTCCAGTTCCTCCGGAGTGAGCTTGACTGCGCTGTTGGGACTGCCGCAGGCCGGATAGACAATATCGAACCGCCGCAGCGACGGGTCCAGATACACCTTGACCCCTTCCTTGACACAGAACGGACAGACACCGCCCACCGCATGGCCCACCAGCTCCACGGCCTCCTCAGGGGTGAGCATCTTGGCCTTGGTGTGGAATTTCTCCTTGTACTTGTGGTTATCCACCTTGGCATCGCCGGCTGCCACAATGAGCACAACCCCCTCCGGTGTCTTGAAGGACAGGGTCTTGGCAATGCGGGCGCCCTCACACCCCAGGGCAGCAGCTGCCAGTTCCACAGTGGCGCTGGATACGGTGAATTCCCGGGCGCGGTCCCCATAACCCCGCTCGGTGAGATAATTTTTTACCAGTTCAAATGACATATTGGCTCGGCTCCTTTTTCGGACTTATGGATATACTGGCATTGTAACATGGAAAAAGGCGGAGCGCAATTCCTGCGCCCCGCCTTTTTGTCGTCGATCATCGAATGAAAGTCCGCTTTCCAATGGAAAGGGTGATACAGCAAAAACATCCAACATTCCATATTTTAACATATTCCGACCGGTTTGTAAAGATTCAACTTGCGGAAAATCCGGGGAAAAGTGGAGAATTTGTCGGGAAGGCTCACATCTGGTCTGCTTCCGCTTCCCGCTGCCGCAGTCCTCGGAAAAACCGGTCCAGTTCTGCCCGGCACTCGGCCTCCAGCACCCCGCTCTTATAATAGGGCACTGTGGGAAAAGGCATGGCAGTGAGATCGCACACCGATCCCATACACCCGGCCTTGGGGTCCGCTGCCCCATATACCACCCGGCTGATCCGGGCATTGAGGATCGCTCCGGCACACATGGGACAGGGCTCCAGCGTCACATACAGCACACAGCCGTCCAGCCGCCAGCTCCCCAGCCGCTGACAGGCCTGGCGGATGGCATTGATCTCCGCATGGCCCAGAGGGTCCCGCTCCGATTCCCGGGTATTGTACCCCACCGAGAGGATCTCCCCGTCCCGGACAATACAGGCCCCCACCGGGATCTCTCCCAGCCGGGCAGCTTCCCGGGCGGCTTCCAGAGCCGTGCGCATATAGGTTTCATGTGCGGTCATGGGAAGGCCTCCGTCAGATCACAAGGAAGTATTTGCTGGTGGTAAAGGCCAGCAGGGCCAGCAGAGCGAGCATCAGGCCGGTGGAGAAGAACGCTGTGAGCTTCCCGCGTATGGACATGACGGTATTGGAAGCATGCAGCTGGAACATATTGCTGTACCGGGTGAGCAGCCAGCCCATGGCGATGAAGCCGCTCAGCAGGTATACCACATAGACAATGCTGGTGATGGTCTGCTGACCGTTGATGGAAAAGCTGGCACTGATGGCGGAGAGCACCACTGCCAGGGCGTTATTGACAAAGTGAATCGCCATACCGGTGCGCAGGGAACCGGTGCGCAGGACAAAATAGCCGATGGCAAGGCCGGTGACAAAGGCCATGGGAGCCTGGACCAGATTGCCGTGCACCAGGCCGAAGAGCAGCGAGGAGACAAAGAGAGCGAAGGTATCGCCGAACCGACGCAGCGACTGCATGATAGCGCCGCGGAACACCAGTTCCTCCACGATGGCAGGCAGCACAGCCGAGCTGAGGAAGTAGAGGACAAAGGGCACCACACCGGTGGGCACAGCCGATACCGGGCTGGTGGGATAGAGTCCGAAGGCCGCAAAGAAGACGCTCATGGCAGAGGCGGTATAGGCACCCACCACCACAGTCATCAGGGTGATGGGAATGGCTGCCAGGGCAATGCGGGTATCCCGGGGCTGGCTCAGGGGGAAGGCATTGTAGGTGGGAATGCGGATGCGGCGGCAGTAGAGTACAGCCGGCAGCAGCAGAGCCAGTACATAGGCACCCATATTGGCGATTTCAGCGGCAGCGGTATAGCCATCATAGGTCATGAACTGCCCGAACAGCATGGTTTCCAGGGTCAGGATCAGCTGATAGACCGGCCCTGAGAGCAGCAGGAAACACAGCAGCATCATAGCAATGCCGCTGGAATAGGTGCGGATCATCCGGCGCTCATAATCGGCACGGGGCGGCGGAGAAAATCCATATCCTGCCACATAGGTATATCCGCGGGGTTCACTGTTCCCTGTGAAAGGGTTGTGATACAGATCATAGAACCCGTTGGAATTGTGTTTATCCTGCATCAGGCAAAACCTCCATAGAAAAACGGTCTGTCCGTTCCAGACCGGGATCATCTTTTTTGACTGAGCTTATTATAGCATACTCCCCCCGGTTAAAAAAACCGCTGTTTTGTGAACGATCTGTAATGATTGTCCGTTTTCTGGAAAACCTTCTCAGCCTATCCTGTTCCACAGCGCATAAACACCCATCAATCCGCACAGGATAAAGGCAGCGCAGAGCGTGATTTTATTATGAAAGGCGGTGGAGGCATGTCGCTCACTGAATCGGAGTACGACGCGCTCACCAAACGATATTCCCAGAATTCCAAACCCTGGATCAATGTACCCAAAGCCTTCCTCATCGGCGGCGGGATCTGTGCCCTGGGTCAGGGCCTCATCGAAGGCTATACCCGGCTGGGTCTCCCGGCAGATCTGGCTTCGGGGGCCTGCAGCATGACGCTGGTTGTCCTCTCGGCCCTGTGCACCGGACTGGGCATCTATGACCAGATCGCCCGGCATGCCGGCGCCGGTACCCTGGTACCCATCACCGGCTTTGCCAATGCCATGGTTTCACCGGCCCTGGAATTCAAAAGCGAAGGCCTGATCCTCGGCACCGGCGCCAAAATGTTTGCCATTGCCGGGCCGGTACTGGTCTATGGCATCAGCGCTTCGGTGCTGTATGGACTGATCCGGTTCCTGTTCGGTCAGGCTTAGAGAGGAGGAAAACGGTTTGGCACTCAAACGCGGAAAACAGACCTATCTGTTCCAGCATCCGGCGGCGATCCAAAGCTTTGCCGCCATCGGCTCCAAACGGGAAGGCGAAGGCCCGCTGGGAGAATTCTTTGACACCATCGACCCGGACAGCACCTTTGGTCAGAAGAGCTGGGAACGGGCCGAAAGCCGTCTGCACCATGACACCGTGGAACTGGCGGTGAAAAAAGCCGGGCTCTCCTATGCGGACCTTGACTGCCTGCTGGCCGGAGACCTGCTCAACCAGTGCATCGGCGCCACCTTTGGAGTGCGGGAGCTGGGAATCCCCTATCTGGGCATCTACGGCGCCTGCTCCAATATGGCAGAGGGACTGCTGCTCTCCGCCTTCCTTGCGGAATCGGGACTGCGGTACCTGGGGGTATCCACGGCGTCCCATTTCTGTACGGCGGAGCGGCAGTACCGGTTCCCGCTGGAATACGGCGGGCAGCGCACCCCCACCAGCCAGTGGACCGTCACCGGCGGCGGGGCTGTGGTGGTAGCCGGGGCCGCGGCCCAGACGCCCGACCAAGCCGGGCCGTGGATTCAGGCGGCAGCCATCGGCACCATTGAGGACAAGGGCATCAAGGACGCCGCCAATATGGGAGCTGCCATGGCTCCGGCAGCTGCGGCAACCATTCTGGGCTTCCTGTCCGACACCGGCACCACCCCCGAGGACTATGACCTGATCCTCACCGGTGACCTGGGCCAGGTGGGCAGCGACCTGCTCTACGAGCTGGCAACCCGGGAGGGCGTGGATCTGCGCTCCCGGCACACCGACTGCGGTCTGCTCATCTATGACCGGGACCGGCAGGATGTCCACGCCGGCGGGTCGGGCTGCGGCTGCTGTGCCTCGGTGCTGTGCAGCTATATCCTGCCCTCCCTGCGGGAAGGACGGGTCAAGCGGGTGCTGTTTGCAGCCACCGGGGCTTTGCTCAGCCCCACCAGCACCCAGCAGGGGGAATCCATTCCATCCATTGCCCATGCCGTATGCCTGACTTCCCGGAAGGAGGATCTGCCATGGAACTGATCGAAGCACTGCTCCGTGCCTTTTTTGTGGGCGGACTGATCTGCGCTGTGGGTCAGCTGCTCATCGACTATACCCCCTTGACCCCTGCCCGTATCCTGGTATCCTTTGTGGTGCTGGGGGTGGTGCTGGGCGGCATCGGGATCTATCAGCCGCTTCTGGACTTTGCCGGGGCCGGGGCATCGGTGCCGCTCACCGGCTTCGGCGCCCTGCTGGCAAAGGGGGTCCGGGACGCCATGGCGGAACAGGGCGCCATCGGAATCCTCACCGGCGGGCTCACTGCCTCTGCGGGCGGCATTACCACCGCCATCACAGCGGCGCTGCTGGTGGCACTGCTCTGCCGTTCCCGGGACAAGGCATGAGCGTTTGCCATGCCCATTCCCGCACCGGAAGGCTGTTCCGGGGAAAGAATTCTCTCCCCGGCACTACATAGTACTTTGGATTTGAAAGGAATTTTTCAGTTCCCCTTGACAGGGTGCAATAGATATGCTATTATAGTATAGCAATAGAGATTGACGCGGAGTGGAGCAGATGGTAGCTCGTCGGGCTCATAACCCGAAGGTCGTTGGTTCAAGTCCAGCCTCCGCAACCAAACAAAAAAGGCACCCAAACGGGTGCCTTTTTTATTTGGTTCGACCTGGCTTCCGATGGAAGCCAGCCGCCTGCGGGCGGGACGTCCGCTTCGCTCAAATGTGGTAGGAACCTGCGGTTCCCCCACAAACGCCCCCTCCCTTCCCGCGAAAAAAGGGGATACAGCGGGAGATCCACAGCGTTCCGATTGCTCACTCAAAAACCGATGAAACCATGGTTTCATCGGTTTTTTCTTTTTGCCCGGAACCGCTCCTGACCCATATTTTGACCCAGATGCGGAAAGGCCCGGAGCGATTCAGAAAGCGCCCGAGAGGACATTCCCCATCACATTGGCTGCCTGCCGCTGGGCTGCGGTGGTCACATGGGCATAGGTGTCCAGGGTAAATCCAGCGCTGTAATGCCCCAGCATACCCGAGACCGTCTTGATGTCCACCCCGTTCTGCAGCGCCAGGGTAGCGAAGGTGTGCCGCAGGTCGTGGAATCGGACCTTCGGCAGACCCGCCCGGTTCAGCACCCGGTGGAGCATATGCAGTACACTGTCCGGGGAGATGGGGCCGCCGGTGGGCGAGGGGAACACATAGGTTCCGCCCACCTTTTCTTTCTGCTGCCGGAGGATTTCTGCGGCGTCCGCCCCGATGGAGAGGGTGCGGTAGGAATTTTTAGTTTTCAGAGGGGCTTCCACCACCTGCCCATTGATCCGCACGACCTGCCGCCGCACCGTGATCGTCTGCTGTTCCAGGTCGATGTCCTCCCAGTGCAGACCCAGCAGTTCCCCTCTCCGCAGCCCGGTGGCCAGCTCCAGGTAGTAGAGTTCAAACACCCCGCTGGCTTTTGCTTCCCGGAAGAAGGCCTCCAGCTGGTCGGCGGTGAGGGTCTGCATCTCCCGGTGCTCCAGCCTGGGCAGGGAACAGCCCTCAGCCGGGTTGGACGGGATCAGCTTCTGCTGCACCGCCAGCTTCAGGGCGGAGGAGATCACCTGGTGGAGATTCCGCACCGTCTTGGGGCTGAGGCCTTTGGGCTGTTTCTTTGACTCGATCCGCTCCACTCTGCCCCCGTCCAGCATCTTCTTGTAGAATCCCTGGAGATACAGGGTAGTCAGCTTGTGCAGCGGAATGTCCCCGATGTTGGGCCGGATGTGATTGTCCAGATAGCCCCGGTAGGTGGCATGGGAGGAGGGGCGCACCTTCACCTGTGCTACGTTTTCGAACCAGACCTCCATCCACTGGCCCAGGGTGTACTTTCCCGCCCGGGCCATATCCACTCCCTTGCTTCTTTCGATGGCTTCGGTCAGCTTTTCCTTCACCTCTGCCTGGGTTTTGCCCAAGACGTTCTTATAGATGGGTTTCCCGGTTTCCGGGTCCCGGCCGGCGGTGTACCGTCCCTCCCAGCGACCGTCAGAGCGTTTGCGGATGCTGCCCTCGCCGTTGGCACGCTTCTTTGCCATGGAATCCTCCCCTTTCTTTGTTTATGCGGCGCAGATTCTGACGGACTGAGTCCATCTTCTTCTGCCAACCACACAACATACCGGCAAAGCGAGAGAAAATCCAGCCCACCAGGGCAGAATTATCGGAATGTTATCATTTGCGTGACCGGAAAAGCCGGGAAGCGTCCGGCAAAACGCCTTCTCAATGGGGGAAACCCGCCATTTCCAGAAGGAAAAGCGTCATCTGGCTATGGGGCAGGAGAGAACAGCGCCACTCGAAACCCCGGAAAAACCGCCCGCACTGCGGGTGGAAATGACCGGCCTGGCGCATAAAGCGTCAGGGCTTTCTCCTGCTCCGTTTTGCTCCTCTGTGTTGTCCGCAGTTTCCCAGAGAAATCCGGCCTTTGGAACGGATCGCGGAACCCGTCAGATTCGGCTGGTTTTGTGCAGGGGATTTCTGCCCACCAAACGCCCCTCAAAAACGGGTCAAGAGAGGCCTGAGATCGGGCAGGGGTTGTTTCCTTACTCCGTCTGCGAAAGCCGCATACAGGCCAATGGTGCTGGCTTCAGGCAGGCCGTTTCGCTCCTCTGGTTTTTACCGGTTCGGCTCTTTCCCGGAGACGGGCCGAAATTTTTCCTGCTCTCAGGCGGATTGTTTTCAGAGGGAAAATGACCTTCGGGTTTTCCGGATTCTGACCCAAACCCTGACCCATACGGGAATCAGAGTCCATGGAACCAGTGGAACAGACAGGGCTTCAGAGCGTGGGTTTCCGAATCCACAGGGAAAGGAAAAATTTACAGCGGATTCCGGCACTGGTATAATGGGGACAGGGATCAGCGCTGGTCGAGCTTGTCCCTGGTGTTCCCGAGGGCTGCGGCGAGAAAACCGGGCAGCCGGACGCCGCAGGCCGAGAGGTTTTCGGTGATGGAGATGCACTCGTTGACGGCGATGTAGAAGGCGAGCCACCGCCGGCAGATCCAGGCAGATGCCAAAGGCCAGGGCAGCGAGCAGAGCAGCCTTGCGCCAGAAGCCCTTGTAGCCGGTGTCGCTGTTGAGTCTGCCCTGGAGCTTTGCTTTGGCAAGGCCGGTGAGCAGGTCCAGCAGGATCAGGGCGCAGCAGATGGAGCAGATTATGCCGTAGCTTTCGACCAGGGCTGTGAGAGCGCCGCAGAGGGCAGCGAGAAAGGCACTTTGTTTTCAGGTATAAGAGATCACCTCATTTTGGAAAAGATTTTATGAGTACAGAACAGGAGGAAACGGTATGGGAAAACGGCTAATGGCAGGATTCCTGGCGATGTGCCTGCTGCTGGGCGGGTGCAGCGCGGACCGGGGAAGCTCGACTTCATTGGAGGGTGATCCTCCCAGACAGGAGGAAGTTTCCCGGGAGAAGCCGGAATTCGTAAAAGTAAAATATGCCTATTTTGAGGACCCGGAAGACCCGCAGCGATATTATGAGGGGTTTTACGCACTGGACAGCGCCGGAGAACTGTTCCTCTATGATAGAGATCAGGATATCCTGCAATCCATAGCTACAGGGATTCAGGACTTTACCAGCGGTAAAAGCCCTTATTACTATGCCGTGGGCCTTACCGAAACCGGAGACTACTGGACCAATGAACCTGAAAGCGATCTGCCTCCGTTTGACCGGGAGATAGATCAGGTCTTCCCAGGAGTAGTCCTGTATACAGACGGCAGCCTGGCTGTTTGTTCTGGGGAATGGGGGCTTTATGAGCCGGAGGAGTGGAACCCGCAGAACATATCCATACAGGAAATGCGGTTTATCATTGGATGGGGTGCAGCGCTGGACCAGGAAGGCACACTCTGGTATTTGTCTTGGAATTTTGGAGAGGAGCCGGTCCTTTCCTGGGTCAAGGTCGCTGAAGAAGTTCAGCAGTTTGATTTTTCACTGGGAGACAAACTGTGGTATACCAACGATGTCAGCTATTGGAAGACAGATGGAACCCTTGCTTTTACTCCCTATGTCTCGGATAGTCCGTTTGAGTCGGCTGAGGCATTGGATATGCCTTCGGGAACACTCTGGTTCCAGTATCAGAGCAGGAATCTGCTGACCCAGAATCCGGACCGAACTTATCGGTATATGCCGCCAGAAAACTGTGAGGTCTGGAACGAGGATCTTCAGGAGTATCAGTATGATCCCTCTTTGAAAGGACTCGCTTTTGAGATCCCGGTAAAAGGAGTCCAGGCAGACCTGGCATGGAGTTCAGTGGTGATCCTGGATGAGGAGGGAAAGGTCCACTTCATTGATATGGATAATCGCATGGGGATCGTGGATGAGGCAATCATTTCCCATCCCTGATGGAGGAAGCTGGGCCAATGAGTCCGGATTTTTCGATACAAAAACAGGGACAGCCGAAGCTGTCCCTGCCAAAAGAGTGATATGGGTGCTGTCAAATGATTTACTGGAGTTCCCAGCTGCGGGTAACATGAACCTTGCCGCTCTTCTGGCGGAAATAGCACCAGATGAAGAAGAGAGCAATGGCAGCCAGCGATCCTACAATCATGGTCACGTTGGCGGTTTTCAGCGACCGCCAGATCAGGAAGACGCGGATAGCCAGACATACCCAGCAGGCAAGTTTGAACCCGAACATCGAAATTTTAATGCTACGGTTTTCCCAGGCGCCTTCCATGGTGGACGGATAGCGCATGATACCGATGCAGAGCAGGATATTCAGGATCGAAGATACAAAGGTAGTATTGGAAACAATGGTAGCTATATCCAGTCCACTGACCATCGGGAGAATACCAATCAGATAGATGATTGTCATATAGATATAGGCCACACCATACTTATTCTTTTTCCCCAGTGCAGCCGGAAGCCATCCATCATCTGTAACCTGATTGAGAGGACGCTCAAAAATGCTGAAGGAGGAATTCATGGTTGTGCTCAGTGCCATAACCGGTCCCGCTACTACAAACAGTGTAGTGACAGCTGGGCTGAAGAGGACGCCTGCCACTGCTACCAGTGTCTGATTCGCAGTCTGCTCCACCGGCAGGACATTGGACATGGCAAAGCCTACGGAGCAATAGATCACTACCAGCAGCAGCGGAATAATGCAGAAGGCACGGGGTAGATCCCGCTTGGGGTCCCGACACTGGCCGGACATTGCAGTAATCAGGGTATAGCCCTGGGTAGAGGACATCAGTACCATTACCGCCTGATAGAAGCCATCTGTACCGCCCAGGAAATAACCTTCCTGCATAATATCAAGAGAATCAGGCAAACCATTCAGTACGCCAAAGATACCCAGCAGCAGCAAGCCTGCAATCAGGATTACCGACAGATAGTTCTGGATTTTGGCCATGAACTTTGATCCGAACAGGTTTACAATATAGAATGCTGTAATACCCAGGATCGCCCAGGCTTTCTGTGAAAGCTGAGGCAGAATAATGTTCATATACAGGCCAAAGGAAAGAGCAAAGTTGGAAAAGACCAGGACTGAGAGAATATTGGCAATGCCATAGAAACCGCCCAATGTATCTCCCAATGTGGTGGACATAAAGGAGTAGTTACCACCCTTGATCCGAGCTGCCGAAGACATGAGAATCAGAGGAAGGTTAACCAGGAAGCCCAGCAGGATCGCCACAGCATAGGCAATCCAGGCGGCCCGTCCGGTATAGCCGACTGCAATACCAACATAGGTAACAATGCCGGCTCCGATTACCGAGCCCAAACCCATGAATACCAGTGTCCAAAGGCCAAACCCCTCGCGGGCGGCAGTGTTCTGCGATGCACTCATGGCAAACACCTCCCCGTCACTGAATGGTTTCAATTACTGCTTCGGACAATGCCTTTTCAGAGAGTTCATTGCCGATGCCGGGGATTTCAGGAATGCTGAAATAGCCGTTTTCAGGCTGGTAGTCATAAACACACAGTTCCCGTACCTCAGGCAGAGTATTGACTGTATGGTGCTCATGAATGATGAAGTTTGGAATTGCAGCCTCCAGATGGAGAGAAACAGCGACACTGATCGGAGTATTGCAGGTGTGGGTCTGTACCGAAACACCAAATACCTGAGCAAGATCACAGATCTTCCGGGCTTCTGTCACGCCGCCGCAGTTGCCCAGATCCGGCTGGATCACCGAAACACTGCCATTCATCAGGATAGGCAGATAACCCCAGCGGGTATAGGTCCGTTCACCAGTGGCAACCGGGATCGTGGTATTTTCACTGATCTTCTTGTGTTCAATGGGGCTCAGCGGGTTGCAGGGCTCCTCAAGGAACATGATGTTGTATTTTTCTGCCGCTCTGGCAAACTGAATTGCTGTATTAGCCGAAGTGTTGCAGTGGTTCTCCATGATGATATCCACATCCGGCCCCAGAGTTTCTCTGGCTACCCGCACCCGCTCCACAAACAGATTCAGGACATCGGGAGTCAGCCAGTTGCGCTGCATATCACCGGAAAGCCGTTTGCCATCCAGTCCCTTGCCTGTGAAGTCGATCTTCACTGCGGTATAACCATCGGCCAGTGCATCCTGGCAGGCTTTGCGCAGGAAATCCAGATCACCGGGTGCATTGATAAAATCATGATATTTCCAGCCGTTCTGGAGCTGACTGGCATAAGTACGGAGCTTGTCCCGGTGCTTGCCGCCCAGGAGCTTGTACAGCGGAACACCAAAATACTTGGCCTTGATATCCCACAAGGCAGTGTCAATGGCAGAAATAGCTGCCATGATTACACCACCATTGCCCTGGGACCAGAACATGGATGTCAGCTTGGAGTAGATCACATCAATTTCCAGCGGATCCATACCCAGAATCGGCTTGCTCATGAGCTTGAGAATCTCATAAGAACCTACCGAGAAATCCTGAATGGAAACACCAGCTTCTCCGTAGCCATAAATGCCCTCGTCCGTATTGATCCGACACAGTACGGGAGTCTGGGTGGAAAATGCCAGTCTCTTGAGCTTGATGACATCCACAGATGTGATTTTCATACAAAGATCGCCTCTTTCTTTTATATTTCAACGCCTCTCCCTGAGACGCTGCAAACAAAAAGGAAACTTCTCTGGATGATGCACCAAGATCAAACTATCTCCAGTCTGCCGGAAATGGGGAAACCAGCTTTTAATCGGTCACACGGAATTTCTGCTGATAGATCTTCTGGCAGGTTTCCATATCCTTGTCCTTGATCGTCTGCACAATGATCCGGTGCACATCATGACCAAATGTATTGAGTTTGGGATTTTCATAAATATCTTCATTGCGGGTATAAGCATACCAATAAATGGCATCCATCATCAGCTGGAACATAAAGGAATAGTATCGATTATGCGCCGCCTGCGCAATGGCAAAATGAAGCTGATAATCGTAATGGGCATGCTTGGCATAGTCCTTGCCATAGGTGGCATCCATGAGATCCAGCAGTTCATCCATGCGCTGGAAATCCTCTGGTGTGGCATATTTCATAGCCAGACAAGCTACGCTGTATTCAAACCAGCAGCGAAATTCTTTCAGCTCCCTGATATCATTGCCCTCTTTGAACATGATGTCTGAAACCTGTTTGAAATAAGCTACCGGATCAAATTCCCGCACATAGGTTCCATCTCCGGGACGGGTTTCTGCCATGCCCAGGAAACAGAGCTGCTGAATGGCTGCCTTGACAGACGGACGGCTTACCCCTAACATAGAACAGAGTTCATTTTCACTGGGGAGCTTGCTGCCCACCTGATAGGTACCAGAAACAATCTCCTTTTTCAGCACCTCAAATACCTGCTGCGGAACACTATTTTTCTGAATCTTTTCCAACATGTACTGCACTTCCTTTGCTGAATCGACAAGGTCGGTATGCTTTTGATTTTAGCACACTTTGAACTATGCTTCAACAGTCAGGAAAGCAGTTATCAGTTGTATATTCACAACATATATACTTGTCACTTGTCTTACAGTATCATAGCACCTGCAGATTCTCCCCGTCAAGGCAGTAAAGATAGATTCAGAGCAACCCACAATCCCAATCTCAGCTCATTGGACAGCTTGTCAGAAAGAACTATTTACATGTAAAAACTTCTTCCCGACCCGATTTTACAATTTTCGACAATCTGCCCAAACCATGACCCTGAGGCTTTGTTATCCCTTACCCGTCAAGCTTTACCCCTGAGGAAGCCATCAGCGGTTTATATTCTCTGTGAGGCAGTTATGCTCCGGTACCGCTTACTTGCTTGTTACACTCGGTTAGTGTGCATCCGCACCAAGATACCAAGCCAAGCATAAACGCAGAAACAAAAGGCCGGATACTCATTCTTGCAAATCAGTATCCGGCCTTTTATTCCTTTACCACTAGGGATCTCTATGACTGGGGTGTATGGGCTATCAGCAGCGGATTTCCCGGGGTGTTTTTGTTTTCGAAATTATGATGGGAAAAATGATCTTCCACATAGTGATCCGGTTTTCCGAGGGACGCCAGAGAACTGCTCCCCGCAGGGGCGGTTCCCCCACCCCCTCCCTTGCTGCGAAAAAAGGAAGACAGAACAGGAAGTCCACACCACTCCGATTGCTCACTCAAAAACCGATGAAACCGTGGTTTCATCGGTTTTTTCTTTTTGCCCGGAATCGCTTCTGACCCATATTCTGACCCAGACGCGGAAATGTCCGGAACAATTCAGAAAGCGCCCGAGAGGACATTCCCCATCACATCGGCCGCCTGCCGTTGGACTGCGGTGGTCACATGGGCATAGGTGTCCAGGGTGAAGCCGGCGCTGTAATGCCCCAGTATACCTGAGACGGTCTTGATGTCCAATCTGTGCGACTTCCGGAATTTTCCTGCTCTCGGATGGTCTGTTTTCAGAGGGAAAATGGACTTCGGTTTTTCCCAGCTCCTGGTCCAAATCCAGGCCCCATACAGGGGAGCCGGAAAGCATGGCCGGCACGCCTTCCCATGCCGCAGACCACAGCTCACAATCCAAAGGCCGCCCGTTCAGGTGTGGAAGTTTTCCATTGTACAGACCTCTGCATTCTGGTATTCTAAAAGCAACAGGCCGGGAATTTCCGGAAATACGGCTTACTGCCAGCAGGGGAAGGGACAGAAATGATTGAATTTGGCATGATGGAATATATGACCGTTCTGGGAATGAACATGGTCCTGCTGTTTCTGGACAGCCGGTACTCCCGACGCCGGACTGTTCTGGCAGTTTACAGCACCATGTTCGCTGCCATGATTGCTGTGGCGGTTGTCTACCGGACAGCCGGCCTGAAAGCCACTCTTTGGCTCTATCCCCTGCTCGCCCATATGCCATCACTGCTGCTCATTCTGGTACTCAGCCGCTTCCGGGGATGGCGGCTGATCTTCCAGCTGCTCTCTGCCATTCTGTTCTGTACTGTGATTCTGCATGGCTCTGCGCTCGCCTTCTACTTCTCCGGTCGGAACCTCCTGGTATTGATCCTGTCCTGCGCGGTTCTCACCATCGGAGTACTGCTGCTCCTGATCCGGGTACTGCGTCCCCTGTTCTTCCAGATTCTGATGGAACTGCAGCACGGCTGGTGGCTGATGTGTCTGGTAATGGCTGGTTACTATACGATCGTAATCTACCTGATCCCCGGCTATGTCGGTTCAGAGCTCACCAGCACCATTCTCAAGCCTGCGATCTCCCTGCTGATGGTGGGATTCTATGCCATTCTGCTGTTTTTCTTCTCCCGCATCCGCAAGGAGGCGGAAGCCCGGAACAACGCACAGCTCACCGCCTTGCAGCTGTCCGCGCTCCAGAGCCGGATGGAAGCGGTAAAAGCCGCAGAGGACATCATCCGCACCGAGCGCCATGACCTGCGCCATCGCATCCAGGCTGTGATGGAGATGGTAGCCCGGGGGGAGGAAAAATCCGCCCTGGACTTCCTGGATGCCACCCAGAGACGGCTGGATGAACAGAAACTGATCCGATGGTGCCGTCCTCCTGTTCTGAATGCTGTGTTTTCCTCCTATTTTGACCAGGCGCAGAATCAGGATATTCCGGTGGAGGCAGATATTTCCCTGCCCGACACCCTCCCGGTGGACGAAGGAGAGCTTGCGATTGTCCTGGCAAATGCCCTGGAAAATGCCATCCATGCCAATCTCCTGCTTCCCACAGAGCAGCGGAAGATCCGGTGCAGGATGGTGGGGACTCCCGGCGTTATGCTGGAACTTTCCAATCCATGCGCTGACGATGTAATCTTTGACAGCAATGGTCTTCCCATCGCCCAGAGAAAGGGGCATGGTCTGGGAGTACAGTCCATCTCCGCGTTTTGCCATAAAAACGGAGCGGTCTGTCAGTTCGACCTGACAGATGGCTGGTTCCGGCTGCGTCTGATCCTGTGAGATCTCCCCTCTGTCTGGCCCGGGCATGCTTCTCCCGAACCGCCTCTTGCCAACAAGCGACTTTTTTTGTAAGATGGAACCGGATATTTTATCACGAAGAGAGGGCTTAGATATGACAGAGGAAAAGATGCAGGGAGAGGCCCGTCAGGCCTTTCTGGTGGATACGCTGCAGAAGCTGCTGGGACAGGACAGTCCCACCGGCTTTACCGAACGGGTCGTGACTGTGGCAGAGAAGATCGCCCGGGAACTGGGATTTGACGCCCATCGTACCAACAAGGGCAATCTGGTCATCACAGTGCCCGGTCGGGAGAGCGGACACAAGGTGGGGCTCTGCGCCCATGTGGATACCCTGGGCCTGATGGTGCGTTCGGTCACTGCGGACGGCATGCTGATGGTCACTAAGGTCGGCGGCCCGCTGCTGCCCACCCTGGACGGTGAATACTGCCGCATCTACACCCGGGAAGGCAAGGTATATACCGGTACTGTACTCAGCCTGTCGCCGTCGGTTCATGTGCAGGACGACGCCGCCACCCGCCCCCGGGACGAAAAGAATATGGCAGTGCGCATCGATGAGAAGGTGCACAACAAGGAAGACGTCCTGGCTCTGGGCATTGCCGCCGGCGACTATGTCTGCTATGATCCCAAGACGGTTGTCACCGGGAGCGGCTTTGTCAAGTCCCGGTTCCTGGACGACAAGGCCAGTGCTGCCTGTCTGCTGACCCTGCTGTGGCAGATGCGTGAAACCGGAACCCTGCCCCGGTACGAAACCTATCTCACCTTTACTGTCCATGAGGAGGTGGGACACGGCGGCGCCACCTTGCCCGTTGTGGACGAGCTGCTGGCAGTGGATATGGGCTGCATCGGCGAGGATCTGGGCTGCACCGAATATCAGGTTTCCATCTGCGCCAAGGACAATGGCGGCCCCTATGACTATGATATGGTCAGCCGGCTGGTAAAGCTGGCAAAGGAGCATCAGGTGGATTATTCGGTGGACATCTACCCCCACTATGGCTCGGATGTCGGCGCTGCCTGGCACGCCGGTATGGACTGCCGAGCTGCTCTCATCGGCCCGGGCGTACACGCCTCCCATGGCATGGAACGCACCCATCTGGATGCCCTGCACGCCACCCTGGATCTGGCAGCGCTCTATCTGGAACTAGCCTGAAACAGCCGGAGAGCTGCTCCCGGCGAAACTGAGATGTACAGCCGCTGCCTGTAAACCCACAGAAAATACTTCAGACAAAAGGCATCCGCACGGGTGCCTTTTTCTTTTTGCCCGGACTGGTCTTCTGTATGAAACCATCTGGGAACAGGAGCTTTGCTCCTCCGGGGCGGACAGCTCTGCGCAGCAAAAAACCAGCCGGGTAAAATCCCGGCTGGTTTTTACGGATTTTACGCCAGAAGGCTCTGAAGCTCCTGATAGAAGGAGGGATCGGCCTGGTAGAGAACCCACTCCCCATCGGCGTAGAGGGTATCCCACACACGACCGTCCGGCGCCACCGACATGTGATAGACTGCGCCATTGTCCACTGCCTCTATGGCAATGCAGTCCTGGGCCGGCGCCTCCTGGACAACGGTTCCCAGGGTCAGTTCCCTCAGACGGGCAACAATCTGTTCCTTTTCGGCGGCATCCGAAAGGGTTGTTTCCTTCGTTCCGTCTGTGAGCTTTACCCGGATCTCCTCGGTGATGGTAAACTCCTCAGGATAGCTCGCCTCCGGGAAGTTATAACTGTCCACCTTCCAGCGGTTGTCCTCCCGCTTCAGAACCAGAGTCGTAAAGGCTTCGGGACACTCCCCTTCCCAGTCCAGTGGGGCTGCGATTCTCCAGGATACCTCCACCTGGGCGCTGTCCGGACTGCTGCTGACAACCCGATAGCCAGTCATGGCATTCTGATAGGAATGACCGGTCTTATACGGCCCGCGGTGATAGACCTCTCCATTCTCCGCCTGATAGATATAGGGCTCTCCTGCCATCTGCGCTGAGAGCAACTGCTCCAGACCATGGCTGGTGAAAAGATACCGGGTGGCTTCATCAAAATCCACGAACTTGGACAGAATACCGGCGGGAACACCTTCGGGCGGTGCTGCCATCTCATCTGCAAAGGCCACATCATCGGCATCATAGATGGTATTGACCAGATACCACAGCCGGGTCACATCCGCTTCGGTCAGCTCGCCGTCCGAAACTCCGTCCCGCTGCTCGATGAAATACTCCGCCGCAGTTTCCACGATCTGAGCCATGCCCTCCGACCAGCCGGTGCTGTCCTGGATGGGCAGAGCCGGTTTCTCTTCTGCCGGTTCGGAGGTCTGGGAACCGGATTCAGAAGACTGGGAGCCGGGCTCAGAAGATTGGGACGGCTCAGACTCTCCCCGCTGCGCGGAGCAGCCCGCAAGCAGCAGGCAAAGCACCAGTCCCAGACAGAGCAGACGATTTTTCCACATAAGATCCTCTCCTTCCCAAATGGCGCAGGCAGCGCTTCTCTACCCCTATTATAGCAGTTTCCCGGGGGACTGCAACGGCAGGAGACAGGGAATACAGGCCGACGCCGCCGGATCATTCCGGGCCAGGGTGAATCATCACAGCCCGCAGGCCGCAATGCCGTCCGGAAACTGTCTCACAAAGCGGCAGGATTTATGGAAAATCCCGACGCTGATACTCTCCGATTGCTTTACCCTGTCCGTGCAGGAGATCTCTTCCATCACAAAAAAGGCTCCGCAGAAAATCCCTGCGGAGCCCTTTTTATCACTGTTTTTGGCTCAGAGAATCAGGCGGAACACAAACTGCTCGTCTTTTGTCTCCCAATGGCACACGGCTCCATACTTCCGGCAGAAGTACCGGATGGACTGGGTTCCCAGTCCATGCCCCTCCTTCGGGGAGACAGGGAAGCCCTCCTCATCAAACCGCACCGCCGTGCAGAACGGGTTGACAATCTCCAGCATGAGGTCGGGATAGCCGATCATCCGGCAGGAGATCCTGCGGTTCTCCCGGGGCAGAGCCAGATTGGCATGGAGGGCATTCTCCAGGGCATTGGCGATCACAATGGCAAGCTCTCCTTCGTCCACCGGCAGCTGTTCCGGCAGGGAGATCTTTGCCTCCACCAGAACCCCCTGACCCTGTGCCTGCGCAAAATAGGAGGAAAATACAGCATCCAGCACCGGCGACCGGCACCAGTGGATCTCCCTGCGCTCGTCCAGCCGCTTCCGGGCTGTATCCAGGAAATTCAGCGCCGATTCCCGGTCTCCCCGGGACAGCAGTTCGGCAGCGGTCTGGAGCTGATGGCGCAGATCATGCCGCTGCACCCGGATTCTCTCCTCCACCTCTTCCATCTCATGCAGCTTCTCCCGGAGGGCTGAGATCTGCACCGTCAGCAGCGCCGCATTCTGCTGTTCCATCTGGATGCGGTACTGTCCCAGAAGGCTCCGGAACACCGCAATATACACAACCACCAGCGGAACTACCGCGGCATAGGCATAGATCATCTGCACCGGGTTGTCCAGATAGCTGCCCGGCCAGGATGCCACAAAGATGAGATAGGCACAGAATACACAGGGGATCAGGGTCAGGATTCCCCAGTGGGCAGGAATTGCCTTGATCAGCACCCGGAACGGTTTGCGCAGGAAGCGCCATTCCAGATAGATGGCTGTGCCATAGAATATTCCCATCAGCAGGATATTCATCAGCGCCGACAGTCCCAGTACGCTGGTGATATGACGGATCACCGATGCCGCCAGCACCGACAGCAGGATCTGGGTCATATAGTTGAAAACCGCCTGGGTCGGGGTATCATTGGCTGCCCAGTAGGTGAGGAAGGTCGCCGGAGCCGAGATGGTGATCAGAAACCAACGGAGCAGCAGCAGTTCTCCCCCGAAATACAGCAGCGCCAGACTGGAACCCACCACCCAGGCACTGTACACTGCCATAATTCCCAGCAGCTTCCGGCGCCCGAAACGGAACTCGGTCAGACTCGCCATCATTCCCACTGTCATCAGGGTGATGAAATAGGCCCGGAACAACAGGAACATCACATGATCCATCTGGCATTCTCCTTCAGCCAATAGTCTCCCCAGGCCCGTTTGAACTCCACTGCCGCTGTCCGGGGCAGGGTCAGGGCCTCACCATTGTCCAGCAGTGCCTCCTGCCCCTTGATACCGGTGACATGCCGGAAGTTCAGCACAAAACTGGCGCCGCACAGATAAAACCGCGGGTCTGCCAGCAGCGGCGCCGCGGCTTCCCGGAAGGGCATCCGCAGGGTCTGGGAATCCAGAACCCCATCGGTGCAGTGACAGCGCATCACCCGTCCGGCCCGCTCCGCATAGAGAATCCGGTCCAGCGGAACACATCGGGTTCCCTCCCGGGTCTCCAGCAGCAGGGTCTTTTTCTCCTGCTGGGTCAGCTTTTCCACCGCCTGATCCAGCACCCGGAACAGCTTTTCCTCCTCCACCGGCTTGAGCAGATAGAAAAAGGCCCGGACCTCATAACTGTCAGCGGCATAGTCGTTGGAACTGGTGAGGAAGATCAGTTCTCCCTGCTTGCCCATCTGACGCAGCCGCTTCCCCACCGAGATCCCATTCTCCCCCGGCATGAGAATATCCAGAAGATAGAGGTCATATCCGCCCCGCTCCTCCGCCTGGTCCAGAAGCTCTGCTCCGCTGAGAAAATACTCTGCCTGGCTCTCCAGTCCCGGACGGGTCTGCTGATATTTTTCCAGAAGTTCCCGGATTTTTTTGAGATGTTCCGGGCGGTCATCACAGACTGCTATTTTCATCGGGCCGGCTGCCTCCTTCCATACCGTCAAATATGACGCAAATTCAGATCAATTTTGCACAAACCATACAAAATTTTCACCCTGAAGCTAAACTTAAAATAGCATAAGGCTAACAAGCCGTCAAGTGCAGCTGATCCTCTCAGTTTAAGCAGAGGACTGCTGCCTTTTTTATCTGCGAGGAGGCTTTTATGAACAAGTTGCGCCATCGAATCCTGTCTGTTTTGCTTGCGGCGGTGATCGCAGGGTCTTCCTGCTGTCCCAGTGTGTATGCCCAGTCCGGCAGTTATGCGGAACTGTCCGGCGGGGCTGTGCCGGAACAGACCGGGGAACTCCCGTCTGACGCCCCGGACAGCGGCTGCACCCACATCTGCGGCGAGGACTGCACCCGTCTGGAACTGACCTGTCCTCTGGAGGAATCCGGGGAACACACCCATTCCGAAAGCTGCTATACCGCCGTGACCGAATGCACCCATGTCCATGATGAATTTTGCGGCGGTCTGTCCTCCCAGGAGAATCCGCCTGTGGAAACCCCTGCTCCGGACGGGGAGACTGACTCCGGTACAGAGCCGCTCCCGGATGGGGAGACTGTCCCCGGGGAAGAGGGTGAGGCAGAACTGGATTCTCCGGAGAAGATGGAATCCGACCCGGCAGCTGCCAGCGACCCCGACCCGGAGCTGCTCAGTCTGGAGACACTGGTGGACGAGGGCTATTCCTCGCTGCAGAGCGCCATGCTGCTCACCCGGGGGCTCAGCGGCAGCACCATCCTGCTGGGGGAGGACAATGAGGACAACGCCCACCGCGGCAAACCGGATGACGACATGGACCGTATTCTCGGCCCGAAATACAGCCAGCACCCCATCGAAGTGCGTCTGGAGGTGCCCGCTGAAAAACTTCCCCAGGAAAACGCCTACCTTGCCATCAAGGCCTACGATGTGGACGAGGAGGGCGGCGAAACCGACATTGTCACCTGGAATGGAACTCCCATCGGGCAGCTCTCGGGTACCAATGCCTCCTGGAACACCACTGTGCTGGAAGTGCCGGTGGATCTGATCCAAAGCGGCAGCAACTATGTGGAGATCACCGTCAGCGAGGGCTGGGTGGTGAAGATCGACTGGTTCCAGCTGCTGCTGGACGGCGGTGAAAAACCGGATACCCTGGAGTCTTTTTCGCTGGAACTGGGCACCCCCATCATCACCCGGGGGCCGGACGATGAACCGGATGTAAGCCTGCCGGTTTACCTGCAGATCCAGGCCCAGGGCGACCAGGACTACAAGACTGAATACACCCTGCTTGACCAGAAGGGCAACTCACTGGCAGCAGCCTTCGGCAGTCCCAGCGGCAGCGGGGCCCTCACCGACCAGGCGCTGCTCACCCTGCCCACCGGCACCGAAAGCGGCACCTACCGGGTAGTGGGCCTGCTCAAGGACCCCGTCACCGAACAGATCCTCGCCCGGGACGAGGCTTCCTGGTACTATGCCGGCCCGGACGCCGCGGCGGAACAGTATCCCCTGATCCAGTACGGCGTCACCCCCACCAACAAGGCCGTTCAGGAAGTCACCTTCACAGCTGAAGCCACCATGCTCGAGGGCATGACCGCCAAAAGCCTCACCATCAGCGGGCTGACCGATGCCCCGGCTTCCGGCACCGACCGGGCGGAAGTGGCACTCACCGAAAATGTTGCGGATCAACCGGCGGAGATCACCGTTGCCTATACCCTGGACGGCGTGGAAAAGACCATCACCATTCCCATACAGGTCAGCGTTTCCAACATCGACCGGGAACCGCCGGTGGTAACCGTTTCCTCCGATACGCTGAAAGTCCCCGGAGGAGCCTCCCAGGAGGAGATCCGGGCACAGGTACTGGCTCTGGCCTCCACCTCCGACACCGTCTCCCCGGGCGGAGATGAGGCCTTTGCCGGTATTGCCGCAGTCCAGTGCGAACTGGCAGCGGACGGCAGCTCTGCCGCCCTCACTGCCACCGACCACGCCGGGAACACCTCGGAACCCAGAACCGTGACGCTGCTCTCCGCCGTCCAGCCATTGCAGCTGGGAACTCCTTCGGCTGCGCGCCAGGGGGAGAGCAATACCTTTGACCTCAGCGCTGTCCTCATTTCGGACGGCGGCCTCACCGTGACCGAAACCGGCTTTGTATGGGGCGTCATGCAGAACCCCACCCTCGCCATCAACAATGGCGCTTCCCATACCTCTGCCCCGGCGGGCAAGGGGGAGAACATCACCGCCCGGGCTGAGATCGCGGACGGGGTTTCCTACTATGCCCGGGCCTATCTCATCGCCGACGGCACCACCTATTACAGCCAGCAGATCACCTTCTCCATCGGCGCCAAAAACTACGGCACCGTCACCATCAAGAATAACAGCGACAACACCTTTACCGTCTCCCGGGACGGCACCGACGGGGTACAGACGGTCTCGTACCGCACGGTGAACGGCTCTGCCGTGGGCGGCACCCACTTTGAGCACCAGTCCGGCACCGTCACCCTTCAGGAGGGGCAGACAAGCGCCGTCATCACCATCAACGAAATGGGCGCCAACGCCGCATACAGCGCCGATGAGCCCGCTACCGCATACACGAATGCCGACCGCACCTACCAGGTGGAGATCTTCCGGGTGGAGGGCGGCGCCGCGCTGGGCGATACACGCTTTGCCGCGCGCACCCTGCCCACCGGCATGAAAGCCGACTCCGCGTGGTTTGAGGAATACACGGTAAACGGCACTCAGTTGGAACGGTCCCGGGGCGATAAGGACACAGACGGGTGGGGCTGGTCGGACAACGGCGTCGGTGCCGACAAATCCGCCCGGGAGACAGCCTCGGTGACCCGTAACGGAGCGGACTACTGGACCCACACCGCCCAGAGCCTGCGGTACTATGTCACCTTCCAGGCCCGGGAATATGAGTCCGGCTACCAGGCCATCCAGATCCTGCCCGGCGATGCGCTGGATCTCGGGATCTATCCCGACAGCGGCAAGCTGCTCTACAACAGCGGCATCTCCTCCATCGACCAGACCGGCATGTACTATGTCGCCCTGTTCGAACATGGAAAAAACACCAACGAGGCAAGCTGGTATAGTTACAGCTTCCCCGCCAGCGGCTTTTCCATCAACAGCACCATGACCGACTATCACTACCGCAGCGGTCAGTCGGGTGATACGCTCCTCCTGCCGCTGGACACTGAACAGGTCACCGTGGGCTTCAGTGCCTGCGGCTCCGGCAGCGACAAATGGGCAACCAAGGAGGTAAAGCATCATATCCAGGTCTATGACGCCGTGGAGCCTCAGCTTCTGGACATTGCCCCCATGGCAGAGACCACCTATAAGCCCGGCGACAAGGTGACCGTCTCGCTGATCTTTGATGAGATCGTGGACGGCATCAACAGCAGTCTGGATCAAGTCAGTCTGCGCACCAGCTGGGGCAGCTTCCAGTACGCCGGCGGCGCAAACACCAATGTGCTCTACTTCACCGGCACCGTACCGGAAAACGCAGCCTCTGACTTCCGGGTTGATTCCATTGAAGGCACGGACTTCATCAAGGATATGTGCGATGTTTCCGGCGCCGGCACCTCCTCGGGGGGCGGTTCCATTGATACCTCGGTGGACACCAGAGTGCCGGTCATCTCCATCGAGAACCAGGGCGTGACCGACGGCACCGCCAGCGCCGCTGTCAGTGTGCAGAATGCCACCGTGCAGAAGTTTGTCTGGACCCGGAGCGAAACCCTCCCGGTGAACGGCTGGCAGGAGTTCCGGAGCGGCGAAACCCTCTCCACCCGGCAGGCCGGCGGCGAAACCTGGTACCTGCACATCCTGGCGGAGTATGACGGCACCGGCGCCGCCGCCCATGCGTATACCTCCTTCACCTTCCCGGCAGACACAGTGCTGCCCACCCTCACCGCCTCGGCGGACAATACCGGCTGGGCAAGGGAGCGCACCATTGTCCTTGCCTATACCCCGGCGGACGCCGCTGTCACCATGACCGGCCCGGACGGACAGGAACAGCCTGTCACCGGCAGCCGGACGATCACAGAGAACGGCTGGTACTCCTTCACTCTTACCCATGGAGAGGAGACCCTCACCCAGGCGGTGGAGATCACCGGCATCGACACTGCTGCCCCCATTCTGGAGGAACTGCGTGAGCCCAACCAGGCCACACCTCCGGCGGCAGGCCTGGTATTCAGCGCCGTGATCAGCGATGCCCTCTCGGGCGTCCAGTCGGTGCAGTACTGCTTCACCGGCTCGGCCTCGGCGCCCTCCGGCGGCTGGCAGACTGCCGCCGAGAGCGGCGGACGGTACCTCTTTGACTACCAGAGCCAGAATCCCGATGCCGAAACCGTCTACCTCCACCTGAAGGCGTCCGACCAGGCGGGCAATACCCTCACCTGGGATTCCGGCGCCTACACCGTCCAGGCCGCCCCAGACGGCAGCCTGACCCTGACCCTCTCCGGAGCGCCCACTGCCTGGACCAGCGGCGATGTCACCCTGGAGTGGAGGCTCACCGGCAGAACCGAAGATACCCCCTATACCCTCTACGGCCTGCCCACGGCGGCAGAGACCCAGACCAGCGACCTCTCCGGCAGCTTTGCGGTGAACCAGAACGGTCTCTACACCATCACGGTGCTGGATAACCGGGGACGCTCTGCCGAAAGCTCGGTGCTGGTAAACTGGATCGACCGGCAGGGCCCGATGGTCACCGGCATTTCAGTGCCCTCCGGCTGGATCAACGGCGAAAAGACCGTCACCCTCCAGGGCCTCACCGATGACCTCACCCCGCTCTACAATACAGCCGGGGAAGTGACCGGCTACGGCGGCAGCGGTGTGGCTTCGGTATACTATAAGAAGCTGGGAAGCGAGGACGAAATCCCCGTCACCGGCAACACCTTTGCCGTCCCGGAAAACGGCAGCTATATCCTGATCCTCACCGATCAGGCCGGCAACCAGACCCGGCAGAGCTTCACCGTGTCGGGCATCGACACCGCCCCGCCGGAAGTACAGCTCTCCGAAGTGCCCTCCGGCTGGCAGCCAAAGGCGGAGATCACCCTCACCCTCTCGGACAAGGACAGCGGCATCGGCAGCGTCCGGACCCGCTTCACCAGCGACAACGCCTCCTATCCCACTGACGGCCTCACCGAACATGCCGCCGCGGAATCGGTGACCGTCTCCACCGCCAGCAGCAGCGACCGCTACCTCTACTATGAGGTCACCGACCAGGCGGGCAATGTCACCCGGGGCTTCTCCGGGGAGATCCATGCCGACGGCACTGTTCCGGCTATCCCCACTGTCACCCAGGCCGAGGGGCTTGAAAACCAGCAGGAGCGGGCTGTTCTGACCATCTCCGCCGGAACGGCGGGGGCTTCGGGGCTCACCCTCTGGTACGCTCAGGACGGCGGCGGGTATCAGCAGCTGGATTCGGACACCCTTACCCTCACCGAAACGGGTACCTACTCCTTCAAGGCGGTCACCGGCGCCGGAAGCGAAAGCCCCGTGCGCACCGTGACCCTCCACCGGGTCAGCTTCCGGTCGGACGGCATTGACCCGCTTCCCGACCGTCTGGTGCTCTCAGGCGGCACCCTCACCCGGACCGCCGATCCCCACCGCACCGGCTACACCTTCACCGGCTGGCAGAAGGACGGCACTGTCTGGGGCTTTGCCCAGCCGGTCACCGGAGATTTCACCCTCACCGCCGGCTGGACCCTGTCGGCGCCCTCGGTTTCGGTATCTGCTGCCTACTCCGGCAGTGAAACAGCGTCCTTTGTCTACAACGGCGGAGATCTGACCCTCACCGCCAGCGCCGCCCATGCCGCGGACGGCGTCACCTTCTCCTACCAGTGGTACGACGCGGACGGGCAGCTCCTTGGGGACACCTCCGTCCATACCTTCCCTGCCGCCAGTGCCGGGGAATATCCCTGCACCTGCACCGTCACAGCCGCGGACAGCTACGGGCTTTCGGCCCGGGCGGACGGCACTGTCACCGCTGTCATCGCCAGAGCTCCGGTGACCTGCACCGTGAGCGATACCCGGCATGAATATGACGCCGGGGAGAAGCAGGCACAGGTGACTGTGGACACCGCTGTCCCGGGGCTGACCATCCGGGAGAGTGACTACACCGTCCGCTATGAGCAGGGCGGAACGCCTGCCACCCCGGTGAACACCGGCAGCTATGACATTATACTCACGCTGGAAAATGACAACCTCCGATTTGACGGCATGGACGACAGTCTGCGGGAACAGAAGGCCGGTACACTGGAGATCACCGGCACGGCCTATCCCGAGGCCGACACCATGACCTGGCCCGAAGCCGGGGCGCTCACCTATGGCGAAACCCTGCGGGAAAGCGTCCTCACCGGCGGCGACCAGCAGGGGAAGGGCACCTATGCCTGGAAAACCCCCGAGGCCATTCCCACGGTGGAAAACACAGGCTGTACGGTGGTATTCACCCCGGACGACCCCAATTACGCCCCGGTGGAGCACACCGTTTCTGTGGCGGTGGCTCCCAGGGAGCTGACCATTGCGGGCGTCACTGCCCAGAACCGGGTCTATGACCCGGACAGCACTGCCGTAACCCTGACCGGCGGCAGCCTGGACGAATCCGCCATCGTCATCCGGGACGGGGTTCCGGACGATGCGGTGCTGGACAGCACCCGGGCCCGGGGCAGCATTGCCGTGCCGGACGCCGGGACCGCTCTGCCGGTAACGGTGAGCGGCTATGCCCTGACCGGAGCGGACGCCGTCAACTACACCCTGGCGCAGCCGGACTATGTCACGGTGGACATTGCCAGGGCAACGGGAAGCGGTTCCGTGACCATAGCGGGCTGGACCTACGGGGACACCCCCTCCCAGCCGGTGGTGGTTTCGGATACCAACGGCACCGGATCGCTCACCTTCCGCTACACCGGCACCCTCTCTGACGGCACCGCCTATGACTCACCCGACCTTCCCTCTGAAGCCGGAAGCTATCAGGCAGCTGTGACCTTCGCCGCCACCGGAAACTATGAGGCTGTCACCGTACAGTCCGGGCCGTTCACTGTGGCACAGCGGCGGATCACCGCCACCTGGAAGGGGCTGGACACCGTCTACAACGGGCTTCCCCAGTCCCCGGAAATTGCCGGACTGGTGGGCGTTGTCCCGGCGGATCAGGGCAAGGTCACCGTCCTGACCCAGACTACCGAACAGACCGACGCCGGCAGTTATCCCGGCGTCACTGCCCGGCTTTCGGGCGAGAGAAGCCGCAACTATCTCCTTGGAAACGGTACGGTCACCTTTGTGATCCGCCCGGCGGCGGTTCTCTTCCAGTCATCGGAAAACAGCGTCCCCTATGACGGACAGCCCCATACCGCCCGGGTCGCCGCCCAGGCTCTGGGACAGGAGTTTGACCAGTTCACCCTCAGCTATCAGAGCACAGACGGTCAGACAACCGACGCTCCCACCGAGCCGGGACGCTATACCATCCTGGCGGAGATCACCGACCCCAACTACCGCCACACCGGCAGCGCCGATGGCTCCCCCGAGCCGGTGGGAATCCTGGAGATCTATCAGACTGCCGCACCGGCGGTCTATCCCATCACTTTCCTGCCCGGCGCTGAGGAGGTCACCGGAACCCCGCCCTCCCTGCCGGACAGCCTTGCCGGGAACCTGCTGTTCCTGCCTGGCTCCGGCACTCTGGAACGCACCGGATACCAGTTTATCGGCTGGGAATCCGGCGGCAGGATCTACCAGCCCGGCGCCAGCTTTACCATGCCGGCATCTGCAGTGACTTTCACCGCTGTCTGGGCCGAAGCCTCCGGCGAGATCGGCGGCTCGGTGGTCTGGGACGATGAATCCGACCCCCAGCCTGCGGGACAGGTCCTGATCACCCTGATGCGGGGCAATCAGAAACTGGACGAAGTCCTCACCGATGCGGACGGCAGCTTTGCGTTCCGTCAGCTTCCGCCCGGAGCCTACAACCTGGTGGCCTCCTATGGCGAGATCACCCAGACCGAAAAAATCCTGCTCACCGGCTCTGAAACGGCCCAGTGCACCATCCGGCTGCCCCGGGGCAAGACCAATTCGGTGCTGAAAGTCCTGGACGGCGCACCGGATGTGGTGGTGGGCAATCTGGACCGGCTCTTTGACCAGCAGCCCGACCAGGTCTACACCGAAGCCGACCGCACCCTGGTGGAAAGCGGCGGCAAGGTAGAGATCTGCATGACCGTACAGGATTCCAGTCCGGCACCGGGCAGCGCCCTGGAAGAGGCGGTACAGAACGCCGGCAGCTTCCGGGAGGGGCTCACTCTGGCGCTCACCCTGGAGAAATCCCGGTTTGAAGCCAGCGGCGCTTCGCTGGGCGGAGCCGAACCCATCTCCGAGAGCAATCTGCTCATGGAGATCGTGATCCCTCTGGACGGCGGACTGCAGAACTGCCGGGAGTACCGGGTGCTGCGGGAGCATGACGGCGGGATCGAGGAGATCCCCGTCGCCGGGAACCAGTGGGGCGAGTATTTCGTCCTCAATGAGGACCGGACGGTGCTCACCATCTTTGCGAAGCGGTTCTCGGACTATGCGGTGCTCTATTCCAACGCCCAGCCGGACCATGGCGGCGATGACAGTGATGACAGCGATTCAGACGACAGCTCTGACTCCCAGGCCCCGGCTGTGACTGAGCCATCGGAGCCTGCAGAACTGCCGCCGGAGAATACAGTCACCCCGGCTCCGGAGACAGCACCGGAACCGGATACCTCCGCTGTCCCTGAGTCCCCGGAAGAGCCGGAATCGCCGGCTCCGGAACAGCCGGCAGAACCCAGCGGCACCACAGATATTCCGGCTGGAAAGCCCTTTGTGCTGCTCAGTGCTGTGGGCGCCGCCGTCGCTGTCCTGCTGGCTGCCCTGCGTCATCCGAACCGGGGCAGGTCCCGCCTGCCTGCTGTGCTCACCGCTGCAGGCGCCGTGGGCATTGCCCTGCTCACCACCGGCTGGAACGGCTTTGTCCTCGCCTCTCCCTGGACCCTGGCAGTGGCAGGACTTGCGCTCCTCACCGGCTGGCTGACCCGCCCGGACAGCGAATAATCCTCTGGCATCAGGCAGCCCTTTCCCGGGCTGATTTCTGATACACCCCATAACAAAAAGCAAAGCCCCCTGGAACAGAACCGCACTTGGTTCTATCCAGGGGGCTTTGCTGTGCGCTGTTTTTGATTCAGATGGGGACGGCTCTCCCGCTATCCCAGCAGCAGAATCCGGCGGAAGAAATCATACTCCCCGTCCAGACCGTCCATGAGCAGCATTTCAATGCTCTCCCGGTTCTCGTCCCAGCTGCTGCCGAACCACCCCAGGAAATGAGCCGACCCCACCACAGGGCCCAGGGCCGGGAGGGTTCCATAACAGGCCAGTTCTCCGCCATCGCCACCCCGGAACGGCCAGGGACAGTCTCGGATCACCTCCCGGCGGTATCCCTCTTGGTCATAGCCGATCCTCAGGCCAAAGCCATTCTCCCGCCAGGAGAGCTCCTCCGCCTCAGGCAGCCGGTCGCCCCAGGGGAACAGGGCTCCGTTCTCCCCGCCGCAGAGATACTCCCAGAGATCGCCGTCCGGCAGGGTGAAACCCTCCTGCTCCAGACGCCGCCGCAGTTCCGCCGGGCTCTCCGGACGCAGGATCTCCGCCTGTATCTCCCCGCTTTTCAGCCGGGTCAGCCGGAGTTTGGGATTCCCTGGCTCAAAACTGTCAAAGATCATGCATCTGCTCCGGGGATTGCTTTGCAGCTGTGCCGCTGCCTTTTGTCCGGCCTCACTCAATTCGTCTAGCGGGATCACACTGCTGTTTTCACAGCTGCGGGGAATCCGCTCTGCCAGCAGGGGCGGGATCGTCACCGTCCGCCGGGGAGTGGTGAGCAGCCGCAGAATCTCCTCCGGCTGGTACTGCCCGCCCCAGTATTCCGCAATGTCCTGCTCCAGTGCCGCAAGGAATCCGCTTTCCTCCGGCTGCTCCGGCAGGCCATTCCAGCCCAGTTCGGTCCGCTTGCCCGGCAGGAACACAAACTCCGCCCCCTCCTTCTGATAGAGGGCTGTTTCCAGTTCCATGCCCCACCGGCTGTAACAGACAATTTCCTTATAGTCCATGCCGGTTTCTGTCCCGATGGCCTTTGCAAGGGCTGCCTTTTCCTCCCGGGACATCGCCTTATACTCCTCCCAGTCCGGAAGATGTCTGCTGTGTTCCATTCTGTTTCCTCCTGTCTGCGGCCCGGGGATCAGAGCTCCTCTTTCTCAAAACCGGTGAAGTCGATCTTCCTGTGCTGGTAGGCGGCAGCGAAATAGGCCGCTGCCTGTCCGGCGTCGGACACCAGATGCACCCACAGTTCTCCGCCCCGGGCGCCCGGGAAGCCGACCTCCACCGAATACCGGCCCTGATCCGGCCCCATCCGTGCCACCGCGCACTGGATAAACCAGTAGGCATCGGGGTTCTGCGGGTCCTGCTGCTCCAGGATCAGAAAGCTGTCCTGCTCCTGGTTCAGGCCATAAAGCCCCTCCTCCACCTGCTGCCAGGTGGGATCAGAGCAGGTGCCCGGGTCTACGCCCACAGTCAGAGTCCAGGGCAGTTCTGCCGATGGCCCCGGCAGGGCTGGGGTTTTGTTTTTACTCCAGGGAAAAAGTGCCATATTCTATACCTCCTGTATTCTATCTCCGTACATCGGAACGGCGTTGGAAAAGTCCGCTCACCGCCGGACAGCACAGATCTCCCGGTCCGGCTGATCCGGCTCAAAGCGATCCTCCGAGACCCGCATCAGCCGGGTACCTGCGGGACTGTCCAGGTACCGGAAAATATCCGGGTCAAACTGCTGCCATACAATCCCCACCGGCACAAGTGCCAGATGGTGATAGTCGTCCAGATAGCCCGGCTCCTCGGTGCCCGAGGCGAAGAACCATCCGCTGTCCCCGTCCCGGTCGGTTTCGGTGCGCTCCATATAGCCCACCTTCCAGCCCTCGTCCAGGATCTTCCGGGACACAATGGCATTCTGTGCCAGCAGCATCCGGCGCTGCCGCATGGCTGTATAGCTCTCCCCATGGCTTTGGAACTGCTGAATCGCTTCGGCCTCCGGAACAGCCCTATCCGCTGCCAGCAGCCGGATATCGGCGTCCCACCGCCGCTGGTCATCTGCCGCCTGCCGCAGCTGCACCGCCAGCCCGAGAAGCTCCTCCTCGGTATACTCCGCCGGGAGTGTCTCCTGCTTTTGCAGCCTGGCTCCCTGCTCCCCGTAGAGATAGACCGACACCGTGCCGTTCCGGTTGAGATGCAGCTTGACTGCCCCGAGATTTGCCTTGTCGTTATAAAACACCATAAAGGACGGCAGACGGTCATTGACATACCAGTCAAATTCGGTGCCGTTCTGGCTGTTCATATAAAAAACTGCCCCGCCCTGTTCCAGCTGCTGCGGGGTGACCTCGGGCAGCCATTCTGCCCTCTCCCGTTCGGCGATGGCACAGACCTGCTCCAGAATCCGATGCATTGCTGTATTCCCTCCCTGTTTTCCGGTTTCTGCCCCTGCTTTTGCGGGAGCTTCCTCCTCTATTATAAAAGCTGCCGGAGCCTGCTTCAATCCCGGTTTTATACAAAAATCCCCCGGTGGATTTCTCCATGGAGCGCCCGGAGAAGTGGAGGAAAGGCTGTGGGGGGGTGTGCCGGAGGAGCGGGGCAGTGCGCCTGCGATCCTCTGAGAACCCCGGCAAGCTAACCCTCTTTCGGGCATGCGGGGCGTTCTGCGGGGACGAGCAGCGGGAGGGGGCGGGACATCGCACTTACGATCTGCTGAGAGCCCGGCAGGCTAACCCTCTCCGGGGCAGGTGTGGGAAGGGCGTTCTGCGGGGACGAGCAGCGGGAGGGGGTGGGACAATGCACTTACGATCCGATGAGAGCCCGGCAAGCTAACCCACTCCGGGGCAGGTGTGGGAAGGGCGTTCTGCGGGGCGGACGCCAGGAAAGCCAGGGCGGTAAACTCGGCGCTCCCCCAGGCTTCCACAGACAAAAAATCCCCCTCCCGGTCAGGCACGGGAGAGGGATTTCATTTTGCTGCAATCAGAGTTCCGAGAGAATCCGGGCGGAACGGCTGCGGGCCTCCGCCATGACCTTTTCCTCATCGATGCGGGTGAGCACACCGTCCCGGTAGACCACTTCGCCATCAATCATATTGAGGCAGATGTCCGAGGCATCGGCGGCATAGAAGAGATTGGGCAGCGCCTCATACACCGGCTGGAGATGGGGCTTGTCCAGGTCATAGACCACGATGTCCGCCCGGCTGCCCACCTCCAGGGCGCCGCAGTCGGTACGGCCCTGGGCCAGGGCGCCGTTGCGGCAGCTCAGTTCCAGCAGCTGGCGCGGCCCCAGGAAGGTGGGATCGCCGGTGATGCCCTTGCCGATCATCGAAGCCAGGGTGACTTCCTCCAGCATATTGAGGTTGTTGTTGCTGGCGGCGCCGTCGGTGCCGATGCCCACCCGGATGCCCGCTTCCAGCATCTTCTTCACCGGGGCAAAGCCGCTGCCCAGCTTCATATTGCTGGAGGGGTTGTGCGCCACAGTCACGCCCTTGTCCCGGAGAATATCAAAGTCCTCCCCTTCGATCCAGACACAGTGGGCGGCAATGGCCGGGACATCAAAGAGCCCCACCCGCTCGAACAGTGCCGCCGGGGTCAGGCCGTTATGCCGGGTCTTGCACTCCTCATGCTCCTTGCGGGTCTCGGAGAGGTGCAGGTGCACCCGCAGACCCGCTTCCCGGGCATAGTCTGCCACGTCCCGCATCAGTCCCTCATGGGAGGTGTACTCGGCATGGAGCCCCACATCCGCCCGGACACGGTCGTCCCCTGCCTCTGCCAGACGCCGGCGCAGGGCTTCGGTCTCCGCATAGGCGGCATACTCCCGGTAACTGCCCAGTCCCGGCAGTGCCGATACGCCAAAGCTGAGATTGGCCTTGAGGCCGCTGTCCCGGACAGCCCGCTCGATCCACTCCAGCTTATAGAACATATCATTAAAGGAAGCCGCACCGCTGCGGATCAGTTCACAGGCACCCAGCATCGAGCTCCAGTAGACATCTTCCTCGGTGAGCTTTGCCTCAAAGGGGAACATCTTCTCGGTGAGCCACCGGTGCAGAGGCAGACCCTCGCCATATCCCCGGAGCAGGGTATCGGGAATATGACAGTGGATATTGTAAAATCCCGGCAGTGCCACCTTATTCCGTCCGTCATAGGTCTCTCCGGTGTAACCCTCCGGGCGTTCGGTTCCGATATAGACAATCCGGTTTCCCTCGGTCTCAAGGTACATATCCCGTTTTTCCTCATAATTCCCATCGATCAGTGTGATCTTCTCAAACAGCATTCTCTGCTCTCCTTTCCGCTCAAGTCCGGCATGGTAATTGGTACAATTATAGCGGTCTGACTGCCGGTTTGCAAGGACTTTTTCTGCCCGGATGCCGCCGGTTTTCCCAAAAAAGTTCCAAATCCTTTCATTGCGCCCGTTTGCTCCGACATGCTATGGTTAAAAAAACGGCGCCCCCTCTGCCGGAGCGCCGGATCTCTATCCCCACTGAAAAGGAGTGCTGTATATGGCAGCTTATATCGATCACGCGGCCTATGCCGTCCGGGATCTGGACTGGCACCGCCGCTTTTTCCACAAGGTTCTCGGCATGGAGGAGGAAAAAAGCCGTATCAGTCCCGAAGGACTGGGCCAGGTGTGGTTCTATGGCGGGGTCCAGCTCTGTGAGAGCCGGGAAACACTCCCCGCCGGACAGGCCCATCATCTGAGCCTGGTGGTGGACGATCTGGAGACTGTACGCCGTCTTGCCCTGGAATGGGGTTGTGAAGCGGACAGCCGTCCGGGTTGGCTGCGTCTGCCCGAGGGGCTCTGGCTCGAGCTGTTCGAGGCCCGGGAAGGCGCCATTTCCGCCCTGCTCGACCTGCCCCGGCGCAAAAACTGACACCCGGCTATCCAAACCTTTTCCCGGTCAGGAACGGCGGTCCAGACCCAGGGCGGTATACTCCGCCAGCTTTGCCCGGATGGCCGGCTCCTCGATCTGCCGGTAATACATCTGCCCCAGTCCCACCTTGGCACAGTCCGGCGCCAGCAGGGGACGGTACTCTGCCGGACGGCGGCGGAAGGTGGCATAGAACCGGGTATTGAAGCTCTTGAGGTCCGGGAAGCCATTGTCAATGGCGATCTCGGTGAGGTTCTTATTGGTGGAGGTGAGCTCGTACAGGGCATGCTGGAACCGCACCCGGGTGAGATACTCATAGAAATTCATGCCCACCGTATTCTTGAAGAAGGTGGAGATATAGGTGCGGTTGTACTGGGAAAATTTCGAAAGCTCCTCCAGGGTGATCTTGGAGGCATAGTTTTCCTCCACATACTGGGTGATGCGGCGGATGGTCTCCTGATGGAGGCTGTCCCCTTCGGTGGCAGTGCGCAGCTGCCGGGGCTGGGTATGCTGTGCCAGTCCGGTGATGAGCAGTTCCAGGGCTGCCCTGGCCCCCAGACGGGACACCGGCCCGGGCTGGGAAGCCGACTCCAGGAACCGGGCGGCACAGTACCGCAGGAGATTGAATTCCGGGCGGTAGCGGGTGGATGCATCGGTGACAAAGTGCTGGAAGGAATACCCCTGTCCCGGCGGCAGCAAGGCCCGGAACGCTGAGGCCGAAACCCGCAGCACCAGAGCATAGGTATCGCTTTCCAAAGCAAAGGAGGCATGGCCCACACCGGGATCGATGAGGATCATATCGTCCTCCTCCAGCAGCCAGGACTCTCCGTCCCGGCAGTATTCCGCCCGTCCATGGAGCAGGATATTCAGTTCATATTCCGTTTCATGCCAGTTGTAGCGGAAGTTCATCACCTCATGGATATATCCGGTGCAGAACAGGTTTTCCCTGGGCCACTGCATGGCGTAATATGCTTCCATTCTCATGCCTCCTTTGGGGACTTTCCGGAAATTTTCCGGCTGAGGCCATTATAGCACAATCCAAACATTCTCCACAGGAGTTTTGTTTTATACCGGAATTTTCCGCACCGGCTCTGTCCGCCCGGGAAAGACCCGGCAAATCCCCGCTGGACGATTTGTTTCCCGGAGGATTTTCGTCAATGTGTAAAAAACAAACCGTTTGAATTTTCACAATCAGATAGGGAGAATGTTCGAATCACCGGTTTTCCTCCGACCCGAAGATTTTCCCCCTGTTTTCCAGAGTCTGGAACCCCGCCCCGCTGCCGGACAAAATATCTCCAACGACAGCACCCTTCCCCTTCTGCTATGCTGATGCTGCAAGAAGGATCTGCGGTGTCCCTGGGAATCACCGCTCTTCCCCAATTTTGAGCAATTCGGAAAGGATGCATTGTCGAATGGGCAACACTCAAATCATCATTTGTCTGATCATCTTCATTGTTTCCCTGATCAGCTATATCCTCAACAAGATCCCCATGTGGGTCACCTCCATCGGCGCCCTGGCCCTGCTGGTCATCACCGGCTGCCTGGATGCCACTACCTCCCTCAGCGGTTTCTCCAATACCAACACCATACTGATGGGCTCCATGTTCATCGTCGCCACCGGCCTGCGCAAAACCAGCTTTGTCAGCGTCCTGTGTGACTCCATCATGCGGATCACCCGCGGTTCCTTCCGCAAGGCGTACTTCGGCTACCTCTTCATCGCCGTTCTGCTGGCTCAGCTCATTCCCAGCCCCATGGTCGTATTTGCCCTGGTGGCTCCCCTGCTCGCTGAACTCTGCGACAAGATGGGCGTCAGCGTTTCCAAGGTGATGTTCCCCCTGGTGGTCACCGCTGTGGCTACCACCGGTATCGCTCCCCTTGCCAGTGCAGTCAGCGACGCGGCGATGTATAATGGTTATATGGAAACCTATGGCATGACCCAGTATTCCTTCACCGCCATGGACTTCACCATCGCCCGGTGGCCCATCCTCATCATTGTACCCCTGTGGGCCCTGTTCCTGGCTTCCAAGTTCATGCCCGATCAGCCCTCGGTGCCCATCGCCGGCAGCAATGGCGGCAAGAAAGGCGAGGAGAAGAAACTCTCCAGGTTCTCGGACCTGGCTGGTACTGTGATCTTCTTTGCCACCATCTTCTGCCTGGTATTCGCTGACTTCGTGGGTCAGCCCACCTGGCTCATCGCCCTCATCGGCGGCCTGCTCATGGTGCTCTGCGGCACCCTGGACGGTCGGGAAGCCATCAGCAGCCTGCCCCTGGACAGCATTCTGCTGTTCGTCGGCGCCCTGGGCATGGGCAGCGCCCTCAGTGCCACCGGCGCCGGTGAGATCATCGGCAACGCCATCGCTGCCATGCTGGGCGGCACCCACAACAGCTACCTCATCGGCGGCGTATTCTTCGTGATCCCCTTCCTCATCACCCAGGTGATGCTCAACCGTGCGGTCAGCGCTGTATTCATGCCGCTGTGCATTATGACCTGCCAGGCCCTGGGCGCTGATCCCACCGGCCCCATGATCCTGGTTACCGCCGGCTGCCTCACCGCCTTCCTCACCCCCATGGCTACTCCCGCTGTCCCCATGGCAATGGCAAGCGGCGGCTACGACCTCAAGGACCTGCTCAAGGGCGGCTGGCTCATCACCATTATCATTTCTGTGGTGTATGTACTCTACACCATGACCGTGATGCCCTGCTTCTGATTTCCGGAAGCAGCCCCCTATCCTGTTAACTGAAAGAAGGTATTACCATGACCCGGGACGAGATGATTTTGAAAGCACAGCAGGTGCGTGCCCGCAATTCCTTCCCTCCTGCCACGGAGGGGGAACTGGCTGCCCTGCCTGCGGAGGAAACACTCTTCCATCTGGAAACTGCCGGTCACACTGTACCGGTCTACCGCATCAGCCCCAAGCGGGGGCTGATCCACCACTGTCCCATGATTATCAACTTCCATGGCGGCGGCTATATGAAGGGCCGGTTCGACCGGGACCGCATCTACTGCAGCCATCTGTCGGACAGCACCGGCGCATTGGTCTGGGACGTGGATTACAGCCTGGCGCCCGAAGCGCCCTTCCCCACGGCAGTGGAGGAGGCGGCTGCCGTGGTGCGCTATGCCTTTGACCACGCCGAGGAGCTGGATGTGGACCATCAGCATATCTTCCTCACCGGACACAGTGCCGGCGGCGGACTGGTGGCGGCGGTCTGTCAGCTTCTGGCAGGGGAAGCCGGACACACCCCGGCAGCGGTGATGATGGAATACCTGCCGGCGGATATGGCAACCGATCCGGTGAGCAAGCTCACTCCGGAACAGCTGGCAGATGACCGGGAACGGGGCCGGGCTGAGACCGGACGGCTCTACAATCAGTTCTACACCGGGGACGCCGATCCCCATAATCCGCTGATCTCGCCGCTCTTTGCGGACAGCCGGGTACTGGGACAGTTCCCGGACAGTCTGGTGATCACTGCCGGGCTGGACCCCCTCTGTGAAGAAGGGGGAAGAGTTTGCCCTGCGGCTGGCTCAGTCGGGCGTCAGGGTGACCCTGCGGCGGTTCCTTCAGTCCCCGCACGGCTTCACCATCAACCGCATGGGCGAATGGGAACAGTCCCTGGCAATGCAGGCGGAATTCCTGCTGGATCATATCGGGTAAAGGAGCAGCATTGTGAAGATTACAGAAATCAGAACCCGCAAAATCAAGCATTACCTCTTTGTGGAGGTGTTCACCGACAGCGGCATCAAGGGTCTGGGCGAAGCCGGAAACTGGGCACAGCTCAGCGCCACCGAAGCCGCCATCCACAAGTTCGGCGACTGGCTCATCGGACGGGACCCCTTCCGCATCGAGGATTACAATCAGAATTTCTACCGCTCCCAGTATTTCCGGGGCTCGGTGATCTCCAGTGCCATCAGCGCCCTGGACATCGCCCTCTGGGACATCAAGGGCAAGGCGCTGGGGGTACCGGTCTATGAACTGCTGGGCGGTCGGACCCGGGACAAGGTCCGGGTCTATGCCTCCCCCATGACCAAGGAACAGGACCCCAAAGCTCTGGCAGAGAGCTATGTCCAGCTCAAGGAGATGGGCTTTACCGCTGCCAAGATCTTTGTAAACGGCCCCATTTCCAGCCCGGACGGACGGGAGGAATTCTTCAGCAGCCGCATCCAGGACGAACTGGACAAGGTGCGCATCTGCCGGGAAGCGGTGGGCTATGACTTCGACTTTGTCCTGGAAGTACACCGGGGCATGACCCTGCCCGAAGCAGTGGCCTTCGGACGGGCAGTGGAGCCCTACCGTCCCATGGTGCTGGAGGACCCGGTTCCCCCGGACAACTACGACACCATGGCAGAGGTGGCCTCCAAGGTGGGCGTGCCCATTGCCACCGGCGAACGGTTCAGCAGCCTGCGGGAATTTGAGCTGCTGCTCTCCCGCCATGCGGCCCAGTATGTGCGCCCGGATGTGTGCGTGGTAGGCGGCATCACCACTGCCAAGAAGATCTGCGCCCTGGCAGAGGCCCACGATGTACTGGTGATCCCCCACAATCCCCTGGGGCCGGTCTCCACAGCGGCCTGTCTGCAGCTCTGCGCCAGCATTCCCAACCTGGGCATCCAGGAACTGCCCGGCTTCTGTCTGGGCGGCGCCGAGGACGCCATGGTCAGGGAACCCCTGCGGTTTGAAAACGGCTGCATGGTGATTCCCGAAGCCCCGGGCATCGGTGTGGAACTGGCAGACAATGCCGAGGAGCTCTATCCCGGCAATGAACGCGGCGGCGCTGCTGCCCGTCGGGCCTTTGACGGCTCAGTCAAGGACTGGTAAACCAACCTTTCTCTGTTTTGGAACGACGGGAGAGCGTATCTGCTGGAAAGATGCGCTCTCCTGCTGTGTTTCCGGCCTTGCCGGCCCCCCGGCAGACAGGCTATAATAATGACAAGTGTACAAATCATCTTCTGGCTGTCCCGGCGCTGCCGCCGGACAGCGGGACTTTCCAAAGGAGGAACCCATGACCCATTATCCTCATCTCTCGTCCCCCATCAGACTGGGGAATGTCACCTTCCACAACCGGATGTTCGCTGCTCCCATGGGCGGCACCGACATCACTGCCGACTGCAGTGTCGGCCCCCGTACCCCGGGCTTCTATGAGCTCCGGGCCAAGGGCGGCGCCGCGGCTGTCACCGCCAGTGAGCTGGTGGTACACCCCGCTACCGATGCCTCCCACATGTTCCATCTGAACCTCACCACCCCCGGCAACCTCGCCGGCTGGACCTTCCTGGCAGACGCGGTGCGCCGCCATGGCGCCATTCCCAGCGTGGAACTGAGCCATTCGGGCCAGTATGCCGGCACCTACCTCACCGACAAGGAGAAGAAAAAGAGCCTGGCTCAGTACGGCCCCAGTGACGGCGTGCGTCCGGATGGCATTCCGGTCAGGGCGCTCACGGTGGAGCAGATCCACTCCATTGTGGAAGCCTATGGCGAAACCGCTGCCCTGGCGAAGCGTGCCGGCTTTGAGATGATCATGGTGCATGGCGGACATGGCTGGCTCATCAACCAGTTCCTCTCTCCCTACTTCAACCACCGCACCGATGAATACGGCGGCAGTCTCGAGAACCGGCTGCGCTTTGCCCGGGAAGTGCTCACCGCAGTCCGGGAAAAGGTGGGCCCCGGCTTCCCCATCGAGTTCCGCATGAGCGGCAGTGAGCTGTTCGAAGGCGGCTACACCCTGGAGGACGGCGTGAAGATCGCCCAGGGCGTGGAGGATCTGGTGGACCTGATCCATGTATCTGCCGGCAGCTATCAGTTCGGCTTCTCGGTGACCCACCCCTCCATGTTCCGGGAACATGGCTGCAATGTCTATCTGGCGGCGGAGATCAAAAAGCATGTATCCAAGCCGGTGGCAACCATCGGCGCCCTCAATGACCCCGCCCAGATGGAGGAGATCATCGCCTCGGGTCAGGCTGATGTGGTGGAGATGGCCCGTGCCCTGCTGGCTGACCCCGAACTGCCCAACAAGGTCATGGCAGGCCGGGAAGATGAGATTATCCACTGCCTGCGCTGCTTCACCTGCATGGCGGAGCGTCCCACCACCGGTACCCGCCGGTGCGCGGTGAACCCCCTCATCGGACGGGAATGCGAAGGCATGGACATCACTCCGGCAGCCCGCTCCAGGAAGGTACTGGTGGCTGGCGGCGGCGTGGGCGGCCTGGAAGCTGCCATCACCGCAGCCCGCCGGGGCCATGATGTGACCCTCTGCGAAAAGACCGGTGAACTGGGCGGTATCCTCAAGGAGGAACAGGCCATTCCCTTCAAGTATGAGATGTATCAGCTGGGTGTGACCCTGGCCCGTATCGCTGAACGGGAAGGCGTCAAGATCCGTCTGAACACCACGGTCACCCCCGAACTGGTGGCAGAGGAAGCCCCCGATGCCCTGCTGCTGGCTGTGGGCTCCAATCCCATTGTGCCCCGTCTGCCCGGCATTGACGGCGACAATGTCATCATCGTCAACGACTACTACCTCAGGAAGGATCAGGTCCTGGATACCGTGGTGGTTCTGGGCGGCGGTCTGGCTGGCTGCGAGTGCGCTGTCCACCTGGGTATGGAGGGCAAAACCGTACATCTGGTGGAGATGCGGGAACAGGTGGCCTCCGACTGCAATATCCGTCAGCGGCCCATCCTCATGAAGGAGCTGGAGAAGTATGTCACCTGCCATACCAGCTGCACCGGCCTGGCTGTGACCCCCGAGGGACTCATCTGCCGCAACGCCCGGGGCGAAGAGGAACTGATCCCCGGACGCACCGTCATCTGTGCCGCCGGACAGCGCTCCAACACCGCCGATGTGCAGGCGCTCTGCAATGCCGCCCCCTTTGTGCGCTGGATCGGCGACTGCGTCCGCCCCGGCACCATCACCCAGGCAGTCTACCAGGGCTATCACGCCGCTCTGGACATTTAAGGCCCCATACAGCACCCCGGACGGGGAGAAGGCACCGGCCGATGTGCAGGCCCTCTGCAATGCCGCTCCCTTTGTGCGCTGGATCGGAGACTGCGTCCGTCCCGGCACCATCACCCAGGCAGTCTACCAGGGCTATCACGCCGCTCTGGACATTTAAGGCCCCATATAGCTGTAAAAAGAGCTGTCCCGTACGGGACAGCTCTTTTCTGCATGGGAAGGATTCACTTGGCAAAGTGGTTCTGGAAGAAGTCGGTGAAGGCTGCCAGCTCCTTCTCCTGCTCCACATAGACATAGAGGCTCTCGTCCTCCAGCCAGTCATAGGCATTGATGGCAAGATAGCCCTTCTTGTCCGGATAGATCACAAAGGCATCGGTGGGGTACTTGTTCCGGCTGGCCTTGAGAATCTCCGACCGGCGGTAGAAGGTGGGTTCGCCGCAGCCCGACAGATCCGGCACTGTGGGCACTGCCACGATGGTTTCCTCTGCCTCGTCCCAGCCGACAATCAGATTGCCGATTTTGGTCTTGCTGCCATGTACAAAGCCATAGTTAAAGCGGCTGACATCTTCGGTATAGCCGAAGATCAGACGGTACTTGCCGCCCTCCGGCACCACAGCATCAAACAGCTCCCGCATCCGGGCCGCATTGGCAGCACTCTTTTCCAGGTCGATCTCCGGGCCCTTGAACAGCTTCGAGAAAAATCCCATTGTCCTTGTCCTCCTCACAGCATCTATAAAGATTGTTTTCGGATTTTGTCTTTATCCTGGCTGAAAACCAGGCCGGAACAGTGGGTCTGCCCCGGCCTTATAAAGACAATTGTACCAATTTGTATTTATTCTATCACAGCACCGGCTCCAATACAAGTGCTGTCCGCTGCCGCCACAGAAAAAAGCCTCCCCCGAAGGGAAGGCTTTTGGAGGGATTGTTCAGGGGATTATTCCACTGTGAGCTCGATGGCAACCTGGTTGTTCAGCGAATCCCGGATGGCTGCCAGAATATCGCCGTGGCTGTCCTGGAGGCTCATGGTGGCGGTGGAGGTCACATCGGCAAGCATAGCCTTTTCTTCCTCGGTGAGGGCGTCATACTTGGCCTTGTCCTCTTCCTTGTCGCTGCCGTCCTTGAGCGGGCGTCCGTTGAGGTCGGA
>ERZ857521.271-NODE-271-length-82916-cov-6.052172_pt1 | contig 82916 bp, 74 predicted proteins | sample MGYA00519701_ERZ857521 | MGnify/ENA primary metagenome ERZ857521 (study PRJEB31778, sample SAMEA3449346) | human gut metagenome | biome: human gut; feature: human-associated habitat; material: faeces | place: United Kingdom | collected 2010/2012 ...
CTTCTCGGGCGGCCTCAGCTTCGAGGCCGTTCGCTTGAAGCAGCCGTAGCTTCTGACGTAGCCGCTCTTCTGCGCCTTTTCATAGCCCAGCAGCAGATCGCGCGGGTACTTTTTTGCGTATCGCTGCACCAGCTGGATTTCCCAGTCGCTTTGCTTCAGGGGCGAGTGCAGCGGCGCACGGCTTCGATTCTTCAGCGACTCAACCGTGCCGTCATACCGCCGCTTCCACTTGTGGACCGTCTTGCGGCTCATCCTGTATCGCTCTGCCGCCCTCGTTACCCCGTGCTTCGCCGCATATTTCAATACCCGTTGACGATAGTACGCTTCCTGTGTTATCCTATCCATGGAGAGCTCCTCTGTGGTGGCTGGTTTGTTGGAACTGCTATCTTACCACATGAGTTCTCTTTTTCTTTGTTTTTGTGTTACCTATGTATTATAGCTCAACATATTCACAAATTTTAAAGCGCGGATGTTAAATTTCCCATAAAAAACAATCAAAATACGGGAGAAAAAGCACCTTTGAAACGCTAAAATCTTTCAGTTTCATTTGCATATACTATTGTCATTGACAAAATGGCCGATTTCATATATTATTAAGACATTCAAACGAAAAAGTACTTTAAATTGCATTTTATAACTGAAACGGAGGCGCAGCTTATGTCCCTGAGAGAGATTTCTTTTCCTTCCGCTAATGGCCGCGATACCGTGCGCGCCTGGGCCTATACGCCGCTGGGCACGCCGCGCGGGGTAATCCAGCTGATGCACGGCTATGGCGAGCATTCCCGTCGCTATCTGCACATGATTTCCGCCTTTAATCAGGCGGGCTTCGCTGTGTATGCGGACGATCATATCGGCCATGGCAAGACGGGCGTGGATAACGGTACGCTGGGCGATCCGCACTCGGGCGGGTTTATGACCTATTTGAAGGATGAAAAGAGCCTGCATGATATTGCCGTGCGCGATTTCCCGGATGTGCCGTTCATGGTGTTTGGCCATAGCTGGGGCAGCATGCTGGCGCGCGGCTACGCCGCCCTGTATGGGCAGGATATCCGCGCGCTGATGCTGTGCGGCGTGTGCTCGCAGCTGGCGGGCTGCGAAAGGCTGTACGACGACGCAGACTTCCGCGCCGAGTATGAACGCGATCGCTATCAGCCGGGCGGAGCATGGTTTGGCCGTGTGCTGGCGGGCGCGAACGACCGCATCGAGAATCCCATCAACGCCTCTGCCTGGGTGGCCACCGATCCGCGCGTGGTGATCGATCACGGTCAAGATATGTTCAACACTTTTGATACCACGCTGGAATTGGTGTGGGACTTTGTGCAGCTGTATCATTTTATTGAGAACGAGGATTGGGCGCGCAGTGTGCCGCGCAATATCCCTGCCTATTTGATTGCGGGCGATCAGGATCCTTGCGGCAATTATGGCGAGGGCTTGTATCACTGTGCCAACCTGTTGGCCCGCAGCGGTCACCGCGTCAGCGTGCACGCCTACCCTGGCTACCGGCACGAAATCCACAATGAACTGGATCTGCGCGACGAGGTGGAAGCGGGGCTGATCCGCTTTATCGACGGCGTGCTGGGATAAGCAATTTTAAAGGCATCAAGCGCATAGGCAGTGAGCCCCCCGGAGAGATTCCGGACGGTTCTCTGCCTGTTTGCCATACGCATTGATCCCTATACAGATAAATAAAGGTGTGATATACTCAAGAAACTTAATGGCATAACGCAGGAAGAGGAGATTCCCGTGAACAGCAATTTTATCCAGGGCTTGCAGATCGATTGGTCGCGCATCGCGGAGGAGAGCTATCTGCGCGACATTCCCGCCCTGCGCAACCTGACCGAGCTTTCCTTTACGCATCCCGTCACCTGTCTGGTGGGGGAGAACGGCACGGGCAAATCCACCCTGCTGGAGGCTATTGCCGTGGCTGCGGGCTTCAATCCCGAGGGCGGCTCGCGCAATTTCAGGTTTTCCACCTATGATTCTCATTCCGAGCTATGCGGCGCGATGCGGCTGATTCGCAGCTATCGGAGGCCTGCCTGGAGCTATTTCCTGCGCGCGGAGAGCTTTTATAATGTAGCAACGCAGGCTGAAAATTATCGTGATGACGATTTAGAGGAGTACTATTATGCCCGCTACGGTGGCAAATCGCTGCATCATCAATCCCATGGCGAGAGTTTTCTGGCTATGGTGCAGGCCAATTTTCAACCCGAGGGGTTGTATCTGCTGGATGAGCCCGAGGCTGCGCTGTCTCCCCAGCGCCAGCTGACGCTGCTGCTGGAAATCTACCGCCTGGCCCAGGCCCACGCGCAGTTTATCCTGGTCACGCACTCGCCCATTTTGCTGGGTCTGCCCGGCGCGGAGCTGCTCTCCCTGGATGGCAACGCCCTGCGCCCCATTGCCTATACCGATACCGAAAGCTACCAGGTGACGCGCATGTTCATTGAGCAGCGCGAAGGACTGCTGAAAAAACTGTTGGAGGAATGATGAGAAGCGTTCCTGCCATAGAAATAACAAAACGCTGCATGGAAGTGTGTGTCTCATGCAGTGTTTTGTAGTGTGCTCATGGGGATCGATAAGGTATTCCTGCTTGTTGTAGTTGATGTCATTTCAATTCATGTACCCCTTGGTGGGGTGACTTGATCGTAACCGTCGCACTCTTGGCCTTGTACGTATTTCAATCCACGCACCCCTTGCGGGGTGCGACACATCGGTTTGCAGCAGCAGCCCGGCCATGTAGCGATTTCAATCCACGCACCCCTTGCGGGGTGCGACCTCCCGGATTCATGTCCTGCATCCAGGTTGCCAGCCATTTCAATCCACGCACCCCTTGCGGGGTGCGACCCTGATCGAAGCGCCCGCCGTGATCCGGCGTTTGCAATTTCAATCCACGCACCCCTTGCGGGGTGCGACGTGTCCATTGTTGGCCTGAGGCTCCTGAGGAGGTATTTCAATCCACGCACCCCTTGCGGGGTGCGACGGAAGACGTTAACAATTCCATTCCAAATAGACACAAATTTCAATCCACGCACCCCTTGCGGGGTGCGACTCGAGAGCAGGTCTTCCAAGTCTGTACTAAACTATTTCAATCCACGCACCCCTTGCGGGGTGCGACTCGGAGCACTCAGTGTGACAGGCTCTTTATAGGTATTTCAATCCACGCACCCCTTGCGGGGTGCGACTTCGACTGGTCTAATCGTAAGTGGGTTGAAACAATTTCAATCCACGCACCCCTTGCGGGGTGCGACTGGACCAGGGCAGCATTTACAGCGCGATATTTGTATTTCAATCCACGCACCCCTTGCGGGGTGCGACCAAAGCCAACAAGCCCAACGGCTAAAATAATCAATTTCAATCCACGCACCCCTTGCGGGGTGCGACTCCGCCGCAACGTCCTTGGTGGGCTGCACATACAATTTCAATCCACGCACCCCTTGCGGGGTGCGACTGGACAGCGCATATGCCGCGCTATCGGGGCTGGAAGAATTTCAATCCACGCACCCCTTGCGGGGTGCGACCTCAGCGCGGCCTCGTACTTGTCAAAGTTCCACCATTTCAATCCACGCACCCCTTGCGGGGTGCGACACGCTTACCGCCGCTGTGGCCAAGGCAGGCGACATTTCAATCCACGCACCCCTTGCGGGGTGCGACGCGCGGAGGGGCAGGCGACATTTTACACGGCGGCATTTCAATCCACGCACCCCTTGCTGGGTGCGACTCAAGCCAAGCGGCAAAGGGCAGGGCACCGGCCAATTTCAATCCACGCACCCCTTGCGGGGTGCGACGGCACAGGCGGCAAGGCAACCAGAGCGCAAGGGGATTTCAATCCACGCACCCCTTGCGGGGTGCGACTGAGCGGCTTGGAGATTATCCAGCATTTCCAGACATTTCAATCCACGCACCCCTTGCGGGGTGCGACCACAACCGTGATACAATGCAGATGTACTCAAGGATTTCAATCCACGCACCCCTTGCGGGGTGCGACCAGGAAGATGAGGGCGAGGATGAGGGCGAAGAATTTCAATCCACGCACCCCTTGCGGGGTGCGACTTCTCCTTTTGTCCTCGGGATGTTTGCCCTCGTATTTCAATCCACGCACCCCTTGCGGGGTGCGACATTATAGCATAGCGCAATCCGCCTGGCAAGAAAATTTCAATCCACGCACCCCTTGCGGGGTGCGACTGGCGTAGATTATACTGGCAAGACAAGAGATGCGATATTTCAATCCACGCACCCCTTGCGGGGTGCGACTCTGGGTGCCGTTGATGAGCTGCGCCTGGGCATAATTTCAATCCACGCACCCCTTGCGGGGTGCGACTGGTTGCCGCGCTTGTTGCGGCGGGGGAGGATTATTTCAATCCACGCACCCCTTGCGGGGTGCGACCCCTGTGTAACGACCGTAACGACAGTAACGACATATTTCAATCCACGCACCCCTTGCGGGGTGCGACCGTCGGTTTGCAGCAGCAGCCCGGCCATATAGCATTTCAATCCACGCACCCCTTGCGGGGTGCGACCCCATGCAGCAAGCCGTTTCACCTCCTTCTGCTTAATTTCAATCCACGCACCCCTTGCGGGGTGCGACAATTGTCCGTTTACAGCGAAATAGTAACAAAATTATTTCAATCCACGCACCCCTTGCGGGGTGCGACGGCGGGCTGCGGCATCATGGGCTGCTGATTTGTGCATTTCAATCCACGCACCCCTTGCGGGGTGCGACGTGACCGGCCTGCACAAGGCGCTCAATGCGTTCTGATTTCAATCCACGCACCCCTTGCGGGGTGCGACATACTGCCCGGCAGGTAGCACTGGAACTGCTGGAATTTCAATCCACGCACCCCTTGCGGGGTGCGACCCTTGTTCCACTCTTTTGACACGATTCCGCCGAATTTCAATCCACGCACCCCTTGCGGGGTGCGACCGTACTACCGCAGCATGGCGCGGCTGACGGATAAATTTCAATCCACGCACCCCTTGCGGGGTGCGACCAGTGCGCCGCCGACAAGGCCAACAGGCCCCAGCATTTCAATCCACGCACCCCTTGCGGGGTGCGACCTGCCGCTGTAGCGAAGGAACGCGACAGTTATATTTCAATCCACGCACCCCTTGCGGGGTGCGACGCGCATGTGCGCGGAAAACTCCACAATGGAAAGATTTCAATCCACGCACCCCTTGCGGGGTGCGACTTGCGGTACATGTAGTGTATATTTGCAAGCATATATTTCAATCCACGCACCCCTTGCGGGGTGCGACCCCATAGGCTTTCGGCGGCAAAATCGATAGCCTCTTATTTCAATCCACGCACCCCTTGCGGGGTGCGACGAGGAGGCCAAGCGCTACACTGAGCCAGAAGCAATTTCAATCCACGCACCCCTTGCGGGGTGCGCCCCTTAGTGAAGCAGATTCGCGATGAGTATACCCATTTCAATCCACGCACCCCTTGCGGGGTGCGACGAACCGCAGCGGAAGCAGAACCGCCGTTGCGATATTTCAATCCACGCACCCCTTGCGGGGTGCGACCCTTCGTCGTGCGGCAGACGAACCCGACGCGCATTTCAATCCACGCACCCCTTGCGGGGTGCGACCAAATAGCCTGCGCATTCTCATACCTCCTGCATATTTCAATCCACGCACCCCTTGCGGGGTGCGACGACGCTGGAGGAGGTCAAGGCGCTTGATGCGGATATTTCAATCCACGCACCCCTTGCGGGGTGCGACCGGCTGACGGATAAAAAGTAATCAAAAACAAGGAGATTTCAATCCACGCACCCCTTGCGGGGTGCGACCTTCGATGCGCATTTCATTGTGCGGCATGTAATATTTCAATCCACGCACCCCTTGCGGGGTGCGACTATACACCCATTTATCCCATGAGCGCGAGAATATAATTTCAATCCACGCACCCCTTGCGGGGTGCGACTCCTTTCAATGCGCGTCTGCTGGAGGCTTTAGAATTTCAATCCACGCACCCCTTGCGGGGTGCGACCTGGGCACGGTCGATCTAAGCACCGTCGAGGTGATTTCAATCCACGCACCCCTTGCGGGGTGCGACCATGATCACGCCCCCATTCCGGCCGCTTCCCGCAGCATTTCAATCCACGCACCCCTTGCGGGGTGCGACCGCTTGCAGCGCCTCCTTTGTGCGGATATCCGGATTTCAATCCACGCACCCCTTGCGGGGTGCGACTCAGCACCACCGAGGCGACCGACGCGAACGGCATATTTCAATCCACGCACCCCTTGCGGGGTGCGACAGAAATGGATCAGCGTCAAGGAGAGGATGCCGTCATTTCAATCCACGCACCCCTTGCGGGGTGCGACACCGGGACGAGGCCGTGCTGTGCGACTACCTGGATATTTCAATCCACGCACCCCTTGCGGGGTGCGACCGTGATGGCAAAGGTGGCATGGCCGAGGATCCGCTATTTCAATCCACGCACCCCTTGCGGGGTGCGACTGGTAGTACCCTATTGTCAGAGGTGATTTAAGTATTTCAATCCACGCACCCCTTGCGGGGTGCGACGCTGCTGATGCTGCTTTGCGGCCTGCGCCGAGGGATTTCAATCCACGCACCCCTTGCGGGGTGCGACCTTTTCCTGAGCCGTGACGGGGCTTTTTTTATGCATTTCAATCCACGCACCCCTTGCGGGGTGCGACAATGCCTTTTGGAGCGGCTTTAGCCATGGCGGCAGATTTCAATCCACGCACCCCTTGCGGGGTGCGACAAGCGGGGACTGCTTTGTGGTTTTTGGCATGCGGATTTCAATCCACGCACCCCTTGCGGGGTGCGACGATCACGGAGGAGATCCGGCGGAAACGGAAGCTATTTCAATCCACGCACCCCTTGCGGGGTGCGACCGACACGTCCGAGGGCTACATGCTCATCGACCTGATTTCAATCCACGCACCCCTTGCGGGGTGCGACGATAGCGCGGTTGGCCTCGCTCATAGCGGCCTTATTTCAATCCACGCACCCCTTGCGGGGTGCGACTATGGAGGGCCTTGGCGAGGATGTGCAATCCGATATTTCAATCCACGCACCCCTTGCGGGGTGCGACGTGCCAGGCCCGCAAAAAGGCGCTGCACCTATCATTTCAATCCACGCACCCCTTGCGGGGTGCGACGCCAGCAGATCCCCGCTCTCATTTGAGACGCTGGATTTCAATCCACGCACCCCTTGCGGGGTGCGACCCTCCAGCCTATCAGCCCATAAATTCAGACGGTCATATTTCAATCCACGCACCCCTTGCGGGGTGCGACGTGCCTCGTTTTCTAATCAACTTGTGAGGGTGACAATTTCAATCCACGCACCCCTTGCGGGGTGCGACGTTATTAGCGCTGCACAGTCGGCTATTAATTGGCTATTTCAATCCACGCACCCCTTGCGGGGTGCGACCAGGGATGTTTTGCAGTTGCGCATTGCGATTTTATTTCAATCCACGCACCCCTTGCGGGGTGCGACGTTGTATTTTCCCATAGATCAACCATGTTTTTCTTATTTCAATCCACGCACCCCTTGCGGGGTGCGACACGACGCCGGGCAGCACCAAGTTTATGATGATCAAATTTCAATCCACGCACCCCTTGCGGGGTGCGACCCCTGTAGCTGTTAATCTCAGTGTAGCCCGTCTGATTTCAATCCACGCACCCCTTGCGGGGTGCGACGCGTCTCACCGGCGGGACAACGCGCGTCACGGATATTTCAATCCACGCACCCCTTGCGGGGTGCGACGGAGAAGTGGTGGCGCGAGCGCGCGCTGCGCGAGATTTCAATCCACGCACCCCTTGCGGGGTGCGACACCTCCGGGGCGGGATGATATGGTCAGCGGGCGCCATTTCAATCCACGCACCCCTTGCGGGGTGCGACTCTACTATATCTTTCGCGGGCAAAAGCGGGCCATATTTCAATCCACGCACCCCTTGCGGGGTGCGACCAGGCAAAAACAGCGGGCAATAAACGCTAATGTGATTTCAATCCACGCACCCCTTGCGGGGTGCGACGCAAAGAGTGCGGCCACCCCATCCAGGCGAATCAATTTCAATCCACGCACCCCTTGCGGGGTGCGACATTTCCGCGCCTGGCTCCGCAAGCCCACGCAGGAGATTTCAATCCACGCACCCCTTGCGGGGTGCGACTTGGCGCGGGCGCTGGTTGATGCCCGGAACGCTGAATTTCAATCCACGCACCCCTTGCGGGGTGCGACCAGGCGATAGTCAGGGCTGGAAGTGGCGTTAAAATTTCAATCCACGCACCCCTTGCGGGGTGCGACTTAGCCGTTGTCAATAGGTTTTAAAAAATTTTTGAATTTCAATCCACGCACCCCTTGCGGGGTGCGACGTAATGCGCCAATCCATGGCTGGCTATTATGAAATTTCAATCCACGCACCCCTTGCGGGGTGCGACGATGCTGCTGGTACATCGCACAAGTGGTTAGTATATTTCAATCCACGCACCCTTGCGGGGTGCGACACGCTGACACAGACAGCTTGCATCTTGTCGGAACAATTTCAATCCACGCACCCCTTGCGGGGTGCGACGAGAACGTCTTGCTAAGAAAATCGACAAAGGAGATTTCAATCCACGCACCCCTTGCGGGGTGCGACTTTGTGCAATGAAATTAACAAAAAAGAAGGCGAAGATTTCAATCCACGCACCCCTTGCGGGGTGCGACTTTAGCAAATAATCGTAAATTAATCGCAGTTAAATTTCAATCCACGCACCCCTTGCGGGGTGCGACCTTTTTTTAGCGTGGTTTCAATCTCGCCAAGCTCTATTTCAATCCACGCACCCCTTGCGGGGTGCGACGGCCGACGAGCCCTTAATGCCGGGGCATTCTGTATTTCAATCCACGCACCCCTTGCGGGGTGCGACACGGCCTTAACCGCCTCGCTTACAAGCGGCACGGATTTCAATCCACGCACCCCTTGCGGGGTGCGACCCACATATAAGATAAACAATGGAAAGGAGGTGATAATTTCAATCCACGCACCCCTTGCGGGGTGCGACCAAGGTCTGCAAGCTGGTATGTTTCTGACAAGACATTTCAATCCACGCACCCCTTGCGGGGTGCGACTAGCGTGCCGGTTGTGATACATAGGCGCAGCCGAATTTCAATCCACGCACCCCTTGCGGGGTGCGACCGAAAGACAGCAATCAACCTTTATAGGAGGTACATATTTCAATCCACGCACCCCTTGCGGGGTGCGACGCTGGAGGCTTTAGAGAAATGCACGACCCTACGCATTTCAATCCACGCACCCCTTGCGGGGTGCGACGCCCCAATTGCCGCCCCAGCCGCAAAAGACAAACAGATTTCAATCCACGCACCCCTTGCGGGGTGCGACCGCTTGGCGATTTCCTGCCGTTCCGTGCGCAGCCCATTTCAATCCACGCACCCCTTGCGGGGTGCGACTATAGCGCTGCAAATGATGATGCTGACGATGGTATTTCAATCCACGCACCCCTTGCGGGGTGCGACGCGACTATCCCGACCTGGTAGACCAGTACACGCATATTTCAATCCACGCACCCCTTGCGGGGTGCGACGCGAGCGGACAAAGGCCGTGGTACAGGAGCTGCATTTCAATCCACGCACCCCTTGCGGGGTGCGACCGGGAAGCATCCTAACAGCCGGGCAAACCTCAAATTTCAATCCACGCACCCCTTGCGGGGTGCGACAATGCTTCTGCAAAGGGCTATACAGATGCGCTTGGTATTTCAATCCACGCACCCCTTGCGGGGTGCGACACATTGGTTGCAGATTGTGATAATATAGGGATGCGATTTCAATCCACGCACCCCTTGCGGGGTGCGACTATTCCGCTTTGCGGCTCTTAATCATCATATTGCATTTCAATCCACGCACCCCTTGCGGGGTGCGACGCGCTCAAAGCCATATAAATATATGCTTAAAGTATTTCAATCCACGCACCCCTTGCGGGGTGCGACCCTTCATCTCGATCTTAAACTCGGGCTGGCGACTATTTCAATCCACGCACCCCTTGCGGGGTGCGACTGCTCATAGCTGCGCTGCCAGGTGAGCGTGGCGGTATTTCAATCCACGCACCCCTTGCGGGGTGCGACGGATAAGCTTTGGCAGTTGTATTCCACCGACCTATTTCAATCCACGCACCCCTTGCGGGGTGCGACTAACCGATTACATCCCGTCCAGGAGGCAGCAAAATATTTCAATCCACGCACCCCTTGCGGGGTGCGACGCGACGCTGACGGTGTAATCGCTGCGCAGAAGCAGAATTTCAATCCACGCACCCCTTGCGGGGTGCGACCTACGACGCGGTTTTGACCATCTGCGGCATGCCATTTCAATCCACGCACCCCTTGCGGGGTGCGACGTAATCGGCTGATGTGCGCGCCCGTGTACTGCGATTTCAATCCACGCACCCCTTGCGGGGTGCGACGAGAAGCGCAGCGAGTTTACGCCCTCCATCCGCACATTTCAATCCACGCACCCCTTGCGGGGTGCGACGCGTGTGCTACGGCTACTGGAATATGGATCACGTCATTTCAATCCACGCACCCCTTGCGGGGTGCGACTTGCACAGAGCAAGGGCACCGATGTCAACGGCGCATTTCAATCCACGCACCCCTTGCGGGGTGCGACAAGTTTACACTTGTCAGACGCATGCGATGCCTGATTTCAATCCACGCACCCCTTGCGGGGTGCGACCCGACCAGGCGCTGCAGGTGATCGAGGAAATCCAATTTCAATCCACGCACCCCTTGCGGGGTGCGACAGCGGTTTTCCTGGCAAAATACGTCGAATTGGAGATTTCAATCCACGCACCCCTTGCGGGGTGCGACTTTTTATTATGGCCGTCTGGATGCGGCGGAAATATTTCAATCCACGCACCCCTTGCGGGGTGCGACGTGTCCCACCGGCGGGACAATGCGCGTCACGGATATTTCAATCCACGCACCCCTTGCGGGGTGCGACCGGGTGGAAGCCATATCAGGAGGAGGCGCGGAATATTTCAATCCACGCCCCCCTTGCGGGGTGCGACGGCGCTGCAACCGAAAAGGCCGTGCGTGCATTCCAATTTCAATCCACGCACCCCTTGCGGGGTGCGACCTGCTGGGACACCTTTTCCCACGTTTTTTATTGATTTCAATCCACGCACCCCTTGCGGGGTGCGACACCGCGCCGACCGCGGCACGGCCATGGAGATTGTGCATTTCAATCCACGCACCCCTTGCGGGGTGCGACTTTTGATGGTGCTGCAAAGATTGTAAGCCCAGCCGATTTCAATCCACGCACCCCTTGCGGGGTGCGACGCAGCTATTACGATACGTGGGACAGCGGCGCGGAATTTCAATCCACGCACCCCTTGCGGGGTGCGACAGCAAAAACGTACAAAGAAAACTGCACTTTTTTTGAATTAGCAGACAAACTATCAGCAAGAATCGCGGCTAAAAAGCCATCTGCCAAAGCTGATCGCTGTGCATAACCAAGAAAAGTAAAGCTGCTTAAGTGCGAACCTGGCTAAGGAACATTGTGTGCTGGATATTCGCACTATACCATGAGGGTATCCTCCGGCGAATAGGTTTGCTTACAACCGAAGTGCTCGATCTTGTTTTCATACTTTTTACCCAAGTAGTAAAACCGAAGACTGTCTCGTTCAGAATCCATTATTTGACACAATGTATGTTGAAGGCTGCGGCAATGTGCAGCATCAAGCAAACACTCAAAAACAGAATTTTGAACCCGCTGGCCATAATTGACGCATTGCTTGGCAATTTGCCGCAGTCTTCTGCGCCCTGCCGCATCTTCAGTATTCACATCATATGTAATCAGTACAAGCATATCATACCTCATTTCCACAGGAATGGGGGATAATCCTCCAGATCGTCTCGAAGATAACGTGCCAGGAGCAGGCTCTGCACATATGGAACCATCCCCCAGGGCATCTTTTCAGCCAGAAACGGATGGGTAATTGCTTCCTTTTTCCTTTCCTGCCACTTTTGCAGAAAAGCTTTGCGCGCATTGTCTGCTAAGAACACTGCACCGTTTTCCTGCACGTTAAAATCGGCTGGCTTGACTGTACGGTTATTGATGAGCGTCAGCACAAAACGATCGGCGAAGCAAGGCCGCAGCTCTTCCATTAGATCCAGCGCAAGCGATTCCCTGCCGGGACGATCACGATGTAGATAGCCGGCATAGGCATCCAGTCCAACGCTTTCCAGGGCCGATGCGCAATCGTGCGCCAGCAAGCTATAGGCGAAGGACAGCAGCGCGTTGAAGGCGTCCATGGGCGGACGGCGGCTGCGCTCATGAAAAAAGAACGTGTCTTTCCCTTGCAGGATCATATCGTCTATTACGTTGAAATAAGCTGCCGCTGCGCTGCCCTCCAGCCCGCGAAGCATATCCAATGAAGAAGCTGCCGCAATCTGCGGAAGTGCTGCCTGCAGCTGAGCTGATACATTGGCAAAGCGTTGCTCGTCAATGCGCATGGGGTGGTCGCGCCGGGTGCGCTCCACACTCCAGCGGGCATTATAGATCTTGCCAAAGATCATGCTGCGGGCAATGCGGCAGCTTTCATGTGGATCATCTGCCGCCCGATACTGCATCCGCCTAAGTAGGATGTTTCCATGCTCCGTGCCGGAAACCCGCGCCAGAAAACGGCCGTTTGGCTGGCAGAAGGCAAGCCCGATATTCCGGCGAACGCACGCGCCCATCAGGGCAGGCGAAGCGCCGGAATAGGCAAAGGACACGATGCTTTGCAGCGTATGCAGCGGATAACGTGCCACAGCGGTACCGGAGCGATTGGCCACTACGTTTTCTCCATCCAAGGAAAGATATATATCCTCTGAGGTAACGAAAAGCGTATTCAGCAGCTGCTTCATGGCGAATCCTCCATGGCATGACGCAAGTAAGAGGAAACAGATTTGCTACGCATCAGCTTTGGCAGGCATAGCTCTTTTAACGAGCAGGCGCCGCAGGCCTTTGTCGGCTTCACCTTCGGCGTTTTTCCCTGCGCATAAAGGCTGTGCATTTCCGCAAGCAGGGCGCGCACCTCCTGGCGCAGCTCCGGCGTGAACGTCACCTCGCTGCGACGGTGAATCTCGCCGTAGTAGAGCGCACCCTGGGGAATATCGCAGCAAAGCATCTCTTCCAGGCACATCGCCTGGCCGCAAAGCTGCAGTGTGTCCGCCGTATGCTCCTTGGGCGCTCCGCGCTTATATTCCACAGGGTATGGCTGCCACATTCCCTCGCGTTCTCGCAACGGAATGCCTGCGCTGCCGCGATGGAATTCCAATACATCGCACGCGCCTGAAACGCCCAAAGTGCGGGAAAACACGCGCATATCGCGCGTAATCAGAAGATCTCCGCGGCTTTCCGTAAACGCCCCGTTGTGGGCGTTCTGGTGCAGAATTGCGCCGTCGACTGTGCGCAGGTTTTCCGCCCATTGGTTTTCGATGTGGATCAATGCCCATTGCCTGCGGCAGAATTTGAAGTGCTGCAAGCCGGACAGCTGCAGGAAATCCTCCTCCTGATAGATCACCCCATTTGCGTGCAGGTTACGCCGGCGGGCAAATTCGCCTCGTCCACAGTAATGGCGTAGTCGGAAAAGCTCCTGGGCACGGCGGTGTCGCCGCAGCGCTGCGCGCGAACCAGCTCAAACAGCTTATGCGCGGGGGCACAGCCCAGCTCGCTGTCGTGCTTGAAAATGATCAGCCTGCGCACAGCCATTTTACCCCGGGCTGCGGAATGATCATTCTCAAACATATTCAGGATGGCCGACCAAAGCAGGTCCAGATCAGCCTGCGAAAAGCCCGTGCTCTTGCGGGCCAGATTGGCCGATATATACCCCTCTGCCCGGTACAGGCCATAGGGAACGATATACTTACGGCCCATTTCGATGCCTTTTTTCTCTGCATCAGCTTCGGTGGTAATGGCTGAGCGGGTGATGGTAATTTCCTGCGGCAGGATGGGATCGACGCTGCGGGCAAAGCCCAGCTGCACCGGGCCGCGCACCTGTCCGCAGTTCAGCGCGCCCTTTACAAAGGTGGTCATTACTGCGCCGAAGGTGCGGATATCGTAGAAGTTGGCGCACATGAAATCCCGCAGCTTTTCATCCAGGTGCTCGTCCTTTTTCTTTGCCTCCTTCAGCTTGTCCGCATCCACGCCCAGATAGGCGCAGGCCTCCTTATCGCTGGCATTGAGCGGCACGTTATCTTTAATATAGATGCGGTAGCCGCTTTCGCCCTCTTTGACTGTTTCCACATAGTTGCGGATTTTACGCTTCAGGCACACGTCCGTTACCAGGCCATAGCCGGTTTCCGGATCTACGCGGGGCATGTTGCCTGCGTCGGGATCACCGTTGGGATTCCCGTTTTCGACATCGAAGAAGATCACGAATTCGTAGCGGTTCCGGATAGGCTCAGACATTTTCATTTTCCTCCTTTTTGGTATATCGTTTTTGCTTCTGATGATAGTAGCCAAGATCAAACGAGCCCTGCTGCGCAAGCGTCATACGCGCAGGATAGCTGTCATCAAGAATGCCCTTTAGCGCGCTGACCTGCCGGTCGTAGACGATGCGGCTGCCGGTGTTCAGCTTGCGCAGGTGCTTTTGATACAGATTGTTCAGCACCGGAAAGATGCTTGCCGGCATGGCTGCCGCTGAGTTAAAGTACTTATCCTTGATCGTTGCGTTGATGCCAGGGTTGGCTGCCTGCTGCACGGCTTCATATACCGCGAATAGGCGGCCAAGCGTATAGGCTGGATTGGTACTGGTTTCATTCAGACCCACGGTTAATACCTCCTCGGGACAGTCTGCATGGGGATTTTTCAGATAGTATGCTTTCAGGATGGCCGCCCGGCCCCAGGTAATGCTTCGCTCGGCCCGGATGCGCAGCATGACGGCCTCCAGCAGTGATGCTGGATATGGCGTGCCGGAAAATACCGCGCGCGCCGTCGCGCCCGCCATGGCGGGAGAAGGGACTTTTTCGCGGGCGTTGGGGTTTACTGTTTCGCGCAGCAGTGCCCACAGCGGCAGGGTTTCACGCTGCGCGCCTGTGATTTCCAGCCGCTCATAGTGCGCGTTGATGTTCTTCATCAGCCTGCCAAAGCTGTCCCGCAAAAAGAAGCGCACCGAAAGCCGCGCGGCGTTTGGGGCAAGACCCAGAATATAGAACGGCCGGCTGGGGTCGACGCCCAGCTCCTCGCATGGAAGCCCGTCTGCCAGGCGCTTGAGCACCGCGCGCAGCTCGTTATCCGATAACCCAGGGTATTCGCCGCCAAACAGCAGCGACATGCCCAGATCCTGATAAACGGGCTCCGCGCCCTCCGCCCAGCAAACCACGGTTGTATCGCCGATTTGCTGCACGTTGTTTTTGTCCGCCAGCAGATGGTTGAGCGCGGCGGTATAGGCAAAGGCTGCATAGCTGCCTACGGGCGCGTTGAAATTCTGTTCATGGCCGTAGGAGCAAAACGCAGGCGCGTTGAACGAGACCAGCGCAGCCCCGCTGGACTGTGCGTTTTTCACACCCTTCACAGATGGATGGATGGCGGGAATTGTATCCATGCGGCCTGTCACCAGGCATTGCATTCGAGTATTGCTTCCGTCTTGATTGGTGTATCGATTCCATGCCTCCCGAATGGCCGGATCTTCCTGCGGATAACATCCATCCACGCGGAAAAGCAGATTGCCGCCTGCCGTGATTTCATCCAGCTGTCCGGACAAGGCTGGGTGCTTGGCGGCATCCTGCGGCTGCCAGCAATCAAAGAAAGCTAAGATGGCGCGTGCGACGGGGGAATCCACGCCATCCAGGATGGTGTGATGCAAATCCGCTGCGGCGTCAAAGCACCTCTGGCTGCGTGAGACTTCTTCTCCCTGCTTGATACCAAGCAGATAGCCCGAATTCTCCCAAAGAAAGTTTGATTTAATGCTGCTGGCCTTTTTGCATGCCGCAGGCAGCGTGATGCTTTGCGGCCGCAGCACCGTTTTCTTGCCGATCAGGGTTTCCTGCATGGTGGGGATTACCTGCGTCAATCGTCCATCCGCGTCCAGGCACAGTGCAAAGCTGATTTTGGCCGGGCTCCAGCCAGGCGCGGCAATCTCTCCGCGCTGCAGGAGATCTTCATAGCAGCGGGTTAAGGCTTGCAGAATCATGCGCGTACCTCCTCGCTGCCCGGCTGCGGAACATGAAGCACGCCATCAGTCAGCACGGCCCTGAAAAAGCGGGGCGTAATGTTCTTTGGATCGCTGTAATCCATATCCCACAGCATCCAGCCAAGGCTTTGCGTGCCGCGAAGCTCCTCCGGGCAGGGCAGCCGCTCCGCGCAGCGCTGGAAATGCGCGGCAAATTCCCGCGTACCCAGGTAAGGCATGCTGTAAAACTGGCCGCGTTCCAATCGCCGCTTGATAATATCCTGGAACTTGCCAGGATTATCCCCAGGCGCAGCATGATCCGTCATTTCAAAGTGCGCATCGATGACATAGCGCACGTCGCGCAGCACCATGGCCGCGCGCTGCTGGATGCTGTCCGGCGCAGCCAGGTATAATTCGCCGCAGCCCTTTTCCATAACCCCCTTGACCTTCCTGGCGCTGATCGTATCCTTTACCTCGTTTCGGCGAATGTTGGTAAAGCGAATCGGACTGCATACATGAATGCGCTCAATGATCCACCGGAAGCCGGGATGCCAATAGATGCTTTCCAGCAGACCGCGCGCCGCCGAGGGCGTCATTATGTCATAACTGACGCGCTCAGTTTTCATTTCCGGCCTTGTAAAGCAGGCATAATCGCCCCAGACCTCCACTTGAATGGCCATATCATCCCTTCCTTTCTAATATTATTTATAGTGTCATCCAGCGCGGATGAATTTCAGATAAACTGCGCCTTTCCGCTCTCCGGCTCCAGCGAAAGGCCCAATGCATTGTCGTATAGCTTTGAATCTATCAATATGGCGCTGTCCTGATCCAATGTGGGTACTTCATTGGCTGTCATTAGCGCGCCTGCGGCGTAAAGTGCCTGGAAATGCGGCTCGTATATGGATACTGCATAACGCCCCAGGCTGCGGTATAACGCTTTTGAGCATTGTCCCGACTGCAGCTGCTGGATCAGGTCGATTCCTTCTCCGTAGGGTATATAAACAGTGCGCGTATTGCGGTCGATCAGGTGAAATCTCTCCGCAACGGTTTGAAACGGATAATCGCAGCCGCACAGGCCGTGCTCAAAGGCATCGATAACGCCCAGCTTATCCAGATGATCGCCGCTGAGGCTACGCAGGCACTGAAAATAGCGTCCCATGGTTTCCGGTGCGTTTGGTTCCTGCCCGCCTGACAGCGCTTCCCGCGCCGCGCCGATGGCCGTGCGGAAGAGCAGAGGTGGTGGCTCCGTGCGCTCAAAAATCATAACAGTGCTTTCGCTGGCTGGGCGCTTTCCTTCCCGATTGCATCGCCCTGCGGCTTGCAGGATGGAATCCAGGCCCGCCATTTCCCGATAAACCATCGGGAAATCCACATCTACACCCGCTTCAATCAACGAGGTAGAAACAACCCGGCAGGGAACGCTGTATTGCAGCCGGTTGCGGATTTCCCGCAATACAGACTGCCTGTGGGCAGGCACCATCAGCGTGGAAAGATGAAAGCTGCCTTCCTGCGGCAGCAGCTCAAATAAACGCTGTGCTGCCTTGCGGCTGTTGACAATGCACAGGGCTTGCTGCTGCGCGCTAAGCTGTCCGGCCAGCGCATCATCTGTCAGCTGCCCTGCCTGCTGAAATGAAACACGGCGGAAGCGTGCATACAGACTGCGCGTTTGTGGGCATAGTTCAGAAATGGAGCAATTGGGCGCATAGGCGCGCATCAGATCGTCCAGCGCAGGCTGTGTAGCAGTGCAGAGTACCACCGTAGCATCGAATTGCCCAGCCAATGCGGCTATTGCAGCTATGCAGGGGCGCAAATGCGGCAGCGGCAGCATCTGTGCTTCGTCAAAGATAATCACGCTGTTGGCCAGATTGTGCAGCTTTCGGCATCTGGAAGAACGATTGGCATACATGGATTCAAATAACTGCACCGCCGTAGTGACGATTACTGGCATATCCCAGTTTTCTGACGCCAGCGCTTTTGCAATTTGCTCGGGCGGCGCGCCGTCGCTTAAATCAAACTGCACGCCGGAATGATGCTCCAGTACGTTTTGTCTTCCCAGAATATCCCGAAAAACGCTGGCATTTTGTTCGATGATGGAAGTATATGGAATTACATAGACAATCCGGCGCATTTTGTGCGTCAGCGCATGCCGCAATGCGAAAGCCAGGGAGGCAACTGTTTTACCGCCGCCGGTCGGCACAGTCAACGTATAGATGCCCTTGGGCTTGCTGCCTGCCTCCATACAGGCGCTTAAAATATCGCAGCGCAGCCGATTGAGCGTTGTTGTTGGATTTTGCCAGGGACGAATATATGTCTGCAAGCGGGCAAACAGCGTTTCCATGCTGTCGTACACGCCGCGCCCGCGATCCCCCTGCATAAATTGCTCGGTATCCAGAAAATCTGCGTCTACCAGGCAGGAATATAGCATGCGAATCCAGAAGGATGCTTGCAATTTATCCTGCATTGTGCGTGGGGGGATCTGGGGCAGACAAATGCTGCTTGGGTCGCACTGTTCCAGGTAGTTCTCGACAATTCCCTTTTTTAACCGGCCATACAGGGTGTTGTCTCCTGGCTGATCGGTGTGTACATTACCAACGTTCTGCAATCCACCGTGATGTCCAGCGACGCATGCGGCAATCAGTCCATGATTTTGCCTGGCACAGGCAATTGCCCCGGCTGTGGCGTGATCCACAATAGGGCCATTATCCAGCAAACGATGCTGAAAACCAGGTGTATATTTGCCTATATCATGCGCGAGACCAGCCATTTCGCCTTCGTTTGCCGCACCAAAATCGGCAGCGAAAGCACGGCATAGCGCGGCCGTCCCCATTAGATGAGCGGTCACGGTTTGGTAAACGGGCTCTCCATCGGGTTCCGATGTTCGAACATGCGCGTAGTATTGCACAATTTTCTCCTCTTTGGTAACGGTACAAAAGAGTAAATCTTGTTCTTATGCATTGAGAAATAAAGATGTACGATGTGTTGTAGGGATGCTGTCTTCATAATCATTATAATACACGATGCCAACCCCAAAGTCAATGTTTTATGCATTTGTAGGTGCCCCCGCTAATTTACATTCCAGATCTTGCTTTTTGCCGCCTTTTATGATAAGGTAAGATGATGAGAAAGCAGGTGATTTTGGAATGCGAATTTTGGAATCCTCCGAGGATTATTTGGAAGCGATGCTGATGATGCAGGAGCGCTTTGGCTATATTCGTTCTATTGATATTGCAAACGAGCTGAACGTGACCAAGCCCAGCGTGAGCTACGCCACCAAGCGGCTGCGGCAAAACGGCTACATCACCATGGATAAGGAAGGGCTGATTACCCTGACAGAGAGCGGCTTGGCCATTGCGGAACGGGTGTACGAGCGGCATAAGACGCTGTCCTCCTTCTTTATGAAACTGGGGGTGGATGAGGAAACCGCGCTGGAGGATGCCTGCAAGGTGGAGCATGATTTGAGCGAACAGACCTATGAAGCGATTAAAAGACATGCGCTAAGCGCAAGAAAATAAAACGTTTTTGTGCTTTCAGGCCGTTTCCTATATGGGGAATGGCTTTTTTTGATAATTTAAAGAGTGAAATATTTCCATAAATTTTGGCTGCTGATTCAAAATCGCGCGGAACAAATAAAAATTAAGCAATATCGATAAGATTGACACGATTATGACACAAATAGATCAATTGCTGCGCAAACTGAAATATTGCAAAAGGAAACAAAACAAAGAAAAAACATAAACAAACGTTTAAAAACAGCGAAAATACAACGTTTTTGGGCGCTCCTTCCGCAAATGCGCAAATCGATCAAAACTGCCACAATGTGGCAAAAATCGGACATTTAATGCATACACTGGTATTAAACTGACCAAATGATGAATATTAATCGATAACCGAATACTTGAAAAATAAATAGAAAGTGTTATAATGGCGGCGCAAAGGAGGAGACAGTATATGCCTTCAATCGAAAAGAAAGAGAGTGGACTCAAAAAGAGTCTGGGCCTGATCTTCGTCTACACCGTTGCGACAGGCTCCATCTTCACCTACGTTAGCTACTGGGATTCCGTGTTCTTCTCTTACTGCGGCGCGGGCACTTTCCTGGCCTTCGCGCTGATGACGCTGGCGATCCTGCCCGTTGCGCTGGTGTACAGCGAGCTTTCTCCGCTGTTCCACACCTCCGGCGGCGAACTGATCTACAACACCGTGGGCATGAACAAGCACGTGGGCTTCCTGGCCTCCTGGCTGATCATGGCTGCCTGGATCTCCGTTCCCCCGGCTGTGTGCATGGCCATCGCTACCTTCTTTAAGGAAATCTTCGGCCTGGCCATCCCCACCATTGGCATTGTGGGCATCGGCGTTGTGATCCTGCTGCTGGTGTTTGCCATGAGCATGCAGAACATCACCTTCCTGGTCAAGGTGCAGGCCTTCTGCCTGTTTGCCAACATCGCCACCACCCTGCTGACTGCCGTGCTGGTGCTGACCTCGGGTCACTGGAGCATCAGCAACCTGACTGGTATGTTCAACTTCTCCAATATCGAAACCACCGGCGGTATCCCCGGCTGGATCATCGGTATGGCGCTGCTGATCACCCCCTACTTCGGCTTTGAAACCGTGCCTCAGATGGTGGAGGAAGGCGACTTCCCCATCAGCAACACCAAGAAGGCCATCTGCGGTTCCGTGCTGACCTGCGGCGTGATCTACGCGATCTTCTTCTTCTGTGTGGCCGGCCTGGACAAGCCCGCTGTGCTGCTGGCTGACGGCGTTGGCGATACGGGCTTCATGACCATCCGCGCGATGCAGAATCTGCTTGGCTGGCGCGTATGGCCCATGATCTACGCTGTGATCTCCGTGCTGCTGGGCATGACCGCTTCCATCCTGGGCTTCTGGATGTCCACCGTGCGCATGATGTACTCCATGGGTAAGAAGAACTTCCTGCCCAAGGCCTTCACCTATGTGAACCGCCATCAGCAGCCCATCCTGCCCAATATCTTCCTGCTGGGCATCAGCCTGATCTTCATCCTGCTGATGAACGCTGGTTCCTTCATGAACAGCTTCTTCAACCTCATGTCCTTCGGCTGCGCCTGCGCCTATGCCATCACCATGATCTCGGCTGTGCTGATTCACAAGAAGCACCCCGAATGGTATGTAGGCAACAAGAATCTGGTCAAGGGCGGCAACTTCACCCGCTTCCTGGCCATGATCATCATGATCGCCATCGCATACTTCTGCACCCTGGGCCAGGGCAAGGACTCCTGGATCTGCTTTGGCATCTACCTAGGCATCGGCGCCTGCATCTGGCTGTGGATGGTGCTGGTACGCTGGAAGAAGTCCAAGGTGGTCATCGATACCCCCGACGGCTCCAAGGAATTCTAATTTCATCGCGTTCCCCGCGGACGGCGCCTCGCTGCGCCGTACCGCTCCCATATTTTAATCTAAACTGAAAAGGAGATTATTACTATGGCTAAGCTGACTGGTAAAGTTGCTCTGATCACTGGCGCTGCGGTAGGCCTGGGCGAAGGCATCGCCACCGCGTATGCCAAGTATGGCGCCAAGCTGTGCATGGTGGATCTGTCCCCCGAAGTGGAAAAGACCGCCGAAAAGCTGCGCAAAGAATACAACGCTGAGATCGTTACCTGCGTGGCCAACGTGGCCGATCCCGAGCAGATGAAGGCCGCCGCCGCCAAGGCTGCCGAGGCCTTTGGCGAAGTGAGCATCGCCTGCTGCAACGCCGGCGTATGCCGCCTGGCTCCCTTTGAAGAAATGACCGATGCCGTGCGCGATTTCCACATCGACGTGAACATCAAGGGCGTTTGGAACACCTGCAAGGCTGTTATCCCCTATATGCTCAAGCAGGGCGGCGGCAGCATCGTGATCGCCTCCTCCGTGACCGGCGACATCGTGGCTGACGCTGGCGAGGCTGCCTATGCTATGACCAAGGCTGCGCTGGTCGGCCTGACCAAGTGCCTGGCTGTGGAATATGCCAACCGCAATATCCGTGTTAACTGCTCTCAGCTGGGCTATGCCCGCACCCCCATGGTGGAAAAGATGGCGCTGGAATCCAATCCTGAGGATCCCGAGAGCGCGATCAACGATATCGCCCGCGGCGTGCCGATGAAGCGTCTGGCCAAGCCCATCGAAGTGGGCGAGCTGTTCGCCTTCCTGGGCAGCGACGAGGCCAGCTACCTGACCGGTTCTCAGGTGGTCATTGACGGCGGTTCTACCCTGCCCGAAACCATGAGCATCGGCACCAACTGACGCTTCGCCGTTGATCCGGCATTATACAGCGCATAACAACGGGGGCTGTGTCGGCGCCGCGATCGAAATACCGATTGCAGGGCTGCACAGCCCCCTTTTGCGCGCGCAAAAATGCGTATAAGAAAGGAAAGGGAATATTTGTGGCTAAGGATAATACCGTCAACAGCCCGCTGACGGAGAATAAGCTCAACCGCAGCCTGAAGCTCATTTACGTATACGCCATCGCTACCGGCGCGATCTTCACCTTCATCGGTTACTGGGATTCGATCTTCTATGAATACTGCGGCCCCGGCACCTTCCTGGCGTTCCTGCTGATGACCGCGCTGATTCTGCCCATCGCGTTTGTATACTGCGATTTGGCTCCGCTGTTCCCCGAGGCGGGCGGCGAGCTGATCTACAACACCGTGGGACTGAACAAGCACTGCGGCTTCCTGTCCGCCTGGCTGATTATGGCCGCGTGGATTGCCGTGCCCCCGGCTGCGATCATGGCCATTGTGCAGTGGATTTTCCATGTAACAAACATTAACAGCAGCTTTACGGTGCTGGAAATCGTATCCGCCGTGCTGCTGGTGGGCTATTTCATCCTGAGCCTGCAAAACGTGGAAGTGGCCGGCAAGATTCAGCTGGTCATGCTGGCGTTGGCTATCACGGGCTGCATTGCCGCCTCCATCGCCTTTATAACCTCCGGTCAGTGGAGCCTGGATAATTTCTCCAACTTCTTCTATTCTCAGAGCAAGTCCTCCTTTGGCATCCCCAGCTGGATCATCGGTATGGCCTTCCTGATTACCCCCTTCTTTGGCTTTGAAACCGTGCCGCAGATGATTGAGGAAGGCGACTTCCCAGTCAAGGACAGCACCAAGGCCATCTGGGGTTCTGTTGTTACCTGCGGCGTGATCTATGCGTTCTTCTTCATCGGCGTGGGCGGCATGAACGCGCAGCCCCTGGTGGAGGAGGGCGGCGCGGCTACCGGCGGCTTCCTGGCCATCTACCTGATGGAGCAGTTTGGCACCACCGGCTGGCGCGTATTCGCCATCCTGTTTGGCATCTGCGCCATCCTGTGCGCCATTGGCACCTGCCTGCTGGGCTTCTGGCTGTCCACGGTGCGCCTGCTGTATGCCATGGGCCGCACCAACTTCCTGCCTGCGTCCTTTGCCAAGCTGAACAAGCATCAGCAGCCCATCATCCCCAACATCCTGCTGCTGGTGGTATCCATCGTGTTCCTGGTGCTGCAAAACGCTGGCACCTTCATGAACGATTTCTTCAACCTGATGGCCTTTGGCTGCGCCTGCGCCTACGCGCTGACCATGATCAGCGCCATCCGTATGCACAAGCAGCATCCTGATTGGAAGAGCGGCTATCATCTGAAGGGCGGCAATTTCACCCGCTATCTGGCGCTGGTGATCTCGGTGATCATCGCGTTCTTCTGCACGCTGGGCCAGGGCGTTGGTTCCTGGATCTCCTTTGCCGTGTACATGGGCATCGGCGTGATCCTGTGGGCGTGGATGGTGCTGTTCCGCTGGAAGAAGACCAAGGTGGTTGTAGATACCCCCGACGGGCCCAAAGAATACTGAGTTATCCCCCAAAAAATCGCCCTGCCTGCATATCAGACGGGGCGATTTTTGCTGCGCGCCTTGCGGCGTATGGACGGATGTGATATACTGATTTGGAAATTTGCTGCTTACAGGAGAGGAAATGTACATGCGGGCTATTATTTTTGATATGGATGGGACGCTGCTGGATTCGGAAGGCTATTGGACGCGCGCGCCGCTGGTGCTGCTGGAGCGCAAGGGCATCCATGTGGATCCCAACAACATGCCCTGGATGGCGGAGTCCTTTCGCAAAACACTGAAGAACTATTTTGAATCGCCCGATTGCCAGCTGGATATGACCATGGACGAATGCGTGGCCTGGTGCAAAAACTATATGTACACCGAGATCTATCCTAAGGGCGTGCCGCAGCTCAAGCCCGGCGCGCTGGATACCCTGGAGGCCGCGCGCCAGCTGAACGTGCCCATGTGCCTGCTGTCCGCCACGGCGGAACCATCCCTGACCACCAGTGTGAACCTGACGGGCATTGTGCGCTACTTCCAGTTTTATCAAACCACCTGCGATGTGCGCCCCAATAAAAACGATGTGGAACTGTTTGAAAACGCCGCGCATAAGCTGGGCTTTGAAACCAAGGATTGTCTGGTGATCGAGGATGCGCTCTACGCCATGACCACCGCGCGCGCCGCAGGCTGCAATGTGTGGGCCATTGAGGATGTGAAGCACGAAAAGGATCTGCCGGTCATCCTGCAAACGGCCAGCCGCTATTTCCACAATCATCAGGAGCTTTCGCAGGCTATTCGTGAGGAGTTTTCAAAATAAGCTGCGGGGAGGCGGCTGCCTATGTGGGATTGGGAGCTGATAAAAAGCGGTTCCTCGCAGGGCCGGTATGAGGTGCTTGTTCAGTATACGCACGAGGATTTTCATTATGCCCATGCCATCTCCTATGATACGGAGCAGAACGAGTATTGCCTGCATAACCATGCGCTGTACGAGCTGGTGTACTGCGTCCGCGGAGATGTGATATATCAGGCGGAGGGCGTGCGCTATCAGATGGAGCCGCACAGCCTGCTGCTGCTTGCTCCGGCTGTTTTGCATAAGCTGTTCATCCGCTCGGAGCAGCCCTTTGAGCGGCACACGCTGTACATCAACTATTTTGACGCGAATTCCGAATTGTCCTCGCTGATGGGCAAGTGCCAGCAGCTGTTCAATCAGCAGTCGGTGGGCAGTGCGTATTACGGACCGGCGGAGTGCGCGGATATTGTGCCGCTGCTGGAGCGGCTGGAGCGGGCCAGCGCATCCGATGACGAGCGGATTTCCTCTCTGGCTCCCTACTTTGCCAAGGCGCTGGTGGCGGAGCTGCTGATGATTGTCAACAGCGCCGCGCCCCTGGCGTTCAGCACGTCCGGCAACCATACCATCGACGCGCTGCGGCTGTATCTGAGTCAGAATTTTACCAGGGATATATCGCTTTCGGATATTGCGGAGCATTTTTTCTGGTCCAAGGATCATTGCAACCGCGCCTTCCATAAGGCGACGGGCATGTCGGTGATGCAGTATGTCGCTTATAATCGCGTGCTGTATGCCCGTCAGCTGCTGGCGCAAGGCATGGGCGCGGCGGAGGCTGCGCGCGAGGTGGGGTTTTCAGATTACAGCAGCTTCTACCGCAGCTACCGCAAGGTGACGGGGCGCTCGCCGCGCGCAGACTATCAGGCAATGGAGCAATCGGAGCAATAGCAAAACGCTGCCGAACAAATCGATATTTGCAAGAATAAGCCATGATTTGCAATGGCTTTTTTTTATTTCTGATAGTATAATGAAGGGGATGAAAACGACAATAACATGTAACAACTGGTTTTGTTAACGCGAATTTAACGGATAATCAACAAAAAACTAAAAAATGAAGAAAACCGACAGACCGATTTCTGCAAAAATTAAGGGAGAGCAAGCTCTATGAACTTTGAAAGGATCATCGGCGATGTTGCCGCAATGAACTTGAACCTGTACGATCTGGCGCTGTACAGCGACGGCAGAATCCAATCGCACTGCTTTTGCCCCTGCAACCGCTGCAACAACAGCTATTCAGTAGCCAAGGCGTTCACTATGACGGCCGTCGGCTTGCTGTGGGAGCAGAACAAGCTGTCCGTGAACGATCGATTTTGGGACCTTTTTGCGCAGCAGCTGCCGGAAAACATCGATCCTGCCTGGAAGCTGGTAACGCTGGAGCACGCGCTGACGCACCGCATAGGCTTTGGCCAGGGCATTTTGGATATTGATGTTGAGGATACCACACGCTACCCTACGCAGGATTTTCTGCGCTATCTGTTTTCAACGCCCCTGCAGCACCGTCCGGGCGAAACGCGCGTGTATACCGACGGCGCGTTTTATCTGCTGTCGCGGGCGGTCAGCCTTATTGCGGGCGAAAAAATGGACGAGCTGCTGTCGCGGCGCATCCTGCAGCCCATGCGCTTCCGCGAGGCAGCCTGGAGCCGTGATCCGCAGCAGTACCCCATCGGCGCGACGGGCCTGTACATCAGCGCGGAGGATATGGTGAAGCTGGGCGCGCTGTACCTGCAGGACGGTGTGTACGATGGCCAGCGGCTGCTCAGCAGCGAGTGGGTGCGCCTGGCCCTGGCGCGGGAGTACGAATTCCACTCCGTTACGGCCAACGGCCTGATCGGCAAGGGCGGCATGTACGGGCAAGGGCTGTATTTTTCGCCGCAGCACGGCTTTGCCATCGCCTGGCACGCGCATCAGCCCGACGGCAGGGCAAAACTGATTGCCTATGCCGATACGCTGGAATAACATAGGTCTCAACGCAGAAGCGTTGATATATGGAAAATCAAAGAGGAGGAACCAACAAATGAAGAAGCTGCTTGCAATCCTGCTTGTGCTGGCGCTGAGCCTGGGCATGCTGCCTATGGCGCTGGCCGACGAACCGACCGTGCTGACCATCGGCTCCATCATCACCAAGCGTGATCTGGACAAGAATGTGCTGATCCAGCGCATCGCCGAAAAGCTCAACGCGAAAATTGAGTTCACCTACTACGACACCGATCAGTACTCCGTCATGCTGACCGACGGCACGCTGCCCGATATCATGCTGTCCAAGTATGAATATCTGCAGAACGTGCTGGCCAGCGGTCTGGCGCTCAACATCGAGCCCTATATCGACGAGCTTATGCCCAATCTGCGCAGCCCGCTGTACGCCAACACCATCAAGCTGCAGCAGACGCTCTTCCCCACGGAGGATAACGGCGTATACTTCATTTGCCCTGCCGTGGGCATCTGGAACGCCAAGGGCGGCGACGGTCAGTATCGCGGCTATATCGTGCGCTGGGACTATTACAAAGAAATCGGCGCGCCCGAGATCAACAACGACGAGGATTATCTCAACGCGCTGCTGAAGATGTATGAGAACCATCCTGTCAACGAGAACGGCAAGCCCAACTATCCCATGGGTGTATACGGCAACCTGAAGAATATGGGCGGCTACCGCGCTTCCTTCCTGACCGATGTGGCGGTCAACCTGTGGAGCAGCACCTATTTCTTCAAGTCCAGCATCTATGACGGCGAGCTGATCAACTGCTACACCAACACCGAGCGCTCCAGCTACTGGAAGGATATTGCCTTCTATAACAAGGTGTATCGCACCGGCTTGTTTGACGAGGATATCTTTACCATGTCCGGCGACGAATACGACGCCAAGGTGGCCGAGGGCCGCTACATGGGTATTCACTATGTCGATAGCGCCCTGTATGACAATGAGGTGAAAAAGAATCCCGAAACCTTGGCGGGCTATGTGGTGGTTCCCTCCAAGGGCTCCATCCTGTACGCCGACTGCATGCTGATGATGGGCAACGCTCCCACCTATCATGCTTTCATCAACGCCAAGTCCGCCAACAAGGAGCTGGCGATGAAGTTCTACAACGAGCTCTATGATCCGGACTTCAACCGCGAAATGTATAGCGGCGTCAAGGGCGTAGATTGGGATTATGACGCCAACGGCGTGCCCTATATGTTCCCCGAAACCCTCAAGAAGATTGCCGACAAGGACGAAAGCTTCATGGGCGCGGGCTACCACAGCCGCGATCCGTACCTGACCGCTTACAACCCGTCCTGCCTGCATCCTGATGGATACCCGCTGGATCTGCTGGAGATCAGCACCGCCCGCGCCGACAGCCAGAACTATCTGGAAAGGGATTATGCCGCCCATTACGGCGTGAACTACTGGGTAGACGCGATGTACAATACGATGCTGAACGACTCCACCGACCCTGGCGAAACCGTTATGCTGGCCCTGGCGGAGATTCCCACCGAGCGCAAGCGCGTGATGGATAACTGCAACGATATCCTGTACCAGGCGATGCCCAGCCTGATTCAGGCCGAGAGCGACGAGGAGTTCGCCGAGATCCAGGCTGATGTTATCGCGCAGCTGAACGAGCTGAACGTGGAAGAACAGTATCAGTGGTACAAGGAGCAGTGGGCGCCTGCCAACGAGCTGGCCCGTCCCTTCTTTGAAGCTTACGCTGCCCAGTATAAGTGATTGAACCGCGCGCGGCGCGCGCAAACACCTGCCGCAGGCTCGCTATGCGAGCCTGCGGCAGACATTGCCAATGAAGCGATGCGGGAAAGCCTGCCCCAGGCATTCTGCAAAAAAGGAAGGAACGCAAAATGACAAGCCTGCCCACAATACGCAAGCGCCGTAAGCGCTGGAACCTGTTCTTTTTGGCGCTGCCGCTGATGCTGATGGTGCTGGCATTTCGGTACGCGCCGCTGTTCGGCTGGTACCTGTCGCTGGTAGATTATAAGGTCGGACAGCCGATTTTCAAGTCTCGCTTTGTGGGGCTGTACTTTTTCAAAATGCTGTTTACCAGCCGCGATATGTCGCGCATCATGCGCAATTCCATCATCCTGTCCGCGCTGAAAACCGTCTCGCTGGTTCTGCCGCCCGTCTTTGCCATCCTGCTTAACGAGCTGAATAACAGCCGCTTCCGCAAGTTTGCACAGACGACCACAACCCTGCCGCACTTTGTCAGCTGGGTCATTGTGTATTCTATTGCCTACGCGCTGTTTACCTCCGATGGTATCGTTAACCAGCTGCTGGGCCTGTTCGGCAAGTCGCAGAAGCTGCTGACCAACAAAAACGCCGTATACGGATTCCAGACAGGCATCTGGATTTGGAAGAACCTGGGCTGGAAATCCATCATTTATGTCGCCGCCATTGCCGGTATCGATCAGGGGCTGTATGAGGCGGCCACGGTGGACGGCGCAAATCGCTTTCAGAGTGTGCTGCACGTTACCATTCCGGGACTGATGCCTACGTTTGTGGTTATGATGCTGCTGGGCATATCGGACTTTGTATCCAACGGCATGGAGCAGGTATACGTGTTTGAAAACGCGCTGGTTACGCGAAACATAGAAACGCTGGAGCTGTATACCTACAAAAAGGGAATCAAGCTGATGGACTACTCCTACGCTACGGCCATCGGCATGTTCCAGTCCTTTATCAGTATTACGCTGCTGACGCTGACCAACCTGCTGGCCAAGCGCGTGCGCGGCGAATCCATTGTGTAAGGAGGAAAAACAGGAAATGGTACATCATGATTCCGTGTCCCGTAAGATTTTCAATGTCTTCAATATCCTGTTTTTCCTGGTGATCATCACGCTGTGCCTGTACCCGCTGTGGTATATCTTCATTCAGTCGCTTTCCTCGGGCCCGCTGGCGGTGAACGCCGTGGCCTGGCCGATCAACTTTACCCTGAAGAATTATGCCGATATTTTCAAAAGCGGCGATGTTCCCCATGCCTTTTTGATTTCCGTGCTGCGCACAAGCATCGGCACGGCCTGTACGCTGCTGGCCTGCATGCTGCTGGGCTATCTGTTTTCCAAGGAGGATATGCCCCTGCGCAAGGTGATGTACCGCATCCTGATAATCACCATGTATGTGAGCGGCGGCCTGATCCCCACCTATCTGGTATACAAGGCCTATCGCCTGACCAACTCCTTCCTGGTATACATCCTGCCTGCCGTGGTGGACGCCTATTATGTTATCCTGATTAAAACCTATGTGGAGCAGCTGCCGATTTCGGTGGAGGAAAGCGCCATGATCGACGGCGCGGGCACCATGTGCATCTTCCTGAAGATCATTCTGCCCATGTCCCTGCCAATTGTGGCGACCATTGCCATCTACGCCTCTGTGGGACAGTGGAACTCCTGGTTTGACAACCATATTTACGCCATCAGCAACAAAAAGATCCTGACCCTGCAGTATATGCTGTATCGCTATCTGCAGGAGGCGGAATCCATTGTGCGCGAGCTGAAGGAGCGCGATCCTGGCGCGGCTGTGCCCATCACGCCCCGCGGCGTGCGCATGACGGTGACGATGATTACGGTTGTGCCCGTGCTGTGCATTTATCCCTTCTTCCAGCGCTATCTGATTAAGGGCCTGATGATAGGCGCGGTAAAGGGCTGATCGACAGAAAAAGCACCGTGCTCCCAAATCCTGCGCCTGTGCACAGCCTGATGCTTAAGCGCCCGCAGCTGCCTGCTGAAAACAGCCGCAGGCAAAAAACAACGCCGCCCCCAATCGCAAGGATTGGAGGCGGGCTGTTTTATTGTGGGGTAAATCAGTCCAGGCCCGTAACGGCGTCGGCAGCCGCAATGCGGCCGGAGGAGACGCAGCCGCCAAGGCCGGTGCCGCTCATCGGATAGCCGCCCTGGAACCAGTTGCCATAGATCAGCTCGCCGGCGGCATACAGGTTTTCAACCGCAGTGCCGTCCTCGCGGAGCACCTTCATGCTGGCGTCGACGGCCAGGCCGGTAATCGTGCCGATCATGCCGGACTGATGAACATCCACGTAGAACGGGCCGTTGACGATGGGAACCATTTCGTTTACGGGGGTGTTGAAGCCGTCGCTTTCGCCGGCGGCGCACTGCTCGTTGTGCAGCTTAACGGTTTCCATCAGGGCTTCTTTGTCAATGCCCAGCAGATCGGCAAGCTCTTCAACCGTATCCGCTTTGTACAGTTCGCCGTTCTGATAGTTCTTTTCCATCTGCTCCACAGAGCCGGCCGGAGAATACAGGGCGATATCAGAGGGGAAAATGCTGTAGAGCTTGCCGTTGGAGGATTCGTTTACCAGGACGTAAAGCTTCGTATAATGCTCGTTCGCCGCGCCAACCTGCTTGCCCTCGACGTTTACGAGCAGGCCGTTGCCGCACGTGGAGTGCGCCATGTTCGTCGCGTGCGTGCCCACGCCCATGGAGCCCGAGCCAACCAGATAGCCGCCCGCAGCAACGCCCATCGTATGACCGTCGCCCGTATCGCCGGCAACCGTTCTGTTCATGACCAGGTTTTCATAGCCGGGAACGTATTCCTTGCACATTTCGGGGTTCTGGCCGATGCCGCCCGTGGCAAGAATGACCTTCTTGGCGGAAATCTGATACTGCTGGCCATCGCATTCCGCGACAACGCCGGTTACAGCGCCGCTTTCATCCTGAAGCAGAGAAACGGCGGCCGTTGCCATACGGGTGTCGATGCTCTTGGATTTATAGGAATCCGACAGGCTGGCAATCATGCCCGCGCCGAAGCCGACGGAGGCGGAGCACCAGAAGCGCGGGTCTGCCTGCGGGTTGCACTGGGACACTTCCTCAAACACAACGCCGTTGTCCATCAGAAAATGCAGTGTGTTATAGCTTTCGTTGGCAAGGGCATAGAACACGTCCTTGTTGTAAACGGGGCCCGCCTGCTTGTTGAAGAACTCATAGATTTCATCCACCGTGAAATCGTACTTATCCTTGGTCAGCTCGCTGCCGACAGCCCAAACGGAGCTGTGGGAGGTTGTGGCCGCGCCGCCAAGAACGTCCGTTTTTTCAAGCACAATCACGCTCTTTCCGGCGTTGGCAACCGCAATCGCAGCGGACATGCCGGTGATGCCGCCGCCTACCACAACAACGTCGGCATAGGTGTCTTCGTAGACCGCCTTTTCGACGGCTTCCTTTACAGCCAGCTTCGCGCCGCTTTGCGAAAGCGCCTGGGCGGCGGCAGCCAGAACGGCATCGCTGGTAAAGGTCGCGCCGGTCACCCCGTCTACCTCAACGGAGTTCATTTCGAGCATTTTCCTGGGGAGCTCCTCAAGCGCTACCGAGCCGATGCCGGCAGTCTCATCCGCGCCTTCGGCTTTGACATCCGTCAGCTGGTCGCCCTCGACGGTAAGCGTAACCGTAACGTCCCCGCCAAAGCCGCGGGAAGTTGCGCTGTAGGAGTCCGCCAATGCGCTGCAGGCGGCGCTCATCAGCAAAGCGACCGTCAGAATGAGTGAAACGATTCTCTTTTTCATGAAAAAAACTCCTTTCATCCTTTTCGGATGAAAAGAGTGTAAACCTGGTTGCGGCAACCAAGTCAAGCCGCTATTTTATTTTTTTGACGAGCACCCGCGCAGAAAAGAAATACCGCTTTTTTCCATCCCGATAGTCAAAGCCGCTGTAGCGCCCGCTGATATCCGATATCACATGATAGCGATGCGCACGCGCATACTCCGCCAGCGGGCTGAAGGCTGCAGCCGGCACCGAAAAGGGATCGTCCGTCGATACCATCACCAGGATCGATTTGCCCGGCGGGAAGAAATACACGGGAGAATCCGTTGTCAGATTCCGTTCAAACGCACAATGCGGCATGGAGATCAGGCCAATCTGCGCATGAAGGGACTGACCGTCAAACGTATCGGGCCATGGCAGCGTCCAGCCGATTTCTGTAAAGGGCATGTTCTGCAGCCATTCTGCGGCAATTCCCTTGGTTTCGGGGGCGTCCGGAACGCCTTCGCCCAGCAGCATCAGCTTGTAGATGCCATAGGTATTCAGCTCTGTTACCTTATGCTCCTCCGCCATGGAATCCTCAATGAACAGCCGGTGACGCTGTATCCTGGAAAGCTGAGAGGTAAGGCTTCTGATCTGCTCCTGAAGGTTCTGCTCTATGGACAAAAGCTGCTGCTGCTGCATATTCAGCGTTTGATAGGTCAGCGATTTCCGCACCTCCTGAATAGACAGGCGGTGCGCCTGCAGATCCTTGATCCTGAGCAGCTCAAAGCCGTCCTGCTGCGTATACTGACGATAACCGTTTTCCTCTTCGCGCGAGGGAGCGATCAGCTGCTCCTTTTCGTAATAGCGCAGCATTTCACGGGTAATGCCCAAGCGCTTCATTAATTCTGATGATCTCATTGCCTCTTCTTAATTTTCGTCTATCGAGCCGCAGTCTTATATAAAAGAATATAAAGGGGCTTAAAGCTTCTGCCCGAGGAAAGCTGGCTTTTGCTGACTTCCCTCGGGCAGAATGTCAAGTAGTTGAATTTCCGGCCTGAGCCTTACGCCTGATCGGGGAAATCGCCCTCGTACAGGTAGCGCTGGGTGGCGGGGCCAGCCTTGCCGTCCTGCACCAGGCCCTTGGCGCGCTGATAGTTCTTTACGGCCTTGACCGTCGCGTCGCCGTAGTAGCCGTCGCAGGTGCCGCTATAGTAACCGGCGCTCTTGAGCGCCTGCTGCAGCTTCTTCACCGGCTCGCCCATCATCCCCTTTTCCAGGGTGAAGTAGGTGCCGTTGGGGGCGGCGGTTACGCGCACATACATGTTGGGGGTAGCGGTGGGCTTGGCCGTCACCTTGGGGGTGGCGGTAGGCTTGGCCGTTGCCCTGGGGGTAGCGGTGGGCGTGGCGGTCTTGGTGGAGGGGTTCACGCTGCCGGTAAACAGCTTGAGCAGCGTGCTGTGCCCGGCCTTGCCGTCGGCAGTGAGGCCGTTGGCGGACTGGAAGTTCTTTACCGCCGTTTCCGTGGCCGCGCCAAAGGAACCGTCCGCGGCGCTCTTGAGGAAGCCGAAGGAGCGCAGCTCGTTTTGCAGCAGGCGCACAGCGGCGCCCTCATCGCCCTTCTTCAGGGTAACGCCGATGATGCCTACGGCGGCGCTGGCCTTCTTGGCGGAGTTGGCGTACATCTTCTCCAACGTGCCGGGGCCCGCCACGCCGTCCGCATCCAGACCGTTGCGGCGCTGGAATGCCGTGATGGCGGATTCAGTGATGGCGCACACCTTGCCCGATGCGCTGCCATACAGGTAGCCCAGCTGGATCAGGCGGTTCTGCATCTGGCTGACGTTTGCGCCGCTGCTGCCCTGAGACAGGTATACATTGGTGTGGGGCTTATTGGTGGGCTTGGGCGTGGCCGTGCCCTTGGGCGGGGCCGTCTTGGCGGAGGAAGAGCTCAGCTTGGCCAGCGTGGCCGAGCCAACAACGCCGTCGGCCTTCAGGCCGTTCTGCGCCTGGAAGCGCTTGACTGCGTTTTCGGTGTACTCGCCAAAGTCGCCGTCAGCCTTACCTTCAAAATAGCCCAGGCGGCGCAGCGCCTCCTGCACGTTCTTGACGGCATCGCCCTGGCTGCCGCGCTTGAGCACCGCGTTGGTGCTGGCGGTAGTGCCGGGGGCGGTGGAGGGCGTGGCGGTTACGCCGCCGAGGAGGGTGCCCGGCACCGGCGTGACCGATCCAACATAAGCCGTGGCGTTAGGATCGGGGGTATTGGTGGTCCAGCTCTGCTGGTTCAGGTTAGGATCGGGCGTGGGAGTAACCACCTCGGGCGTGTCGGTGGGCGCATCCGGGATGGGGGTAAACTTCTTGAATGTGGACGTGGGGATGGCGTTTTTGTCCGGATCGACAATGCAGCCGCTAAGCGCCATGCACAGCGCGCACAGCAGCAGTCCCAGCAGCAGCAGTTTCCAGATACGGAGCTTTTTCATGGTGATCCCTTCCTTCCGGCCATGGCCGGCAAATGATGATCCGGTTACATAAGATTAGACGGAGAACGGCTGCGTTTTCTTCCCAGTTAAATGGAAGAAACGCAAATTTTACATCAGGGAGCTGATGCCCTGATAAACAATACCCTGCATGCCCACGCTTTGCGCGGCGCGGATGTTCTCCGCCCGGTCGTCGATGAACACGGTTTCGGCGGCGTTCAGGCCATAGCGGCTCAGCAGCAGCCGATAGATGGCAGGGTCGGGCTTGATCAGCTTTTCGCGGCCGGAGATGATCATCCCATCAAACTGACTGAACACATCGGCAAAGCGTTCTTCCGCGCGTGCGAAGCCTACCGGGCCGTAATTGCTGAGCACATACAGGCGCTTGCCCAGGGTGTGCAGCTGAGGCAGCAGCTCGGCCGTGGGCAGCGCGGACATCTGCTCGTGAAAATGCTGCATCACATACAGCGCCTGGGGCCAAAGCTCAGGCACGCCGATATCCGCGCATTCCTTGCGGGCGCAGGCCTCCTCGGAAATGGTACCCTCGTCGATGCGCGACCAGGTGGGGCAGGTGAAGAGAACCTCCTTAGTCAGCACACGTGCCGCGCCGGGCGGCAGCAGGCGGGGGATAAACTCATCAGGCTCAAACCGCAGCAGCACCTGGCCTACGTCAAATACCACATTGCGGGCGTTTTCAAGCAGTGCGTTCAAGGGGAAAAACCTCCATCCTTTGTTACCGTATTCAGCATATCACACTTTTGTAACAATTTCAACACCTTTTCGGGAATCCGCCAAAAGATGTAAGAATATACGCAAAACAGACAATTGCCGCGCATCGTGGCTTGACAAGCGGGCGGCACTTGGGTAAACTGGCATCATGGCGGATTGGGCGTTGGCGAAGCCACCGCCCACCGAAAAAATGAAGACTCATTTTTTCGGGCCGCGCATGTCGCCGCTCCGGATTAAAAAATGCCGCCCGGTGGGCGGCGAAAGGGAACCCCTTGATTGTATCTTGACGATATTTTTTATTTGCAAAACTACGGCGGGGTAGGCCGCCATTCTCTGCCGAAAGGAGAAACCGATGAACCAAAGAAAGCTGAGCCGCTATTTATTGTGGATGGCGCTGATTGCGACGCTGGTGTCCGCCTATGAGTTCTGCACGCGGGTAGATGCGATGTGGAAGCCGCTGAAGATGTTTTGGAATATGGCCGTGGGAGAGAAGATTCCTCTGGCGCGCGCGGCGACCTATGTGGATATGAGCATTTTTGAAATTCCGCTTTATCTGCTTTGCAGCGTGGCGCTGGGCATATGGGCCCTGTGGGCGCGGCGCACGCGGCGCGGCTGCGCGCTGCTGATCGCTCCCAGCGCGGTGCTGGCTGCCCTGGGCTTTATCCTGCCCCTGACGCTGGCGGGCAAATGGGTGCGCGCGGTGCGCCTTCTGCCCATGATTGTGCTGTGCGCGCTGAGCGTTGCGCGCGTGGCGATGCGGGAGCCGGAGCGGCAGCGCCGCCCGCACGACCAGCGCCCATTGCCGCCTGAGCGCGGGCCGCGCCCCCTGCCCATGCATGCCGATACGCCGGAGGAGCGGCAGCGCGTGAAGCGGCGGTATCGTAGAGCCTCTTGAATGGATGAACTGATATACGGAAAGGAAGATTCCCCATGCAGAATTTTGCGCGCCGCGCAAGGCAAACCCTGATTGGCGACAAGGCGTTTTATAAGGCCGTGCTGGCCATTATCATTCCCGTGATTATTCAAAACGGCATTTCCAACTTTGTAAACCTGCTGGACAACCTGATGGTGGGCGCGCTGGGCAATGAGGAAATGTCGGGCGTGGCCATTGCCAATCAGCTGGTGTTTGTGTTCAATCTGTGCGTGTTCGGCGGTCTGTCGGGCGCGGGTATTTTCGGCGCGCAGTTTTACGGCGCGGGCGATATCGAGGGCCTGCGCAACACCTTCCGCATTAAGCTGATGCAGTCCGCGGCGCTGCTGGCCGTCACGTTTATCGTGCTGCTGGGCTTCAGCCGCCCGCTGATCTCGCTGTTCCTGCGGGGCGACGGCGACGCGGCCATGGCGGAAAAGATGCTGGGCTTTGGCCATGAATACCTGATGGTCATCCTGATCGGCCTGCCTGCCTTTGCGGTCAGCACCAGCTATGCCGGCACGCTGCGCGAGATGGGCGAAACCCGCCTGCCGATGATCGCCAGCGTATCGGCGGTAGCCACCAACGCGGTGTTCAACTATCTGCTGATCTTCGGCCGCCTGGGTTTCCCGCGCATGGGCGTGGTGGGTGCGGCCGTGGCCACGGTGCTTAGCCGCTATGTGGAATTGGCCATCATCGTTATTACCACCCATCGCCGCAAGGAGCGCTATACCTTTATTCAGGGCGCGTACAGCACGTTCCGTGTGCCGGGGCCGCTGTTTAAGGCGGTCATCAAGATGGGCTCGCCTCTGCTGTTCAACGAGGCGCTGTGGTCCATCGGCATGAGCACGCTGACGGCCATCTACTCCCTGTGCGGGCTGACGGTGGTATCGGCGCTGAGCATCAACAGCACCATCAGCAATCTGTTCAATGTGGTGTTCATGTCCATGGGCACGGCGGTATCGGTGATGGTGGGCCAGGCGCTGGGCGCGGATGATTATGATCGCGCGCGCAGCACGGCCTGGAAGCTGGCGGCCTTCGGCGTGGCCGGGGCCATTGCCATGGCGCTGCTGCTGATCCTGGCCTCGCCCTACATTCCCCACGCGTATCGCGGCATCACGCGTGATGTGCGCGATATGGCGACCGACCTGCTGATTATCGCCGCGCTGGCCATGCCCATCCATTCCTTCTCGCATACCTCGTATTTTACGCTGCGCTCGGGCGGCAAAACGTTTATCACTTTCCTGTTTGACTGTGTGTATACCTGGGTGGTATCCGTGCCGGTGGCCTATCTGATGGTCAAGGTGCTGCATGCTGATATCTACGCTTCCTACGCAACGGTGGAGTTTATCAATATCGTCAAGTGCGTGATCGGCTTTATTCTGGTGCGTAAGGGCGTGTGGATTCAGAATATCACCCGCCTTCATCAGCATGCGGACGCTTGAGTATACCGTTCCTCCCCAGGAGGCGGGGCGCAGGCTGGAATATGTGCTGCGCGCGCATTTTGAGCTGTCGGAGCATCGGCTGCGCAGCCTGAAGTTTGCTGACTGCATCCTGCTAGACGGTGTTCCCGCTCATGTGGGGCGCGCTGTGGCGGCGGGGCAGATGGTCATGGTGCAGCTGCGGGACGAGGGGGAGGCCCTTGCGCCCTATGACCTGCCGCTGCGCGTGCCATACCGGGACGCGGATATCCTGATTGTGGATAAGCCCGCGCCGCTGCCATCCATTGCCAGCGCCCGGCAGGACAGCGTCACGCTGGAAAACGCGGTATATGCCTGCCTGGGCTGCCCGGCGGATTTTGTCTACCGGCCCGTCAGCCGCCTGGATAAGGGCACAAGCGGGCTGATGCCCGTTGCGCTCAATGCCGTGTCGCACGCGCGCATGCAGCGCATGCTGCATACCGGGCAATATGTGCGCGAATACCTGGCTGTGACCGAGGGCGCGCCGCAGGCGGACGCGGGCGTGATCGACCGGCCGATCGGCCATGCGGAGGGCGTGCGGCGCTGCGTAGACCCGGCAGGCAGGCGCGCCGTGACGCATTATGCCGTGCTGGAGCGCGCCGCCAACGGCCGCGCGCTGCTGCGCCTGCGGCTGGAGACGGGGCGCACGCATCAGATTCGCGTGCATCTGCAGTCGCTGGGCTGCCCCATCGCGGGGGACTATCTATACGGCGAGCCGCTGCCGCAGCTTGCCGGGCGCTTTGCCCTGCATGCCGCGCGGATGCAGCTGACCCATCCCATGACCGGCGAAACGCTGACCTTTGAAAGCCCGCTGCCCGAAGCGCTGGCGGCGCTGCTGAAGGAATAACAGAATTTATGCCAATGAATGTAAGCGATTTATCCACTTGCTATACGGTTCGCGCCCTGCTGCCAGAGGATGCGAAGCGGGTGCTGCCGCTGCTGCGCGGCAATGAAATCTTCTATCATTATCATCCGCCGGAACCAACCCTTGCAAGCATCTGCGAGGACATGGCGGCCCTTCCGCCGGGCAAAACGCTGCAGGATAAGCATTATGTGGGGTTTTTCCAGGGCGATGCGCTGATTGCCGTCATGGACTTGATTTTGGATTATCCCAGCCCCGGTACGGCGATGATCGGCTTTTTCATGGTGGATATCAGCTGCCAGGGGCGAGGCACCGGCACGCAAATCATCGCCCAGGCGTTGGAAGCCTTGGCTGCGCAGGGTATGACCAAAGCGCGGCTGGCCATTGACGAGGGCAATCCGCAAAGCCGCGCATTCTGGCTGAAGAACGGCTTTGTCCTGACGGGAGAGAGAATTTCCAATGATATCGCTGCCTACCTGCCTATGGAAAGGCCGCTGCGCCATGGGGCAAATGAGCCCAATTGAATAAACACCCCCTTGCAAGCAAATTGCGAGGGGGTGCGCTGTTGATCCGGCTTATTTGCCGGCTTTTCTTTTATAGCCGCAGTCGCAGTATGGGCCGCCCGAGGCCAATGTGTATTCGCGCACAAAGCTGCTTGCGCCGCCCGCGTCGCTCATGGTGTAGTCCAGATGGCAAAGCGCGGGGGCCAGGTCGTACAGCCCCAGCTTCTTCATCAGGGTGCAGATGCCGCAGCAGCTGAAACGCGCCTCGTAGCCGCTGCCGTCAGGATATTCAAAGTAATCCATGTTCCACGAATAGGGATTGCGGTCGGCAGCCTTGAGCTGCGCCGTGGCTTTCATGCCCGCGATATCCTTGGCGGAGAACTTGGCCTTGCCGCTTTTACGGCAGAACCAGCGCATGGGTCGGGTCATCATGGCGCGGGCGTAGTAGTCCGTCAGGCGCGCTACGTCCGGTCGCTGGGGCATGGACAGGATGAAGGCGGCCAGCATGGCGCAGTTGACGATGTTCATCTTGAAGCGATCAGCCTTTTCAAATTCAGGCAGATCATAGATGATCGCGCGGTATTTGGGCTTGGCCTTGCGGGTGATGGTGCGGGCTTCGGCCGCGTTACAGCCGAAAACCGCGGCCAGCTGTGTGCGGAAGGATTGGGCGAACAGCGTCCACATGCCCATGGGCATGCCAAAGTATTTCATGCGGGATCGCCTCCTTGAGGTTTGTCAAATGTAAGCTGGACGATCTGCATTTTCATCATACCATCGCCCACCCTGGCCAGAAAGCGGAAAAAGCCGCTAACGGCGGGATCGCACAGATCATTATAGCCCAGCATGTAGCCCCGGCTGGATACGCGCAGCCGAGGGCTCCAGCCGGATAGCTCCGCCCTGGCGTCGGATACCGAAAAATACGCGCCCACATCCTGGATGCTGGCGGTTTTGATCCAGGTTTTCAGCATCAGCTTGACAGCGCGCTTATTGGCCGCGTCAAATACCAGCCGCGCGCCGGGAAAAGCCTGCGCCATGCAGGAGCAGCTGCTGGCCGATTGCCCGCTGTATCAGGATATATGGCAGGCGCACATCGGCGCGAAGAACAGGGCGGTTTCGTCCGCGAAAAAGGAGGCGTAAGGCATGTTCAAAACGGTGAAACGCATCATCGATTGGTGCGGCGAATTGAAAGGACGGCTGTACGCCGGGTTTGTGTTTTCGTTCTTTTCTCACATCTTTGCGGCCATGCCGCTGATGGTGGCGGCCTACACGGTGGGCTTGCTGATCGATGCGCAAAAAGGCGGCGCAGCCTTTGATACCAGCTGGATCTGGAAGTGCATTGTGATTCAGATTGCGCTGGTGCTCAAGTGCGGCAGTGTGGGCCTGGCGCTGGCGGCCAGCCTGATGTGCCTGAACGGGCGGATGGACTTTTCCATGGCGCTGGTGTTCATCTTCTTCTCCTTCAGCATCTTTGCCAGCCTTGAACCCATCAGCGACAGCGCGCATACACTGAGCGTAATCGACGACGCGATGGATCAGCTGGATGCGCTGCGTGGCGAGCACCTGATCGACGCGGGCGGCAAGGATATTCCGCTGGAGCACTATGACATTGAGTTCAGCCATGTGAGCTTTGGCTATGATTCCCGTCAGGTGCTCAGCGACGTATCCTTCACCATTCCGGAAAAGACCTCGACCGCCATTGTCGGCCCCTCTGGCAGCGGCAAGACCACCATTTGCAGCCTGCTGGCGCGCTTCTATGATCCGCAGCAGGGCAGCATCTCCGTGGGCGGGCATAACCTGAAGGAGCTGACCTGCGATAGCCTGCTGAGCAACATTTCCATGGTGTTCCAGAATGTGTATCTGTTCAACGATACCATCCGCGCCAACATTTGCTTTGGCAAGCCGGACGCCACCGAGGCTGAAATGATTGCCGCGGCCAAGAGGACCCGCTGCCACGATTTCATCATGGCGCTGCCCAATGGCTATGACACCGTGGTGGGCGAAGGCGGCGGCACGCTGTCCGGCGGCGAAAAGCAGCGCATTTCCATCGCCCGCGCCATGCTCAAGGACGCGCCCATCATCATCCTGGATGAGGCCACGGCCAGCATTGACCCGGAGAACGGGCACTTGATTCAGTCCGCTCTGTCGGAATTGACGCGGGGCAAGACGATCATCACCATTGCGCATCGCCTGGCTACCATCCAGAACGCCGATCAGATCCTGGTGGTGGACAACGGCCACATCGCCGAGCGCGGTACCCATGCCGAGCTGATGCAGCAGGACGGCGCGTACAAGCGCTTTATCGAGACCCGCGAGAAGGCCGAGGGCTGGCGCATCGCGGGATAACATAATGGCAAAATGAAACAGAGACGGGTGTACTTGCCTGTCTCCGTTCATTTATTCTTGGTTGCCGGTGATATAATAATCGCAGTAATTGCCGTCGCTGGCGACGATGAACACGGGCTTTTCAACGCGCAGCTTTTTGAAGAACGCATGCATGCCGGTGACCAACGCCTGATTGGTGCGCAGCTCCTGCGGATAATCAAAAAGCAGCACGCAGAAATCGCGGGCAAGGTCGTCCACATAGTCCATCCACATTGCCAGCGTGTTCATACCGCCGTTGAGCAGCACAAGCGTCTGCGCGCCTTCGTTTCCGGCAAGCACATAGCGATACTGCGCGCCGCCCACGGTGATGCTTGGCAAGGGTGCGCGGCCTGGAAGCCCTTCAGTTTTTCAGAAAACAGCATGTTATAATTTCTCCCCTTGATTTATGCCCGCCCATGGCGATCTTTTGTCTTATTGCTTTTGAATAATCGCTACAGCGCAGGGGATTCTGCCCTCGCACAGGGTGTAGCTTACATGGGTATAGCCCGCGTCGGCAAAGAACTGTTGATAGGAGGCCAGTGTAAACGCGCGCTTGAAGTCCGCGCCCGCCTTGCCAATCATGCCTGATACCCTGTTGGTGCCGCCCTTGTCGGTTTGGTTCATATAGGTAGGGATGATGATCCTGCCGCCTGGTTTGCACACCCGATCCAGCTCGCGCAGGGCCGTATACGGCTTGTCCAGCAGGTGGATCACATTGGCGGCAACCACCGCGTCAAAGCGCGCGGTGGGATAGCCAAGCTGCAAAATGTTTGCCTGTTCAAAGACGATGTTGCTGCGATTGGCGTATTTCTTTTGCGCGCGCTTGAGCATATTGGCCGAACAGTCCGTTGCAACCAGACTTTTGCATTTGCCTGCGATTACGCCGCTGAGCAGCCCCGTGCCGCAGGCGCATTCCAGCACATCGTCGCCCGGGCGAATCGCCGCCTCCACCGCGGCGCACAGGGCGCGGTTGGCCTTGCGATTGACGCCGTTGGCAAAAACATCGTATATCCACGCTACATGATCCCAGAACATGTTCTGCTCCTTTGGGTTTATTTCTCTTTGATTCTCAGGCAGAAATCGCAGCAGTCGCCGCCGCGCCCCAGCGTTTTTGTGCGAAGCCAGGCTACCAGTGGGAAAAGCCGGCCATGCGGTAGCAGCGGGTATCCAGCCCGCAGGCAATATTGACGACGATTGCGCCGGGGTGCGCCGCAAGAAAGGCGTTTACCAGCTTGTCCAGCACGATGGTGCGGGCGATCACGCCGCTGCGCATGGCGGCATCCTTTTCAGCCAGGGAGAAGTCATAATGGAGTTTGCCGCTGCGCCCAGAGGGCGTTGGCCAGCATCCAGATCAGCAGCGCCGCATTGCCCGAACCTTGTCTCAGCACGAAATCCCAGGCAGAGACCGTTGCGCCCGCTGCCTGGCGAATATCGGGAAGGATCATGAAAACGATCTGCCACACGAGCGGGTGCAAGCAGAACATTCCGCGCGGCGGCCGTGGCTATGTAGATCACGCCGCCGATGAGCACGGTCAGCCGCGTCTTGCGGTATTGCAGCTTAATTTGCATATGGCAGGCGCGCACGCTGAAAAATGCCAGCGCCATGCCGGCCAGTCCCGTTGCCAGCAGCGGCAGCCGCCAGGCGGGATAAGAGCCGTTCAGGTAGGCTTGACGCAGAAACAGTCCACTGTTTCCGGGGCTTGCGGGGATCACGCTGAGACACAGATCGCCGATAAGCATCAGCGCCGCGCTGAGCGCGCTCAGCCAGCAATCGCGTTGATAAGAACGGGGGAGAGCCATTGCGCGTTACCTCCATGCGTGTGAATACGCGTTAGAGACATCTAACTACGAGACAGTGAAAAACTGCCATTTGGCAGTTAGATTCCTGGAACAGCCTTATTTTATCACGCGCAAAGGCATAAATCAATCGGTCAGCATGCGAAAATGTTGAAATATCCGTGAGATTTGCCATTTGGAAATCGCTGCATTCGCTGTGCGCGCTGGAAGGATAGCCGCGTTTTCCCAGCGCTACGCGCAGGCTGCCGACTTCTTTATCGGTAGAAATCGTATAGTCCTTCCGCCAAACGCAGTTGGCCTGCACCCAGCCCATGCTCAACCAGGCAACGGACAGGATCAGCGCGGCCAGCCCCGCCCAGTAGCGCTTGAACGCCGCGTGCCGCAGCCTGCGGATCAGCGCGAAAACCAAATCGGATAGCAGCCAGAACAGCGTCAAGTGCAGCAGGCAAACCGCCATGTTCAGCGGCGTCCATAAAAGGCAGAGCGCCGCGGTGGGAATCAGCACCAGGGCAAAACCAATCAGCCAGGAAAGCGCGCGGTACTTTTTCGAAAGCCGCTGTATCGGGCCAAAGCGGCGTACCCGCGCGGCCAGATATACCACGCTGCCTATGCAGATCGGCCCGATCAACCCCATCATCATCCATGCAAGCATTTATGCATTCTCCTTCTCATGCATCACCTTTGGATGGCGCTTCCATGGCCTTTTTGCAGGCCAGAACATAGCGCCGGGTCAGCGTCAGCAGCGCGGATTGCTCCTGCGGGGAGAGCGACTGCATGGCGGCCTGCTCGCTTTGCTGCACCCTGCGCAGGATATCGCCCGCGGTCTGCCGCCCCTGTTCAGTAAAACGGATGGCCTTGTTTCGCCGATCCTTCGCCATTTCAATCAGGCTGATCCAGCCGTCTTTGCAAAACTGGCGGATAACGCCGTTGACCGTCTGCTTGGACAGAAAACAGATTTCGCACAGCATTTTCTGCGTGCAGTTTTCGTGGGCGTAAATCGTGCTGAGAATGGACAGGCTGGTGAAGGAAAGCCCCACGGAGCGGGCGTAATCCTCATACGATGCGTTCCATTCCTGAAGGCAGGAGCAGTATTGGCGGATGCTCCCTTGCAGATCGCCGGGCATTGGCAAACTCCTTTCAGTAGGCAAACTAATTAGTACAAAAACGGTACTATTCTGTCGCGGAATTGCCGCTGTGTCAATATCGCATTATGTAATGCTGCCCGTTTTCTCAATGTGAAAAGGTGACTGTATACAGGATACAGATTTTTACTTGCCTTTTTCTGTCAGATATGGTATTTTAAAAAAGAAGGGTTGATGTAAATTGAAAAAGATGATTGCTATTTTGCTGGTGCTGTGTCTGCTGCCGATGACGGGGCTGGCGTTTAAATTGCCTGATATTAATGCATATAGCGGCTACCAACTCACCAAACGTGACGAGAAAAATACTTCTTCAGGCTATTGGGTCGAGTATTCCTGTAATGGAATAGACGTTTATGCGCTGGTTGAATCCTATACCCAAATGATGCGTCAATATCGATATACAGCTTTTTCGTCTCCTGAAACGGGTTCATTTAAACTGGATCTTATTCCTTATGTAGTTCTGCATAGTAGTGTATCTTCTATATTCTCTGATAGTAAAACAGAATATGACTTTAAAAATCCTGTTGTTTTAGAGTATAACGACCAGAATGATACGCTGTGTTTTTCATTCAATTGGAACAAAATTGGAATTAATGCAGTTGGTGATACGGGTGAACGTTTTAAACCAGTAGAGAGTCCCACTGCCGCCTCCACACCCAACCCCGGCACAAACGCTACCTCCAAGCCCGGCAAAACCCGCTGCAATACATGCGATGGCACTGGGCGCGTGGAAAAAGACTGCTCCATTTGCGGCGGTGATGGGTATAAGGATTGCTCCGTCTGCAGTGGCAAGGGCTATTACCGCTGCAAGGGCTGCAACGGCTATGGGAATAAAACATGTCCTCGATGCTATGGCAGCGGCAAGGATGGCAAGGAACGCTGCTCAAAGTGCGGCGGCAAGAGAACGGTTAGATGCGGTTCTTGCAGCAGCGGCAAGCTGACATGCAGCGCCTGCAATGGCAGGAAAGAGAAGAAATGCACCTCGTGCAGAAATGGAAAAAAGAGCAGCAATTGCTCTCGCTGCGGTGGTACCGGCTGGCGCTAATGTAAATGAAGAAGGCTTGCTCCGTATGGGTGGGGCAAGCCTTTTTGCAATGTTCAGTTCAGCGCGGCTTCCGGCTCGCGGGGCGCGTCCTCCTGCAGGCGAAGCTGCTTTTCCATGTACACCGTCGTGCCTGCGTTCACCTCGGATTCCACGCGGATCGCATCCATAAAGGACTGCATCACGGCAAAGCCCATGCCGCTGCGCTCCTTTTCCGGCTGGGTGGTGAAGAATGGCTCCATGGCCTTGCCAATATCGGCAATGCCGCAGCCCCAGTCGCGCACGGACAGCAGCAGCCGTCCATCCGCGCGCAGGCCAGCGTCCAGAGCGATGACACCCCCGCGCTCCTGATAGGCATGGACGATGGCGTTTGTCACCGCCTCGCTGATGGCGGTGCGGATATCGCTGAGCACATCCAGCGTGGGGTTAAAGGGCACGGTAAAGGCGCTGACCGCAATGCGCGCAAAGCTCTCGTTTTCGGGGCGCGCGTCAAATTCCAGCCGCATATGGTTAATCAGTTGCATCCCTGGGCCTCCTTCTCCTCAATGACCGGAATGATCTGCGCCATGCCCGACAGATCGTATATGCGCCTGACCTGCGGGGTCAGGTGCATCAGCGCAACGCTGCCCCCGCGCAGGCACAGCAGGCGATAGCGCCCCAGCACCACGCCGATGCCCGAGGAATCCATAAACGGCATGCGCGCCATATCCAGCACCAGGTGACGAACCGACGGATCCTGCAGCAGCGCGTCGATATCGCGCCGGATTCCGGAGGCCGAGCATTGATCCAGTTCCCCCTCCAGACGAACAAGTAATACGTCCCGTTTGCGAACGTGTGTCAGCATAGGCATCCCCTCCTGAAATTTCAAAGCCTTTATTTCGCTGTGTACATTCTATATCCTGCCTCGAAAAACGTCTGTTTATGCAAGGTTTTGGCAACCGTTCGCGCGCGCTGCGCGGTTTTGGGCGAAAAGGCTTGGAAGGTGTCCCTTCCTGCCAGAAAAGACCGGCGCGGGATGTCTTATCTCTTCCTTGACAATTCTCTTTATTTTGTTATACTTAAAACAAACAATGGTGTGTAATCCCCGTTTCAGAGAAAGGTAAATACGTTTTCCCAAAGCTGATAGAAGGAGTTGCATGGTATATGAAAAAGCTTAACATAAAGCAGCATCTATTCGCTTTTTTCCGTTCTGCCAAGCTGATATATCAATCGGACAAAAAACATGCGATTTTGCTTCTGCTCCTCGCTCCCCTTCAAGGGCTATCGCCTATTTTAACCGCATACTTTGTAGCACGGATCGTTTCGCAGCTGGCGCAGCCGGGAGGATCGGCAGGCTACGCCGAATTATTAATAGGGTGGGGGCTTTGCACGCTGGTTAATTATGCAGCGGCTCCTGTTTCGCTCTTTTTGCAAGGAGAATTAACGGATAAGCTGAGCAACAGCATCCACTGCAGTGTTTTTGATAAGGTAGCGCAAATTGAAGATTTGAAGACAGCAGAGGATTCCAAGTTTTTAGACGAAATTCAAGTGCTGCAGGATGAGGTTTCCTTCCGGCCGGTGAACTTAATTATTTTCACAGTAAATACAATCGGCGCGCTGATTACTGTTTTGGGAATCATCGGCGGCATAGCGCAATACCACATTTTGATTGCGCTTTTGTTAATTCTTTCGCTGATTCCCCAGGCTGTTGTTCTTTATCGGCTGCAGGGAGAAGCCTTTGATAACTTGGTGCAGCGCAGTCCTTTATCCAGACAATTGAATAATTACTCCGATATTCTCTTGGAACGTGCTTATACAAAAGAATCGCGCCTGTTTCGCTATGGACATTATATAAAGAATCTCTATGCTTCTACTTTTAACCAAATATATCAGAATAACTGTAGGATGCGGCGGCGCAAGCTGGCTGTTTCTATTCTTTTCTTTGCGCTTGGCGCATTGTTTTGCACCTTAACATTTGGCTATGCTGTCCGCGGTGCAATCCAGGGCGCTATGGATATTGGAGATATCGCGCTGTTTGCCTCCTATATTGTGCTTGCAAATGTCACATTGACAGGAATGGCCGACGACTGTGCAATGCTGTATGATACGATATTGTTTATGGAAAAGTACTTTTCTTTCATAGATAGGGTTCCGGCCATGGCCAATGGAGACCGAATGGTTGGCGCAGAGGGCATTACGCATATAGCGTTCAAGCATGTTTCATTTACATATCCGGGCACGGTAGAAAAAGCGCTGAGTGATGTATCGTTCTCCGTATCGCAGGGAGAAAACATTGCAATTGTCGGCTTGAACGGCAGTGGGAAAAGCACGATCTTTAAGCTGCTCTGCCGTTTATATGATGTTGATCAAGGAGAAATACAAATCAACCATCATCCAATCGCCGAGTATAATATTTCCTCTCTTAGGGGAGAAATCCGCATTGCATTTCAGGATTTTGCGCATTACGACCTCTCGATAGAGGAAAACATATTCTTGTCTGACGTCGACCATCCAGATTTGCACGCAAATGCACTCAAGGCGGCAGAGAAAGTACAAGCGCAAAATTTTATCAACAAATTGCCTGGGAAAATGCTCCAACGGGTGGGAAAACGCGCAAAAGACAGCGTTGATCTATCGGGCGGAGAATGGCAAAAACTTGCGTTGGCGCGCGCGCTGTTCAGGCGAGGCTCTGTGCTTTTGTTTGACGAGCCCTCCGCTGCATTGGACGCACAAAGCGCCGATGCTTATTGGCATACCATGCAGACTCAAAATGCGGATAGAAAGAGCATTACCCTGTTTATCACCCATAGTCTTTCTTCCATTGCGTTTGTGGATCAGATTCTGGTGCTGGAGATGGGAAGGCTGATTGAATCCGGTACTCATGCGCAATTGATGCAGAAGGACGGGAAGTATGCAAGCCTGTACCATAAGCAGATCAAGCATTTTGAAAGCATGCAACAAGCTTAAAACACGCAGATCAGCTGAAACGCGGCCCGCAGATTAACGATTGTATTTCATCTTTATATATGCTATAATGAACTAAAATATACTCTATGTAGAAAGACAGGATGAAGCAGCAATGAGCAAAAAGAAGATTCGCCGCCCGCAGCAGTATCAGAAAAAGCCCGATCCCACCTTTAAGGAATGGTGGCAGGCGCAGACCGAGCGCACCCGCAAATCCATCATCTGCGCGCTGATCGCCCTGGCTGCGGTGATCGTGCTGGTGGTCGTGTGGTACTATGGCTTTTATGACGACGGCTCGCTCAAGATCCGCAATCAGGCTGTAGTTGGCGCGGAGGATAACTGGCTGATTGGCAAGCTGGACAAGGGCAAAAACAGCGAATACTATAAGCTGGGCACCGTGGAAACGCCCGATGGGTACGAGCTGACGGACAAAAAGATTTCCGGCACCTCCTCTATCCCCAATTATAAAACCGAGCTGGTGTATAAGCCCCTGGAAGATAACGGCGTAGACACCCTGAACATCACCACCGTCGGCAAAAGCGTCAACGATATGATCGATTATGTGTACGATCCCTTCACCAGGATGGTCGCCAGCGACAAGGAGAACCCCGGCGTCATCTCCGAGGTGAAGGAACTGGCCGCCCCCAGCGGCACGGCGCGCTATTTCACCTATGCCTATTCCCATAAAAACGAAACCGAAGCCGGCGCCGCCGAGACCAGGTACACCCAGTCCCTGGTGTGCTATGTTCCCGCCAGGTACAAAAACTCCTGCGTGCTGGTATCCGTCAATGTCACGCCGGACTCCGCCGAGGGCTTCCTGAGCGATGACGCGCTGCTGGCCGAGGCCCAGAAGGGCATCGCTGTTGTGAACATCGACAAATAATAACGCGTAATAAAATTAGATGATTTAAGCGACGCAGCAAAAGCTGCGTCGTTTTTCGTTATGCTGCCTGTCGCTTCTGCATACGCTTCCAATTCCCAAAGCCGTATAGATCGTTCACTTCAAAGGCCGCCATGGGCATTGTCATGCCAAGGGATGTGAGTATCTCGCCATAGTATGAAAACGTATAGGAGATGATCCCATACAGCAGGCTGAACAGGATCATCAGCGCCTACCCGGCAGGATGCCCCTTGGCGTTAAAAATCAGGGAGGTTACGCCAATCAGCGACGCCGTTAGGGTCAGGCAGTTTTCACGATCGAACGCCGCGAAGGCAATGACAATCAGCAGCGCCGAGGCCGCCCATAGCAGGAGTTCGCCTTTTGAAAAATAGCCGGTCACTTTCTTTAGCATGGATTCCTCCCAAAAAACAAAGAAGCACCCGCATGCACATCTTCTAAGACCTGACGATGTGCAAACGAATGCTTCGCATGCTGCTACCCGATGGCAGCTTTAATTCATATATGTTAGCATATTTTCCCTGCTTTCGCAACTATTTTATCTGTCTCTCCATATTGCCGCCTTTTTCCGTCTTTTCATCGTCTTTTCCCAGAAATTTTCTTGACACGAAAAAGCCGAGGGCGTATTATAATTTGTTGTTTTCCGAAAGGAGGAAATTACAATGCACAATTGCGCGATCGTGGGTATTTGCTGGGGTGACGAGGGCAAGGGCCGCATGGTGGACTACCTTGTGCCGCAGTTTGGAACCGTCGTCCGCTATCAGGGCGGCAACAACGCCGGCCACACCATCGTGACCGATCAGGGCGAATTCAAGCTCAATCTGATTCCCTCCGGCATTCTGCATCCCGATAAAATGAACCTGCTGGGCGCGGGCTGCGTGGTGGACCTGCACCATGTGATCACCGAAATGGAGGGCCTGCGCGCGCGCGGCGTGGCTGTTTCGCCCGATAACCTGCGCATTTCCGATCGCGCAACGGCCGTGCTGCCCATCTCCCCCCTGGAGGATAAAATGGAAGAGCAGCGCCTGGGCAAGGCGCACTTTGGCTCCACCCTGCGCGGCATCGCCCCCGCCTATGCCGACCGCGCCTATAAGAAGGCTCTGCGCATGGGCGATCTGCTGCATGAGAAAACGCTGGAAACCCGCCTGCAGCGCCTGGTGGATTGGAAAAATGAAGTCACCGTGCCCGGCTATGGGTGCGAACCTTATCAATATGACGAGCTGCTGGCCTACTGCAAGGAGTATGCCGAAAAGCTGCGTCCCTATATCTGCGATGCTGGCCGCCTGTTGGAGGAACGGCAGGATAAGGGCATCCTGTTTGAGGCTCAGCTGGGCGCGCTGCGCGATCTGGATTACGGCATTTATCCCTATACATCTTCCTCCACGCCGCTGGCTGCCTACGCGCCGGTGGGCTGCGGCCTGCCCAGTGTCAAGGTAGATCGCGTGGTGGGCGTGGTCAAGGCTTATTCTACCTGCGTGGGCGAAGGCCCGTTTGTGGGCGAATTGCAGGGGGACGAGGCCGTCGCTCTGCGCGAGGCTGGTCATGAGTATGGCGCGGCCACGGGCCGTCCGCGCCGCGTCACCTGGATGGACGTGGTTGCCGCGCGCTACGGCGTGCGTATGCAGGCCGCTACCGAGCTGGCGCTGACCAAGATGGACGTGCTGGACGGCTTCAAGGAGCTGCCCGTGTGCGTGAGCTATAAGCTGCACGGCCAGGTGATTCGTGATTTCCCTTACACTGCTGATCTGGATGATTGCGAGCCGGTATACGAGGTGCTGCCTGGCTGGCAGTGCGATACCACCCATGCGCGCCGCTTTGAGGATCTGCCCAAGGCCGCGCAGGACTATGTGCTCTTTATCGAGAAGGAGCTGGGCTGCCCCATTCCTTATGTATCCGTGGGCGCCGAGCGCGACGCGATGATCATCCGGGGGTAAGCCATGAGCAAGCCTTTTTACGAGTCGCCTCTGGAGGGCCGCTACGCCAGCGAGGCCATGCGCCGGGTGTTCTCGCCCGACCATCGTTATGGCACCTGGCGCAGGCTGTGGCTGGCGCTGGCTGAGGCCGAGCAGCAGCTGGGCCTGCCGGTAACGGACGCGCAGCTGGATGAGCTGCGCGCGCACTTGGACGATATCGATTATGACGTGGTGCGCGCCCATGAGGAGCGCGTGCGCCACGACGTGATGGCCCATGTGCTGGCGCTGGGCGATCTGTGCCCTACGGCGCGGCCCATCATCCACCTGGGCGCTACCAGCTGCTATGTAACGGATAACGCGGATCTGCTGCTGCTGCGTGAGGCGCTGGGGCTGATTCGCGGCAAGCTCTGCGAAGCGTTGCGCGCGCTGGGCGATTTTGCACTGAAAACCAAGGATATTCCCTGCGTGGGCTTGACGCATTTGCAGGCGGCGCAGCCCCTGACGGTGGGTCGCCGCGCGGCCTGCTGGGCGCAGGACCTATTGCAGGATCTGACCGATCTGGACGCGCTGCTGCCTTCCATTAAGCTGCTGGGCTGCCGCGGCGCTACGGGCACGCAGGCCAGCTTCCTGGATCTGTTCGACGGTGACGTTGATAAGGTGGAGGCCATGGAGCAGGCCATCAGCCAGAAGCTGGGGGGGCTGCCGGTGTTTGATGTGTCGGGGCAGACCTATCCCCGCAAGCTGGACGCGCGGGTGCTCAATCTGCTGGCTTCACTGGGCATCAGCTGCTATCGCTTTGCGCAGGATGTGCGCCTGCTGCAATCCCGCGGCGAAATGGAAGAGCCCTTCGGCACCTCGCAGATCGGCTCCTCGGCCATGGCTTACAAGCGTAATCCCATCCGCGCCGAGCGCGCCTGCTCGTTGAGCCGGCATCTGATCGCCCTGTCCCAGGATGCGGCCATGACGGCCTGCACCCAGTGGTGCGAGCGCACGCTGGATGATTCGGCCAACCGCCGCATCGCCCTGCCTGAAGCCTTCCTGACGGCCGACGCGGTGCTGGACATTGTGATTTATCTGGCGCGCGGGCTGGTGGTTTATCCCAAAATGTGCGAGCGCGGCCTGCGCGACGCACTGCCCTTCATCGCTACGGAAAACATCATGATGGAAGCTGTCAAAAAGGGCGGCGACCGTCAGAGCACGCATGAGCGCATCCGCGCTCACGCCCAGGCTGCCGCCGTGCGTATGAAGGAAGAGGGCACGGCCAACGATCTATTGCAACGCATTGTGGAGGATCCCAGCCTGCCGCTGACGCAGGAGGAGCTCAGCGCCCTGCTGGAGCCCAGCAAGTATATCGGCTTGGCTCCCCGGCAAACCGAGCGCTTTGTCACCCAGGTGCTGCGCCCGGCTATCGGCCAGGATGGCTGTGCCGATGCGGGTAATGTGGTGCTGTAATTTAACATAAAAGCAAATTAAAATCCGGGCTGGGGGCTATCTCCTTGCCCGGATTTTTGCATGCATTGTTATGCTTCCCGCAGCCGCCGCAGCGCTTCGCGCAGCACGGAATCCGTGCCCGCGCGCAGATCGTCCGCGCTGATTTCGCACTCCGCGTCCGGCGCGATGCCGCGGCCAATGAACTCCGTGCCGTCCAGCAGCCGGTAGGCCACCGAACACACGCGCATGGAGCCGCCGCAGCGCAGCCTTTGCAGCAGCGGCGTTCCCGTGGTGCCGCAGGTGGGCGTGCCCAGGATCAGCGCGCGGCGATTGCTGCGCAGCATGGCCGCAAAATCCTCTGCGGCGGATACTGTGTGCCGCGAAGTCAGCAGCAGGCACAGCCCATCGTACAGCGCTGCCTGTCCTTCCGCGCCGAAGCAATCTTCGTATTCGTCAAAGTGCGCGTTGCCCAGCAGCGCACGGCTGCGCGCTACCTCCTCGCGGGTGGTCAGACCCGAGGCGATGTCCCGTTCGATATCCTTCGCGCTCCATCCTGCCAGCTGGCTGGCCGAAGCCAGCGCCACGCCCGTCATGCTGCGCGTGCGCTTTTGGCAGCCGTGGAACACGCCAGGAATGAGCAGCTCCGCTACCCGCGCGCCATAGAGCGTCATACCGCCGATGTTCTCGCGGATATCCATAATCAGCCCCCGCGCGTCGGGGTGCTGGGTCAGCGCCTGCCGCACCTCGTCCGCCGCCTGCGCGTATAGGAAATCATCCAGCCGGACATAGAGAATCCCGCCGTCATACAGGCGAATATCCAGCCTGGGCACGGCGATTTTTTGATAGCTTTCGTCCAGCGTCAACGGCTTTACAGATAGCTTGTTTTGCCTTTGGGGCAGGAGATCAAAATGCCATGCGCCCTGATCGGTTTCCAGACAGTTGCCCGTGCGCTGCAAATAAAACGGCAGCAGCTGATGCAGCCGATAGCGGGATACATAATCCCCTACATGGTAGGCATAGCGGCAGGCCCAGGCAATCGCCTCTGCAAACGGCGCGCTGTTCAGGCGCAGCGCCCGCGCGCCCAGAAAGCGCTCCTGGCCGGTGGTAACCGCGTCCACGCAGTATTCCCCGCCTACATACCGCAGCGTAAAGGGTAGATAGCCGTTTTCATCCTGCAGCGCGCGCGGAGGCTGATAATCCGTGTGGCCGTCGCCCAGCAGGTTCATAAACTCCGCCAGCAGCAGATGATACGCCCGCTCGCTCTGCACGGCCATAACCTTAGGCAGATAATTAGCATACGCCTGATCCCAGTCGATGGGGTTGTGATTGAAGTAGGGAAACACCTGCGCAGCCTGCTTCCAGATCTGCGATAAATCCGCAATGCGGTCAATCGTATTCATGCGCGTTCCTCCTGCGTTTGACGGATGAAAAAGGGCCCTTGCTGCCGACTATTGTACCCAATGCGTACCCAAAGAACAAGACTTGAATTGCAGCCTTTTTTCTGCTATAATAATACCAGCAAAAAGGGAGAAAACCGCATATATCTTTCCCGCTTGAAATTCTCCGCTGAAATGGCGTATACTAAGCGCGAGGACTTTTCTTAGGAGGATTTTTCACGGCATGTTTGAGCAAAACAGAGAAAGAAACCTGTCCATGGTGATGGATTTTTATGAAATGACGATGGCTAACGGCTATTTTCAGGATGGCGTAGGCGCGCGGCAGGCGGCCTTTGATGTTTTTTACCGCCAGAATCCCGACGGCGGCGGCTTTGCCATTTTCGCCGGTCTGGAGCAGATTGTGCAGTATATCGAAAACCTGCATTTTTCGGCGCAGGATATTGACTTTCTGCGCGCACAGGGCATGTTCTCGGCGGAGTTTCTGGATTATCTGGCTCATTTCCATTTCAGCGGCAGCGTATACGCGCTCAAGGAAGGCACGGTCATGTATCCCGGCACGCCCATCGTCACCGTGGTTGCGCCGGTCATCGAGGCGCAGCTGGTGGAAACCGCGCTGCTGCTGGAAATCAACCATCAGTCGCTGATCGCCACCAAGGCCAGCCGCATCGTGCGCGCGGCGCAGGGACGCGGGGTGTCGGACTTTGGCGCACGGCGCGCTCACAACATGGATTCCGCCGTGTACGGCGCGCGCGCATCCTATCTGGGCGGTGTGGACGCGACGGCCACCGTGCTGGCCGGGCAGATGTTTGGCATCCCCGTCACGGGCACCATGGCGCACTCCTATGTGATGTTCTATGGCGACGAGCGCCTGGCTTTTGAAAAGTATGCCCGCACCTATCCGGACGCCTGCGTGCTGCTGGTGGATACCTACGACGTGCTGCAAAGCGGCGTGCCCAACGCCATCCGCGTGGCCAAGGAGGTGCTGGAGCCCATGGGTAAGCGCCTCAAGGGCGTGCGCATTGACAGCGGCGATCTGGCTTACCTGTCCAAGAAAACGCGCGCGATGCTGGACGCGGCAGATCTGGCGGACTGCAAGATCCTGGCCTCGGGCAGCCTGGATGAAAACACCATTACCTCGCTAATCAATCAGGGCGCGCGCCTGGATGGCTTCGGCGTGGGCGAGCGGCTGATCACCGCGCGCTCCGAGCCGGTGTTCGGCGCGGTGTACAAGCTGTGCGCGGTGGAGGAAGACGGCCAGTTCACCCCGCGCATCAAGATATCCGAAAATGTGGAAAAGATCACCAACCCCGGCATCAAGCGCCTGCTGCGCGTATACGATCAGGACGGCAAGAGCGTGGCCGATCTGATGACCCTGCGCGACGAGCCGCTGCCCGGTGCGGAGCCCTATCGCTATGTGGATCCTGTTCGCCCCTGGCGCGTGCGGTATTTTGAGAACTGCGTGTATGAGGAATTGCAGCAGCCCATCTTTGTGGATGGCAAGCGCGTATATACCCTGCCCACCCTGGCCGAAAGCCGCGCCTATGTGCATCAGCAATTGCACCAGCAGGTGTGGGAGGAGGAGCAGCGCATCCAGAATCCGCATGTGCACTATGTGGATATGAGCCCGCGTCTGTACGAACTGAAGATGAACATGCTGCACAGCAGCCATGCCGGAAAGGAGCGCTGATATTCCATGCTGATCGTATACGGCGGTGCGTTTAACCCGCTCACGGCGGCGCATCAGGCGGCCATCCGCGCCCTGAGCCAGCGTTATCCCGGCGCGCAGATCATTCTGCTGCCCTCGGGCGAACAGTTTGTCCGCCAATGGAAGCCCGATCAGGATGTGCTGCCAGACGTGATCCGGCTGGATATCCTCAGCGCCTTCGTGCGCAAAAGCGGGCTGACCAACGTGCAGATCGATACGCTGGCCATGGCGCGCAATCTGTGTACCTACGACGCGCTGCATGAACTGAAGAAAAAATATCATCAGGACGACGCGCGCTTTGTCATCGGCATGGACAAGCTGCCCGAGCTTCCCCGCTGGGCGCATGCCGAGGCGCTGCTGCGCGAGTGCACGTTTATCCTGCTTGCCTATGCGGATGATCAGCCCGATCTTCCTGCCGGCGCGCGCATTGAAACGCTGCTGCTGCCCGTGGGCACGGAGGATATCCACGCCAGCGCGCTGCGCAATCGCATGGCGCGGCACGATCCCACCGTGGTGCAGGAGCCGCTGGTTGGCCCCGTGCTGAGCCGCTATCCCGAGTGCCTGCGCCTGTGCGCCCTGTCCCCGCGTGTGCATCTGGGCGATCCGCAGGCCAACGCGCAGGCCATCATTCAGCGCGCGCAGCAGATGGACGGCGATGTACTGCTGTTCCCGGAGCTTTCTATTTGCGGCTATACCTGCGGAGACCTGTTTGTATCGCCTGTTTTTGTGCGCGCCTGCCTGCGCGCCGCCGAGCGCGTGATGCGCGAAACGGCGGATACCGGCAAGCTGATTGTGATCGGTTGTCCCGTGCCGCTGGACGAGCGGCTGTTCAACTGCGCGCTGGCGTTTTGCGGCGGCAGGCTGATCGCCGCTGTGCCCAAGACGCATTTGGCCAATTACAGCGAGTTTTACGAGCGCCGCTGGTTTGCGGGCGCGGACGAGGCTGTCAGCGACCAGATCACCCTGTTTGGCCAGACCGCGCCCTTTGGCACGGACGTGCTGCTGGAGCAGGCCGAAACCGGCCTGCTGCTTGGCGTGGAGCTGTGCGAGGACGCTTGGGTGCCCCTGCCGCCCAGCCTTGCCATGTGCGCGGCGGGCGCAAGAGCCATCCTGAATCTATCGGCCAGCAATGATATCGTGGCCAAAACGGAATATCGGCGGGACATGCTGTCCATGCTGTCTGCACGCGGCGTATGCGCCTATGCTTACGCCTCCAGCGGCGCGGGCGAAAGCAGCAGCGATCTGGTGTTCGGCGGCCATCGGCTGGTTATCCAGAACGGCCGGGTGCTGTCTGAAACCCACGCGGGGCTGGCGGATGAAGGCCCGGATGCGGCGGCGACCATCGATTTTTCCATGCTGGCCGCCGACCGGCTGCGCATGAAGAGCTTTGCTGGCTCCGGCGCTATACGCTATCGCAAGGCCGCCTTCTCGCTGCCTGCCTATCGTTTTCCCGCCAAGGTATCGCCCGCGCCCTTTGTGCCGCCCGCCGAGGGCAGCGCCCGCAAGCAGCGCTGTCTGGATATCCTGCAATTGCAGGCGCGCAGCCTGTGCCAGCGCATGCTGGGCATCGGCTGCAAAAGGGCGGTCATCGGTATCAGCGGCGGCCTGGACAGTACGCTGGCACTGCTGGTGACGCGCACGGCCTTTGACGCGCTGGGGCTGCCGCCTAAGAATATCGTCGCCATCACCATGCCCTGCTTTGCCACCGGCGAAAAGACGCTGAAAAACGCCACCGATCTTTGCCGCCAGATGGGCACGGATTTCCGCAAGGTGGATATCTCCGCTGCCTGCACGCTGCATGGGCAGGATATCGGCCACGATATGAACAACACGGACATCGCCTACGAGAACATCCAGGCGCGCGAGCGCACACAGGTGCTGATGGATGTGGCCAACATGGAGGGCGGCATCGTGATCGGTACGGGCGATCTTTCCGAGCTGGCGCTGGGCTGGTGTACCTATAACGGCGATCATATCTCCCATTACGGGGTCAACTGCGGCGTGCCTAAAACGCTGGTCAAGTTCATTGTGGAAACCTACGCGCGCGAACTGGCCGCGCCCGACACCCGCGACACCCTGCTGAGCATCCTGGGTACGGAGATTACGCCCGAGCTGGTGCCCGGCGGCGCGTCCACCGAGGAGCGCATCGGCAAGTACGATCTGCACGACTTTTTCCTGTACTATTTTATGCGCTACGGCTTTGGCCGCGAAAAGCTGCGCGATCTGGCGGCGGGCGCGTTTGGCGCGTGGCAGCTGCCCGAAATCGAGCGTACGCTGGACACCTTCCTGCGCCGCTTCTTCCAGAACCAGTTCAAGCGCAACTGCCTGCCCGACGGCCCCAAGATCGGCTCGGTCTGCCTGTCCCCGCGCGGCGACTGGCGCATGCCCGCCGATATGGATGGGCAGGCATGGAAGCACTTTGATTGGTAAATGAAGCGCGCCGATCTGACACGGAGGCTTTGTATGAGAGACTGCGCAGTAGAAAATGAAATGTATCGCAGGGCAGTGGCGCTGATTGAAGCAAGGTATCCTGCCGGCTGGGGCGGCGCTGGCGTTGTCCATACATCCAAGGGCAACTACTATACAAGCGTCAGCATCGAGACCGCCAACGCCTCCGCCATTTTGTGCATCGAGACGGGCGCAATGCTGGAAGCCCATAAATATAACGAAAAAGTGACCCATTGCCTGTGCCTTGTCCGCGAGAATGAAAACACGCCGTTCAAGGTGCTGTCTCCGTGCGGTATTTGCCAGGAGCGCCTGCGTTATTGGGGCGAGGATGTGCAGGTAGCTGTGACCACAAATGAAGAAAAGCTCAAATTTGTGGAGCTGCGAGAATTGCAGCCCTATCACTGGACAAAAGCGTATCCGGCGGAAGAGATGGAGCACTGGGAAGGATAATTATTTAAGACTGATTGCATCGCTTTTTTACGGATAAAAGAAAGAGTTGGCAAACGTGCCTGTAAAGGCTAACTGAACCGCACCCCGGAAGAAGCTCAACGCCTGCGCGATACGCAAACCATGATCGACATCATGCGAGGCTAAAAATCGTACTACGATTATTTTACGATTATTTAAACGATGCGAAACCGTGCGAAACCCGCTAAAACTCAACTTCTCCCCCGAGAAGCATTTCCGCTCAAAAGCCGAAAAACCCTTGTAAATCAACGAAAAAACCGCCTTTCGGCGGTTCTTTCGTTTGGTACGCCCGGTGCGATTCGAACGCATGGCCTTCAGAGTCGGAGTCTGACGCTCTATCCAACTGAGCTACGGGCGCGCAGGCTATTCTGTAGCCTGCATATTATACCGCGAAGCAGGCATTCTGTCAAGCGCCGGAGCGGGCAAGCGCAGCCCGCCCCGGCGCGTATTGTTTGCGTGTCTTTATTGCAGGCGCACCGGAATCGCACGATCCCAGTCATACACCCGGCGGCTGTCCGCGTCGTACTGGAAGGGCACCAGCAGGAGCTCCTCTGGCATATCCGCCAGCGTTTCCATGGAGCCGTCCACCGCGTACAGAAGCGAGCCGTCCTCCTGCTCCTCCATGCCCGCGCTCAGCTCCAGGCTGCGGACGCCGGTCATATCCAGCGGCTGCCGGTCGGGCGCGCACAGCTCAAAGTAGCGGTACAGCTGCTCCAGCTCCGTATTGCTCAGCGTATCGGAGACGATCGTCAGCCTGAAATTGGTGAAGATGGCGCTGCTGAACACCTCCTCAAAGTGTATGCGCACGCCGTTTGCCGCAATATCGGGATTATGCGCCGCAGCCGGCGTGGTCTGCGCCTTCAGGGAAAAGTCCAGGGTGAAGCTGTCCAGCACGTCCATGTTCACCCGCTCTGCGCAGTCCGCCATGCCGCGGATGACCCGCAGCGTCTGCGCAGGCCACTGATTATTCCATTCCTCGCCCCACATGTCGCGCATGGCGGCGCTGGGGATCAGCACGTTCCAGGGCTCGTCGGCATCAACGGGCGTGCTGCCCGCGGCAATCGCCGCATCGATCCTCGCCCATGCGGCGGCAGTGTCCTCATCGTTCAGGGCGGCCACGCGCTCAAGCTGGGCGCGCCGGGTCAGCAGCGTCAGCCCCAGGGAGATATCTACCATGCCCGTATCGCGCATGCGCTGGATGGCCTCGGGGTAGCGCGCCAGATCCTCCTCCTCCAGGTTGCGGCGGTTCCAATCGCCGCACAGGCCGAGGCTGACCCTGCCATCCTGCATGGCGAAGGGGGATATCAGCCAGGCGTCGTCCAGGTTATCGTATCGCAGATAGACGTTGATCCCGTTGATGGTCAGATGGTCGATCAGCGCGTACACGCCCCGTCCGCGGCTGAAATCCAGCGCCAGGGACAGCTGCGCGCCGTCAAACACCGCGTCGGTCACGGTCACGGTCATATCCTTGCTTTGATGGCTCAGGCCCACGGGCTGCACCATCTGCTGCTGGGCGGCGTTGGGCGCGGTATCGCCCAGCAGGAAGCGCATCACCCCGCTTTGCGCGGCGGCGAGGGCGGCGCCCACCAGGGTCAGCGCCAGCACAGCGGCCAGCGCAAAGGCGACGGAAACATTTCTCTTTTTCATATGATGAATCTCCTCCAGCGTTTGGGTCATCCGGGTATGCACCACGGGCGGCACCGGAGAAAACGCGCGTGACAGATCGGGCAGCGGCTTCATGGCTGTTGTTCCTCCTTATCCAGCTGCTGGCGCAGCTTCTGTCTGGCCTGGTATACCCTGCCCCGCGCGGCGGCTACGGATATGTGCAGCATATCCGCCACCTCCTGCAGGGAGCATCCCTCCATATGATGCAGCAGCAGCGGCAGGCGCAGATGCTCGGGCACCGCCCGCAGTGCATCGCGCAGCCCCAGATCAACCGGCTCCCCGGCCGGCACATCGCCGACGGCCTCGTCGAAGCTGACCGTTTTGTGGCGGCGAAGCCGGTATCGCAGGGTATGGCACTCGTTAATCAGGATGCGGGTGATCCAGCTGTTAAAGCACGCCTCCTCCTTGAGCGAGCCGCGCTTTCGCCAGGCCTTGAGCAGGCACTCCTGCAAGGCGTCGGCTGCATCAGCATCGTTCCACAGGATCGCGCAGGCCGTGCGGTACAGCCGCGGCTCCAATTCCAGAACGCGCTGCTCAAAGGCTCTTTCGTCCATGGCATTGTTCTCCTTCTTGCGTGTCATTGCAATGACACCTATAAGACTGCCGCCGCAGCGCAAGGATCAAAGGCAATTTGAAAAAAAGTGTCTATTTGGAAAGCTGTTACAATTTGGGGCTTGCATTTTATGAATAATCATGCTATTATTATTACGGAAATATTAAGATTATCTTAATTTCCGACTTATTTATAAAAATGGAGGGATCTGGTATGAAGCGCATTGCAACCTATGACGACCGTTACAAGCAAGCCGTTGAAACCCGCAGGATGATTCTGATCGTGCTGCTGGCGCTTGGCTGCGTGCTGCTGCTGCCGCTGCTGGCCGCCATTGCATAAAAAACGGACGCGCCGCGCAAGGCGCGCAGCCCGTCCTATGACAAGTGGCAGGTTATTCTTCCTGTTTCGCAGCTTCCTCTGCCGTCCCGGCTGTATCGGCCGGGGCGTTTTTTTCGCCGCTGCGCCCAGCCTCATCCAGCATGTGGCTTAGCTCGCGCATAAAGGTGGGGATATCGGTAAACTGGCGATACACCGAGGCAAAGCGCACGTAGGCCACCTCGTCAAGCTGGCGCAGGGAGGACATCACCATCTCGCCGATCTGCTTGGTGGTGATTTCCTCCTGCAGGCTGTTGTAGGCCATCTGCTCCACAGCGGCGACAATGCGCTCGATATCCGCCGCTGTAACGGGGCGCTTGTGGCAGGCATGGATGATGCCGCTGCGGATCTTCTGGGGATCAAACAGCTCGCGGTTGTTATCCTTTTTAATCACAAGCAGCTGCGGCATTTCCACTTTTTCATAGGTGGTAAAGCGGCGGCCGCAGTTGATGCACTCCCGGCGGCGGCGGATGCTGCTGCCCTCCTCCGTAGGGCGGGAATCAACAACGCGGCTGTCCGGGCAATTGCAGAACTGGCACTTCATGGCGCGGCGCTCCTTTGGTAAAAATCATCTTTTATTATATGCGGATTGAGCGGATTTGTCCATGGTTTTCTTTGCAGAAAAAGGCCCTTGACCTCAGCGAGGCCAAGGGCTGCGTTATAATTGAATCCGTATCAACCGATGGAATACAGTTCTACCACCTTAGCAACCATTTTGATGTACTTGATGGTAATCGCAGCGCGGGCAGCTTCGTCCATCGCCAAGTATTCCGCCACAGTCAGGGTCTGCGCTTTTTCACCTTCTGCGGGCACAGTGGTCAGGGTACTGCGCTCGGCATCCAACTCACACTTTACGCGCGCGCCAGCATTGCGGGCGCCGATACCAATCTTCTTTTCAGAATAAGGATTATATTCATAATAAGAGATCATGATGGGGCTGCCGGCAAGCAGATTGCGATAGGTAGCAGTTTCAGCCATTACGGCACAGGAGGTATACACATCCGTACCATTTTCATCTACGGTATATTTGAGACCGAAAATCGCAACGGTAGGCTCGTTATTCTCGTTGACCGTTACCACCGTGTTGGTACCCAGGCCGTTGCTTTGCAGCTTCACGCTGTACTTGCCCCCATCGTTGGGGAAAGGATGGCTGACATACTGGGCATTGTCCAGCTTCGCGGCATTAGCAATCGTGGAAGCGCCGTTTTCGTCGGCAATCCAATAATAAACCTTTACCTTCACAGCAGAACGCGCAGCCAAATCAAGCGGGGTGCGGATGCAGGGGCCATCCGTTTCATCCACGTACTTGGCCTTGCCGGAAGCAGAGGTCTTTACATCCACGGAAGCGTCCGTGGTAGCAAAGTCATAAATAGCAGCGTTGGGATCTTCATAGATAAAATCAACGCCCGCTTCCTTGCACTGATCGGCAAAGGTCATTTCCTGTGCAGCAGGCGCCTTTTCTTCGGGCTGATCCACTTCGCCTTTGGCGGCGCGCTCAAGCGCGATCTTCACGCCCTTGATTACCGCATTGCTGGATACGGTAGCGCTGGCCACGGCATCCACATCGGCATTATTAGCAGCCACAATCGCCGCAATCACCTTGTCCATAGCAACATCGCCCAGGCCGGTGGTTTCGCTATGAGAAAGCACCTTGATCGAGGCAATCGCATCAGCGGTCATTTCAACCGCCAAACAGATTTCTCCGTTGTGGCCGTCCACAGAAACCGTATAAGTGCCCGGCGTATAGGGCGCATCGGCAAGGGCAGCCGTCCCCGCGCAAACCATTGCCAAAACAAGCAGAACGGACAGAATCTTTTTCATTTGCTCTCCTTCTTTCCACATGCTTTCCGCATGCGGCTGTATTATAGCACCAATCAGTTCATAATTCAACCTTCTGTTATCGATTTTTCAGGATTTATTACATCAATTCTCCTGAATATCGCCGGGCAGCAGCTGAACCAATATCACGTCGTCCCCGATGCGCACGATGCGTTCCCAGGGGATCACCACGCCGCTGCGCTCGCCCTTGAACAGATTGCCCACTTTAAACTGCCCAGGCACAACGATAGCCTGCACGCAGCCCGTGGACACGCAAAACTCAATATCCATCACCTTGCCCAGCTTCTTTCCCGTATCCACGTTTACAACGTCCTTTTCCCGCAGCTCCGACAGGCTCATAGCGCCGCCCCCTTTGCGCTATCCTATGTCGGGCGCACGGAAATGTTGCGGCCATGTTGGCCCATACCCGAACAAAAGGCTGGTTATTTTGCCGATCTGCATTAAAAAGCGATAAAAAATGCGCGGTTTTGCCCCGGAAGCTGTTGCCAAGCCAGGGAAATTCGGTTATAATAATTTATCGGGTGTGACGCCGGCGTTTTTTGCCGTGCGCATATTCGCACGATTTTCTTCGTTATCAACTCTTAAGGAGGAGTATCATGACCAAGTACGTATACCTGTTCTCCGAAGGCAACGCCAAGATGCGTGAGCTGCTGGGCGGCAAGGGCGCCAACCTGGCTGAAATGACCAACATCGGTCTGCCCGTACCGCAGGGCTTCACCATCACCACCGAAGCCTGCACCAAGTATTATGAGGACGGCCGCAAGATCAACGACGAGATCAAGGCCCAGATCATGGAGTACATCGCCAAGATGGAGGAGATCACCGGCAAGAAGTTCGGCGATATGGAAAATCCTCTGCTGGTGTCCGTGCGCTCCGGTGCCCGCGCTTCCATGCCCGGTATGATGGATACCATCCTGAACCTGGGCCTGAACGAGCAGGTTGTGCATGTCATCGCTGAAAAATCCAACAATCCCCGCTGGGCGTGGGACTGCTATCGCCGCTTCATCCAGATGTTCTCTGACGTCGTTATGGAAGTGGGCAAGAAGTACTTTGAAAAGCTGATCGACGCCATGAAGGAAAAGAAGGGCGTCACCTTTGATACCGAGCTGACCGCTGAAGACCTGCACGAGCTGGCCAACCAGTTCAAGGCTGAGTACAAGAACCAGCTGGGCAAGGACTTCCCCGACGATCCCAAGGAACAGCTCTTCGCCGCCATCGAGGCCGTGTTCCGCTCCTGGGACAACCCCCGCGCCAATATCTACCGCATGGACCACGACATCCCCTATTCCTGGGGCACCGCTGTTAACGTACAGATGATGGCCTTCGGCAACATGGGCGATGACTGCGGCACCGGCGTTGCGTTCACCCGCTCCCCCGCTACCGGCAGCAAGGGCCTGTTTGGCGAGTTCCTGACCAACGCTCAGGGCGAAGACGTGGTGGCCGGCGTTCGTACCCCCATGCCCATCACCGAGATGGAGCAGAAGTTCCCCGAAGCCTTCAAGCAGTTCGTGGAAGTCTGCCAGACCCTGGAAAATCACTATCACGACATGCAGGATATGGAGTTCACCGTTGAGCATGGCAAGCTCTACATGCTGCAGACCCGTAACGGCAAGCGCACCGCCGCCGCCGCCATCAAGATCGCCTGCGATCTGATCGACGAGGGCATGATTTCCGAGGAAGAAGCGCTGATGCAGATCGACGCCAAGTCCCTGGATATGCTGCTGCATCCCACCTTCGACGCTGCGGCCCTGAAGAAGGCTCAGCCCGTGGGCAAGGGCATCGCCGCCTCTCCTGGCGCTGCCGCCGGCACCATCGTATTCACCGCTGAGGACGCCGCTGTGCATGGCAAGCGCGGTGAAAAGGTCGTCCTGGTTCGCCTGGAGACCAGCCCCGAAGACATCGAGGGCATGAAGTACAGCCAGGGCATCCTGACCGTCCGCGGTGGCCAGACCAGCCATGCGGCCGTTGTGGCCCGCGGCATGGGCACCTGCTGCGTATCCGGCTGCGGCGATATCAAGATGGACGAAGAGAACAAGTGCTTCACCCTGGCCGGCAAGGTCTATCATGAGGGCGACGTGCTGTCTCTGGACGGCTCCACGGGCAACATCTATGGCGAGCTGATCCCCACCGTTCCCGCCGATCCTAACAGCGGTTACTTTGGCCGCATCATGGAGCTGGCTGATAAGTATAAGACCATGGGCGTGCGCACCAACGCGGACACCCCCAAGGACGCCAAGCAGGCGGCCGCCTTCGGCGCGCAGGGCATCGGCCTGTGCCGCACCGAGCATATGTTCTTCGATCCCGCCCGTATCGGCGCGTTCCGCGAGATGATCTGCTCCGAGACCGTGGCTGAGCGCGAAGCCGCGCTGGCCAAGATCGAGCCCATGCAGCAGGCTGACTTCGAGGGCCTGTTCGAGGCGCTGGACGGCCATCCCGTTACCATCCGCTTCCTGGATCCCCCGCTGCATGAGTTCGTGCCCACCGACGAGGCCGATATCGAAGCGCTGGCCAAGACCCAGGGTAAGTCCGTTGCCTACATCAAGCAGGTAATCAACGATCTGCACGAGTTCAACCCCATGATGGGTCATCGCGGCTGCCGCCTGACCGTCACCTATCCCGAAATCGGCGTTATGCAGACCCGCGCCATCATCAAGGCCGCGCTGGCTGTGCAGGGCCGTCATCCCGATTGGCAGGTTGTGCCTGAGATCATGATTCCCCTGGTTGGCGAAGTGAAGGAATACAAGTTCGTTAAGAACATCGTCGTGAAGACCGCTGACGAGCTGATCGCCGCCTCCGGCGTGGCCCTCAAGTACGAAGTGGGCACCATGATCGAGATCCCGCGCGCCGCCCTGACCGCGGACGAGATCGCCAAGGAAGCCGACTTCTTCTGCTTCGGCACCAACGACCTGACCCAGATGACCTTCGGCTTCAGCCGTGACGACGCTGGCAAGTTCCTGCCTGCCTACTACGCCAACAAGATCTACGAGTCCGATCCCTTCGCTCGTCTGGATACCATTGGCGTTGGCAAGCTGATGGAAATGGCTGTTAAGCTGGGCAAGGCCGCCAATCCCAAGCTGCACTGCGGCATCTGCGGTGAGCACGGTGGCGATCCTTCCTCCATCGAGTTCTGCAACGAGATCGGCCTGAACTACGTATCCTGCAGCCCCTACCGCGTGCCCATCGCGCGCCTGTCCGCTGCTCAGGCTGCCATCAAGGCCAAGAAGTAATTTAAGCAACTGCTTATCGCGCAGCGATGCGCAAAACGGCCGCACAGTTCCTTGGAATTGTGCGACCGTTCTTTTCTAAACAAAGCTGTTAAAATCCAGAAAAATGGCCATGATAATCCCGAAAGACAGCCGAGAGGAGCGGAAACATGAAAGAATCCAAATACGCCGGCACGCAAACCGAAAAGAACCTGCGGACAGCCTTTTCAGGCGAATCCGAGGCGCGCAATAAGTACACCTACTTTGCCTCCAAGGCCAAGAAGGATGGCTATGAGCAGATTGCGGCGCTGTTCCTCAAAACCGCCGAGAATGAAAAAGAGCATGCCAAGCTGTGGTTTAAGGAGCTGAACGGCATCGGCGCCACCGCCGAGAACCTGCTCTCCGCCGCCGAGGGCGAAAACTACGAGTGGACGGATATGTACGATGGCTTTGCCAAGACTGCCGACGAAGAGGGCTTCCATGATCTGGCCATCCGCTTCCGCATGGTTGCCGCCATTGAAAGGCATCATGAGGAGCGCTACCGCGCCCTGCTGCACAATGTGGAAATGGCGGAGGTCTTTGCTAAAAGCGAAGTCAAGGTGTGGGAGTGCCGCAACTGCGGCCATATCGTTGTTGGCGAAAAGGCTCCCGAGATATGCCCGACCTGCAATCATCCCCAAAGCTATTTTGAAATCCACGCGGAAAACTATTAAAAAGGTTAGCGTGATCGACATAACCCTGCCGACGGCGTGATGCTGCCGGATGAGAAAAAGCAATCGCTTTAAAAAGCGCGCGTGCCCCAAATGTAAGCTGGGCATGCGCGCCTTTTGTAAATTTTGTCATCGCCCGCCAAATTCATATTGACTTGCCCCGTGGTATCCTTTATAATTGAGTTACATACCATTCAAATCACCCTGCGCCCCTCTGCCCCCCAACACAACAAGATGAAGGAGAAAAAGAAGATGAAAAAATGGTTGGCTGCATGTCTCCTGGCGATGGCGCTGCTCTTTGTAACAACCGCTGCGATGGCAGGCCATACCAAGAAGAACGGCGAGTATTGTTTAGGCGGTTCCTATGCTCTGCTAAAAGAGTACGAAAAGCAGCATCTGCTGAGGTGCAATGACTGCCAGGAAGAGATCTTGGAGGATCACTTTGTTGGCAACGCCGATTCGGCAAGCTGCATCGTCAAAAAGCAATGTGGCAGCTGCACGAGGCGTCTCGGATGGGGCGACCACAATTGGGGCGACTGGGAATCCAACGGAGATAAAACCCACACCCGCACCTGCACGAACAATTGCACACTCGATAACAGAACCGAGACGGAGAATTGTACCTTCAGCACAACGTCCTGCACCGAGCCTGTTGCCTGTACTAAGTGTCATGAGTCCTACACGCTGGGACATGACTGGGATCGCTGGAAATCCAACGGAGATAAAACCCACACCCACGTCTGCACGCGCGACCCCAGCCACACCGAGACGGAAGACTGCGGCGACTTTTGGAAAGCGGATTGCACAACGCCCGCCATGTGCGGGGTTTGCTGGGGCGAATATGGCGAAGCAGACCTGAGCAACCACAGCTGGGATATGTGGGAAAGCAATGGCGATGGCACTCACACCCGCATATGTAACCGCGAAAGAAGCCACACAGAAACGGAAGATTGTTTCGGCGCAAGTTGCGGGGAAACGGACTGGTGCCGCGGCTGCTGGGAAATGTATACGGCAAGCCACAAATTTGACGATTCTTGGTCAAGCACTCCCGATGAGCACTGGAAGGTTTGCCTTCATTGCAAAGAACCCCAAACCAAAGCCCTCCATTCATTCGTGGAACAACCTGACGAAAAGCATCTGAAGTCCGAGGCCACCTGCGTGTCCGTAGCCGTGTATTACAAGGCTTGTTCCGAGTGCGGCTACCAACTATCGGATACCTTTGAAAGCGGCACAATCGATGCGAACAATCATGATCTGAATTATCACGATGCCAAAGCGCCCACCTGCACCGAGTCTGGCTGGAAAGCCTACGAAACCTGCAAGCGCGAGGGCTGCGATTACACCTCTTATCAGGGTTTGGACGCGCTGAGTCACGACTGGGAATGGGTATCCAACGGCAACGGCGCCCACACCCGCACCTGCAAAAACGACCCCAGCCACACCGAGACGGAGGCCTGCTCCGGCGTGGACTGCGGGCAGACAGGCGCATGCTCCGTTTGCGAGGGCGAATATACGGCAGCAGGTCACAAATATGAGACCTGGCTGTATGATTCCAATGAGCATTGGAGCAACTGTATCTATTGCAGTGAAGAAAGAAGAAGTTCCCATTCTTTCTCGGAGCATAAGCAATCCGAGGCCACCTGTGTATCTCCTGCTAAGTATCTCGGTACCTGTTCCGATTGCGGCTTCTATAGAACTTATGATCGCGGCGATATAGATCCAAACAACCACGACCTGATCCGCCACGAGGCCAAGGCCGCGACCTGCACCGAGGTCGGCTGGAAGGCCTATGATACCTGCTCCCGCTGCGATTACACCACCTATGAGGAGCTGGCCAACGGGGGACACAGCCTGACCCACTATGCCGCCCAGGCGCCCACCTGCACCGAAATCGGCTGGGAAGCCTATGATACCTGCTCCCGCTGCGATTACACCACCTATGTGGAGCTGCCCGCGCTGGGACATGATTATCAGGATGAGATCATCCCGCGCACCTGCGAGGATGACGGCTACACCCTGCACACCTGCACCCGCTGCGCGGATCGCTACGCCGATACCATCGTGCCGCACTGCGGCCACTGGTATGGCGAGTGGACGGCCAACGGCGACGGCACGCAGCGCGCGGAGTGTCTGCGCGGCGGCTGCCACCATGAAAAGACGGTCGATTGTGAGATGATTGAACTGCCGAGCCTGAACGTTTCCCTGTGCCCCGTGTGCGGCACGGTGAGCGACGGCTCCAGGCTGGCGCTGACCAATGCTTCCGTCAAGATCATCAGCGGCAGAATCCCGCATGGCGAAGCCCTCCTGCGCGTAGGCACGCTGGCCAATGGCGAAAAGCTGCTGACCGTGGGCTACGTCTACGGCGGCAGGCTGTCCAAGGCTTCCTGCCAGGTGAAGATCACCCTGCCCGCCGAGCTGCTGGCTGGCTATACCCTGTCCCTGCTCAATGCGGACGGCACGGAAACGCCGCTGGAATATGCCCTTGATGGCGATTCCGCCGTGCTGACGCTGACCTTCGCCCAGCCCCTGCTGGCTGTGCGGCTGACGCCCGCCATGTAAAGACCCATCATCCAATGCCCGCCCATTGCCCCGCCGGGCGTGAGCGGGCACTTTTGTAAATTCCGCTATCGGCTGCCAAATTCGTATTGATTTGCCCGCGGTATCCTTTACAATTGGGTCAAATACCATTCAAATCATGATGCAAGCCCCTGCCCACAACACAACAAGATGAAGGAGAAAAAGAAGATGCAAAAATGGTTGGCTGCATGTCTCCTGGCGATAGCGCTGCTCTTTGTAACAACCGCTGCGATGGCGCATGCAGGCAAGCAGAATCGAAATGAATTTCTTCATGGGTGATATCCTCCGAGTGGGTTGGTCGTTTCAGTGTTCTGATCTTGTGGCCACGACCATAGGATACACAATTCTCGGAGGAGAAACAAGTACGCACTTTTTTATTAGGTACGCACCTGAAAGTAACTGCCTGTCAAGGGGCGCTTGTTTTATGCACGGGCGCTTTCTATCCGCCGGCTGGGATGATAATACAGCAGCGCGGACAGCACCAGCAGCGCCGTTGTGGATAGGCTGATAGGATAGGCCGTCATGATGGTTTTGAAGGTGCGGCTTTGCGGAAATCCCCACTGAATCCAGGCGATACGCACGCCGCATACGCCCAGCATGGTCAGCAGCGCGGGCGGCAGCGATATGCTAAAGCCGCGCAGATAGCCCGACATCACCTCGTACATCAGGCGCAGCGAGTGAGATAGCATTACCATCATCAGGCGGATAAAGCCGGTCTCCACCACCTCGGGATTGTTATTGAAGATGGCCAGCAGGTTTTTGCCAAAGCACAGGTGACGTGGCGGCTCTGCTCAAGGGCAAAAAGCCCACGGCTGAGCTGGCGGCGCAGGCGGGCGAGTTGACAATCAGCAAAGCCATGCACATGGAGAAGAACGCCTACAAGGTAAACGGCATTCAGGCTATGGTGGAGCGCTTTGTCGCCAGCCTGGTCAAATAAGCAAGAATGACGATTGCCCGGCAGGGAGCCGCATGACTCTTTGCCGGGCAGAAAGGGGACGATATGCTTAAAAAGTTCGGAAAGGCTTTCCTGGTGGGCGGCTGCATCGGCCTGGCAGGTGAAGCGCTGATTCAGCTTGCCGGCCTGTTTATCAAGGATCCTACGATGGCCATGATGGCGGGCATTCTGCTGTTTGGTATCGTCGCGGTGGGGCTGATTGCATCCGGACTGTACTTCAAAATTGCGAAGCTTGGCGAGGAGGGTGCGGCGATTCCCGTATGCGGTCTGATGCTTGGCGCGGCCACGGGCGCGGCTGCCGCGCGCGCCGCCGGAAAATCCAAGGGTCAGGCTTTCCTGGCTGGCTTCTGGGGCGTAATCAAGGTGCTGGGTACGGGCTATGTGCTGGCCCTTGCCCTGGGGCTGCTGCTGCGCTGACGCGCGCGCGGAAAGGTTGGGTTAGAATGGCTTTTGTTTACGCATTCCTGATCTCGGGCTGCATCTGCGCGCTGACGCAGTGCCTGAGCAGCCTGAAGGTTCCCTTTCCACTGGTGGCGATTCTGCTGATGGTGCTGGGCGGCGGCCTGTGCACCAAGCTGGGATTTTTTGATTGGCTCAATGCCCTCTCCGCTGCGGGCCTGGCCATTACGGCTGTGGGCTGCGGAAACGGCGCATATAACGCGGGCGTTGCGTTGGCTGCCGTGGGCACGGCGCAGCCGCTGCTGCTGACCGCCGCGCTCAACGTGATCCTGGTTGGCCTGGGCGCGGGCGTGGTGAGCGCCTGCACCAACATTGCCATGAAGGTGAAGCTGGACGAAACGGGTGAGGAATACGCCTTTGCGTTTCCCTACTCATTCAAGCAGTTTTTTACCGCTGAGGATCCGGCGCTCCAGCAGGAGATCCTTGATTTCTATGATTCCGGAGCCTGGGTGGCCCCGATCCATGATCATTACGATTGCTAATGAAAAGCATATAAAACACTGCGAAAAAGCCACGCTGAAGAGAAATCCAGCGTGGCTTTCATCGTGTGCAAATGGAAGTATGCACTTATTGAAGTATATAAAAGCGCTCCGGCTTACAGACAATAGCTGCCTGCGGCCGGAGCGCTGGATTGTTTTGCCTTACTTAACCGTAACGGTCTTTTCGGCGGGATTGAGGGTGATGGTGTATTCGCCGGGGGCGACGAGGATGTTATCGCCGTTTTCCGTGCCGAACCAGTATTCGTTCGCTACGTTGCCGCCGCAGCCGTAAACGCACTTGAAGGCGACCTTGCCGCCCGCCCATTCGGCGGTTTCCTTATCGGTGAAGCTCACCTTCAGGGAATAGGTGCCGTCGCCGTTATCGGCCATTTTATAGGCCTCGTTCTCGGCGTTCGCATCCGCGGCCCAGCCGCCGTTGCCGCAGGTGCCGACTACATAGTACGCGGGAGTCTCGCAGACGATGGGCGCGGCCAGCTTGTTATCCTCCGTCAGCTTGACGAAGACCATGTAGTGTCCCCTGGTGACTTTGATGTTGCCATCGGGGGCAGCAAACCACGCATCGGAGGCGTAATTCTTCACGCCGAATTCGCCCTCGTCGTCGTTGCAGTCAAATTCGCCGTACCAGACGTAGTCCGAGCCGTTCTGCTGGAGCTTCACGTTCTGCTCCACATCCCAGCCGAGGAAGGAGGCGTGCACCTGCAGGTCAAAGGAATACTCGGCCGCCGCCGCATCGCCCAGGCGCTCGGCGCTGATCTTGCACAGGGAGATGGTTTCCGCGTCAGTGGTCAGGGTCAGGCGATAGAAGCCGTCCTGAAGCACCTTGATGTTCGCGCCGGTGTCAAAGGCGTCCTCGCCGCCGGTCACGTATTCGGACTTGACCACATTGCGGCTGTCCAGGCTGTCCACCTCCGACCAGGCGTAGCCCTCGCCGATCACGGCGATTTTGAATTCATCGCCCGCGTAGAGGTTGACGTCGATGGCGAAGGTGTTGAACTGGCCTTCGACGGGCTGGAGGCGGTAGTTGTCCTGCGGCCAGACCTTGCCCCAGGCGTTATCCGGGTAGCCGGTCAGCGAGCCGGCCAGCATCCACGGGCGCTCGTCGGCCATGGCGCTCTGCCAGGCCACGAACAGGGTGGTGTCCTTCTGGATGGGCTTGCCGTCATAGGCGCGCAGCAGCGCGGGCGTGACGTAGACGCCCTGCAGCACATAGCCTTCCTTCACATAGCCGATATCGGTGACGGCTTCGCCCTTGGCGATTTCAAACTCATTCAGGACGGTCACGCCGTCGCTGTCCACGATGGTGATTTTCACCTTTTCGCCTTCGGCCAGCGCCGCGCAGCAGCACAGGCACAGAACCAGCGCCAGCAGGATAGAGAGAGCCTTTTTCATGGATATTCCTCCTTTTATTTTGATAATCCCCTTGCGGGGCTCATCTCTTATTGAAAAATCGCGATGCCATAGGAGGGGACGAGCGCCTCGCCGCCGTTTACCTCGGCCTCGCCCCAGATTTCCAATTCGCCCGCCAGCTGCGTATAGCCGCCGGGCAGCGGGAAGGAAAGGTCGTCGATGGACAGATTGACCGCGATGAGAATCCGGTCGCCCTGCCAGTCCTTTTCGATCAGGCACAGGCTCGCATCCGGGCTTTCAAGCACCGTTGGCGTGCCGCGCGCGATCTGCGGGAACTGATGCCGCAGCGCCAGCGCCGCGCGATAGTAATTGAGGATGGAAAGCGGATTGCCCTCCTGCTCCTGCACGGAGGGGAAGGGATAATCGGCAACCGTCGTGCCAGGCGGGCAGCGGGTGATGTTCATCTTCTTATCCCAGAACATGCCCAGACGCTTGTTCGGGTCGTTTCCCGTGCCCGCCATGCCGATTTCATCGCCGTAGTAAACGAAGATGGAGCCGTTGAGAATGCTCAGCAGGCCGCAGGCCATCTTGGCGTTCGTGGGTGAACTGGCGCCAAGGCTGTTGATGATGCGCGGCGTATCGTGATTGCCCAGGAAGGGGGTCATCACGTATTCGCCCAGCTCGCGCTGAAGCAGATTGATGACGTTGCCCAGGCTTTTGCCCTTCTTTTCCACATCGTTTCCCAAAATCTTGGCGATATAGCCGCTGCCCTGCGCCACTGGGAAGGCGAAAAAGCTGTCCACGCCGCTGGCGTAATAATCGTGGATGGTGTACAGGCTGTCCCAGCATTCGCCCACGATAAAGCAGTCGGGGCGGATGGCCTTGGCCGCGCCGTTCAGCCAGCGCAGGAAGGAAATGTTCTTTTCCTTATTGCCGGTATAGTAGCTTGTCACCGCGTCCAGGCGGAAGCCGTCCACGCCCATTTCCAGCCAGAAGCGCATGATCTCTCCGATTTCCGCGCGCACCTGCGGGTTATCCAGGTTCAGATCCGGCATGGTGGAAACAAAGCGGGATTCAAAATACGTGCCGTCCGGGAGCGCGTTGTAGCCCGTTTTGGGGGTATCGGAAAAGTTGTAATACGCGCGGTAGGGCGAATCGGCGCTGGCCCTGGCGGCCTGGAACCACGGGTGCTCGCTGGAGGTGTGGTTGACCACCAGATCAAGGATTACTTTGATGCCTGCCTCGTGCGCGGCGGCCAGAAAGGCCTGAAAATCGGCCAGCGTGCCGTACTGCGGATCGATGGCGCAATAGTCCGTCACATCGTATTTGTGATAGCTGGGCGAGGGATGGATGGGCATCAGCCAGACGCCGTCCACATGCAGGGACTGGAGATAGGGCAGCTTTTCCTTCAGGCCGACAAAATCGCCGATCCGGTCGCCGTTGCCGTCGGCAAACGAATAGACAAAGATTTCGTACCAGTTGTCAGCCAGCGCCGCGTCATTGTTATTCAGCGCCAGGGCGGGCGCTGCGGACACAAGCAGGCAGGCAGCCAGCAGGAACGCAAGGATTTTTCTCATGGGCACGCTCCTTTCATGGGAAAGCAGGGGCAGGGAAGGGCATTTTGCCCTCTTTTATCCCTTCACAGCGCCGGCGGTAAGGCCGTTGACGATGTGCTTGACCAGGCAGAAGTAGAGAATCACGATGGGCACGGCGATGAACACGCTGCCGGCGGCGAAGCGGGAAAAGTGCGTTTCAGGCATCGAGAACAGGCCGACGGCGACCGTCCACTGATCGCGGTTCTTCAGCAGCAGCTTGGGCAGCAGGCAGTCGCTCCACGGCCAGGCAAACTGCGTAAGAGCGGTGTAGACGATCATGGGCTTGGACAGCGGCAGGGTGATCTTGGTGAAGATTTGCAGGTTGGTCGCGCCGTCGATGCGCGCGGCCTCGTGGATGGTGGCGGGGATCGTATCAAAGTAGCCCTTCTGCACCAGATACCCCATCGGCGCGGTGCCCGCGTAGAGGAAGATCAGCGCCTCCAGGCGGTTGAGCAGCCCCAGCTGCGCCATGATGATGTAGATGGCGGTCATGCCCATGAAACCGGGAAACATGCCCAGCACCAGCGTCAGGTTCTTCACCGCGTTGCGCCCCTTGAAGCGGAAGCGGCTCATCACATAGCCGGTCAGGATGACCAGCACCGTGCCGAAAACGCAGCTCATGGACGCGACGTAAAGGGTGTTTATGAACCACTGGCGATAGGGATACAGGCCGTTTACATCGTCGGTAAAGAGGTCGATGAAGGTTTGCAGGCTGTATTCCGTCGGGAAGAAGCCGTGAATCTCGTACAGGCTGCCCGATTTGCTCAGCGAAGCCAGAATCAGCCACAGGCAGGGGAGCAGAAAGATCAGGGAAACGACGGTCAGCGCCAGATAGGTGAACCCATCGTCCACAGCGCGGCGCAGCGTCAGCTTTTGTTTTCCGGGATTGGCCGGCATGGCGTGTGCGCTCATTGATAGGTGTCCTCCTGCTTATAGGCCGCGGAACGAATATAGACCGTCAGGGAGAGCGTGGCCGTGATGACGAAAATCATCAGCGAGATGGCCGCGCCGACGGAATAGTAATTATTGTCCACGGACAGGTTGTAGAGCCAGTTGATCAGCAGGTCGGTATCCGAGGCAAGGAAGTAATCGCCGTAGTTGGATATGACGCCGCTGCGCATGAAGAAGAAGATGCCGAAATTGTTGAAATTGCCCACGAACTGGCCGATGAGCACGGGCGTGGTGGAAAAGACGACGAAGGGCAGCGTGATCTTGCGGAACTGCTGGAAGGGCGTTGCGCCGTCCAGCGAGGACGCCTCGTACAGGTCGTGGTTGATGTTGGTGAGGATGCCGGTGGTCATCAGCATGATGGAGGGAACGGAGATCCAGGCGTTGACAAACAGGCCGATGCCGCGCGCCCACCATTTGGCGGATGCGTCGTTGGTCAGGAAGAAGATGGTATCCTTCCCGGCGGCGGCCAGCAGGCTGTTGATGGGGCCGGACTGGGAAAACATGAACTTGAAGCCCAGCATGGAGATGAAGCCGGGGATGGCGTAGGCAAGGATGGGGAACGCCCGCCAGATTTTGGAGCCGCGCACGTTCTTTTTGTTCAGCAGCAGCGCCAGCCCCAGCCCGCACAGGAAATTGACGGCCGTGCTGCTTACCGCCCACAGCACGTTCCACGTTAGAATCTTGCCGAACGTGCTGCCCAGCTTGCCCACGCTGAATATCTTTTTCCAGGCGGAAAAGCTCCAGTCGGCCAGCCTGGGATACACAATATCGCCGCCCAGGTTGGTAAAGGCGATGAGGATCATAAAGATGATGGGCAGCACCGAGAAGATCATCACCGTGACCAGGGGCAGGCACAGCGCCGCGATGTGAAAGCGCTCGTCCGCCAGCGCGGCCAGCGTTTCGGGGAAGGAGCGTGGCTTTTTGCCCTTTTCAACCTGCCGCGCCGTAAAGGCTGCGTCGCGGATATTGCATACCCACAGCAGAATCAGAAAGCACAGCAGGATGATGGCGAAGATGCCCAGGATCAGCATGTTCATGCTGTTGTCGCCCTTTATGCCCATCCACAGGTCTTCCTCCTGCGTGCCCAGGGAGAAAAAGCCGATGAAATCCCGCGCGCCGCGCGCAATGAAATACCATATGCCCGCCGCCTCCAGCCCCATAAAGAGCAGGCCCTTGATGATTTGCCCGTAGCAAAGCTGCCCCAGCCCCATCACGGCGGCGGACAGCCATACCCGCACGGGCGCCCAGCGGATGAAGCGGGCAAGCGCCTGCGCCTGCGCCCGAAGGCGGGCGCAGGGGGCGCGGCGGGCGGCTTGTTTGGTCGCTTGCATAGTCATGGTGGACGACTCCTTCCGAAAAAGCGCTGCTTACGCCAGGGTGTGGATCGCATCGAAGATCTGCTGCACCATGCGCTCCAGCCCCTGCTGGATTTTTTCAATGGTTTCATACAGCTCCGCTTCGCCGCGGGACAGGCGGAACGCGTCGGTGCACAGATCGATCAGGAAGGATTCGCCCGGCGTCCAGATCTGCGCGGTCTCGTTGATGGCGGGCATCACGTCGATATAGCCCTCGTTCAGGTTGTCAAAGATCATCTGCACGGTCGCGTCGGTCTGGCCGATGGCGGCGGCAGCGTCGCTGCGGGCGGGGGTAATGCCCAGCACCTGGTTGCGCAGCATCACCTGCTCATAGCTTGTGGCGAACTCGACAAAGGCGAGCGAAGCGTTGGGGCATTCGGTGTAGGCCGAAATGCCGTAGCCGTTTACGCCGCCCATCATCTTGGTGCGGACCGTCTTGTTTTTCATATCCAGGATGGTATCCTGCCATGCGTCGCTGGTCAGATCGGCGGAGGCTGGCAGGCGCGGCACGTTGATCATCTTCAGGTCGGCCTCGGCCTCTTCCTGGGTCCAGCTGCCGGTGTTGACCATCGCGCGGATGAACATCTGCTTCACGTCCGGCGTGGTGATGGTGCACAGCATCTTGCCCTGTGCCAGATAGGCATAGGCAGCGGCGGCAAAGGTTTTGTCCAGCACCTCGGTGTTGTTCATCAGGGCAGCCCACTGGCGCAGCATGTACAGGCCTTTAGCCGCGTCGCCCTTGGCCAGGCCGATATCATCGGGGTTGGTATTGCCATCGCCAAAGACATACGCGCCGTAGGTCAGCGCATAGCCCACGGAGAAGTATACGTCCACCAGATCGTCCAGATAACCGTATTCGGTTTTGCCGCCGTTTTGCTGGATATCCTGGCTCAGGGCGTACAGGGCGGTGAAGGTTTCAAAAAAGTCGGGCGTGCCGTTCTGGTTCAGGTCCCACTCCGCCTGCCAGTTGTCCGGCAGCATGGATTCAATGTAGAACAGCATGCCGCTTTGCACGTTGATCGGCACGCCGCAGTAAAAATCCTCGCCGTACATCTGCATCCTGTAGGCGTCCCATGCGTTCTGCGGGATCAGATCCCTGCTTTCCAGGCTATAGACCGGCAGGGGCAGCAGGTGCTTTTTGGTGGCGTATTTCATGAGAATGTCGTTGGCCTGATACCATACGTCCGGGCCGTAGCCGTAAGGGCCGTCGGTTGCCAGATCGCTGTACTGGTCGATGTCCATGATCTGGGCGGAAACGCCCTGATCGCGGTAGGCCTCGTTGAACGCATCGATGAGCTGCTGCACGTAGCCCAGCTCGATGGCCGTATTGTTTTCCAGCACGTTGACCACGGCGCCCTTTTCCAGCTGTCCGTTAAAGCGGGCGGTAACGGCCTTATACCGCTCGCTCCCCTCGGCGAGGGTCGGCGCGCAGGCGCACAGCAGCGCAAGGCAGAGAAGCAGTGCAAGCGTCCTTTTCATGGTTTATTCCTCCTTGATAATGGATGCGTCGGCATCCAGAATGACAAAGCCGTTTGCCGCGATTTGCCCCTCCCGGCCGCGGAAGCAATAGCGCGCGGCGCGGCTGGAGGCGTTGATGAGCAGAGTAAGCTCCTCGCGCTCCAGCGTCAGCACATCGTCTGAGGCGGAAATGCGGATAACATCGCCCGCAAGGCGGCCGCCCGTTTTCAGCCGGGCGAGAAGCTGCACATGCCGTCGAAGCTCCGCATCCCATGCCGTTTCGTCCCAGATAAAGCCTTTGCGGCAGTCGGGGTCGTAGCCGCCGGTCATGCCGATTTCATCGCCGTAGTAAACGCAGGGCATGCCGGGAAAGAAAAAGAGAAGGCACAGCGCCAGCTTCAGCCGCTGCCGGTCGCCCTGCAGCAGGGTGAGAAAGCGATCGGTATCGTGGGAATCAAGCAGGTTCATCATCATTCGGGCGGAAATCGAGGTGGTGCGGAAGAACAGGCGGGTCAGCCGTGAGGCAGCCTGCCGTGCTGTCAACGCGCCGTCCACCAGATAATCGATCAACGCCTTGGTCAGACCGTAGTTCATCACGCCGTCCAGCTCGTCGCCCGCCAGCCACGCGCGCGGGTCGTGCCAGGCTTCGCCCAAAATCAGCGCGTCCGGGTTGGCAGCCTTGACGGCCTTGCGGAAGGCGCGCAGGAAATCATCGCTGATTTCGTCCATCACGTCCAGCCGCCAGCCGTCTATGCCGAATTCCCTGATCCACCACGCGCCCACGCCGCAGAAATAATCGATCACGGCGGGAATGCCGGTATTGAGCTTGGGCATGTCGCTGGAAAAGCCGAAGGTGCGGTAATTGCCCTTTTCACGGCTTGGAAAATCGCCGTCGATCAGGAAAAAGTCATAATACGGCGAGGCCTTGCCGCAGCGCTTCACATCCTCAAAGAAGGGGTGATGCTCGGAACAGTGATTGAATACGCCGTCCAGCAGCACGCGCATGCCGCGCGCATGCGCCGCCTGCACAAGCTTCCGGAAGGCGGCCTGGCCGCCGAACCCTGTGTCCACATCATAATAATCCACGATGCTGTATTTGTGGTTGGTGGGGGAGGGGTGAATGGGCGTAAAATACAGGCAGTTAACGCCCAGGTCGCTCAGGTAATCCAGATGCTGCGTTACGCCCGGCAGGTCGCCGCCCAGATACATTCTGGGGGTTGGTGTTGCATCCCACGGCGCGGTGATATAGGGCTTTTCGCCCATGCCGTTGGCAAAACGCTCGGGAAAAATCTGGTACATGACCGTCGTATCCGTCCAGGGAATATGGCGGTGCACATTGCAGGGAAAAATATAGGGGTACTGGAAGAAGGTGTAGTAAGCGCGCTCAAAATCATACGTGCGCGAAAGCCCTTCCTCGCTGAAGTAAAAGCATTCGCTATTATAATATAGTAGAAATAGATAACACAGCCGCGTGTCGTCGCCGGTCAGGTCGATCTGATAATAATCCAGCGTATCGTCATCGGCGATCCTGGGCAGGGGCAGCGTTTGGCGCTGCGTGCTCCATGCATACTTGTTCATGCAGTAGCAGATCTCAGCGCGGTCAAAATCGCCCTTCGCCGTGGTTAGGCGAATGCGGAAAGTGTGCTCATCCAGCGGATAGCAGTCAATGCCGCGGCCGCGATGCGTGACAGCCGGAATGTTCATGCGTTTCCTCCGTTATTGATATGCCAGCCCGATAGCGTTAAGCCCGGGTGCGTGTTGTGCCTGGAATGGCAAGGCTTTTATCGGACTTACAGGTGCCTTTGATAGCGTCCTATTGCGTGCAAACGTTTGCATAAACAGAATACCGCTATTTAGCCAAAATGTCAACTGATTTGGGATAAAAAATGCCAGAAAATCAGGGACAAAGGTGGAATGATACGCAAACACTATGATATTTTGCATACGCGGATATGTTGCGCGGCGGCATGGAGGGGGCGACGATATAACTGCAAGCTTGAAGGGACGTTATACCTTCAAAACGAAATGATTTTTCTGAAAGTCAAGAAGCCCTTCGACGCGCATTTTTCCAAGCTCCAGCGACAGACCGCTGCGCTCAACGCCAAGATAATCCGCAAGCTGCTGCCGGGAAAAAGGGATGTCAAATTCGTATTCTCCGCGCCGCTGGGCTTCGGCGGATAGATAGGACATCAGCTTTGCCCGCGTGGTGCGCTGACCCATGTGCGTGAGCTTCTCACTGAAACGCAGGTTTTTTTCGGCAAGCTCGCCGAGCAGGTTACGGATGATGCGGCTGTGGTGAGCACAGGCGGACGGGCACACATCCAGGATACGCTTTACATTGAAAAACATGACCGTTGCAGGCGTTTCCGCGATTACGCTTACATTCAGCACCGAGCCAGGCGCGCAGGCAAAGGCGGCGGCAAAGGTCTGTCCCGGCCCTGCCTTGGAAAGAATATTGCGATTGCCCCAAATGTCCTCCTGGATGATCAGCACGCTTCCGGATAGCACAAGGCCGATCGAGTCAGCCGCATCGCCGGCGCGCAGCACGAAGGCTTCCTTGGAAAAGTCCTTTTGTTCTGCGTGGAGGCAAGAAAGCACCGTGCTCAGTTCCTCCTCAGAAATGCCCGAAAATAGCTGAGCGGATCGGATAACAGGCAAAAATTCTCTCATAAAAGCTCTCACTTTGTTGAAAATTCAACCGACTTGATGAATTTAATATACTATAATACGAGCGAAAAAGCAAGGAAGGAGACTTTGCTATGAAAAGAAGAATCATTGAAATCGATCAGGATAAGTGCAACGGCTGCGGTGCTTGTGCCGCCGCCTGTCATGAGGGCGCGATTGCCATGGTGGATGGCAAGGCGAAGCTGATGCGGGATGACTACTGCGACGGTTTGGGCGATTGCCTGCCCGCCTGCCCCACCGGAGCCATTACCTTTGTGGAGCGCGAGGCTGCCGCCTACAATGAGCAGGCGGTGCTGGCCAACAAGCAGAAAAAGATGCAGCAGGAGGGGATGCGCCTTCACGGCGGTTGCCCCGGAACGCGGATGAAAATGATTCAGCACGCAGAGCCGTCAGGCGTTGAGATGGCTTCTGCCCAGGCGCAAAGCCGGCTTTCCCAGTGGCCGGTGCAGATCAAACTGGTTCCTGTGAACGCGCCCTACTTTGACGGAGCAAGGCTGCTCATCGCCGCTGACTGCACGGCTTATGCCTATGCCGCCTTCCATGAGCGCTTCATCAAGGGGCACATCACGCTGGTAGGCTGCCCGAAGCTGGACAGCGTGGACTACTCCGACAAGCTCACCGAGATCATCCGCAATAACGATATCCAGAGCGTCACCATCGTCCGCATGGAGGTTCCCTGCTGCGGTGGTCTGGAGCATGCCGCAAAAATAGCATTGCAGCAGAGTGGAAAGTTCATTCCCTGGCAGGTCGTGACCATTTCTACGGATGGGAGAATCCTTGAATAGAGATAGAAAAGCGGAACGAGTGAAAAAGGCTTCATTGAAATAACCTAACGAAAAGCGCTCATGCCGGAGTCCTCCTTTTAGGCATGGGCGCTTTTCGTGCGGGTATATATTTTTGCGGAGGATGGGTTTCGCTATCAACGCTCCGCGCTTTCGTGTGCGGCGGCAAGCTGGAATTCCTCCAGAAATTTTTCAGCTACGCGGGAGAAAATATGGTGACGTTTCCATACCAGAAACATGTTGGCCTTTGGAAGTCCGTCGATGGGACAGAAGCAGAGCGGGCTATTGCCGGTGACATTGATGATTCCGTCAATTCCAAGCACATAGCCCAGGCCGTCTTCTGCCATTAGAGAGCCGTTATAAAGAAGGCTGTATGAGCCGACGACATTTAAGCGGAGCGTATTTTCTGCGGGATGGTTTTCAAGCAGCTGCCGCAAACCATATTGACGGGAAACGATTAAGGGAAGATCATTCAGATCTGCAAGCACGAGACGTTCTTTGCCTGCAAGCGGATCATCCTGCCGCATGAGGAGTCCCCAGGTGTTTTCGTAGGGAATTGGGAGCATGTTGTATTTGAGCGGATCGATCGGAGAAAAGAGAAGCGCGAAATCCAGAAGTTCGCTGTCAAGCTGGTTTGCAAGATCGAGTGAGTCGCCGCTGCTCATGCGCAGCCGGATTCCTGGAAAGCGTTTGTGCAGGTTTGATACAACGTGTGTTAGGTAGTGAACGCCCATCGTTTCTCCCGCGCCTATGTATAGATCTCCCTCCAGTGTTTCGATGTGCGACATGATCTCGGCTTTGGCTTTTTCGGAGAGAGAAAGCATATGCTCAGCCCTGCACTTTAGGATCCTGCCTTTTTTCGTCAGCGTGATGCGGCGCGCGCCCCTAGTGAACAGCGCCTTGTCAAGCTCTTCTTCGAGATCCCGCAATTGCCGAGACAACGCAGGCTGGGTCAGATGCAGGACACGGGCGGCAGCCGATATGTTTTCCTCCCGGGCGACGGTTAAAAATAGTTCAGTACACGAAGCTCTATCATTTCGCCTCCTGCTTTCATTATAGCACAATCCATGCCTAAAAGGTACACACCATGCCTAAAAGGTATACTTCTAAGGACTTGTAAAAAAGTTAGCAGGCTGATACAATATAAATTAGAGCATGTTCACACTATTGGCAATAAAGAAATATCTGATATAATGGAGCCATGCAGATAACGCAGGAGCAGTATGAA
>ERZ857521.287-NODE-287-length-80624-cov-24.158671_pt1 | contig 80624 bp, 80 predicted proteins | sample MGYA00519701_ERZ857521 | MGnify/ENA primary metagenome ERZ857521 (study PRJEB31778, sample SAMEA3449346) | human gut metagenome | biome: human gut; feature: human-associated habitat; material: faeces | place: United Kingdom | collected 2010/2012 ...
AACTGTATGGAAAGAGTTTCCGTATCTGGAAGGGAGGGGGTATTATTTAGAGACTGCCTAATTTGAGTTGGGGTATAACAAGAAACTCCAGACCCGTTTAATGGTCTGGAGTTCAATCCTACTCAATCAATGCCTTAATTTCCTTTATGGTTCTATACCTTCTCAACGTCTGCCCAAGCTGCTTATATCCCTGCTCCAAGAATGGATATTTATCTGTTATCACCCTTAATTCCCGTTGCTCATTGTCCGTTAGGGAAAGCTTCTCCTTCAAGTCACAGAAGCGTTTGAGGCGGTCTCTGAATTGTGGCGGTTTGAGAGCATCCTTTACTACGCTGTCATCTGCGATACTCCACTCATACCCTTTGGTTACTGTCATCCCCAATTCCTTATAAGCCTCTTGCAGTGCTTCGGACGACCTATATACTATATGTGTAGTCCAGTGTTGGTAGAGCTTTAACTGGGCAACCATGTCATTGACTTCGTATCTGTCACCTTTCTTGATGATATATGTATGGACGCCCAGTCTCTCAAACTCCTTATCCTGCTGCTTTAATATCTTTATATCAGTCTCCCTATTCAGTTGCTCCATCCTTCTGCGAGCAGTAGCAAGTTCGTCCTCTATCCTCTCCTCCATCACATCAAACGGAACGTAGTAGTTGACAGCCTTTGCATTGAAGATATGGACTATCTTGTTTCTGAAAGGGTTGGACTTGGTTCTGATACGTCCTGCAATCTGGGGAATATCCATGTCAATGCTGATTAGGGTATACTTGTTGTAGCCGTCACTGACGATAAAGCATATTGCCGTCTCTGAATAATAGTCCACTCCTTCAAATGCCTTGCAGGTCACGAATGTAAACCGTTTAACTGGGGCTGTTGAACTGGAGATTTCAAAGCCTTCCAGCTTGTAATGGTTCTTCTCGTCGTCAGCGCATATAATCCTGCACTCATCATTGGTCAGCTTGGCTTGTTTAAGTATCTCCTTAATCTCCCTTACGCTGTTGACAAAGAAATATGCCTCCTCACTCTTAATCCCGTCCAACACAAAGTGACCGTTGTCTTTATAATGCTTGATAACATTAACTGCTGTAGTGCTTGCTTTGACACATGGGCAGGGGTAGATTGTAATCTTATCCACTATCTGCCAGTTAGCAATATATTCCTTCATTTCGGCAAATACTTTGGGCTTAAACCGTTCTGGGATAGGAGTTGCAGTTAAGAAGCAATGAGACTTGAAGCATTTGAACTTCTCTATAATCTGATTTATTACCTTTGTCCTAAAGCCATACTGCTTTAACAAATTGTGGTACTCATCCACAAGTATCTTGAATTCAAGCGGATTAATGAGGTCAATCAGTTTATCCACCTTATCATACGTACAGATTATCTTCTTAACTCCGTCCTTAGCAAGAAACTTGTTCAACTGGATTTGTACTGTCTTAGTGAACTTGCCATATAAACCAAACAGTCTGTCATTAGTAGGACTTACGCCTGCTTGGATTTGTGACTTCTTCCAAGCAATGTCCCTGCCGTCTTTATCCTTAGGTGGGTAGCACTTATTGATTACCAGCTCTGTTGTAGGTACGGCAATAATGTAATTCTCGTCATTGGTAAGCGCTATTGTAGTAGCACCACATCCCGTCTTTACCTTGTTGAAGATGCAATTCTTTGGGAAGTCGTCCATAATGAGGAAACCGTCCCGTTCTTGAATATCTAACTTTATCATAAGTTATCTTTTGTGATTTTAAATATGTTACCTGTGACCCTAATTATTGGACTTTAAATAATCCTAAACTCTGAATACTGGGGTAACTGACCGTTTTATATAGAGGGAATTCACCACTTTCTGGGAATTTCAACTCTATCATCATTTCTACTTGGTGATTGGAAAACAGCTGTCTGTGACCCCAATAATCAGACTACAGATTACTCTCAACTTCAATTATTAGGGTAAACCACCTTATTATATGGGGGAAATTCACCACTCTGGAAGAATTGGGAGCAGAAGAGCCAACCTCTCACATTGGCTCTGGTTCTTATTAGCGGACTTCTTCCGCTTCCAGATAAGGAATGTCCTCATCTGCATCAGTGGAGGCTGTCCCAGTCCCTTCAACTGGAATGATAATAGGATTGTCATTCCGTTCTCTTATCTTCTTGAACTGCTCCATCACCAAACTCTCGTCCAGATTTCCATGCGTATTGAACATTGCCGCCTTGTCATTCTGAGTGATGGTCTGGAATATCTTAATAGCTTCGTTGGCGTCTCCCGCAGTTGTTTTGATATTATTAAATTGCTGAATTAGGTGTCTCTTGGCAATATCCTTGTCATCAAAGCCTTTATCCTTGCAGATTTGGATAAACTTGTTGCCTATCTCCATATTATAGGCTGGAATGATAGGCTTCTTCACCTTCTTTCCTTTCTCATCCTTCCCAAAGCATAATAGAGAGAAGTCAGACTTTGATATGGCGTTATTATTGCCACAAAAGATAAGGTTCAGTGTTGAGATTGGATAACCGTCTGGATTCTTCTCGCTCTTTATCAGTTCGTTATACCGTTGCAGGAATTCGCTGTCTGGGTTAATATTGGCTGCACCACGTACATAATCTGGGGTAGTCCATTCCTTCTTGGTAATATTAATCTCGTTGATATATTCGGCAATGGTTTCATTCCCTTGCAATTCAACTTCAATGGCAGGGACATCTATCGTTTCCTTTCCGTTCTCTGCTGCCCATTCATTATAGAGGGCTGCGGCAATAACCCTATGCTGACCGTCCAATACAAGGAAATATTTGGCAGCATCTTCCGGCTTTATATCTTGCCCATTAATATCAACCAAGCTAATATCGCCAGTTTTAATTACATCTTCCGCCTTAATGACTTGTATCTGCTCTGCCTTTCTGTAGCCTTTGACCTTCATCATGGCTAATATCTTCTCTACATTGCCCAAGTTGATGGAACGATTAATACCCTTAGCGAAAGCTATGTTTCTTACTTCATTATTAGCTACAATATTAATTTGTAAATAAATCTTCTTCATAATTGTTTGAATTTTAATTAATAATTATATTTATAGATTAGTGTAATCTTCAACTTGGCGCCTTATCGTTTCTGATTACGCTGCAAAGTTGGGGAATACTTAGAAGGTGGGTTATAAAGAATAGAATGCGATTTGAAGGATATTCTTTATATATAAGATAACCAGATAGTTATATATTATAAGAATATAAAAAAACTACCACGTGATTACATGGTAGTCTGTGAGGATTGGCAGCATATTGCTTACCAGAGGTATTCTGTGGATTGATTATTGGGAGAGAAATTGTAGTCCTCTATCCGCTTGGGCTTCCATTGCGGTTTGTAGCCTTGCTTCACCAAGTAGGCTATAGCGGCATTGGTGTAGTTCTCGTCATTATTGAAACTGTCCGCTTCAAATAATATCTCCATATAACCTAAAGTCATACGTATCTGCTCGCTTCTGGTCTTTAAGGCTGAACACTTCTGCAAGAGATGGAATGTACCGTACATGATTAAGTTGCAGGCTGCATTATTGGCTTTCCTGCCTTTCCTTTCTGAATACACCTCCTTCAATTCCGCTTGCGCCTCTTCCAGACTGTCAACTCCCAAGTAAATATGCAGGTAGTTGTCAAGCAAGTCAGTCAGCCAATAGCAGGAGTTGTCAAGCCTAATCTTCTTTACCCCGTTATCAATGGTGATGGAATTTAGTGCCCTTACCTCCTTCTTTCTGGAAGGTGAGTATCTCTTGGTGTTCAATAACTCAAACAGCTTTAGCATTTCTGGACGGACTTGTTCCAGATACGGAAGTGTATTCTCTGAAATGGCAATCTCCGTATGAAGTTCATCCTTTACATGCTTGTCATATATGGCAGCTGCAAACAGAAGGGATATTCTTATTACTTCATCTTCATCTGATATGCCATACTCCTCCAGAAGTTCCAATATTTCAGTCAGTATCTTATCATTGGATAGGGTTATGAATACTTCGTGCTCTGTATCCATAATGAAACTGGCAGCATCAAACAGTGTACTTGTTGAGGCTGGTCTGGGGGCATAACGGTGATAGTCAAAAGCACCGTTATCCACCGCGTATTCATCCAGATACGGGAATGGCATACGATACTTGGAAACTATCTCCTCACCTGCCCCATTAGGGTAATGAAGGCGGTATGCTGCTTGTAGTTCATTTAAGAACATGGCACGTCTGTAGCCAAAGCATTCTGCAAGTATAGGCTCTAACGTCCTCAACTCTGGAATTGGTATCGAGTAGGTTATCATGTCATATCTGTATTAGTGCCGTAAAGATAAATAATGCCACTCCATTATGCAACAGAGCGGCATTATAAATTAGAGTAAATGCTTCATTACATCATTCCTTAGTACAGAATGTCCCCATTAACTTATCCATTTCTTCACCTATACACTTATCAACTAATTTAGCATAATGTTCAGTCATTCGTGTATTAGAATGTCCCAACATTTTAGACACCACAATTAAGGATATATTATTAGCTAAAGTAACCGTACTTGCAAATGTGTGTCTTGCTGTATGATAGGTTATTCGTTTATCTATGTGACATAGAATAGCTATATCCTTCAAATATAGATTTATATCCTTATCTGAATATATAGGCATTAAGGTATCTCCACCTGCATACTTATCAATCAACATTTTAGCATTAGGTAATAATGGAATACGAGCAAGAACACCAGTCTTTACCCTCTTCTTCTTAATCCACATTCTTCCTTGATTATCACGTTCTAAATGTTCAACCTTCAATGTTTTAACATCAATGTATGATAAGCCAGTATAACACGCAAATAAGAACATATCCCTCGTCCGCTCAAGTCTGGGTAAAGGAGAATTAAAGTTTATAATTCTGCGCAGTTCATCTTCATTCAAGAAATCAGGAGATACCTCTTGCCGCTCCAATTTATATGATGCAAATGGATTAAATGCAATCTTATTATTAGCAACAGCACGATTTACCACCTTCTTTAATAGTGATAAATACTTCACTGCTCCATTCTGAGATAATCCATGTTCTGATAGCAACCATATACGGTATTCTTCAATGAAATCACGATTTAATTCTCTTAAGAACATATCATCACGATTATATTTAGATTGAATAAATTTCTCAAGAAGTGATAAGCCATGCTTTGAATTAGCGTATGTCCCTTTAGATATTCCACAGCCAATCTGTTTATGCTGCATTTCATTATGTCTCTTATAAACGTTAAGAATAGTTTCTTCCTTTATCAGTTCCACCTTATTTAATAAGGCATCACGAAGTAACATAGCTGTTATAGCAAATCCATGCTTCACCAACTTAATCTCTTCCTCATAAATTCGTACTCTCAAACTCTTTAGAAATTCATTCAATACTACAGCCTCAGAATTTGTACCACGTACACACTGTTTATCTTTATTCCAATTCTCCAATGCAACTAACTTACCAGTTGAGAATACAGTTCTTTCATCACCCACAGCTATTAATACCTCAATTGGCGCTTTACCTGCCTTATTCATTTTACTTGCCCTAACAGTAAATGATAATGTATAGTTACTCTTATTTATCATATTCCATAATTTGTGACGTCACAGTGACGGAATACATAAATTACCGTCACAGACATCTATTTAATTCAATATCAAATAGAGTATAATACACTATATTACAATATATTACAACAACATATACATTTCTAAACCGTCACAAGTTTACGTATGACCGACACCATGGGTCGTATGCACTCAGACGCTCAGTTCGCTGGTTCTTCATCAGTTCCTGCCCACGTAGAAATGATGGGATTCCTGGGTATCGGTAACAACCCGATGGTAGGATGTACAGTGGCTTGTGCGGTTGACGTGGCTCAGGCTTTGAGCAAGTAAGTAGCAAGTAAATAATTACATAGAAAAAGAGGATAGCCTTCATTGGCTATCCTCTTTTTCTATCTACCCACAATCGCCACCTTTATCACCCCCTCCAGCCTATTCTCAAAAATACGGTAGGCTTCGTCAATTTCCTCCAACGAGAAACGATGTGTGATAAGCGGTGTGGTATCTATCTGTCCCGCCGCTATCAGGCGCAGTATCTCGGCACAATCGCACCCATCCACACCACCGGTCTTGAAGACAAGATTCTTGCCATACATCTCCGGCAAGGGCAATAACTGAGGCTGGTCATAAAGCGCCACAATGGTGACAATGGCATTGGGACGGGCACACTCCCATGCCAAGCGGAAAGTATCTTCCGTGCCGGCAACTTCAAGTACGACATCTGCCCCACCATGGTCGCTATGCTTCCTCACAAAGTCTTTGCAGTTTTCCGGCCCAATGACCAGCACCTCCGGATAATGCTCGCGGACAAAACGGATTCTTTCGGCCGACTGCTCGCAGACAATAATGCGACGGGGCTTCTTCAGCATGGAACAAAGCAGGGTACAAATACCCGTCGGCCCGGCACCGATGATGAGTACAGTGTCTTCCTCGGTTATTTCGGAGATACGGGCAGCCCAGAAGCCGGTGGCCAACACATCGCCTACCAAGAGCGCCTGCTCGTCGCTTACCGTATCGGGAATACGGTTCAGTCCCTGGTCGGCATAAGGCACACGTACATATTCCGCCTGGCCGCCATCGATACGGCACCCCAAAGCCCAACCGCCATTAGTGTCGGTACAGTTGTTCACATATCCGTGACGACAAAAGAAACATTTACCACAAAAAGTCTCCACATTCACAGTCACACGGTCGCCGGGCTTTACCGACTCAACTTCGGCACCCACCTGCTCTACGATGCCCACCATTTCGTGTCCTACCGTAATTCCGGGTACGGCGCGCGGTACACTTCCATGCTTTATATGCAAGTCACTGGTGCATATGCTACCCAGTGTCACCCGCACAATAGCATCACGTGCATCTTCCAATACCGGTATCGGTTTCTCAAGCAATCCGAACTTTCCGTGTTCAATATAAGTATATGCCAACATAATATATGCTTTTTTGAGTTATCACTTCTAAACGCGAAGTTGCCAGAAAGCAACAGCCGCTGCGGCCGCCACGTTCAGCGAATCTACACCGTGCGCCATGGGGATACGAACCACATAGTCGGCTCCCGCAATCGCTTCGTGCGAAAGACCATCTCCCTCAGTACCCATCACAATAGCCAACCGGGGCTCGGTCTTCAAAACGGGATTGTCTATGGAAATGGAATTGTCCGTAAGCGCCATGGCCGCCGTGCGGAAACCCAACTCACCGAGCGTATCCAGAGGACCGTCCATCCACGTCCACGGCACAAGAAAAACCGTTCCCATTGAAACCCGGACCGCACGACGGTTCAGAGGATCGCAGGAATTACGCGTCAACAGCACAGCATCCATGCCAAGAGCTGCCGCCGAACGGAAGATGGCCCCAATATTGGTGGTATCCACCACCCCGTCGATAACCACAATACGCCGGGCTCCCCGGCAGACGTCCTCCATACTCTTCGGAACCGGACGGCGCATGGCACAAAGAACACCACGCGTCAAAACGTAGCCGGTCAGCTCGGCAAGCAATTCCCTACCGCTTGTGTAGACGGGTATATCGCCACAACGCTCAATGATTTCAGCAGCATCCCCATAGATGTGCTTGTGCTCACACAAAAAGGCCAAAGGCTCGTAGCCGGCATCCAGAGCCACCTTGATAACCTTAGGACTCTCAGCTATAAACAGCCCTTTGTCCGGCTCAAGGCGATTGCGTAACTGGGCTTCGGTAAGGGTACTGAATATCTCCACACCGGGATGGGTTAAAGATGATATTTCGATAACAGGCATCGGATGATTTACTATTTGACGATTACTATTTACAATTCATGGCAGAAAGCCCTATAACCCCTTTATTGTCTTCATCAGTTGTTCTCCCAGTCCGATGGTATATCCTTGCGATACAAAGACCACCCGATTGAAAGTATCGGCTATGATGAATATCGGCAGGCTCTCTTTGTGCTTCAACTTCATGCTTTCTGCAATCTGCGCAGCGATACCGTCCGTATCTATACCATAAATAATGGTAGAGGGCAAATCGGGGAATGACTCGCGGGCGAACTTGCCGGCTTTGGCCTCATTAGGGAACAGCAACACCATCTTACGCCCCCACTTCTCCAAATCAGCCTTGAATGAAGCGATGTCGCGCAACGCATGATTGGTTGGCTCTTGATTGACACCCAGAATGCCTACGACAAAGTAACCGCGCCCACAAGCCTGCAGCAGACTCTGCCGGGCTGCGGAGCCGGCGTCCGGCAGCGGAGTGAAGAGAGACTCCGAATTAAAGTTCCCGATAACCTGCACCTCATCCTCGCTCTCGCGCATCACCAATTCAATTTCCGTTGTCTTCTCCGGCAGAATATTGAAAAAGGTGGTTTTAGAAAGTACCGCACCGCTGGCAAGGCGTGTACCGGTCACCAAAACATAATCTCCGGCCTCCAGAGCTGTTCCTTCCTTCAGAAGATTGCTCCATGTAGTACCGCCGCCCATATCTGCATCGCCTTCGTCATAGGAAAGCAATTGCAAACTGCCCTGCGGGGTCTGTTTGGAAAGAGTGAAATGAGAATAGTATTTCGGGTTATCCAACGAACGGATAGGCTTATAGGAAGCCACCAACTTTCCCTTCGAAGCAATTCCTTCTGCCATAAAGACCGGCTCTTCCGGATGATGGTTCAAGTCCACATCCATCGCACCATCATCCCCTATCAACTGTACTTTGCCGGTCACTCCGTTGATACGGGCAGGGATTGCCATGCTGCGTGCCATGGAGACGAAGAAAATGTCACGACTATGGGCATCAGCCACACGGGCCTTCCAGACCCCTTCCGGAGAAATGGGAGCCCCTCCCAAATTACAGTCATTGTCTACCCGGATATTTTGGGCCACCCATGCCACCAGTTTCATCGGTTCTGCCTTGTATGCCTCAGCATCTTCCTTTGAGACGGCTTTCTTGAAAAATCCTTTATAGGGGGTCAGCATCTCGTTGCTTACGCGTGGATTGCGCACATATCTGCGGAAATGGTCGGCATTCTTGCACATACGGGATTGCATGTGGTCCATCAGAACTTCCAGTGTAACGTCGCGGAGGTCTTTTGCCGAAATCCGTTGGAGCAGGTCCAGACCTCCTCTTTTGGACTTTTCAGAGCGCAACCGTGCCATGAAGTCGGCAATGACCCGATGGTTTCCTCTGGAAGCGACCAATATCCGTGAAACGGCATCTTCGTCGAGCTTGTACCGCCGGGCAAAATAACGCGCCGTCTCATCCGTCATGAACATAGACACATAAGCGTTGCGGATGGAATCTTCATGGACCATGCGGCGGTCATTCGCCGCACGCTGTTCGGGCGTAACCGCCGGCAACTCCGCATTTTCGGGGGGCGGCACAAGTTCAAAATCTACCGCATGGCCGCCGCCGGCAGTCTTATCCATCTTCACAACCAGTTCATGGTCCTTACCGAAAGACAGTTTGGCATAGCCGAATTTTCCGTCTTTGGAAGCCCATACCAGCATGTCACCCTTACCGGCCGTCAAAAAAGCCTTTCCCTCTGCATCGGTCTGCTTCCGGGCTACAGTATAGAACTCCGCATAATTATAGAGCTTGAACTCCACACAAGCATCAGACACCGGATTTCCATGTCCGTCCATGACCGTAACTGTGGCCTTAGCCGTCGGTGCATAGTTACCGATTACATTGATTTCCGTATAAGTAGGAGTGACAGACATCACTTCCTCCGCTCCTTCATAACGTCCGAAGACCTTGGTATGCATCAGCATACCGCGACTGGCCGGAGCATTGAACCAACCAAGGTTGAGTACCGGTTCGGGTTCGCAGGCTCCAAGAAAATACCATTTCCCGTCTGCCCATGCTTCTACCCACGCATGATTGTCGTCGGTATGCGCCCACCGGGGTGTGTAGACCTGACGGGCAGGGATACCCACCGAACGCAAGGCGGCAACCAGCAAGGTAGATTCCTCGCCACAACGCCCGTATGCCGTGCGTACCGTTGCCAAAGGCGAACTGGTACGGGCATCGGAGGGAGTATAGATAGCCTTCTCGTGGCACCAGTGGTTCACCTCCAGAATGGCATCATAGAGGGACAGAGACTTGACACGATTCTTCAGTTCTTCGTAAAACACTACCCGTGCACTGTCCAGATGCTCATTGTTGACCCGCACCGGAAGTACAAAATGACGAAACAAATCCTCAGGAATAACTTTTCCCCAAGGCATCTCATCGGCAGCCTTTTGGGAGGCGCGCACGTTCATCAGATGAAATTCTCCGGAATAATCGGCAATGTCTGCCAAAGGCATATAGGCATAAAGGAACTCCAAAGCTTCGCGTTCGTACGACGTCAAGTCCGTATCGAATATGGCAAACAAATCGCCCTGCGGCAACCTTTCTTTTTTTTGATTGAAGTCTTGCTCCACACGTTGGCGGTAAGAAGTGTCTGTAATGAAAGAACGTTTGCCGCAAGAGGCAAGCAAACATACCAGTCCGAGAAATCCCAGAAGTCGTGCAACTCGTTTCATAATGCAATTATTAAGGTTGAGCCACAAAAATAGTGTAAATCGTCCGCAAAAGAAAATTAATTCCCGTTTTTACTTACATAATCACCCTACTTCAGATGTATCACCAAAGTCGTGTCTCCGGAAAAAGTGAAGCTGCATTTGTCATAAGACGGCGGGCCCATAACGCCTTGAGCATCATTGCTGAACCCGTACTTCTCTGTAGGAATGCCGAAAACGGCAGTATCCAGTTTCCCGTTTCCGTTCTCGTCTTGAAACAACGAAATGGCATACGTACCCGCAGGTAACCCCTGGCAAGGAATGGAGAGCGACGTATCTTTCACATCTATCCGGAAGGCGGTCAAGGGTTTCTTCATGAATGTTTCTTCCGAATTGTAGATGGCGACATAGAGATGCCCCTCCACCTTTTCAATGTCACACACTTCAATAGTCAGGTTCTGGGCAAAGAGCAGCTGGACGGCACTTTGCATTACAAATACTAAAAAAATAATCATTGCTTTCATCTTTGTTTATTTAAAAAGGGTTATTGTCTAAAAATTGGATACATCGTAGGCGGCCTTCTTGCCTAAAGTCACATATACTCCTACATAGAAAAAATGGTCGCTGGAAGCCAGGACAGCCTTGTTATCCACCTTACCGAACTCATTCTTCCGGCAAAGGATATTGCTGGCGGAAGCATGGATAATTACCTTCTTGCTTACCAGGAAGGTCACACCCAAATCCAGACTGTTATAAGGCTTCACTTCATCGTTCATCAGACCCGGCAGCATGGGGTTATGATAAGGACGTCCGCTACTGAAACGGTCGGTCACGCTGACAATGGAATGCAGGCGGGGCAAGGAATACTTCACCACCCAGGCTGCATTATGCCGTGTGGCATACTGAGGAGTAGTCAGTTCCGGATACTCCCGATATTTACGTTTGGCTATATTATAGGTATAGGATAACTGGTATTCCAGATTCTTGAAGGACGCTCTATCACGGAAGAACAAGTCTATGCCTTTGCTGTGTCCATAACCGTTGGAGGTCAAGAATACAGCTTTCGTATCGGCATCCGTTTCCTCCAATGCCAGACGGTCATAATCCTTATAATAAAGTTCAGCTTTACAGAAACGCCCTTCATAGTCGTACTGAATGCCCAAATTGTACTGCATACATACTTCCGACATCAACTGCGGCCGACGCACCAGACAGTTGTTCTCGGGCAACTGTGTGTATCGCCCTACAATCCCCGACAGCATCATGTTTCCCCAATAATAGTTCGCCGCCAGCCGGGGAGAGAAATTCATCTTACGGTTCGGAGAAGTGTATTCCGTGCGAAAAGAAAACTCCATCTTCAATTGTTCCATCGGATAATAAGCCATCGAAAAGAAACCCGCACCAATGGTAGGCGACATGCGATTGCTGTCATCCGTCCCGCACAACAGATAATGATTCCTGTAATTGCGGATATAGCTCTCTATCCCCATATCCAGGCGGAATACCGATGACAGCCGTTTGGAAACTTTAGCCTTCAGATGCGTCTCTTGCTGACGTTCCAGCCAGTTATCACCCGAAACAACTGCTCCTCCGATTCTCCGGTTATAGTAAGAATAGGCCGCCCCTGCAAACCAACTCCACTCTCCGGAAGTATGCCTGCGAAAGGTTGCATTTACATAGATATTGTCTTCACCCAGCCCGAACAATCTGCGGTTATCCCCTTCGTAAGTGGAAAAGTCCGTCCGGTCGTATTGTGCATAAACCTTCCATACCACTCTTTCATCAAGAGTATAACGGAACTGGACAGCTCCGGAAAACATCCGGTAAGGCTCCTCGAAATCCCTCCTGCCCGAATAAACCTTGTCATACAAACCCAGGTTCTGATAATTCAAGTCAACAGACAAGGATCCTCTGTCAAAAGTCTTTGTGCCCCCTCCACCAACACCGACAACGGAAGCGTTCACTCCGACTTTATCGACCTTGCTGTAATCTTTTGTTTCCAATGGCAAGACTGCCGAAAGCGCTTCTCCATATTCTTGTGAAGCGCCTCCCGAAGCAAGGTTTACCCCACTGAACATAAATGTAGAGTAACGGCTGCGAGCAGGGGTATTTATTCCGTTCGAAGTATAGGGATTCAGTACATGCATTCCATCAATAAAAGTCTGCGTCTCGTAACTGCCTCCACCACGTACCAGCAATTCACCGGTTTCACCCTGCACTTGCGTACCGGGCAAAGTCTGCAATGCCTTGTATAAATCACCGTTCGCACCGCCCACCGTGACCAGTTCCACCGGATGCATATCGCTCCAACGGCTGTTGGCAGCAGGAGTTCTGGCTCCTTTTACCACTACTTCTTCCAAAGCGACACTGTCTATATTAAAATTCAGACGTACTGTATCGGTCACTGATTTCTGCGCTACGGAAGGCTGTGTAGAAAGTAGTATGCCCAATATCCAAAAGACTGTTTCCCGTTTCATATCTTTACATTTGTTTCGTTTCCTGCTGCAAACATAAAGGAAGAGTAACAGACAAAAAAATATCCGGGACAGACAGCCCGGATATGTGACAACCAACAAACTCTTTGTGACGAACAACGTATTTCTGTGACGAGTGACTAACTCTTTGTCCGATTTTCAATCAATGCTTTCACCTCTTTGGCGTATGCGCGTGAAACCGGAACCTCTTCTTCGCAACCCTCCAGATTCAGCTTATATCCCTGAGAGTTTCCATCTACTTTCACCACCATCCGGATGTTTACAAGAAAGGCCCTATGGCAACGGATAATAAAAGGGCAAGCAGAGACAGCTTCCTCTGCCTGCTTCATGGTGGCACGCAACAATCTCCATGTAATTTTCTTTTCTTTATCCGAATCTGAACGGTAACCTACTTTTACGTAATTCCCCTTTGCCTCTGCATAAAGGAAATCTCCGGCCTTTACTTTCAGCATTTCTTTGGTGCCACCGGCAAACACCAACGCTTCTTCCGAGGAAAATACCTTGTCTTCCAAGCTCGCTATCCCAACTTCCGGGGATATTCTCCTTGAAAGGTGACCGTTCATCTCCATAGCTTCTTTCAGATTGCGGGTCAGTTGCAAATTGCGGTTCCACATCAGAAAAAATATGGTAGGAAAAGGTGCCAGCACCATTACCCAAGACAAAGCCAGAAAGAACAACCGCTTGTCCAACCACATTCCCATCAACCATGATTGATAGGCCCAAATCCCCACTGCTATCAGCAACAACATCAGCAGCAAATTCAACACATGCTTACCCAATGTCCAGTTCTGCTCCTTGTAATAAGCAGGAAATAATGCCGGAAGCAAATAGGTGAAAACTCCCGAAGCACCTGCCGCAATCAATGCAGAACCGGCAACCACCCCAAACACACTTCCCTTTATCCGGGAAATACCGAACGGCTGAAGTATATATAATATCAGAAAAATAATGGCCGAAGGTATCACTACTGCCTTCCAGCGTTGATAAAACGTAGGATAAGGACTCCGCCAAAGTTCCACCAATTTCCCCATAAGTATATAGTCTCTCTTGTTTACATGGTAATATATGCAAAGATAATACATTTACTCAACACATGCTCATACAGATACTATATTATCAATCTGTTTTATCACACGACAAGGATTTCCCACCGCCACACAATTCGCAGGAATAGAACGGGTAACCACACTCCCCGCCCCGATAACGCTGTTCCTCCCGATGGTGACACCAGGCAAAATGACAACCCCTCCACCAATCCATACTCCATCCTCTATTCGTACAGGTAAGGCATACGTACGGCAGATTTCTTGTCCTTCCGGACAGTCCTGCACCATACGTTCATCTACTTTGGTAGAATGGGTTGCCGTATATATCTGTACATTAGAGGCTATCAGGACGTTGCTACCTATGTCAATACGATTGTTGTCCACAAAGGTACAATTCATGTTGACAATTACCTTGTCGCCCATAAAAATATGCTTGCCACATTCACAATGGAAGTCAATATCCACATGCACATTCTTGCCTACATGTCCCAACATCTCACACAACAACTCTCTCCTGCGCTTGCTATCGGCATAATCTGTGGCATTGAATTGTGCCAGGAGACGTTTTGTACGCAAAATCATCTCCACTATTTTCGGATCCCTACTTCCTATAAAAGGTTCGCCAGCCATGCACTTTTCATATTCTGTTTTCATACGTATTCTGTTTTTGCGGACAAAAATACAAAACTCTAATGTATAGGAATTTATCCTATGTTAAAAAATACCCCTTTGCCCTAATACGACTCAATGATTGTTGTGTAATGCCAAGGAAAGAAGCGATATGTCCCAAAGTCACTCTATGAAAAAGGGCCGGACACTCACTCATTAATTTTTCATAACGCTCATACGCAGACAAGTTGAGGCGAGATATATGAATATCTTGTAAGCGAAGAAAATTTTCCTGTTGTAACACCCTCATCCAATTTGCAATATCTATATCTGACTTATACAACTCATTAAGCGTTTCAATGGAAATAGAATAGACCAGTGTTTCTTCCAATGTTTCCACGTATTCAAAGCCTGCTTTGTTCCTATATAAATCCCACGAGCCACAAGCTACATCACCTTCCATAGAGAACCATGTCGTTATTTCTTTTCCATCGTGCAAGGTGTACGAGCGTGTCATTCCCTTCTCTATGAAGTGGACTTGCCTATCAAATTGTCCTGCACGGATAATAAGTGTTTTGGCAGGAAACACTTGCTTTTCAAAACCATGTGTCAATGCTGCCAATGCTTCATCTGAAACCGGATAATAAGCTCTTATTGTTCTGACAATATTCTCCATACTAAAATATTCCTTTTTACAAAGGTATAAAACAAGGAAGAGTTTGCGAAACTTGCGTAACATATTTGTCATATATAGATTGCAAAATCTAGTATTTCTAAAGAAAATAAAGGATGAATGGCTATTTTTTATGTTATAAAACACATTTCTCGCAAACATTTCGTATCTTTGCAACGTTATAAGATAAAAGAAAAGATGTAAAAACCCGCTTTCCGAAACGCGGAGAGCACAAAAAGATGAGAATTATGAAAAAGAATGCAAATGAAATTTTTATGTTACAGTACCAAATCAAACGCTATCAGGCAAGGGGTAATGGAACAATGTGTCAAACACTGAACGGTAAACTACAAAAGCTGCTTGCAAAGCAGTCCCTCGTAACCATGTAAAAAAACACCTTTAAATACAATGAATAAAGGGCAGGGAACTTTTCAGTTCTCTGCCCTTTTTCTTTTTTATCCATCTATACTAATGGTTAGCACCAACAACAAACTCGCTTTGCATCCTTATCTCCCTACCGTCAACCGAAATTCCTTGTAGGGTAATTATATATATTCCGTTCATATCCGAAGTATAAAAGTTGAGTGTACCCATAGCGGAAGTTATCTCCGGATTCCAATAAAGTGTATGCCGAAAATCCGGTAAGCGAGAACCGGCTTGTTTCTCTGAATTGTATGATGGAGCAACAAATGCGATTCTCTTTTGTGGAAACTCATAAGAAAACATCTGTGAATTCTTATCCAAACGTATATCAGGCAATGTTCCCCGATGGGTTATAAACGAAACAATTCCATCATACAACTCCCCGCCAAAAGTATATTTGCCAGTATAACGATGTATATAGTGTATCAAACGGGCATCATAGTTCAGAATGGTTTCATGGTCATCAAACGGAATCCCGTCTAACAACACCAGTGTTTTCATATTACTGAATCTCCTTATATCCGGTTGCAGTATCCGGATGACATCTTTACCTTCCAGCTGACTGATACGTATTCCCTTGACAAATTCCACAAAAACATCCCTCACAGTCCTGAAACGAACATACTCATCCAGATTATAAGTGGAAGCGGGAACAAAATCATAAAGTTGTTGCAATATACTCTTGCTATACGAAGAATCTACCGGCAAAAGAGAATGTAATTGCGCGCTGAAACCACGCTCTATCAAGTCTTCTTTCCGAAATGACACACAGACTTTAGGAAGTTTTTCCGCCAACACCCCGACAAAAGGAGAAACAAGCTCCAATCGACAGGGACTTTCCTCCTCCGGTAATGCAGTTAATACAATCTCCTGCATATCCGTTATTCCGGTCGTATAAAAAGCATAAATAGCGTCAGCCTTAGGCTGTCCGCCAAAGACACGAATATCCTTGCCCACACATGCCAGACGTGCATTTACATTGTCAGCAGGCGCTCCCATCAGCCTGCCGGTTACAATATGCCCTTCACACTCTGCAGCAAATGACCGTTCCGGAACACTTGTATAGTTCTTCTGCCCGTCGGCTGATATTGGAAAACCCTTCAGCACATAGTCTTTTCGTACTACGGACAGAGTAAGCTCCTTGACATCAGCAGGCAGATTGGGTAATGTCAAGGCTACTTTACTCCGGTTCCCATAGACCGATTTATCTGTCCATAAGTCCGCTCCGGAAAGCTGATTGCCGGAAGCTTGTGAAACGGTAATGGAATCCGTGAAAAGTTCCACATTATCCTCCTCTGTTGTCTGAACAGTATTAAGCAAGGCTATATACTTCTTTGGGAAACAAGCCATAGGATAGTTCCTCATATAACGCGTATATGCCGTCAGTTGGTAAGCTCCGGTATGCATGACTTGCGGAAGTCTGATACGTCCCCATCCATTCCCGTTCTGCAAGTCGATTTTACCTTGTGCGTATACCAGCTTCGTGTCACTTATCTCTACATAAGCTACTTTGCTTAATACGCTTCCACGAGACAAGGAATCCGTCACACAAACTTTTATCCACAAATCTTCTCCAGCCACATAGCAGTCCTTGTCTGTATAAATACGCATATTCTCAACAATTTGAGCGTGTAATCCCAATACAAGAACCCAACCTATAATACAAAATATCACTCTCTTCATATCATTTCAATATTAATTCATTTCATCCGGCCAGAAGGAAGGCTTTTCCAAGCTGGCACCTAAATAGCGTACGTCTGTACAACCTCCGGAAACCCATGCATAACCTACCATCAATGGATAAGCAATAGCATATCCCATCACATATAAATCCATGTACGAATCTGCCCAACCTCTAAATTCTTGGCAATAACCGTCAGGAAACCTATAATATATATCATCGGCAGAAATGAAAATACGATATTTTGCCACATTCATGCTAACTCCCACATAACCAACTACATTTTTGCCTGAATTGTTGCAAATAATATTCGTAGGAAGTTCTGAAGGCTGAGGAATAAACAATCCACCCATTTCTTCATTGATTTTTATTTTCTCCTGATAATATTCGTACTCGCCCCTCGAAATCTTACGCTGTTTCACCAAAGTGCTATAATGATGAAAGACACGGTTATTATCCGCCTTTATAGAATAGAGCCACTTATCCTTCAATTGAGTATCCTTATTTGTTCCTATATTACCTACTATGATTTTAGCCGACTTATCATGACACCATCCCCGTGCATATGGTGTAGCATCAAAATCAACCACCTCATCAGTGGTAGGGTCATAACGGAACTTGGGATTATATACTGCCCTCACTTCCCAATCTTCCTCGTAACTCCAGAAATAACATCCGCCATCTTCACTCCGCATAGAAAAGCGGATAGAGATGTCACCGTATTTTTCCGGTTGCTCGTAGGTAACGTCATTTATTGTTTCTGTCTCCAATGGATATTGAGGCTCCGAAGTATAAATATCCCCTTCATACACAATCTTCAGACTATAGCTGGCATCCTTATTCAAAGAGCCAATTACAACTTGGTATTTTCCATCTCCCAAAGAAGTGCCATTAAAGCAAGAACCATCACTTCCTACTACACTGACTTCTGCATCTATCTTGTTATAATCTTGAGGAATTCCTTCTACATTCAAAGGAAAGGAACAGCTCAAGGAAAAAACGACTATACTATCTGATATGATATTACCTTCAACTATAAGCACCCTCGTACTACTCTCCGGCAAGTGCGCATTGAATTTATCCACACAACTGCCAATAGTGAGCCACAACAAGCATATCCATGTTACTATATATTTTGCATTATTCATCGCTTTTAATAATCAAAACAGATTGATTTCAACTGGCCAGAAGGAAGGCTTTTCCAAGCTGGCACCTAAATAGCGTACGTCTGTACAACCTCCAGAAACCCATGCATAACCTTTGAATCCCGTACGTGGGTCCGGGTCCGGATATGCAATGGTATACCCCATCAAGTATAAATCTAAAAATGTATACTCTTCTTTCAGTCCTTTCGCTCCCTGACAATACCCCTCAGGAAGCCTATATTGTATATCATCTGTAGAAATGAAAATGCGATATTCCGCCACATTCAAACTGACACCAACATATCCAATGGCCTGTTTATTTGAGCTTTCACATCTAATGTTCGACGGCAATTCCGAAGGCTGGGGAACAAACAACCCGCCCATCTCCTCATTAAGCTTTATTTTCTCCTGATAATATTCATATTCACCCTTCGAAATCTTACGTTGTTTCACTATAGTACTGTAATAGCAAGAAAAACAAATATCGTCTGCTTCAATGGAATAGAGACACTTATCCTTTACACGATTATCCTTGTTTATTTCCATATTACCTATTATTATCTCGGACGATTCACTGTGACACCATCCGCGTGAGTATGGTCTGGCATCATAATCAACAACCTTGTCTGTATCGGGATCATAAGCACACATAGGATTGTATACTGCTCTAACCTCCCAATCTTCTTCATAACTCCAAGAATAACATGCAGCATCTTTGCTTTGCATAGAGAAACGGATACTGACATCACCATACTCCCCTTGCTGTTCGTAGGTGACATCGTCTATGCTTTCCGTCCCTATCGGATATTGAGGTTCGGAAGTATAGATATCTCCCTCATAGACAATCTTTAAGCTATAGCGGACATCCCTATGCAATGTTCCGACAGCAACCCGGTACTTTCCATTACCCAACGCAACACCCCTAAAACTGGAGCCATCCTCACCGGTTACACAAACTTCAGCATCCACCTTATTGAAATCAGGAGGAACCCCTTCCACATCCAAGGAAAAGGAACGGCTCAAAGAAAACACGACAGCACTATCCGATATTATACTACCTTCAACTATGAGAAGGCCGATACTACTTTCCGGCAAGTGGGCATTGAACTTATCCACACAATTACTAAGGAACAACCATAACGGACATATACATATCACCCAATATACTTTATTCTTCATACCCTTTCAGAATTTAATATTATAAGTAACAAAAGGAATGGGAGCACCGAATATGGACATCTTGTATCCTTGAATCCTACCCTCCTCGGACACAAAATAGACAGAGTACACATTCTTCCTTCCGGTCAGGTTATAGATACCGAAAGAAAGGGAACTGTGGGTCAACAATGTCAGGTGGTGACTGGGTTCAATATTGAACGACAAATCCATACGGAAATAGTCGGGAACACGATAACTGTTACGGTCGGTATAGTAAACCTGCATTTTCTTCAGACCCTGGTCGTAGTATTGCCCGGCAGGAATTGTGGTGGGACGGCCCGTACTGTAATCCATATTGAAAGACATGCTGTAACGGCGGGTAAACTTGTAATTGCCTACAAGCTTGAAGTCATGCGGCTTGTCATACTCGGTCGGATACCATTCTCCACCATTGATGGGACGGGCTATGCGCGGATCATTCTGACGCAAGAAAGTGCGCGAATAAGTATAGCTCATCCACCCGTTCAGTTTTCCAGCCGGTTTTTTCACCTGGAATTCCACGCCGTAAGCATATCCCTCCGTATTGATGACATCCGTCTCCAGATGGTGGTTCATCAGGATTTGGGCGGAACTGCGATAATCCAGATAATCAATCAGCTTTTTGTAATATCCTTCTACAGATAATTCCAGAAGTTGCCCCGGCGTATTATAGTAGGCGCCTGCCGCCACCTGCCAGCCACGTTGAGGCTTGATATTGGGGTCGCTCAGCTTCCAGGTATCTGTAGGAGACATAACGGCAGTATTCGATACCTTATGGATATACTGCCTCATCGTATTGAAACCGGCCTTTACGGAAAAATCATCTGTAAAGGCATAACGTGCCGACACTCTGAATTCCGGTCCGTGATAGGTCTTGATGACCTTTCCATTCCCCGCCGTGATAGAATCCGCCACCGAAGACATGGAGGGCAGTATACCTTCCTGATATGTATAGTAAGTGCGCGGTCCCAAAGCATTGAGCATAGAATAGCGTATACCCGCATTGATGGAGAGCCTGGAAGTTATATCCCATTCATCCCCTATATAAACGGCACTTTCCAGTGCTTTATCCTTTTGCAGTTCATCATATCTTACCAGCGAATTAGGCCCCACCGGCTCGTAGGTCCCGGAATTCACATTATACAGCTGGCTCATCAAACCGAAGTTCACCGCATGGCTATTGCCGGCTTGATAAAGAAAGTCCGCTTTTCCAAACCATTGGTTAATGGCAAAAGACAGCCGTGCGGCAGACGCTTCCTCCACCGTTTCATCATTTCGGTAATCGTAGTGGTCATAACCGAAAGAGAAGTTTCCGGTCAGCTTTTCTGCAAAGACAGTCCTCCAGTTTGCCGAGAAATTCATATTGTTGTAGGCATACTTCTCATTGTCATTAAAGGCAAAACGGTCGTGACTATAATAGCCATAGACATTCAGCTTGTTGCGCTCGTTCACCGTATGCGAGAAGACAGTCCCCAAATCATAGAAACCGGCTTTCCCATCACGATACCCGCTTTTGTTGGGCAATGTCTTCATTATCCAGTCCGAATAGGTCGTACGTCCACTCAGCAGAAGGGAAGTCTTTTCCTTAATGATGGGAATCTCGAGATTCAACTTACTGGTCACAAGCCCGATACCTGCAGAACCGGTAAACTTTTCCTTGTTCGCCTCCTTGCTGGTGATGTTCAGTACGGAAGCGATACGCCCGCCATACTGGCTGGGGATACTGCTCTTATAAAGTTCCGCATCCTTTATCATGTCCGAATTAAAAGCCGTGAAAAAACCGAAAAGATGATTGGGGTTATAAATCGTTCCGTTATTGAAAAGAAGCAGGTTCTGGTCAGCGGCACTCCCACGCACATTGTAACCGCTTGATGCCTCCCCCACTGTCTTGATGCCGGGAAGTGTCTGTATCATCTTCAGCACATCCACCTCACCCATAGCCGTAGGAATGTTTTTCAGCAGGGCAGGCTGCAGCTTCTCCATTCCCAACTGCACACTTTTCACGTTCTGTATACGCCCCGAAACAATAAGCACCTCATCCAGCATATGGTCTTCCTCTTCCAACTCGATATGGACAATGCCTTCACCATAAAGCATAAATTGCCGATGGGTCACTTTGATATTCATCCCACTGATTTCAAGAATATTATAGCCTGCAGGCAGGTCAATGGTAAATTCCCCCTGACGGTTGGTCGTCGTAGCTACCCACGGCTCTCGATGAATGATGTTGATACCATCCAGATTCTGGCCGGTCTTAAAGTCAGAAACTCTTCCGGTCAAAGTTATCATATCTCCGGGGGCAGGCTTGTACTTGTTTCCTATCTCATAGACCTTGTTTTCTGAAGAAGACTTCACAATAGGAATGTATGAAGGCAATAGTTCCTCATCCGTCTCCAACTTTTCCCCCATCAATACCGGTGGCAGCGAGGTGGCCAGAAAAACCTCCGGCAAGACAAATATTCTGTCACCATAAACCGTCACCTTATAGATAGTAGCTGCCAAAGCCTCTCTCAAGTACTCGGCAGTGGGGTTCTTCACCTCTGCCCGCTTCACTTTAAAAGGAACCGTTATCGTTGTATAAATACGGCAAGACGTGCCCTTTTCTACTGCATCCATCAATTCGAATATGGAAATGCTGTCCATAGCCATCTGTTGCTGTGCAAACATGCCGAAAGGCGACAATAGGAGGAAAAAGGCTACTGTATATTTAAGATTATGTGCTTTCATATTATTTTCCATGAATTAAGGAATCAATATATTCCGTTAACCGGGTCATTGCCCGGACACCGCCATCTTCCTTGAAGTCCAGCCGCTCTTTCCGGCAATAAGCCTTCAACTGCTTCTTGTATGTAGGAAAAAGTTTCAAGAAACCCGAACGGGAAGTTATCACATAATCGGTTCCGCCACTGCGAAGACTGAAATAGCTCTTTTTCTTGAACCGGCTGTAATAAAGATCGTTTTTCTTCACCTGAGACTCCATTGTGGATACGATATACTGTGTCAGGCACATTTGCGGACTATCATATAGCAACGCAGCGAAACAGTCACCCTGCGGTACAAACTTCTGTCCTTCTATGACAAAATAATCCACTTTCCGCATATCTACCTGCAAGGTTATCCGTTTCTCCGGAGTAACCACAATCAGACTCTTTTTATAGGTATCATAACGGAGCTGCAAATCCGAGTAAAGCCATCTGCCATAACAGACAGCCCCCTCGCGAAATTCATCCGTATTCCAATAGGGATGGTTAAGATACTTCTGCTGGTTATAATTTTCCTCTGCCTTACCGGAGTAAAGAGCAGCATAATCTCCTGCCGCTTTTCTGAATTCATCAAAAACGGCTTGTTGTGCACAAACCAAAGATGGAAAACATAGGACGCATAGTAGCGTGTAAAGGTGTGTTTTTCGCATATATGTGAAGTGTTATAGGTGAGGATAATCACAAATATAACATTTCACTTTTAAAAATAAAATTATTATTATATATAATTCAAATAAAAACAAAAAATAGAACCATAATCGGATGCTAAACACAAAGCTAAACATTTAGCATGCAAGCAGAAGCACATTACAATAAGATTAAAGCACCATTCATCCTCCGCCATCAATTATACTTACATATATTTATAAAAAAACGATACAGCACAATCACTCAAGCCGCAACAATATCCTTCCCGAAAGGAGTCAATGCCAGCCCTGCCAGCTTAAAGTGTTGGATACCGAAAGGAATGCCTATAATGGTGATGCACAGCAATAACCCAAATCCCAAGTGCGAAAGGCAAATCCAAATGCCGCCCAAGAATATCCAAAGAATATTCATCAGCACATAGAGGCAACCGTTGGAACGTTCCCCGCTACGAACCTCTTTGCCGAAAGGCCACAAGGCAAGGCTTGCCATTTTCAAGGTCTGCATACCGAAAGGGATGCCAATAATGGTGAACATCATCAATAAACTTGCAATAAGATACTCCACAGCAGTGATGATACCTCCAAACACCAACCACAAAATATTCATAAAACAGCCCATAGCTTTCCTTTTTTTGATACTGAACACAAATATAGCATTATTTATTTGAATGTTCCGTCTCCCAGTCACTAAATTCAAAACTCAGCTGTTCCCAGACTCCTTTCTCCTCCCCCTCTTCACGGGGGTTGGAAACGGAAAGCCCAATCAAACGGATAGGATGATGTTCATAATCCACTTCCTGCAGCAATTGCTTTGCCAAAGGCAGAATCACGTCAAGGGCAACCAGCTCCTTTGCTTGGGTCATACTGCGGGTAATCTGGCTAAAATCATGAAACTTGATTTTCAGCGTCAGCGTATTCCCGCGGAAATTGGCGTGCTCCAGTCGCCCCACCAGCTCCACTGCCGCATGGTACAGCTCTATAATGACGGATGAACGCTTGCTGATGTCCTTCTCCAACGTATGTTCGCAACCCACAGACTTGCGGATGCGGACAGCCTCTACCGGACGGGTATCGATGCCACGGGCAAAATCATAATAAATTGTCCCCACTTTGCCAAATTCGCGGGTCAGCATCTCCAAAGACTGCATGCGCAGCTGTTCCCCGTTGTGAATCCCCAAAGTGTGCATCTTCTTCGCCGTTACCGGTCCCACTCCCCAGAAACTTTCAATGGGCAGCCGGGCAACAAAGTCCAACGCCTGGGCAGGATGTATGGTACAAAGCCCGTCCGGCTTGCGGTAGTCCGAGGCTATCTTGGCAAGAAACTTATTATAGGATATGCCGGCGGAAGCCACCAGATTCAATCTCTCCCGCACCTTCCGCTTTATCTCCTTCGCGATGTCTACAGCCAATGGAATGCCCGGTTTATTCTCCGTCACATCCAGAAAAGCCTCGTCCAGCGAAATGGGCTCGATGACATCCGTATATTCATGAAAGATTTCGTGTATCTGGCGGGAAACGGATTTGTAGACTTCCATCCGTCCCGGGATAAAGATAAGTTGGGGGCACAGCCGCTTTGCCTTCAGTGACGACATGGCAGAACGCACCCCGAAACGCCGTGCCTCGTAACTGGCTGCCGCCACCACTCCCCGTTCCTCCGCATGGCCCACGGCAATGGGCTTGCCCCGCAATGCAGGATTATCACGCTGTTCTACGGAGGCGTAGAATGCGTCCATATCGATGTGTATAATTTTTCGTCCGGTCATTCTTCTTTCAACTCCCCGATACAAAGATACACTAATTTTTCTTCATCCGAAGTATCCGCCGATAGACATAAATGAAGGCTGGTATTAAAAAGGCATCTGCAAAAATCCATGCAGTAGGGTCACCAAAACACACGGCCAGATAGCCGAAAGCCGGAACAGCCAGCAGGCTGACCAGTATCCGGGCAATCATTTCCGAGACACCGGAAAGCATGGCAAGATTGGTATATCCCACCCCCTGGATAGTGTATCGCAGGATGCAGAGCAGTCCCAGAACCGGAAAAAAGGAAACGGAAATGTGCAGGAACAACTCCGTATTCTTTAAAATCTCCAACTCAGAGGCATCTACAAAGAGCAGGGCAAAAGTCCTGGCACCGAACATCAGTACACAGAAAGTGAACGCCCAATAAACAATCATCATCAGGGTGCTTGCCTTGACTCCCATCCAGATACGTTCCGGCTTGCCCGCACCGTAGTTTTGCCCGCTATAGGTGGCCATTGCCATGCCCAGACTCTCGAAAGGACACATGAAAAACATCTTGATACGCATGGCTGCCGTGAATGCAGCCACACAAGCCGTACCCAAAGCATTATTGGCGCTTTGCAGCATAATGCTGCCAATGGCAGTAATGGAAAATTGCAGTCCCATGGGTACGCCGATGTACATCAGTGTGCGTGCCAAAGCACCGTCGAATTTCCGCTCGGCAGGCGTTGTCTTCAGAATGTCGAAACGACGCATCATATAGATGTAGCACAATATGGCCGAGACGCCTTGTGAAAATACGGTAGCGATGGCAGCTCCTGCCACTCCCCAACCCAGTACCAGAATGCAGAACAAATCGAGCAGGATATTCAGTACCGTAGAGAGAAGTAGAAACCAAAACGGCGTCTTGCTGTCACCCAATGCACGGATAATACTGGACAGCAGATTATAGAAGAAAGTAAAGGGAACCCCGATAAACGTGACAAGCAGGTAATAATAGGCTCCCGTGAATATGTTCTCCGGCGTACTCATCATGTGCAGAATATCTGCACAGTAAATGCTGGTAACCACGGCAATGACAACAGACATCACCGCAGCCAGCTGCAGGCTGACAGCCACATAACGGCGCATCGTGACATAATCCCGCGCACCGAACTTTTGCGCCACGGGAATGCCGAAACCTCCGCAACAGCCATTGCAGAATCCCAGAATAAGAAAAACGACCGAAGTGCTTGCCCCGACTGAAGCCAAGGCGTTGATACCCAGAAAGCGCCCCACGATGGCTGCATCCACCAATGAATAGGTCTGTTGCAGCAGATTGCCGAGCAGTAAAGGCAAAGTAAAGTTGAAAATCAACGGAAGAGCCCGTCCTTCCGTCATTTCTCTGGATGTTGCCATAAATCTGATACCTCCGAAATTGGGTGCAAAAATACGAAAAGATAGCGTTTACAGACTTGACGAAGGTCAAATTTAATAGGGAAGCTTAAGAAGAAGGAAGGCGAAGGACAAATCATTCCATCATGGGGAAAATATTATTCCACCACTAGGAAAAAATCGTTCCACCATGGTGGAACGATTTTTCCTCCACGATGGAACGATTAAATCTATGCAGATTCGGAGCTTAGTATTTACACTCGCGAATTATCTCTATCAGCTGCCGGAAATCTTCGGGATGAACATCTCCGATATTGCCGATACGGAAAGTGTCGGCTTGCGAAATCTTTCCCGGATAGATGACAAATCCACGCTCTTTCAGTTGTGTGTAGAAAGCTTTGAAATTGAAATCGGCATGAGGATAGAGGAAAGAAGTAATAACGGGCGATTGAATCTCGTCCGGCAGCAACGTTTGGAAACCGAGGGAACGCATGCCGTCTACCAGCACGCGGTGGTTCTCGCAATATCTGTTGTGACGGGCCTCCACACCGCCCTCCTCTGCCAGTTCGTCCATGGCTTGCTTGAAGGCGCGGACCACGTGTGTAGGAGAAGTAAAACGCCATTTGCCATGTCCTTTCTCCATGGCTTCCCATTGGTCGTAAATGTCGAGAGAGAGTGACTTGGAGACACCCTTGCAGTGCAACAGCTCGGAACGGCGGGCGATGATGAAGCCAAACCCCGGAACGCCCTGGATGCACTTGTTGACACTGCTGATGAGGAAGTCTATGCCCAGTTCGTGTACCTCGAGGGGAACACCGCCGAAGCTGCTCATGGCGTCTACAATCAGTTTCTTGCCGTGCATCTTGACGAGGTGGGCTATCTCCTTGAGGGGATTGAGCACGCCGGTAGTGGTTTCGCAATGCACCACGGCAACGTGAGTGATTTCGGCATTGTGCGAAAGATAGTCGTCAACGTAGCTGACGGAGACTTGCTCCGTTTCGTCAAAAGCAAGCATGTCGTACGAGATGCCGTGATACTCGGCGATGTTGCCCATGCGGTCGCCGTAGGCGCCGTTGCTCAGTATGAGAAGTTTGTCGCCAGGCTTGATGACGCTACCGATGACGGCTTCCACACAGTACGTGCCGCTACCTTGCAGGAGGATGGAAGTATAGTCGCCGGTATGCTGGGTGGCGAGGGAGACGAGGGACTTGCGGATTTCTTCCACAATGTGGAGGTTGTAGTCTTCGTCCCAAGTACACCAGTCGGTCAGCATGGCTTCCTTGACGGTTTGTGAGGTGGTAAGGGGACCGGGGGTAAGGAGAATGTAGGGTTTCATATGCATTGAGTTTTTAAGTTTATACGTTTATAAGGGTTACAAAATCTCAAGTTTACGGTTTATCTCGGCGATGACTGCGGGGAGCTCGGCAATGGTATCGACCACATAGTGGGCACCGGCGGCAAGCATGCGGCGGCGGACATCGGCCTTACGGGCTTCGAGCTCATCGGCAGGCAAGGAGGAGACTTCCTCTTGTGTCAGTCCCAGTTCGTTACTGCCGAGGACTACGCCGACGGTCCATGCTTTGGCATTGATACCCTCCTTGATGTCGGCGATGGTGTCGCCATACTTCAACACACAATCTACGGAGGGGATGGCGAGGTCTGCCATATTCTTATATATCATGTAGGGAGCAGGACGGCCTGCAGGCAACCCGTCGGGAGTGACGCAATTATCTACCGCATAGCCTTTGGCTGTGGCGGCAGGCAGCACAACATCCATCATAGAGCGGGTATAGCCGGTGGTGGAGCCAATGCGGATACCTTGCGCACGCAGTGCGGAAATCGTTTCCACCACACCGAGAATAGGGTCGGTATAATCTTCGAGCGAGGCAAACAACACCCGTTGGAATTCGGCATAACGTGCCTGCACGTCTTCCTCACCGGCGGGACGGCCGAATTTCCGTTCAAATTCCGCACGGACACGCTCTATATCGAACAGCGCACGGATTTCTTCTACTTTGGTCAGCCCCATGTGCGCACGTGTTTCGGCAGCTGTGACGGGAACGCCGATGGCCCGAAAGCTCTCGACAAAGGCGGCGACGGGAGCAAAGCAACCGTAATCGACGGCAGTTCCTGCCCAGTCCATAATGATACATTCAATTCTTTTCATACGATATATTATTATTATTATTCAGTCTCAAGAAGCAAGGAATTGCCCGGCCGGGACCAACGGCGCAAACGGAAAAGGGAAGAGTCCAACGGTCCCGAAGCATTCTCCTTGCGATAGCGCTGCACCAGGTAGACAGCCGAGCATAGGAAAGCCACGCTGCACACAATGCCGACATAGCCCGACATCAGGTTATAGAAATCCAGCCAGTTGATGTCCGGATTGAAGAATTCTTTGAATACCAATACCACCACCGTACCGGTATACCCGATAAAATCGAGTGTGACGATAAAGAACCCCACATTCCCCTTGATGCGGAAGCAGGCGATGAAACGCTCGAAGAACAACGTCTGGAAGCTGAGGTAAACAGTATAGAGCGACAAACTCTGGAGGAACAGCCACGTCATGGGTGGCAGTTGCAACCCATCGTAATTGAAGGCCACGAATCCCAAGGTCGCTGTGCCGCACGTCACAAGCACCAGCAGCAGGCACAGCACCTTTATATTACTCCTCACCGCGGACATCAGCCCGAAAAGCAACAAGATAATCAGTGTCACCACCGCATCTACCTTGGCAAATGCCCACGACGACAGCTCCGCCGCCTCCACATCCAGAATCTTCACCAGGAAGTCCTCCTTGATGTCCTGCAAGACGGTGATGAACAAGTTTGCCGCAAACAGCATCAGCAATACCGGCATGAAGCTCTTGAAGAGGTCCGCACGCGCCCTGCCGTCCAGCGTCACCCGTTCCGAGCGTAGTGCCCGATCTGCCGCGGTAGGTTGCGGCATTCTCGTCATCAGCCAGCCCAGCAACGACAGCAGCGGGAAGGCAAAGGCACCGATAAAGGCAGGCATCCAGAACTCACTGATGTGGAGATGCTCCATCACAAACAGCCCGACGGACTTTGCCGTGCCCGAACTGATGGCAATGCTCAGCCCCATTAGGCTCGCCAGCAGGTCCGTCACCCGCCGCCCCTCGAGGAAACTGAAAATCACTCCCCACATGCATCCCAACGAAAGCCCGTTGAAGAACAGCGCAAAGACATTCAGCGGCCGGGGCAACGCTCCGAACAGCACCAGCGAAAGCTCGGCCACCGCCACCGAGAGGATGATGAACTTCAGACGGTTCTCCTTCTTCAGTTCCGAAATTACCTTGATGCCAATCAGCTTGGAAATAAAATAGCCGGAAATCTGCACGATGCTGGTTGCCGTCTTGTAATCCATCCCGAAGAAGTCGAGCCCGTCGAAGCCCGCAGCCGTAAACGGCTTGCGCAGCGCATAGACCAGTGAATAGGAGAGCAAAGCCGCTCCACCCGCCCAAAGGATGAACAAGGCATCAGCCAGTCTCTTGCTCTGTATTATCTGTTTTTTCTCACCGTTGAACATAGTGTGTCGTTTAAGTTCGTTCTTGATTTCGGCGGCAAAGATAGAGGCGGGTGCTGACAGCAAAAATGAATTTCCATTATTAATAAACTTCATGAGATGCTCCACTCGGCGCAGGAAGTGTACAATTACAGCGGCATCTACATCAGTTACAGCCTCTCTTCCTCCTCCAATGCCTTAAAGGTGGAGCCTTACCTGATAACCCCTGCCGACAGCAACGACCACGTCAAAGTGGTGCACATGAGCGCCTACAACACCACCCACTTCGGCACTGCTGTCTTCAACAACCACCAGAATGCCTATATCTTCTTCAACGAACGCGAGGCGCCCCAACTGGCCTTGTTCACCATCTACCTGCAACTGCCCATGTACGACTTTCCCCACCTGCTCAAAGGGCTCTACCTCTGTCTGGACTACAACCGCAACCCCATAGCCCGCCGCATCCTCTTCATCAAACACTCGGACAGCACCTCCATGGACGACTTCCTGGAACTGAAAGGCCAACTCATCCCCCAAGACCAGCTGACCGACGAGCAACGCCCCTACTACAACTACACCTGCCAGCCGGGCGACTTCATCAAAACCTGCTCCGTCCCCTCTCCCCTGCTGAACGAGAAAGACCTGGAACGGGAGAAGCGGATGCTGGAAATCTAAGACAGCCCGGACAGTCCGGGAATTTTCACTTTGCAACCAAGTTGCATCTCCTTTCCGCTACCTTTGCAGCAGAAAATAGAAAATAGGAGGAAACAATATGAGTTGCAAATGCTGCTGCACACACGGACATACAGCGATACAAAAAAAAAGAAACAGTCTGCTGAAAGATTATTGGAGAATCATCCTCTCCGCCCTATTGCTCTTCGGAGGGCTCATCCTAAATGCTACTGACGCCACCCTCTTCAAGGGAGAGTATGTACCTTTTATATGGTACTTGCTTGCCTACCTCCCCGTAGGCCTCCCGGTGATGAGGGAAGCCTGGGAAAGCATCCTGCAAAAGGACGTGTTCAGCGAATTCACCCTTATGTCCATCGCCACCCTCGGCGCCTTCTATATAGGCGAATATCCCGAAGGCGTTGCCGTCATGCTCTTCTACTCCTTGGGAGAGCTCTTTCAGGACAAAGCCGTAGACAAAGCCAAGCGTAACATCAGCGCCCTGCTCGACGTACGTCCCGAAACGGCAACGGTCATCAGAAACGGCAGTACGCTTGTCGAAGCTCCCCAACATGTGCAGGTAGGCGAAACCATCGAAGTAAAAGCCGGAGAACGCGTCCCCCTGGACGGAACGATGCTGGACGAAGTTGCCGCCTTCAACACCTCCGCACTGACGGGAGAAAGTGTTCCCCGCAACATCCGCCAGGGCGGGGAAGTGCTTGCCGGAATGATTGCGACCGACAAAGTCGTACGCATCCAAGTCACCAAACCCTTCGAGAAAAGTGCTCTTTCCCGTATATTGGAACTGGTGCAGAATGCCTCCGAGCGCAAAGCGCCGGCAGAACTTTTCATCCGTAAGTTTGCCCGTATCTATACGCCCACCGTCACCGGACTGGCGGCATTGATTGTACTGCTCCCCTTCCTCTATTCGCTGGCAGATGCACAATTCTCGTTCATCTTCAATGACTGGCTATACAGGGCATTGGTCTTTCTGGTTATCTCCTGCCCGTGCGCCCTCGTCGTAAGCATTCCGTTAGGCTACTTCGGAGGAATCGGCGCCGCCTCCCGCCTGGGTGTCCTCTTCAAAGGTGGCAACTACCTCGATGCTATCACCCAAGTCAACACGGTGGTATTCGACAAGACGGGTACGCTGACCAAAGGCACCTTCGATGTACAATCCTGCCAGGCACAACCGGGAGTTACGGAAGAGAAGTTGATACAGCTTGCCGCCTCGGCAGAGCGAAACAGTACGCACCCCATAGCCAAAGCCATCGTAAGCTATGCCAAACAAAGGGATATAGAGTTGATTGCCACAACGGACGTTACGGAGATTGCCGGCCACGGACTGCAAGCCACTATGGATGGAACGCGTGTCCTGGTGGGCAACACCCGCCTGCTGACTAAGTTCGGGATAGAATATCCCGATGAATTGTCATCAATTGTCGATACGATTGTGGCCTGCGCCATCGGAACAAAATATGCCGGTTATCTGTTGCTATCAGACACATTAAAGGAAGATGCCGTCAACGCCGTCAAAGAATTAAAAGCTTTAAATATCAATAATATTCAGATATTATCGGGAGACAAACAAGCCATTGTTACTAACTTTGCAGAAAAGCTAGGCATCACCCAGGCATACGGAGACCTGCTGCCGGACGGAAAGGTGAAGCACATCGAGGCACTCCGCAGCAACCCTGCCAACCGAATAGCCTTTGTGGGCGACGGCATCAATGATGCCCCGGTTCTTGCCCTTAGCCATGTGGGCATCGCCATGGGCGGACTTGGCAGCGATGCCGCCATCGAAACCGCCGATGTAGTGATACAGACAGACCAGCCTTCGAGAGTGGCCACCGCCATTCATGCGGGCAGGCAAACCCGCCGGATTGTCTGGCAGAACATCTCGCTGGCTTTCGGAGTGAAGCTGCTTGTCCTCATCCTCGGTGCCGGTGGAATCGCTACACTTTGGGAAGCTGTCTTTGCCGACGTAGGCGTCGCCCTCATTGCGATAGTGAACGCCATACGCATACAAAAACTTATTAAATAGAAAAAATGGAAGAAAAGAAATATTTGGACCTATTGGCCAAAAGGGACATACAGCCCACTGCCATCCGCATCCTGGTATTGCGCACCATGATGCAGGCAGGCCGTTCCGTCTCATTGCTCGACCTTGAAACCATGCTGGATACGGTGGACAAATCCACCATCTTCCGTACCCTTACCCTATTCCTCTCCCATCATCTGATACACAGTATAGATGACGGGACGGGTTCCTTCAAGTATGCCGTGTGCAGCGACAGTTGCTCTTGCGACGTAAGCGACCTGCACACCCATTTCCATTGCGAGAAATGCAACAAAACCTTCTGCTTCACCAACATTCCCACTCCGGTGGTGAAGCTGCCTCAAGGATTTACACTGAACAGCATCAACTATGTACTGAAAGGCATTTGTCCGGACTGTGCAGCAGAAGTCAACCGGGAGGCTTAGTTAAAAAATAAAAATCCATGCAGTCATTCATGTTCTTCTCTATCCTTAAGAAATAACATTGAGACAAACACATGGATACAAAAGCTCTTGTCACTTTATGCCAGAAGGGAAACGGGCAGGCCTTGAGCCTGCTCTACGAAAACTATTCAGAGAAAATGCTGAAAGTATGCCTACGCTATATTCCCGACCCAACGATAGCCCAAGATCTTCTTCACGACGGTTTTGTCATCATATTCACTTCCATTCATTCGCTGCGCAACCCGGAAAAACTGGAATACTGGATGAAAAAGATTATGAAAAACCTGGCACTGCAATACCTCAACCATGCCAATGCCAACCCCACCATCCCATTGACAGATATTCCGGAAGAGGAAGAGCCTGCTGAAAATCCTTTTTGTCCGGATTTCATTTCGTACGATAAGATGCTGGATATAGTGGAGAGCCTTCCGGAGGGCTACTGCAAGGTATTTAAACTGGCAGTACTGGAAGGATTGTCCCACAAAGAAATCGGAGATTTACTGGGTATAGCGCCACACTCCTCTTCCTCCCAATTGTTCCGGGCGAAAATTTTACTTAAAAAGATGCTGGCAGGATACCGTGTATTCATTGTTTTGACAGTATTGCTTCTCTTTCCAACGCTGTATGACTATCTGTACAGAGAGAAAAAGAGTATCAGGGAAAACCGTTTGTCCAAAGTTTCTTCCAGGCAAGCCGGGAGTACGCAACAAACAAAGAAAACCGATACTCCCCGAACCGACGAACAATGCCATACCAAAGAAAATCTGAACAAAAGGGAACGAATCATCCCTCCCGTTCCAGTTTCCACAGAATGGCCCCTTGCCATACCCACAATGAAAGATAGTATCCACAAATATCCCATACCTTCTCCATTCACCGGACAGACCATCACCAACCGACAGATGGCTTTCGTCTTCTCCCCTTCCCTGATGCCGCCAACCCGCAAGAAGAAATCCGGAAAATGGAAGTTGATGCTGGCAGGTTCACTCGGACCGCAACTGGCACAGAACTTATATAAGCTGATTGCCACTCCACATACCGACGGCATTTCAAGTGACTTCCCTCAACAAGTCAGCACGTGGGAAGAGTATTATTCTTATCTGCACACCCGCTATCAGCAGGGTACTCTGGGAAAAGATTCCATCGGACTCATGCAGATTGCCCAGAATAACAGCGGCAGGATTGTTGAGAACCAGCAACATCATGCCCCCATCGTCGTGGGACTCTCTCTCAGCAAGAAATTGAATGAGCGTTGGAGCCTGGAAACCGGATTGCAATATACGCTTCTCAGGTCGGAGTTCACTACCGGCGAAGCATTCCGCATTCAAGACAACCAGAAGCTACATTATATCGGCATCCCTCTCCGGCTTTCCTACCGTTTCTGGCATTACAAACGTTTCTCCGGTTATGCCACGGCAGGCATACAGGTGGATATCCCCATAAAAGGAACACTCCAAAGCTTCCATGTCACGGACAGTATTCCACACAAGCTCGACAGCCAGCCGGTAAGTGCTCCCTGGCAGTGGTCGGTCAACACAAGTATAGGCATACAATATCGCCTCACACCCCAGGCAGGCATCTATCTGGAGCCGACTGTAAACTATTATATCCCCGACGGCAGCCAACTGCGCACCATCCGAAAGGAACACCCGTTCACATTCACCCTCCCGGTAGGCCTCCGCATTTCCTGGTAAAAAAACGATGCGCCACGCAGTCTTTTACCCGACTGATTATCTATTTATATGGATAATCAAACTCAAGAAGGAACAAAGAACATGCAGAAACGACATACCGACCGGGAAAGCTACTTTGATGAACAGTCACAGACCAGCAAGAACTATTATATCCCCTACATAAAGGAAGTCATCGGACACATCCCCGATAAAGTGCTGGAAGTGGGCTGTGGAGAGGGAGGCAATCTGCTTCCCTTTGCCAAAGCCGGTTGCCGGGTGATGGGCGTAGACATTGATGCCATGCGAATAGAGCAAGCCAGGACCTTCTTCACCCAAAGGCATCAGCAGGGACAGTTCATTGCCACCGACATTTTCCAGCTTGAGGACAAGGCTACGAATTTTCCCCTGATTCTTCTACACGATGTGATAGAGCATATCAGAGACAAAGAACGGTTCCTCTCCGGCCTACAAAAACATTTGTCTGCCGACGGAGCTGTATTTGTAGGATTTCCCGCCTGGCAAATGCCATTCGGAGGCCACCAGCAGATAGCACACAGCCACATTGTTTCACATTTCCCTTTTCTCCACCTCCTTCCCCGCACTTTATACAGATGGATATTAAGACTATGCGGTGAGCAGGAACGCGTAATCACGGAGCTACTGGATATAAAGAGCACCGGATGCACCATCGAACTGTTCAATCGCATCGTCCGGCAAGCCAACTATCAAATCATTGACCGGAGACTGTACCTTATAAACCCACATTATAAAATCAAATTCGGCTTGTCCCCACGAAGGCTCAACGGAGTTATTGCTGCTATCCCGTACATAAGAAACTTCTTTTGTACAAGTTGCTTTTACATATTAAAGAAAGGGACTAAAACTGTTAATCACTACTGATTTCCCAGCTTTAGAATTGATTCCGAACCATCAATTTAAGATTATATATTCAGAAGAAACCATTAAATTTCTGAATAGCCCTGATGAAAGAGGGTGTGTAGAAACCCTCATAAACTAAAAAATCACCCTCGCTGCAGATGGTTGTAGCGAAGGTGATTTCAATAAAAGGGGAACTTGCACTTCCTCCCTTTTAATGTTTTTACATCGTTACTTGGTTCATTACAGCCTCGTCAGGTGTCGTTCCTATTTCATCGGCAAATAATATGTGGGTGATAGACCCTCTCGGGGTCGGAGTTTCGATTTTAATTCTTTGACCTTGGTACATCTCCGGAATATCAACCAGCTTACATCTATGGGCTTCGTTATTGCCAAAACTGACATAATAGTCTTTCCCTATTACCAGCTTTACAGGTTTACGTTGAGAGAAATGAGTCGGACAAACAGAGCTATCCACTTTTATATCTATCACAAAACCAAGAGCGGATGTTACCTTAGATAGTATATCAATGCTCACATTATAAGCCCCTTTCTCTATCTTGGCTATATTAACACGATTAACACCACAAAGATTAGCCAATTCCTCTTGGGTCATATTTCTCTTCTTGCGAAGAATGGCTAACCGACTACCAATCCGTTCACGTTCTTTCAAAATCTTCTCTGTACATTTTCCTTCGTGAATTTTCATAAATCTGTTGCAGAATTTAAAGTGTTGCCCCCACTTCTAATAGTTATTGGTTTTTGAACAGACAAAAGTAGATATTAATTTTGAATTGTAGCACATTTACTACAACTATTTTCTAAATGAATATAAAAGGTAGGGGGAGTAGAAGAAAAGAAAAAGCCCCTGAATTACTGGAATTCAAGGACTTACAAACTTCTTTTTACTATATCCGTGGAGCTGGAGGGAGTCTCTGAATGATATTATCTGATTTTTAAAGAAGCCACAAAGCACTAATAATCAACATTATAATAAAATCTCATCAACTTTATAAATTCAATTAATATCATATACTCTTAGAAATCGGGGGAGTAGTTAAAGGGTGTTACTCCCCCTGATTAGTCTTCGTATCTTCGCTTTTGAAATTAAGTGGATAGAACAAGGAAAACTAGTTTGTACTATCATGTATATTCATGTAATGTCAGCCTCTTTTCCCTTTAAAATATTCCCTTTAGATTCGCGGTAAAATTAAGTAAAACGTATGAAAAAGACAAATTTTAGCACAAGAGCCTATGTAATGAAGAACGGGCAGGTAATGATTCGGGTAAGATGGAACAGCAAGAAAAATGAGGTCGGCTTTTCTGTCGGTTATACTATTGATCCTTTAAAATGGGACAGCGACAAGCAACTGGTAAAAAGCAATACTACCCATAAAATCGGTGGGAAGATTGTTTATGCCCGTGAGATTAACAATGCAATCCGTAGTTTTCTGGTTTGTATCGAGGAAGTGTTTGCCAAATATGACCTTCATTCCAAAATACCAACGACAACTGACTTGAAAGAGCTGGTGAATGAGAAATTGGGTAGGGCAAAACAAGAAACGGTGGATGAAGATAAGGTGAAAACGTTGAAGGATATATTCACCGAGTTCTTGCTGCTTCGACCACAAGAAGGTAATTGGAGTCAAAATGCACAATATAAATATGAACAAATGTGGCAGCAATTAACTAGTTGTGATTCCAAAATAGAACTAGAAACACTAAATAAGGACAAAATGGTTCAGCTAATGAACTGGTACATCAAAAACAATTATTGTAATCGCACCATTGTAAAACAATTTAAAATGCTAAAATCATTTCTCCATTGGATTTCCAGAAATGGATATGTAATACAACCTGGCGTACTGGAATTCAAGCCTAAGCTAAAAGTTATACCGAAGGCCGTCACCTTTTTAAAATATAAGGAACTGATGCACTTCTTCCACTTTGAATTTCCCAAGGAGAAAGAATACCTATCAAAAGCGAGAGATATGTTTTGCTTCATGGCCTTCACTTCTTTACGATATTCGGATTTGGCTGCACTTAGACCGGTCAACCTAGTGGATGGGTACTTAGATTTCTGTACCGAAAAGACCGATGACAAACTGCATATCGCTTTGAATGAACACGCACAGCGGATCATTGATAAATACTCTTGGTACAAAGGCAATACCATATTCCCTGTTCCAAGCAATCAAAAATTAAATGATTATTTGAAAGAAGCAGCCAAACTTGCCGGACTGGATCGTGAAATATCTCAAGTTTATTTCAAGGGTAATACCAGGCATGAGGATACCTATAAATTCTGGGAACAGATCAGCTGTCACGATGCAAGAAGAACCTTTGTATGTTGCTCACTTGCTCTTGGTATTCCAGCTAGCGTAGTAATGAGTTGTACTGGTCATTCCGATTACGAAAGCATGAAGCCTTATATCGAAGTGGCCGATGAAACCCAAAAGATGCAGATGGAGAAATGGAACAGCCATCAATACAAGTCGGGAATTATAGAAAGTATGGAAAAAATGAACTCGACACAACTGAAACAACTTTTTGAGTATGTAAAAGGAATTGCTTAATTTTATATGCATGGACGGTATCCGATAATCTTACGGGTACCGTTTTTGTTTAACCTGAAATGGAGGGGGCGGTAAACGTAGCCTATATAATGTCCATCGAAAAATAAAAAAAATACTGCCAGGAATGGAAATGGATACGAAAACGATTGAAAAACCTACAAAGAGCAGCTAAAAAAATGAAAAGAAACTATAAGACAATATATGACATTATATGATTGTAAAAAACAAAAATAGAGTACATGACAATGTCAGGTAATGTCATTAAGCACTTTATACAATCACTTGTAAATAAATGCATTATATAATATTTCATAATTAACATATCCTCCATATATTTGCAAAACAATACAACAAATAACAGTAATTGTTTAATTATGGAAATCATTAAAGTAACAGAAAGATTGCGTAGCCAGACGGTATTCGCAATGAAGCATGGTGATTTGCCTGCTTTCTCTCAACCGGCAGGAACAAGTAAAATGAAGGAAGAAATGGGAGAGTCCTCCACAAGTGATTATTCCGAATTCCCCAAATTTGTAACAGGAATCAAGGGCCTTGCCGAAGTGCTCAGCGTCTCACCAAGTATGGTCAACAGATGGAAAGCCAGCGACCTGCCTGATGAAGCGACCTGTCAGAATGGAAAATACGTATTGTTTGACGTGTACGGAGTACTGGAAATCCTGCGTGTGAACAATCGGAAAAATAAGTATAATGTTAAAAATTAAAAAGTTATGAATGCTGTTTATGAAAGCGTTGCCCGGAAAGAGCAGTTAAAAATTTCAGGGGGATTGTCTTCTGATGATCTGGAATTCTGTAAAATGGAAACAAGGCAGATAACGGATGTATTGTCACCCAAACAGTTTGCCATGCTTATGATGCTTGGCACGAAATCCTGCTGCCTCATTGATCTGCTCGGAGCGGAAGAGGCCGGAGAAATCATCATTGGAAGACTGGACATGAACCGCAAGCCTAAAGACAAATCAATTGATGCAATGGCAGGGACAATACTGGAAGTCGGAGCACAAATTATGTGCCTTGTAATTCCTGCCACCGTTGCGGTCAAGTTTGGGTATAAGGTTACTGATTTTGACGGCAATCCAATTCCTGACGATAAACTATGCATGACCATTGTTATCATTGACGGACAGACAAGATATTCGGCTATCCGGAAAATTAGAAAAAACAACCCGGACAAAAAAGCTCCAAGGCTGTACGCATATTTTCCTTTGAGCTGGGTAAAACTTGACAAGATGCTGCAAGCCATCAACTTGAAAGTGTTCACATGGTCCAACAGCGATTTTATGACCGGCGTAATCAGTAATGCCAATGTGGATGAACCGACTAAAGCTGCCCTAAAGTATATCCAAAATCTGGAAACAAAAGGGTACAATTACACCGCCGCCTGTGAACTGGTGGTTCTCAAGAAAGGCATCATCAGGAAAGGCCCTCTTGTCAAGGCCATGAGTGGGAAAGATTCTCAGCTGGACTTCTCATTGTCCGAATTCGGCATTGAGATCCATAGTACTGCCATAACCAAATTTATCGGAAAGTATGAGAATGCGTTGAAGAACAAGACCGTTCCGGAGCTTATCATAGACAAGTGGGAGAAGTCCTGCAAGGAACTCAGCCAGAAGGAAGCGACGGAATACATCAAGAGCTTCCTTAACGATCTGAAAAGTGAGGAATTGGTTGAAATGGAATCCCCTTCCGAATACAAACGCGGCTGCGGAAAGAAGAAGGAAGTGTTCGTCAGGAAGCAGTTTGAAAAATCATTCCAAAACTTCCAGAAAAACAACCCGTACAGAAATTTCAAGACCGGACAATGTGACTGAAATGAAGAATCTGAAACGGGTATGAAATAATTCATATAATACTCTGAAATGAAGCGGGCATGGGCCCTGCCTGCTTTCTTACAGCTTAATTTTAATTGAAATTTAGGATAATGGAAAGACTAAAAATTCCCATTACAGCCCTTTCTATGCTTAAAAATATCCTTGGTGTAGAATGTAAAGGCTTTGAAAACAAAAGGATAGCAGTAAATAACATAAAAAAAAGAATATCATGTTGAGATTATACTTTGAAAACAGCAAATCGTCTTCGGATTTAAATAGTAATAATATTTTCGAAGCTGATAGTTTACCTATTCCCGGCCGGAAAGAATATAGTTGCCTGGGTGAAGTAGTGGAAGAATTTGTCAGTAATTGGGATCATATTATGGATACAATAGATCAGGTAATTAAGAAAAATACTCTTTTGTACCAGGACCATTCTGATACTGATCATTCAGATATGGATTCACATTGTGACGATTTCTATGCTTTCGACTGGGGAGATGGCTATACAGTCTATATCTATAAGTATAGGGTGGAAATGGAAATAATTGTTTCCCTGACAAAAGAATTTGTTCTTGAAGATGGCGGTGATGACATGACTATAGGATGGATTCATCCGGATAACGCCGATGAACCCCAACTTGCATTCTTTACCAGGCCGTTTCTTGAATGTTTTTCGGATTCTACCAAATACGGAGAGGACCTCTTCTTTAGTATTCTCTCTTGTAACGGTTATATTTCAAAATGCTCCGGAGAAGTGAGATGGTTGTTTTCCGAAGGATTAGCTTTCGGATATAAATACTGTAAATTCTACGTATTTAACAGATTTACAGATCAAATCAAATATCAAGGAGAAGAATTGACGGATGACATGAAAAAAGAACTTGATAATCGTCTTTGGAATACAGAATGGTGATTTTCAACCAACAGAGGGAGAATGCCAGATTCTCCCTCCCATTAACAATAATTCCAACCAAGATAAAAAAAATGATTATGAAAAATTTAAAAGAAAACAGAAATACATTCCCGAATTGGATGTATTGCAAGAAAACAGAGATTGACTTGTCGAAGAGTGGGACGGGCTTGTTTCCCGGTGCCTTTTATATGAACCGACACGTTAAAAAGGTGATACTTCCAGATTATGCGGATACAGTACCGGCCAATCTGTTCAAGGGATGTATAAACCTGAAGGAAGTTACCCTCCCGATGGATCCGGATATTGGCGAGTCAGCATTTGAAGGATGCAAGTCACTGACTGATATTCATATTCCACTTTGTATCGGTAGTATTGCGGCAAACGCTTTCAGGGGATGTCTGGAAAATATCAGATTCCATGCCGATTCACCGATTGTCAACCCTAAAATATTGAAGCGACATATCGAGAAAGAGCTGGGACATAGTATCGAACTGCATGATATTTCCGGTAACCTGGTGGTATCAACAGACTAGGCGAACCGGAAGATATTCACTTTCCACAAGACCGTTTTCATCATGGTTTCCAAAGAGAGGTTATGAAATTGGAAACGGTCTGTGGATTCAAAGGAAACAAGGAGAAACTTAATTAAAATTGTAGATAATGGAAAACATAAAAATTTCTATTACAGCCCTTTCTATGCCTCTAAATATCCTTGGCATAGAAGGTAAAGGGCTTGGAGACAAAAGGATAACAATAAGCAACACCTTAAAACAAGAGTATTATGGTAAAGTCTAATTTTGATGACAATAACTTATTTACAGTAAATATCTCCCCAATTTCCAGCAAGCAAGAATACAGTTGCTTGTGTGAGGTAGTGGAAGAATATGGTGGTAATTTGGATTATCTTATGGGTAAAATCAGTCAAGCAATTAAGAAAAACACTCTTTTATATCAGGACTATTCGAATGCTGACCATTTAGATATAGGTTCACATTGTCACGCTTTTCCTTCTTTCGACTTGGGGGATGGTTATATAGCCTATGTCGGTATGTTTTGGCCGGAAATGAAAGAAAATTTAGCGATTTCCCTAACAAAAGAATTTGTTCTTGAAAATGGCGGTGATGACATGACTATGGGTATTATTAATCCAAATAACACCGATGAACCACAACTTGCATTCTTTACCAGGCTGTTTTTTGAATGTTTTTCGGATACTACGAAATTTGGAAAGAATCTCTTCTTCGTTGATGCAGCCTTGAATGGTTATATTTCAGAATGTTCAGGGGAAGTGAGGTGGTTGTTTTCCGAAGGATTAGCTTTCGGATATAAGTACTGCAAATTCTATGTTTTCAATGAATTCACTGATGCTGTAAAATACTCTGACGATTCTTTGAGTGAAGACGATCTTTTTGATCTTATTTGGAATAGTGGGTGGTAAAGTAAGAAAACAAATTAACGGGGAGAATCTTGTATTCTCCCTCTCATTAATAAATTTATAATAGAAATGAAAAAGCAAAAAAGAAAAAACGGCAAGGCTATTTATCAGCCTGCCGGTAAAGCCGGAGAATACGGTGCATGGGGATGTAATTTTTATGTCGGTTGTTTGAACGACTGTGAATATTGCTTTTGTTCAGACTTCCTGAGACCTGGTACTTGGAGTTTGGTTCCCAATTTGAAAAAAGCCTTTAAAGATGAACAGAACGCTATCGATATCTTTAGAAAGGAGTTTTTTGAGAATCTGGCAGAATTGCGTATAAGTGGGTTGTTCTTTAGTTTCACTACCGATCCCTTGCTTCCGGAAACAATGGGACTGACAGCACAGGCAGTAAAAATATGTGTGGAAAACGGTGTGAATGTAAAGCTGCTGACCAAGCGGGCTGATTTCATTGACAAGTTTTTCGGGTTGCTTGTCAGCTATGGCAATTTCGATGTGGAACTGTGTCTGAAACATTTGGCTTTCGGATTTACCTTAACAGGACACGATGAATTGGAACCCGGTGCTTCTTCCAATGGGGAACGCATCCAAGCAATGAAAGAGCTGAACAAACTGGATTACAAGACCTTTGCAAGTATTGAGCCGATTGTGGATTTTCAGTCCTCCATGTCGATGATAAAAGCCAGTTTCCCGTTCTGTAACCTTTATAAGATTGGCTTAATGTCCGGTAAAGGAATAAATTACAACTTTCTTGAAGCCAAACAGTTCCTGTCAGAATTGCAGCTGTTACCCAACTCAGTGAAGATTTACCTTAAAGACTCACTGGTGAAACTGCTTGGGGTGGACAGAGCTACATTACAAGCTAATTTTGTGTCAAGTGACTATAATATGTTCCAATAAAGCAACCTGAATAAAAATAGAAGCAGGTGTCTTTTATCCTGATGCCTGTTTCTATTTTCATATAATAAGAACAGAGCCATAATCCGCTTCAAATCGCTGAAATGCTCCTTCGTAACCTTCTAATCCTTACTCCTGAAATGATTTTAAAAATAAAAAATACATCCATTGAAGGTTCAGAATCTTCATTGGGTCGTCAGGAAAATACTGCTCCTGATGTTATCGTAGAGAAAGTAAGTATCACGCCTGAAATGTTCAAGAATGACGTTGAGGCACTGACAAGGTATATAGGTGAGGAACATTTCATTTCCGGTCTCAGCATTGAAGTCACATTGAGTGAACTTCTTGTTGTAATTCCAAGAAAGCGTAGAAGATGCGAAGCGTATAACTCTTTGGTAAAATACTTGAGAGAAGAGAGAAACATTTTATTAACCATTAAAACCAATAAGAAAAATGGCAAAGAGTAATAAAAAGATACCACTTGATATAGTAGTAAGTAATGTAATATTGAGAATTAGTAAGAAATACGGTATTCGAGTAAATTGGGCTGGCACTCGTGTTTATAAAGAGTATAATACTACTGACTGGAACCGATTTCTACAGATTCATACCAATGCTGACGGATCCAAATTTCTGAATGTCAAACCTAAGAATGTTCCGTTGGATGAATTAGTTGCCGATGCTTATAACCCCATGCCTAAAGACGGAAAGAAATATATTCTGATTCATAAAGATGGCGACTTAGGAAACTGTCAAGCCAATAATCTTGAATGGAAAGAGGTCAGGAAGTATAAACCAACAGCCACTAAACGTAAATTAGATAACGGTTTGGAAGTGAAAGTTGATGGAACAATACTTGATAAGAAAAAAGCATTACCTATTGTGAAAGAAATAGGAGACAGCGACACAGATAGAATGGTGTTAATAGAGCATCCCTATGTTTCCTATAGGCGAAAGAATAAGTGGGGAAACTATGATAATGAGACTAAGGATGTAGATGATCTGATGGCTGCGGCAGAATATGTAGATGGGGATAAATCTACAATGCAAAGACCGAGAGTACTTCATAAGAACATGGATTATCTTGATTTTCATGCCTTAAATCTTAAATGGGTGGAAGAAAGCAGTCCTGAATATCAAGAGTATATGAAAAGGAAGAAGGAGGATATAGATAAGCTGACCAAAGAACTTAACCGTAACAATCCCAATTTCAAGTTACCAGACAATCAATAAATGAATAATCAGGGTTGGTCGGAGACGAGAGTATGGAACGTAAGTGGAATGTATAACATAACTGGAAGACAAAAGTGTTATAAAAAAGTGTGCAAATCAGGTACAAATGCTTAAAGAATAACATTTTTGTAGTTTTTTTATAACATCCTTACGGCTATGTACCATACTCAATACTTCGTCTGTACTTCTGTCTCTGACTAACCCCAACATAAACTTTTAATTCCAGATAATGAAAAAGATAACATTAAATGTACCTGCCGGAATAAAGTATCTGTCAGAATGGAAGGAGTTATGGAACCTTCTGCCTATGAACCAACACTATATCCTGAATAAAAGGATTTGTGGTTGTGGAGCTACTGAAGCCTATATCGGTTCAGACAGGAAAGTGATATTGGCCAGTCCCAGAAAACAGCTCCTCTATAACAAGTATTCACAGCATCTCTCCGACAACCTCCATCTCTACCGTTATCAGGGAAACCGTGAGAAGTATTTTGAGAGCAAGTCTTATTCGGAAAAGGATGTCTTTGCTTTCAACGATGAACTAAGTAAATATATAAAATCAGGTGGGAAAAAGATCCTTACCACTTACGACTCACTCAGGAAGATAAAGGAAGTTCTGGTAGCTGATGGTGAAGACCTGGATAAATGGACTGTGGTAGTGGATGAGTTTCAAGCCATGTTCTATGATTGCCAGTTCAAGCCTACAACGGAATATGAGTTCGGGCAGATCCTGGGAGCTTTCAGTACTGTGGTCTATCTTTCAGCCACACCTTTCCTGGAATCCTACCTTGACATGACCCGACAATTCAAGGATATGACTTTCTATGAACTTTTATGGCCTGAAAGTATGATGCAGATTCCGAAAGTGGAGGTTATAAAATCCAAAAAGTCTGTCTTCAAACTATGTAGTGAGCTGACCGGCAAATACAGGGAAGGAAAAGGAAATAGTACTGTCGTGGATGGTAAGGAATTTGTAGCGAAGGAAGCTGTTTTCTATATCAATGATGTTTCCGTTATAAAGAATATCATAAAGAAAAATGGCTTGAAGGCGGACGAGGTAAACATAATCTGCTCTTCCAAATCAGAAAACATCAAGAAACTGAATGAATTATCCAGGGAGGTGGGAGAAAAGTTTATGATCGGTGATATTCCGGGTAAGGGAGAACCGCATAAGATGTTCACCTTCTGTACTTCCACCGTATATATAGGTGCTGATTTCTATTCCACCAACGCCTATTCCTATATCTTTGCCAATCCGCTGGTGAAAAGCATGACCGTGGATGTTTCAGTGGATTTACAACAGATAATAGGTAGACAGAGGCTTGATACAAATCCGTTCCGTAATACAGCCACTCTTTACTTTAATACCCGAAAATCAAAGGTTACGGAAGAGGAACTGGAGAACTCAATCAAGGAGAAGAAGGATAAGACAAAGAAGCAGATTGATAATTTTAATGCGGTTCCGAACAAGGATGAACAATTGCAGATGATGGAAAATACAATCAGGCAACAGGGACATAAGGAACACTATTGCTGTATTATCAAGGATGCGGATAATAATGTCAGAATTGTTGAGAATGAAATCCTTGAAATATCTGAAAGAAGGGCATGGGAAGTTACAAACCGGATCTATAACAATGATTTTTCCATGTACCGTGCTTTAAGGGTTGGTGCTGTCGTTACAAAATCCTCAGGAAGTGATGATCCTGAAGTACAGCGGATTTTCAAGGAGTGGAATCTGGATAATCAGTTCCCTAGAAAAGCCAGACTGTATTGTGACCTATATGATAATTTCCCTGAACTCTTGGAGGACTGTACTTTCATAGAGGGCAAATATAAGAAATATCATGACGCTCTTGGAAAAGAAGGATTTGAAGCGTTATGTTGGAGGGAAGACTATATCAGACAAGCTATCGAACCTACTCCTTTTGACAAGCTACCCAAGGATCAGATAGCAGTGAAACTAATAGATGCTTTGAAGACAGACAAGACTTATACCAAATCAGAAGTCAAGGATTTACTTCAAGGTATCTATAAGGAGCTGAATATAGCAGGAAAACCAAGTGCTTCTGATATATCCGAATATCTGACCTGCGAGGATAGGACTGTCAGGATGAAAGGTAAATTGATAGCGACTTTCAAGGTAACATCACATTTCAGAACAAAAATATCACTTTTCAATAGAATTACAGATATCAATCACCCTGAAGAATATGAAATAGATAAGGTATTGGATATAATCAAGACTAACAGCTATTATCATGTAGCCGGGAAAGTTGATGCGGTAAGGAAAGCCAAGACCAAGGAAGAAAAAGAGAAAGCCAAGATGAAACTTCCGGCTGTAACATGGAACGGAACTTTCAAGACGAAGAACAGAAGCGGTTTGATCCACTACTCTTCATTCACGGCTCTGGATTTCGACCATATTCAGCCGGAGAAGATGGATGAGTTCGGAAAATGGTTACAAGGATTCTCATGTGTCTATGCCTATTACGTTACTCCAAGCGGTAAGGGTTATAAAGCGGTTATTCTCCATGACAACTATGAGCCGCTTTACCATTATGACTTGTATAATCAGCTCTTGGAACTCTTAGATTGTCCTGAGAAAGATACGAGTACGGTAGATTTGGCGAGAGGTAATTTTCTGAGCTATGATCCGAACCTATGGAAAAATCCTAAACCTGAGCCGTTTCACTTTGTTCCATCTACCCCTGAACCAATTATACCCGAAACAGTTACAGAAACCGTAATAAAGGATGAAGCCGGAAATGAAATGATAACCGAGGATGAATCTTACGTAGCCAATTTCCTGAACACTCTGAGCAGACAAGTTGTTTCCGATGACAGTATAATTCGTATTCTTGGAACTATCTGGACCGGAAAATCTTTAGCTAACGGAAGGAACAATACGGCGATGTCTTATGCTGGTGTTCTATGTAAGGCAGGAGTAGAGAAAGATAGAGCTAAATCATTCATCGAAGAGCTTATTCCGGATTATGATATTACTGAAATAATTGAATACACCTACTCCCATAATACTTTCGGATGTGAACGTAGGAGATATAAATCAAGAAAGAAATAATAATTAGAAAGGAGATGCCGTATAGCTCTCCTTTTATCTTATTCTCAAACAAATAATCTTTGAAAGATTGTTCCAGATTTGATTGGAGATGAAAAATACTAAAATTGATGTAGCCTAAAAAACTTTTTCATGAAACATATGTATATAAGACTAAGAAGAATAACTGTACCTATCAGATACCAATATCCATAATCCATATACATTATATATCCTACGACTATGATTGCTTGTACTACCATGTAAATAGAAGAAACCATTACATGAGGAATCTTCAGTTCATTCGCCATAATCTGATACAGATGCTTGCGATGCGGCAAACCGATATTCTCATGAAGCATCAGGCGGTGAATGATAGTCAGTACACTATCCACACCATAAACGGATAAAAGGACTATCCAACTGAAATCACCCGTTCCAATGATAAGTCTTCCTATCAAGAAAAGAACGATAAAAGCAATACTTACCGAACCCACATCACCCGCAAAACATTTCGCTTTCTTGCGGAAATTAAAGAAACAGAAGACAAGAACCGAACAGATAACCGTATAAATAAAATCCGCTTCCACAAAAGAAACAATTTCCTGATTGACATAGGCCAATGCAGCCAACACCACCAAAGAGTAACCGCCCGTAATACCGTTGATTCCGTCCATAAAGTTATACGCATTGATAATGCCTGTGCAGACTATCAGCACCGGAACAATCCACCAGCCCGATAAAGAAAACAGTCCCCATTGATAGAACATCAACGCCATCGCAGAGAAATGAAAAAACAACCGTGTTATTTGTCGAGTGGATTTCACATCATCTACAAAACTAATGAAAGCCACCAACGTTAGAGCCAATATAAAATAAGGATATTCCCAACCACTCGTCAGGAAATAAGCCAATGCACCGAAATAAAAGATGATGCCACCACCACGCAAAGTAATGCGTGTGTGCGAACTGCGCTCATTCGGCTTGTCGATGATATTACACTTATCGGCTATCTTAAAATAAAAAAGTTCTGCTACGAATAGCAGAACTAAAACAATCAGATAATACATAAATACGAACTTATTTTACTATTTCAAACTGTCTGCAACCTTTTTCAAAGACTCTTCAAAGCTCACCAACTGATAATCGAACTCCATCTTGCTCATCTCCGGATCATAATAATAAGTTGCAAACATCTTATTGATAGGCTGCAACACAAAGCTACCCAACCACACAAACGGGTTCAGCAACTTGGTTATCCAAACCTTGTGACCAGCAACCTTAGCGAAGTAACGGACAATCTCCACCGTATCAGCCAACTCGCGATTTTGCGGATAAAACGTACCCTCCAACTCACGTTCAATCGCCTGCTTCACAAACTCAGCCAAATTGTCAATATAGAGCATCGAACGCTTATTGTGCCACTCTGGAAATACCGGAGTCTTACAAGCCAACTTCGCCAAACGAGGGAAATTCCCCTTCGCATTTGGACCATAAATCATACAAGGACGAAGGATACAGATTTTCATCTGATTTCCACCTTTAGTTTTAGCAGAATCTTCCTCCTGATTTTTAACAAGATCCCACAGTCCATTCTCTGCCTGTAACTTCGAGTCACCATAGAACCCATTCGGAGCCGGTTTCGTTTCTGCCGTCAAGACTTCAGCCTTAAGCGACCGGCTTTCATGAAACACTATCTGGCTCGACATAAAGATAAACTGCTTCACGCCCGTAGCCTTAGCATGTTTTGCAATCTCAATCGTTAAGTCACGATTCACCTTATAATAAAGCGGCTCCATTTTCGGATCTGCATTTACATGTGCAATACCAGCCACATGAAAGACCACATCATACTTTGTATAATCAGCCTTCTTCCAGTTGTCGTCCATCGTATCCACCGCATCAATCTGATACGATGAGTCCTTAGACAATATATATTTTCTGACGCTCTCGCCCACATAGCTACCAGCGCCAGTTATTAATATTTTCTTCATTCGTTCAATTAGTAGAGTTTCTCTATTTCTTTCCAAACCAATCGGCTGTCAAAGTTCTCAACGACCCACTTTCGTCCATTTCTTCCATCAATGACATTTTCCTTACGAATCATATCAAGCTTTCTCACCAAATCCTCAGGAGCAATATCCACGAACAAACCTGTCCTACCGTCAATAATCGAGTCACAACAACCTGTTACACGAGTCGTAATGACAGGTTTCTCCATCGCCTGCGCCTCCAACACACCCGTAGGAAATCCCTCACGATAAGATGCGAGTACATACACATTCATCAACGAATAGTAATACTCCATACCGCCATTGATAAAGCCTGTGAAAATAATACGCTTATCATTCTTAATCCGTTCCTGAATGTCCTTAGGCAAAGCATCCCTCACCTCAAACATGCCTACAAGCAACAACTTGCAGTTATCCGCATCCTGCAACCGGTCAAAAGCACGTACCAGTTCAATAATGCCCTTATCACGTACCAAACGACCTGAATAACCAATTACAAAGTTACCCTCCTCAATGCCATACTTTGCTCTCAATGCAGCAACCTTCGTCTGATCAATAATAGCGGGATTGAAGTGATTGACAGTATCCACTCCATTGCATGTACCCTTACCTAAAATGATTTGCTTTTTTGCAGGAGCCAAATGATTTTCAATACTCCTTCTAAGCACAGATGGACTTACACACACCACCTTAGTTGAACAAAACGAAGCCAATCTGTCCACCGTCATCAGTATGAAACGTTTCAATCCATAACTAGTCTCATACACCAATCCATGACGAAAGTAAATGCGATTAGGCACACGCATCAACCAACCCGAAATCATAGCTAGTAACCCACCTTTAGGCGTATGCCCAACAATGATATCAATCTTTTGTTTTTTGATAAACTTGCAGATATTCCGTATCGAAGTAAAATCCTCTTTTATCGAGATACTTCTATTCACAGGAGTCTCAATATACGCGAATCCTTGCTCCTTAGCAAAGTCTGCCAAATACTCACTCGGACTGCAAGCTACATTCATATTATAACCCTTTTCTTTGAAGTATTTGAACTGATCTCCGATGAAATATGGAAGAACGAAATAAATATTTACTACATGTAGAATATTCATTTTTATAAAGCAACATATTTTTACTTACCTTCTTGCCACTTTCTACAATCCTTGAAGAAGCTAATGACAATCATTGTGAGAAGAATCCCTACAGGGAAAGCCGCAATAATGGTTACGCCCTGAAGACTATAGAGGGAATTCTCAGCAAAGAGAAGACCGATAGGAAGAAAAATGAGCAAAAGCGCCCAAAATCCACGAATCTTGCGTGAAGGTTCTTCATCGGCAGCAATCTGTTTGTAACTGTAAGATGAAGTGACATATGTGATGCCATCAAGTGTAGTACTATAGAAAGCAATCATAGTAATCACAAGCAATATCAAGGCAACTGCAGGAAGAGGGAGCGTGTCAAAAATCATCAGAATGGCATCGTACATCTCACCACCATTGCTAATGAAGCCAGTCACATTAAGACCATACTTCATTTGCTGAGCAAGCCCGTAGTTACCAAGAATAATAAACGACATGTAGGTTCCTGCGAGCCCCCAACCAAACGAACCGAAGACCGTGTTGCGGATAGTACGACCCTTTGAAATCAAAGCGATGAAGAAAGGAGTTGCCACACACCAAACAAGCCAGTATGCCCAATAATAGACAGTCCAGTTCTGAGCAAAACCGTTTTCACGAAGAGGATCCATATAAGTAGAGAGACCGATGAAGTTCTGAATGAGGTTGCCCAATGATTGGAAGCCTGTTTCAACGATATAACGAGTTTCACCACCCAAGAAAAGGAAGTAAAACAAGATACCGAAAAACAGATATGAACAGATGCCTGCAAGTTTGCTGATACCAGTCACACCGAAGAGTACGGTAATCGTGTAGATAGAGCAGATAAGCAGAAGCACACAGATGGTGATGGCTGTATTGACCTCAAAACCGAATACCGAACCCATAGCTTTGGTAAGCAGAGGAGTTGCCAACGAGAAGGTAGTAGCAGTAGCACATACCACAGCAAAGATGGCAATCACATCAATCATCTTACCCCAGATACCATCCACTTTATCGCCAAGGAGCGGACGGCAAGCCTCTGAGAAACGCTGTCGTTCACGCTTGCGAACATGCATCATGAAGCCAAAACAAACAGCAAGAATCACATAAAAGCCCCAAGCCAAAGGTCCCCAATGAAATAAAGTGAAAGTAGGAGCCCACATCTGCATAGAGCCCTTTTCTACTACATGAGTTTCTGCGCCATAGAGTGCCCACTCAATAAGTGAGTAAAACATGATGTCGGCTGCCATAGTGGAAGTGAAGATCATTGTACCCCACTTGAAGTTACTGTAAGCAGGCTTGTTTAGATTTCCAAATCTGATGTTTCCATACTTTGGCTTAAGAGCTACATAGAGTGCACAAGCCACACTACCAATAGCAAGTATAGGATAATAGAGTCCGATGGTATCACCCAAAAATCCCCTCATTATATCGACTACTGATTTTGACTTATCGGGCACTATCATAAATACTGCCATCAATGCTATAACTATAGCAAAGGGGATTAGCATCGTGCTCCAATCAATTTTTCTATTTTTGACTTCCATCTGTATACTATCTTTTGATGTTCTTTAAGTTCCTTATCGCGCGATTGTAACGGTCGTATCCGTAGGTCCCAAAGTTATCTCCCTTTGCCTCCTTGATGATTGTCCATTGTGCCCAGAGGTAATCCCAAAGAATCATATAACAGAGAATCTTTTTAAAGGAATTCTTCGGTACATTTCCGTTAAAATACTTGTCAAGAATGTAATCCTGATTTTCTTTCGTAAAGTCTGCTTCTATAAATAGAGCTGCAAAATCTGCCATCGGGTCGTTCATACCTGAGTACTCCCAATCAATGAGGTAGATTGTTCCATCCATTGCCTTGATGAAGTTCTCGTAGAGAGCATCATTGTGACATGGGCAAAGTTCTACACCCAATTCATTTAAATAGCCTTCAAGTGCCATCACCTGCGGACGAACCTCCTCCCATCCTTCATACATTATAGCCTCTGCCTTTTGTATCAACAGGTCGTACTTTTCTATCTCCTGAAAAATATTGAACTCGTTCTTCAGCCGAATATGCGAACCATGAACCGTCTGATAAATCTTGGCTATCTTCTTCATATTGTCATGACGCTGGATAGTAGCGGCATTGAGGGTTTCAGCATTCTCTACAAAGTCTGCCAGTTTAATTCCGGTCTTTGCATTGAAATAGCGAATCTCCGGAGTCACACCCATCTTGCAGGCTTCGATGGCATTAAATTCTTCGTTAGCACGCTCCACCATTCCCTCCGAACCATTTCCTGGAACACGAAGTACATAACTCTTACCTTCGAAATTCACTCGGAAGTTCTTATTGCTCATACCGCCAATCTGTATGATTTCAACCTTGCTGACATCTTCTCCTGAGAAGATGCTCTGCAGATGCATCATCAGGTTATCGTAATCAAACGGATCTTCGCGTCTTCTGAGACGAGGATAAATATCGTTCTGTAACTTCTTAAAATCCTCTTCACAATCCACATCGCCCCAAATGAGATTCTTGAACATTATGACAGGACGATCAAGCGGATCGGTCACATCCATCAGCAGATACTCATAGTTAAGATACGGATTGCTGGCATGCTCCCAGGCTTCAATCAGATGCTTATAAGTGTCCAGGCTGATACGGCTCACACCTATCATCTCACCCTCAAAATGGCACACACGATGGCGATCTTTTGTTATCTTGGTAGCAAAACCATTCTTTGTTTCCATAAAGCACTCGTCGCCCGAACCACTTTCCTCAGTCATTGAGAGACAATTGCCTTCGGTTCTGGCAGCGAGTTCCTCCAGAACTCTTCTGCCATAGAAAGTATCGCTTTCTATAAGCAGAAAATCCTCTTGGATATCATCTTTTGCCAATGCCAGCGAACCCATAGATGCCGTAAACTCATAGTCCTCATTTTTGATGAGTTTTACATCTTCAGCTGCATATTTCTGGAACATTTCAGCTTTGTAGCCCACCACTAACACAATATTACTGAAATGGAGGTCGCGAAGGATTCCCAAAGTTCTGTCAAGCAAGCAAAGACCTTCGGCAAACGGCATCAGAGGATAGGGTATTTCAGAATCCTTCTCACGTCTGGCTGCAAGTATTACGGCAGTTTTCATATTCTCTTAATCTCTACACCTTTTTCGGAATTGTATTCGTATGGGATTTCACCTACCATAAACCGGAAGTGCAGGTAGTCGCCCTTGTGCCTGATATTCTTAAAGGCATAAACATCTGCCTCTTTCACCTCAAGCTGTTGGCAAATCTGCTTAACTACCGACGAACATGTATCATCTTTATAGCTTTCGTCAAACTGGCGCAATTCGTCAAGCGAATCAAACTCAAGAATCTCCCCTTCCTTATAGCGGTTGATTCTCATCTTTGGCAGTTGGTCTATATAACGGATATAGACATCCTCCCAATAGCCTTGCTTGGTTTCTTCGTTCTTGTATTCCTCAATCATAATCTTACGGAAAGCCTCCGAGAACTCATGATTGAAAAACACATGCCCTACCATATACCAAGCATCACGACCGCCAATCTTTACTTCGGTAATCTGACCGTTGTCATTGGTGGTCAGACAATATTCACCAGTTTCGCCTTCTGCATAGAGAGCAGAATAATAACTTTCAGCCGATTCCTTTACGAATACATTATCTGGGAAATAGTTATCTGAACTACACACGAACGTATTATCCAGTTTTTCGATTACACGTATTACTGACGAAGTATTGTTGTAACAAGCATAATCTTCGTTGCACACAATGCTGACGCCATACTTCTTCTTGAGATAGGCAAACATTTCTGCCTTATACCCCACAACGAGAGTGATGTCTTCAATGCCAGCCTCTTTCAACTGACAAATCTGGCGCTCAATGAGCACCTCACCTTTCACCTCCAGCAATCCTTTTGGACGTTCAACAGAGAGTGGTACAAAGCGCGATGAAGTACCCGCAGCCATAATGATGGCATTACGTTTTGTCATTAGAATGAGATATTTGCAATGAAGTTGATGTATGGCTTATCAAAAACCGGATTGTAGATATACTCTGCACTCAGAGGAAGCGTCCATCCATTTTTGAAGTTTACATTATAAGTATATTTCAGGTCGATGTTGCAGACTGCGAATTTCTTTTCGTAATTGGTGTAACAAGACCTAGTTGGTGTCATACCAACAGCCAGCGAGATGCGGTTGTTATTGAGGAAATCGTAATAAGTACCAATCTCCAGATAGGTAGAGTATGCCTGCTTCAGATTGCCATCGGCATCCTCGTATTTGTCATCATCGCCTGCAAAAAAATTACTGGCAGTAATCCAAAGAGGTACTCTCTCAGGAGTATAGGTGATGCAAGCCTCTAACCAGTGACCATTGTGCTTACCGCCAAAGTACTCATCGCCCTTACTTCCAATAGTAGGGTAATAATAGTCGTTGAAGGCAACGGTCAAGCCCTTCCAAGTATAGCTCAAACCAAGGTCAACCTCTGCATATTTACCATTAAAAGCATAACCACCCATGGCGTATACATAAAGACCATTCCAACTATAGTTCACACAAGGGAAAAGCACAGGTGCAGACTCCTCAGGAATCATCTCCATACCTCTCCACATATACTTGGTCTGAAGATCAAGGCCCAAGTGGAAGTTCGAAGCCTTTAGCTTTGCGCTCCAGTTGTTCCTTGCAGGAAGCCCAGCCTTTGCTACTGGAGTTGATACGGTTTCCTTAACAACAACCTGTGCGATATAGACTGTATCATGAACGTACACGACTTCCTGTGCGAAAGAAGCAATCGAAATTGTTAGCAATGATAATGTAAGAAAAAACTTTCTCATTTCTACTGTAAATATTTATCACTAATTATATTATTTTCAATATTTCCTGATTACTAAGTGGTCGTTCAATAGAATAAGTTTTTTTGCTTCGCATTGCCTTTTCATTTATTACGATATTATCTGTCAAGACTCTATTTAGAACAATTCCAGTAAAAAAAACGCCAAAATAATCCAAAGGGAACACTCTTTACCTGAACTTCCACTATTTTTCTGCAGGTACCCTTATACCATTTATAAAAATGTTGTAAGAGACGTTATTCTTTGAACAGAATGAGTGAAGAAACATTCCATGAGGGACGGCCTCAGTTTGGTACTGAAAATAAAATCTTTCAAGAGCTTCGCTATATACATAAGTGTTAGATTTTATTTCCTACAAAGATATAGATAGCATTTTGAAGCCCTAATTTGAGTGCTTACTTAAATATATATGTCAGCCTATTTTAAGCACTTAAAAAACAAATGATTAACATTTTCATAATTGCAATACTCTACATAGACGGCATATATCCAAACAGGCTCTAAAAAAGAAATATTATTTCTCCCCTATTTTGGTATATTTATATCCCATTTTCTCTATATCAACTCTATTCCAAATATTTCGACCATCCACAATCACTTTCCCCTTCATCACTTTATCAATAACATTCCAAGCAGGTAAACGGAACTGTCTCCATTCTGTCATTAATAATAATGCATCTGCTCCGTCCGCACAATCATAAATATTAGAAGTATAAGTCACTGAATCACCTATTCTGCGTTTACATTCATCCATGGCAATGGGATCAAATACTCTAACTTGAGCTCCGATTTTCAATAATTTATCAATCACGACCAATGCCGGTGCTTCCCGCATATCATCAGTTTCCGGTTTAAACGCAAGACCTAAAAGTGCAATAGTCTTTCCTTTCAAACAACTTTCAGAAGCCTGTTTCAAGGAATCTTCAGCGGATATTAAAGCTACAAGTTTTTCATATACGATACTCTTCTGCTTCTCATTAACTCGTTCTACAGCTTCAATTATTTCCATGTGGTAACCATTCTCAACACCTGTATGTATCAATGCTTTAACATCTTTTGGGAAACAACTTCCACCATATCCACAACCTGCATAAAGAAATTTTTGTCCAATACGGGCATCTGCTCCAATTCCTTTACGCACACTATCCACATCAGCCCCTACCCTTTCACAAAGGTTTGCAATATCATTCATAAATGAAATGCGTGTTGCAAGCATTGCATTGGCTGCATATTTAGTCATTTCTGCACTGGGAATATCCATAAAAATCACCCGAAAATTCTGAAGCAGAAAGGGTTTATAAAGCTTAGTCAAGATCTCTTCCGCCCGCTTACTTTCTATTCCAATAACTATGCGATCCGGACTCATAAAATCCTTAATGGCAGCACCCTCTTTCAAAAATTCCGGATTACTTGCTACATCAAATGGAATTTGCAAACCTCGCTTGTCCAATTCTCCTTGAATAGCCATTTTTACTTTTTGAGCAGTGCCTACAGGAACTGTGGACTTTGTTACAAGTATAGTGTATTTATTAATATTCCTTCCAAATTCACGAGCTACCGCCAATACATATTGCAAATCAGCAGAACCATCTTCGTCAGGTGGCGTTCCCACTGCTGAAAAAACAACTGCCGCCTCATCAATGACATCTGATAAATTTGTCGAGAAGTTCAGACGTCCATATTCTACATTACGTCGTACCAACTCTTCTAATCCAGGTTCATAAATGGGCATCTCACCATTCTTCAACTTTTCTATTTTATCTATATCAACATCAATACATGTTACCCGAACACCCATTTCCGCAAAACATGTACCGGAAACCAATCCTACATAGCCTGTGCCTACAACTGCTATATTCATAATTACATTATTTTATAAAAAAAATACCTTATACAAGAAAAAAACATCCAAAAAGAAAAATTTCTCAATCCAAACCGATATTCTCTATAACGGAAGAAATGCTTTTGCCAAAATGTCATATTCTCACCATTTTTACAATAGAATTTATAAAGTCCCAGTTTCCTATTTGCCAATTTCGTAATAGAAGGAGCTTCTTTATCCACATGTATAATCTGAAGAATATCCGTCAGATATATAGCCTTTGGTTTAACTTTAAGCAAACGTGTCCACATATCCCAATCTTGATTACAAGGCATCTCTACATCAAAACCATTTGCTTGAAGTATCAATTCTTTTTTTACCAAAACTTGATTTCCCACCACATTACACCACAACAAATCATATAGAGAGAAACACCGATCTTTAAAAAAATAGCGAACAATCTTCTTTCTATTTTTCTCATCACAAATTACCCCGGCAGAACATACAAAAGCCACCTCATCCGACATCGCAGCCATCATTTTCTCAATTCTCTCCGGCACAAATTCATCATCATCATCCAACCCTGCAATATACATTCCATGAGCTTGGCTTATTCCATAATTACGAGCAGCACAAGCTCCCCGATTAGGATCTGGCAATGCATAATAAAAAAGATTATCATTCTTCTCTATCAACTGCCCGATTTTTTTTGCAGTATCATCAGAAGAATGGTCATCCACCACGATAATCTCTATATTTCGATAAGATTGGTTTATAACAGAATTAACGGCTCTTATCACATTATCCTCACGGTTGTGTGTTGTGACAATTACACTCACTAATGGTTCATTCATAACTATTCGAAAGGATATAAATACTCTTCCAATTCTGATTCTATAAATTTTATTTTCTCAAGTTCCTTAACATACATAGATTTCTTCCAAAGCATTGTATTGTTAATCGATCTTGAAGGCATGAACTTGGGATCTTTACTATGCAGTTTCTCATCAAGATTCAAAAAATGATTTACACGCTTTGAAAATTCATCGTAATGATAAATAGCGTCTTCGAAACGAATTCTCAATACATTTTCCGAATCTTTTTCTCGATTGATTTGTTCACGCTGTTTACGATATAACACCACAAATTTATTTACATCCTTAGGTACCCAACCCTCACCCCAGCGCACAACATTTTCCAAATAATAATCACGAGGATCACGATCAACCACTATTGCTTTCATCTTTTCAAAATAATCGAAATAACGGTTGATGCCAGTAGGCGGTAGCAATTGATCAAAATAAATATAATCATATTTATTAGACGGATCTATTACTTCACACAATGCTGTGAGATACCATTTCACACATTCACAGAAATATACTTTTGTTGGAGAAGAAAAATACATATCTCGATGCGGAATATAGTGCGCAATATACTTACGGTTTCCACCTAATAATCTCATGAAATGAGGATAGATTTTATATAAAAGATAAGACTTCCATCGAGGCGCCATCACCAAATATTCTCCCCAAAAACCATCCCATGTTACATCCAACAGTTTCGATAGGAAATCATAAGATATTTTTTTAAATTGCCCATGGAAAAATTGTTCATATCTCTTATTAAAAATATCGCCCGCTTGCCATTCCACATAATTGATGAAATTCTGAATAGCAATATCAGAATTCAATCGATGATAACTATTCACCAATGTATCTTCCAACGAAGTTACTCCACCAAAATCTTGAAGAAATCTAAACTCAAAATCACCGAAATTATTAATATTCTCAAATTCTGATAAATAATCGGTCACTACACCCGACCCTGAACTTCCAAAGCTAGCGCACGATACTATTTTGTAATCTTTCATTAACACTACATTTTATATTAATATAGATTCAGTAAAAAGGCTTCCACTCTTTCTAATATCACTTCCGGAACAAACTGTTTACTTTTCTCCAATGCCAAATCTGAATATTTTCGATACATTTCTTTATCGGAAAGTATGCGATATATATTTTCTCCCAATGCCTCGAAATCATCAATAGGAGAAACAAGCCCATACTCACTATTACCCAATATCTCACGTACCGATGTGTCCGATGACACTAATGGAAGTCCAAAACTACCCGCTTCAATCAATACGGTAGGTAATCCTTCTGAAAAACTGGAAAAAGCGAACAAATGTGCTGCTGCATAATAATTCTGAGGTTCTGGCTGGTTACCCTCGAAAAAGCAAACATCTGCCATTCCATTCTCTACAGCAAAAATTTTAAGTTCCTCTTCAAGTTCCCCTTCACCTACCATCAACAAATTACACGAATAATGGTATTTTTCTCTAATATATGCCATGGCCTTGATGAGGCTTTTATGGTTTTTTGGAGGAGATAACCTTGCTACCATCAATACAAAATCACCATATTTATCTCTCAATTCACTTATCTTCTGTTCATTCAAAGGTTTCTGTCTTATAAAAGAAGGATTATAAATTTTTTCAATATTCAGATGAAGGAACTTATTGAAAAACAAGACCTCTTTTTGACAAACATCGGTCAACACCACCAGATTCTTTATTTTCATATATAACCTTTCAAAACCTGGTACAATTACCATATAAGAATAAAGCCCCCCATGCAACCAACAACACTTCTTTTTCGCTTTCAGAAAGTCATATGCAACAAAAGACAGATCATTCAAATGACCAGAGAAAGCAATCGCCACATCATATTTTCTTCTAGGTGTTATGATGCATTTATAACCAAACAAAATAATCCTCAACAATAAAAAGATTATAGGAAAAGCATATTTCCCCCACCAATATTGCTTGGCAACCCTCCAATACGCTTCAGGGCAAAGTGCCAAAGGCAACGGCATATTTTTTATTTCACAATCTTCAGGCAATTCATTGACTATTTCATCCGTTTTTTTAGGATTCAGAATATAAACATCCACTTCATAGCCACGTGATTTTAATAAATGGATATAATCTATCCCCACGCGCTGAATGCCTCCATAAAACATAGAATCAAAAACAAAAGCAATTTTCATTTCATCTAAATTTACTAAATATTATTTCCGAAAAGATGTTTCTAACTCCATAGCCCTATCCGCATCTTCTATACGCTGCTCCACTATGTTTTTCTGATTTTTGTCAAAACGATGAAATATATCAGTATATGGATACCAACGATGATAAAATTTCAATCCACTTCTCACATAAGACAAATCTCCTGCATAATAATTGGCATTAGGCAATATAGGAAGGGTGAAAAAAAAGACAAAAGCCAATAAGTTTTGCGGCAAGCGTAAACGGTATAAAGCATCAACATAATAAAGTAACATATAAAAAACGATATAATTTATCATACGTCCCGCAATAGCAGTATTGGCAACCATTGTTGTAGCAATGAAAAAATAAAGCATATAAATGGGGTCATATTTATCTATTTTGCCAAGCAACTTCTTTCTATTGTAATAAACTAAAATAAATGGAAATAATACATACTCAACAAACCGTAATATTTTCCCATTAATGTTCATGCCCAAACCTTGATAATATTCAAACTTCTGAGCAATAAGAGGATTGACAAATAAATAAGAAAATATATCGTTCAGATACCCCCATAGCAATATATTTCCCACCAACATTAAAAATATATTCAGATAAGAGAAACGGATATACCGACAAAAAGGATAAAGAAACAATATAAAAGCAGAAGAATGGAATAAAAATGCTATTGATACAACCAAATAGTACTTACTCCATTTCTTATCAATATAATAATCTGATGCAAAAAGGAAACAAATGACAGCCAATGATTCACGTAGAATTTCTGTATTAAAATATAAATATTGATATAAAAAATAAAAAAGCACTACTGTAAAACGATATTTCGTTTTCTTCCAAATAAAAAAGAATACAAAGCCATTCAAAAGGACAGCATGTACAAATTGAAAAAATATAAAATCATCATAAACCGTTTTAATAATAGAATTTAAAAGTAACCAACCAGGATCAAAAAACACGTAAGAAAAGAGATTCATTTCATCCCCCAGTTTCGGATAAAAATCGAAATATCGAATATATCGCACAGTATCTCCCCCTACCACATAACGACATCCCATTATCAAAACTGCCAGTATAAGCAATAACTTATAAGACAGAACAAGCCCTTTCTTTTTTTTGCAGATATCATAACGGAATACAAAATAAAGGGTTAGAGTTAATACGAAGAAATAAATCATAGCATAATCTTCTTATATCGAGTATATGCACTCATAAAAAACGGTATATATAACAATAATAAAGTAAATACACATATCCATTTCATCCCCAATGTAAGATCCCCTCCAAGCATTACATATAAAGATAATGCTAAAACCGGCATTAAAGTAAACAATAATAACCTCCAATGAAAATCCACTCTATATAAATATTCTGTAGTTATCAAACTAATGGCACATAAAACAGCATTTGCTAAAAACATTGAAAAGGCAACTCCTGGCAAAGCAAAAAATCGAACTCCCAAAAACAAAGTTACTATATTAACAATCAATGACATAAAAAAATTAATCGAAATATATTGAGTTTTCTGCACAATTTTAGGCCCTACATTTACTATCTCTGTCAATACCAGAAAAGAGATGCTCAATCCTAACATACCTACATATTTAGACGAGTCCAAATATTTATCATCAGCCATAACCTTTATCAAATCTTGTGAAAAAACGGTAATACATGATACTAAAAAGAACAATGGCGGGGATAATAAATCCAACATACTTTGTATCATCTTTTTATGATTTTCCTTTTGCAGAATCTTAAATAAGAATTGATTCCAAGCCATCATAAAAGTTTGTTGAAACAGTTGCATAATCGACCCGAACTTCAATGCCATTGAAAAAATTCCTAAAGTATATGTATCCAAGTATCCTAATATAAAGAAACGATTAGAAGAAGAGTTTATAGAAACTCCTACACGTGCTGGGAACTGTGGAATTGCATATCGTAAAGACTTCAGAAAAGCTGTTTTTGAAAAAGAGAACGCTAACAATTTGCGAATAAAAATCAAGGATAATACAGAAGAGAAAAAAACAGCCAAGAGTTGAGACATGAAAAAACCTTGCAAGCCCATACCTGAAAATCTCAAAAAGACAAACATCAAAGCTATCAACAATATGGATTTTATAATCACGGAAGTTGCAAATAAAAAGACCTTATTTTCAAACCTTAATAGAATTAAAGACAATGTTGAAAGTGCTGAAAAAGGCATTTGTATCGCAGCTATTCTGAAAGCATATGCATACTGAGTATTTTCACACAATAAAACACTTAATGTTTCCGCATAAATACATACCAACAAAACAAGCAATAGCACCAATAAAAGTATGACAGAAAATATAGTAAAAGCAAAAATTTTTCTCTCTTTACTCTCATATTCATAATAATATCTTTGTAACGATGTCTCCAATTGCAAAAAGGCAAATATCAACACAACACCAATTGTCGTTTGTACAATGTCAATTACCCCAAACTCAGCAACAGTAAAAGTTGAAGCATATAACGGGATTAAAAGAAAAGAGCATAGCCGCTCTAAAGCAACGGCAAAACTATATGAAAAAAAATTCAGAATCAATTCTCTCATTTTCCAAAACGTCTTAGCCAAGATTGATATGTATACTTTTCCACTATGCTCGAAGATAAAGGAACAATATCCTTTTGCAAAAAAGCATCCAATTCATCCCATGAATCCATATCAATAATAAATATATTATTCGGATCATAAAAATCCGCTTCTTTCACTGACTTTTGATTTGTAATTAATTTCTTTCCGAAAAAAAATGCTTCCATTACCCTTAAAGTATAACCGCTTTGTCCTGGTTGGGCTATATCCAATAAAATATTTGACTTACTTACATAATCCAAGTATATTTCATATTCCAAATAAGGAAGTCGCTGCGATTTAGGCAATGTTTCGTCAACTACATAAAATAATACATTCATATTTAGAGATATGAATTTCTCATATAAGGTATTCAACAACGCTCCTCTTCCCTTATTTTGACCACAGAACAATACATCATACTCTTTTCTCCCAATCTTTTCAGGAACCAATTCCTTTAAATAGAAAGCTGTATTATATTGCATATTCCAGCGTTCACAATCTGCCTTATCAAAAGACCATAACTGACATCCCATTTTCCACAAAACAGAGGGCAAAATTGAGTTTTTCGCAGCAATAACAGGATTCCAATACCAAACTATAACTTTACCATGCGTCATTTTTTTACATACATATTTGATTACTCCATATGAATAATCATGATTGTAAGCAAAAATAATTACGCATTTATATGTATTTAATTTCTTTTTCCAATTTCCTAAAAAGATAGCTATCAATTTATTATCCAATATACCCAAACTCTTTAATACCTTTTTCAATATTCGAGTAATTATTCCCATATTTTTATAGGGAGCACAAATGTCCACATTGTTATTCCCCATATATTTTTCCCATATAGGAAATGGCGTATATAATACCAAAAAATCCTTATTCATTTAACAAATCTATTTCTCCTTTTCATTTATTTACTACCATAGCTGGAACACCAACCACAGTACATCCAATAGGCACATCATGAATAACCACAGCATTAGCACCAACCATACTATCATCCTCAACAATAACACCTCCTAAGACACATGCCCCACACCCAATCATAACATTATCTTTTATAACAGGAACCCCTCTATTATTTCTACGTGCTATTGAAACATTCTGATATATCTTACAATTATCTCCAATTATAGCATCTTGATGAATCACACATCCCAAGCCATTATGGACAAACAAAGTATTCCTTCCTATTTGTACACTAGGAGGCAGTTCACAAGAATAAATAACTCGAATTAAACGAGATATAAATCCTGGGAAAAACGGTATTTTCTTTTTATACAAATAGTGCATCACACGATACAAACGCATTAAAGAGTTCTTTTCCATAAGTGGTGTTAATACTCAATTTAGAGCATATCCTTTTTATAAGGCACCAGAATGGGTGCCTCACAAAAAATTGCTATTAAATTCGATAGATTTTTAACTATTGGCATACAGCCAAGTCTATATTTTGCGGCGCCAGACTCAAAAAATCTCTGCAACCGTTAAAAATTCCGGTAAAAAATTTGCCAAGATAATCCCAGGTGGACCCGCCTTGCAGCTTCACCGTGCTGATTATGCTATGGTATACGGCAACAATCTCAGCCCCCTCGTCGCTACCGAAGTGCAGCGAGTTCTTGCGTTTGGTCGTAAAGGGACGGACAGCACGTTCTGCAAGATTGTTAGAGATCGGATAACGGCCGTCCTTGATATTAGTGAAAGCCTCCTTCCAAAACTTATGAAGATAATTAAGGGCCTCATGCATATAACGTAAACGTCCTATTTCCCGCACACGACCACCATATCGACTGTAAAACAGCCGATTATAAAGTTTTTAATACGTGATAGGATTCTTAGATTTAACATTTATTGTTTGTAAAAACATGGAAGGTTCAGTTTCCAGTCCACCTGTTCCATGCATAGACTATTGAAAAGCCTCTCCATATAAGGTTCTTCCTTCAAGTTGTTCAACTTGCAACTCTCCATCAAAGAGAACATGAAAGAAGCGTTCTCCGCCGCTCTTTCAGAACCTATATTCTGGCAGACTTTCAAGTTCAGTTTGATTGGCTTCATACGCTGTTCGCAGAGGTTGTTACTCAACTGGACTCTTCCGTCCAAAATGAAATTCCTCAAACTGTCCCATTGGTGCAACATGTAAGTAACGGCTTTTTTCATCAGTGAATTGGCCATCGTGGCCGTATCCTTGGACAAAGACTTGAGTCTGCAATAAATCCTGGTCATTATCGGTACCGACCTGTTCTCCCGTTCCGTTTTCCTTTCCAAAGCTTCAAGTTCCTTCCTGGAACACTCCGCTTCAACCTTGAACAAAGCAGCCACATCATTGATGACCGTTCTAGCCTCGCTACAGCTGTCAAGGGCTTCTACGAACAAACGACGCGCATGAGTCCAATAACCACAACGGATGATATCAGGATATTTCGCGGCATCATCAAAAACGCTATAGGCCACATAACCATCTGAAGAGACATAACCACAGAAGGCATCCAAGAAGTCGGTTACAACCTTGCGGGCACGGCTGCCTTCTTCATAAAGGTAATATACCATCTTCTTCAGATGAGCGTAAAAAGCCCAGATATATTTCTTCTTGAAAGACTTCCCGTCGTTCTTGACCATACCGACAAGGGCACAGGTCTCGTCAATCATCAGATAGTCAGTATCCTTCACCTCATTACGGAAGAGATCTTCCAATTTTTCCCTGATGGCATGGATACCCATATGAAGGTAACGGTTCAGGGTGGAACGGCTGAGGAAAACTCCCAATGAAGCCAGGCGTCTTCTTATCTTGTTGACGGACAAATTATAGACATACTTCCAGGACAACATTTCTGCAAACATCCGGGCACTGAACGGACAACGCTCCACAATATTGGGGCAATCCATAGTCGGTTCAAAAGTGCCGTCAGCCAACTGAACACGGGCAACTTCATACACATGCTTGATGATCTTGGCGGGCTGATATTCGAAAACCGTATGATAGCACAGGTCAATCTCGCCCTTACGCTTCATGAAGCGGGCACCTGACGGAAGCTCATAATAGTCATTCAACTTATGAACGACTGTCTCATCCACATGATTAGGAGTTTTAGGAGCACGGGGAGCAGCCTCCTTCTTGGAAGTGAACTGCTGCTCCCGCCAAGCATCTTCTTCCTGACTCCCCTGTAGCGGTGCATTGGAGCCACCGTCATAATCGGATTTTTCTTCCGCACGGACATCCTTGTCACGATTGTTCAGAAGTCTGGCCTGTTCTGAACTACGTACAAAACGTTTCTTTCTGCCAAGCTTGTTCTGCTCAAGAGCGTCGGAAAGCTTCTCTTCCAAATCGGCAATCCGCTTGTCTTTTGCTTCCAACATCTTACACAAGGACTTGATTTCAGACAAGAACTCGTTGGCTGTATGTTTGGATTGTTCCATGGACAAGCGGAGCATGGAAACCTCCTCGGTCAAAGCCTTGACCTGAGCATAAAGCATTCCCTTTTCTTCATTGGCAGAAGCCAACTGGGAACGATAAACTTCTATGATCCGTTCGTCTATCATGCTATAAAGATACTGATTTTTAATCAATTATGCAAATATGACAACAATTATTTTATTGACAATCAACAATTTGGATAGTCATACCGCTTTAGGAAGACTAATACGGCTGATGACCAAACTTTCTGTCAAATAGACCATGTCATTCCAATTTATCTGGTAACTCCTTGTCGTGTCATCATAGACAGGTTGCTTGAATTTGCCCATCAGAGGACGTTTCTCATAAAGGACATAGAAGCCACGTTCATAATGAAGAATCTTGATGACACGACGATTCTTGGACATAAAGATATAGACATTCTGAGGATTATTGGGGTTCTGCTTCATCTCATGACGAACAACATCGCTCAAGCCATAGACACCCTTGCGCATATCAATGCTACCATTGAAAAGGTAGTAGTTCAGTGTTCCTGTCAGACCTAACATAATCAACCTATTAATTTGTGAAACACATGGAGCATTTTCTCGTAAGTGGTGTTGCGAAGCACAACACTTGTTCCATCGGACAACTGAAGGTTGGCATAGCGGACGGCAGAAACAACAGGTTGAGGATTTTTCATTTCTTCCGATGCTGAAGTTGGAACATCGGTAAGAGTTACCGGAGACATGACTGGAAATTGTTTTTCCTCCATACGACCAAGTTTCTCATTCCATAACTGCTTGCGCTGCCATTCTCGAAATTTATTGTAGTTGACACCTGCATCGATGCAGAATTCTTTCAAATCTTTGCTATTGCTGCAAAGTTGGTAAAGTTCGTAAACTTCACGGTATTTATTGGATTGTGACATAAATGGGAATTTTAAGTTTGTCACAAAAGTAGATTGATATTAGACGACCATCAAGGCGGGAAATAGGATGTTTACCGGAATAAGACAAAGCCCCGGTCTAGTTAGTACTGAAAATAAAATCTTTCAAAATCTTCACTGCTATACATAATTATAAAATTTTGTTCACAGTGAAGATAGACATTTCAATCAATAGCCATTTTTGAGCGCTTACATTCTTTGGTTATCATAACGGCTATTGCTTATCACTTCAAACAAATACATTTTAAGTCTTAATCTGAATCTTTATTACTCCTCCACTTTCTCCCATGGATACTGATTTTCCTCAAAGTTTTTTAATTCCTCCATGACTTCCTCCTGTTCATCTGTTAACTCAGAAAGATTCCATGTATCAATTAGCGCATGGGCTTTACGGGCAAGTTCCTCATCATAAGTCTCACTGTAGCACCAAACCAATAAACGGACCTTCAATAAAGAAGCTGGAAGTTGCTCAAGTATCTCCCAGCAATGATCAAGAATAGACTGTATACGGTCTTGTTTATCTCCATCATCACAGAAAGTGGCAACATACCCCTTCAATAGAGACAAATAAAAGAATGCCCGCTCTTCAACAGCAGCATCTTCACATCCTTCAGCATACAATTCATTACAAAGACGGAAGACTTCGCCATTCAAACGGGAAAACTCACAAGAATAAATGGGAGTACCGTCCAATCCCAGATGGATCAGCTTCCAGGATAGAGAATAAAGATTTTGAATCTTCTCAGACAGCATAAAAATTATAGATATATAGTTAATGTATCAATCCAATGCCTTGCAATACCAACGTGAAATACGAATCATCACTCCAAGCCCGGCAAGGCTCTTTATAAAATAGAACTGGTTTCTTATCCGATGTAGCTTGCCTCTCATTCCCTTAAACGGACCATGAACGACCTCTACCATTTTTCCCGGTTTTGTTTCAGCCTCGTCATTACTGATAAAACATGTATCGGAAAAATTGGGGTCACAAAGAGTCCGGAATTCAAGCATTTCCTTATTAGAAACCTCATAACAGTCCTGTGTTTTTTCTTTGCGGAGAATATATATAGGTACCGGACTTTCAGAAAGGAACTCCAATATTTTTTTCTCATTGTCATCCTTTTGGAGAAAGACCAGATTGTGTACAACCGGTAATAGTACCCGTTTATGTTTACCTTCTCTGGTGACCTTCTCCTTGTACATCATGGGAATAAAATAGGTCTTGCCTTTTGAGGCCAAATAATCGCCAACCTTCAATTCCTGACAATTGAAAGTATAAAGTATGTACCAGACTGGTGACAAGAATAAAAAGACTTTATTATTTTATTAAAAAGGCGACAATGCTAAATTTGTTTAAGAATATAACCTTACCTCCGGTCTATTGTAATCAACAGCCGTAATATAAAAAACAATAAGGATACAGTCTTACCAAACCTACATTGTACAAGAGACATACATGGAATGTCTCACAAATTAAAGGAGTAGAATTCCGTAACGGCTGCAAAAGTATATTATTAATCCAACACTGGCAACTAAAATGATGAAAAACTAAAAGAAGAGATTAAAAAACAGAAGGAAAATAGCAACTAAATCGCAGTTTTATATGCTTCCTCAAAATTAGTGCTGTGTATATTGATTGCTGAACTTGGAAAAGTTACAGAGATGAAAATCAAGGCCAATGCCAGATATTGGATTAGTATACTGATTGGGGATGATTCGACGAAAACAAAAAGGTTCTCAGAAAAGGAGACTGAACAATATAAACGTTGGTCTCCTTTTTTATATATACAAAGAGGGCTATTCCCTCCTTTATACTCCCAATACTATATTTGCATCAATATTCAACTTCCGACTTATTTCTCTCGCAACTTTTAGGGTTGGTTCACACTTCCCGGAAATATAATCACTGAGACGTGAAGGGCTGACACCTACTAATTTTGCAAGTGACTTCTGATTCAACCCCATTTCATACATACGAAGCTTAAGAACATCAACAAGTGAAGGTTTTCCTAAAGAAAAATGTTCTTCGGAATAATCGGCAACTAAATTGGACAGAAGTTCTAATTCTATGCTGTTCGGGTCACTCAAGGGAGTATCGTCTTTCACCAATGGAAGAAGTTCCTCCACTCTTTTCACCGCCCATTCATACTGGGTTTGATTTTCTATCTTTGTCATAATCCTAAATATTAGAGCAATCTATTTTATCATATTCTTTATGAGTACCAATAAAGCGAATATACACAAACTGAATGGTGAATTTAATCACTACTACCAAACGATAGTGTTACCTTTGATGTTGAAAACATAGTGTTGATTGCCTACATTATCAACGCTATTAAACGTTTTCTTGATATCGGCAAAGCAAGTCCACTTGCTTCTTTTCACAATAGTAGTCCATTCTTGCAAATCAACCCTTGAATTAGGATGGTTCTCTGCATATTCTTTTAATGCTTGTTCGGTAAATATTCTCATTGGTTACTCAATTATCCAAGGATAAAGATATATAATATAATTCTACAACTCAAAATTATATTCTGATATTTATAATTTGAGAAGCAAAAAAATAGCAGCAACTCCGAGAAATCACCGCTAATTATTCTATTTTTCTTATTACAAAATTATAAGCCTCATAATTTTTCTGGCTAAGAAGCTGATTACAAAAAAGGAGACGGAACTTCATTGTCCAGTCTCCTTATTCTATCATTAATCGTTATGCCTGAATCAACTCTTTTCAGTTCTAGGAATCACCAATTTCTGTATTCCCATTATCATCCATACAGACACGACAAAAGGGGCGGTCAGAGTAGTAATCCCCAAGTTCATCCCTATAATCTGTAATACAACGGACAGCAAGATGGAGCATGAAGCCCATACAAGACCTTCCCAACTTTTATCTCCTAAAGCTATGGCACATAATACACCATTATAACCCATCAAGCCCATATTCAACGTTTCAGCATCTATCCCCAGCAAGATAGCCAGTGGAATAGGAAGAAGTGCCCCTAATACAGTATAGAAGGTAGCAGTCCGTGAATTGATAAGAATACCAATCAAGAAAAACAGTCCAGTCCATATATTCCCTTGAAACATGACCTGACCGATACAAAAACTGAAGGTCTGAAAGTAGTTGATTCCTTGTGTAGTATTAGTAACCGTATCAGAAACCAACAGAATATCAGGAACTATCCAGGTGCAAAATCCCAATAATATCCACACAGAAAGGATGAAAGGTGCTGTAAATCCAGGAAGTGAACGTTGGAAGCTAAAAAGTCGTACTATCCAGGTTGACATACATGAAGCTACAGCCATCAACAACAGGGAACCCAAAGACAGTTCTATGAAGACTCCAGTGGCTATTCCTACCAATGTACCGTTAAAACCATACAGTCCATTCTTTATATCGTCACGTCCATAGCCTGAAAAATAAGCTGTCAATGTACTTATTATATTACCGCTTACAGCCAATATTCCCATCTGCCATGAATTCAGGAATATTCCAATCAGCATCAACAGACCGGACAACGCATTGTTTTGGAACATCACTTGTCCTATTCCACGACCTAAGATCAGTAATGAATTGTATAGTGAAGCCATTTTATGGATCTACCGCATTTAATCCAATGTGAAATCCCTGGACGGTTTGAAGTGGGGAATATCATGGGCCGGGATAATCATAGTAGTATTCCTGGTGATATTCCGGGCCACTTTCTCAGCACGGTGTTTCAAGATGAAGCTACCAAATCCTCTCAGATACACATTTTCTCCGCTTGCTAAGGATGTTTTTACACTATCCATAAATCCTTCCACTATCTGAAGTGCTTCTTTTCTGCCTGCTCCCGTTTTCAGGGAAATCTCATTCACAATTTCTGCTTTAGTCATAATCTTATCTGTTTTTAGGGCTGCAAAGATATCCAAAGTTTATTAAAGAGAAGAGGACCAGAATAAAATTTGTTCAACGACATGTTTTGTCGCTTGCCTTCAATATCTTTGCCCATAATAAAATCAAATTCATAATTATATGGGGAAAAAGTTGGAAAGATTACAGCGCATGCTGGTTATCATCAATAAACTGAAAGGACTTCAACGGTATGTCCCCCGTGAAGAACTGGAAAATTATGTGACACACCGCATGGAAGAACGTGGTGGGATACCTGTGGACCTCAGAACATTGCAACGGGACTTTAATGCGATAGAAGAGATGTTCGGCATTCGCATCTGTTTCGACAAGAAACGGAATGGATATTATATCAATGAAGAGAATGACACGAAAAAAGAACAATATGAAAGGCTCCTTCTCAACTTTGATATACTGAATGCTTTGGATACCTCTTCAGGCCTTCATACTTATGTAGTTGCAGAACATCATCGTCCGGTAAACAACGAATATCTACCACTTCTAATCAAGGCTATTAAATTCTCACATCCCATAATCTTTAAATATATGTATGTCCGGGAGAATGGAAAGGTGCGTGAAAAAGAAGTGCTACCACACTATTTGAAAGAAGACCAATACCGGTGGTATCTTCTTGCTTATGAAGAAAACGTATTGAAAACTTTCAGTGTGGACTGTATTATTGACCCTCAGATATTGTATGGAAAAACATTCAAGCGTAATATGGACATAGACATAAACAACCTTTTTAAAGATTGTTATGGCATTTGGAACCAGACAAATATTCCTATAGAAGAGATCGAATTGAGTTATAGCCCTTTGGATGGCAATTTCCTGAAATCTGTTCCATTGCATCATTCTCAAGAGATCATTGTAGATGATGAGAAAGAATTCCGAATTAAACTACATCTCCGTATTACCAATGATTTTGTGATGGCCTTGCTTTCAAGAAGCCGCTCGCTGACAGTCATCAAACCTCTACATCTGAGGGAGCAGGTGAAGGCAATCTATGAAGAGGCTCTGAAAAGAAACAGATAACAACAATTCGTTCCCTGAACACAACCCTCTAATAACCAAAGAATATGAACAATAACTCTTACTGGAACAAAAGTAATCTACTGAAAGGCATAGGTACTCTTTGTATCTTTATCATCTTTGGATATTACGCTTATCAAGATGCCATAAACAGAAACATGCTGGAAAGAAGTCTGAATGAAAACGCTGCCCCACCGCAACGCGACTTTACCCACAAATCTTCTCGATTACAACGTTCGTCTGCCATACATGGAAATGCGGTTTATAAGGATGTGGCTGGAAAAACTCAGAATGTAGAATCTAGGGAGTTGAACGATTACGACACCTTCAACGAACATCTGGATGAATATCTTGAAGATCCGGAAGATGAAGTCACTTATCCGCCTGAAATCTATGATGCACTGATAGACGAGACAGAATAAATTGATTAACAAAAAATATAATAATATGAGTCATTTCAGAACATCCCGTACAAAAGAAGCATTTTTATTTAAAGACGCAATCATTCTTACCTCATTTACTGTTATTTGTCCTATATTGAGGATTCTTCCCTTATGGCTACTGCAAAGACTTAGCAATTGGTATTATCCATTCTTACTGATTGGCATTCTATTGTTCATTTGTCGGGTTACTTTTATAGAACGGCATTTTGACATTGTATATATACCTTAGTTTTACTAGAAGTGAATGACAATGTCCCCTTTAAGTTTGATAATCAATAAACTTTTTGTAGTTTTGCAAGGTTCCAACATGACTGGTTAGAACACATAACATAGTTTATTGATGAAAGTGTAGCTTTTATCCTTGTACAAGAAATCTGAGAAATTTCACGAAATGCAATAGGAAAGCAATCACGCTCATCAATTGTTTGTATATACTTACTCAAGCTATATATATCATAAGTGTGGGGATATTGTTTATCTTGTATTTAGGTTTACTAGAGCCTCCAACACGATAGATGATGTGACTTCACACTTTTTTTATAATTATTAAACTGGAATACCCAAACCATTATGGCAATATTTGAAAAAGGATTAAGTTACAACTTCATGGTAGAGAGAATTGCCGAAGCAAAAGGTAATTACTACTATGTAATAGTAATTGATAATAAAGAATGTTGGATAAAAATGCTCCCTTTTGAAATATATCAAAACACAAAGAAAAATATCATAAGATGTGAGTACAGAGGTGTTGATTCATATGGTTCTCATATATTTATAGAAGACAAGCTTTCTCTTTTGTATGAATTGTATAAGGAAAAAGAAGAATATGATTTTAACTATGTAAAGGAAGGTATAGATATGGAAGGAACTCATTTTTCTGTATTAAAAGATAAGTATGGACTAGTCCACCGTTTATATGAAAAACTTCCATCTAATCAGAAAAATAAAGAAACTCCAATAAAATGTAGAATAAATTCTATTGATAAAACACAAAAGGCACTTATATTACAAGTAATAGAAGCTACCAATGCCAATTGTATGGAAAATAATATCCCAAATATTAATGATGTAACAGTCATTGCATGGATAGACGAAACAGCTCTATTTAAATATATCAATAAGAAAACACTTATAGATGATTATTTTTACAATATAATCCACCTTTCCGAGGATGTATATTTAAAAAATACAATAAACTTATACCAAAGTAAAAACAACAAATGGATTGTATGCTATATTAATTATCTTGATAAAAGATACAAATACATATTAATTCAAAAAGGGAATCTATATGAATTAGCAGAATTTGCAGATCTAATGATTTGTTTAATTAACTGGACACGTACATTTAAAATCAGTAAGATAAAAAAAATTCCCCAATTAAAAAAATACGAAGGGCTACAAAAAGCAATTAAAATTCTTCAGACAAATTCACAGAGTAACTATAAAGAGACCCTTATTGGCACTGAAAATACTATTTCTGAAATGTCAACTCTATTTGGCTTATTTGAAATTGACCCTTGCTTTTTTAGCGAAAACTTCTCTTTCTATAGAGAAGTTTGTAAAATGCTATATAATAACATTTTAACAATTAGTTCACCAACTGAAGCACTTCAAGTAAAAAAAGAAAAGTGTCTAAAAGCATTTCAAGGAATATTAGCTTACAGAATAAAAATAGAACGAAAGCAAATTGTAAACAAGATTATACAGATATATGATCTTTCGCTTGGAACAGAAGAAACAACAAGTAGCAGCATCTTTAGTCTTCTATATTCTTTACTAAAGAATCCTGAATGCATAAATAGTAAAAACATACATTCATACATTGACATGCAACCACAAACATTAAGTGCAATTGCTTGCATCATTTACGGCTACAAACTACTTGAGAAAAAGGAAGAGTTCAAAAAATTGCTAAGTGACATCAATAAAATGTTTTATTTTTCAGAAAAATATGAAAAAGATAGAGTTGAAGATAAACATTTTGAAATTGAAGATATAGAAGAGACGGAAAAGAATATCTATTCATCCGAATCTATTTCCAATCAAATCGAAACAAGATCAAACGAAAACATTTTCTTTCTAAACTTATATAAAGATGGTACGTATATTATTACAAACGAACAACTTTCTGAAAACAATATAATTAAAAGTATTTCCATAAATCCCAATATAGACAAATTCATATTGCAATGCTATGCACATGGAAGTGTCAATAAAGTAGCTATCAGAATATTGCAAGAAAAAAAAAGGAAAAGAAAATACCTCAATGGATGCTATTCACAAGACTACTTGAAAGATATATATGTTATTAGTGAAGAAACATACATTGCAGCTCTCTCATCATATAATAATGATATATTTATAAAATTATATTCTACAGAATATGTCTCAGAACATTTGTCGTTAGGCTTGAAAGGAAACCAAGTCGTAGGTACTAATGTTGATTCTACAGAATATTTTTTGATATCCTCCGAGCACAGTAATCAGCTACCTAAACGATTGGTATACAACACGCCTACTCCACTCGGGAAAAATATCAAGAATCCATATTATGAAAATGACATTTTAGCTTTAAAAGAATTAGGAATACTAAAAGAAACTATTTAAACAAATATCAAAACCATGAAAAATTCATTCAAACTTTTCGATCCCATGAGAGATTACAGCTCTATTCTTCCTGATATTCCTGGAAATTACTTGGTTGTTCTACGGACTTCTTCGCTACTTCCTCAAATAGAAGTGCTTCCCGAATTCCACTATATAGATTATAATAACAACCATTACCCAATAATATACACTGGAATTAGTACTGTAAGTATTAGAAAACGTGACTATCAGCAGCATTTCATAGGCAATAATGCTGGAAAATCCACTCTTCGTAAATCTCTTGGCAGTTTAATGGGATTTCCTAAAATTCCAAGAGATAAGAACAATCTTGATAATGGGAAAACTAAATTCAATGAAAACGATGAAGAAAAATTGTCACAATGGATGAGAGAAAATCTATTATTATTTTATAGTGTAGAAAACAGAGAACAAGAACAAATCGAAAATCTTGAAAAGAAACTTATCAACGACTATAATCCACCATTAAATATATTAGGAAACAATAATCCAATTAATAAAGAATATAGAGCACTATTAAAAAGGTTGCGAAATAGAACCAGTCTTAACAGTTAATTTATACGTAATCTAATCTTTTATAGAATTAGTAACACATCTTGTAACCAGTTTATTTTCTAAAAAACAAAAGATATGACTTGGAAAGAATTGAAAAAAACAATTATAGCAGAGTATGACAGTCGAAATTTAAAGTCAAGAGTACGCTACAATGCCATTGAACGAATTGAAATCTTCATTGAGCAGCACCATGCTCAAGCCATAAAAGAAGTAAAAGAATTGATGGTTATAGACAAACAATGTCTGAAAAAACAATATACTGAACAAAAAGGGAGAAGTATCAGTGGAGCAGAAAGTAGTGTAATTGATGAAATTTATAATCAACTTTCTAACCTGTAATACTTTATTTCAACCCCTACAAAACTGAAACCTCCATAATGTATTGATCAATAAATTAAGTGAATATCTATTTTATGATAACACCAGAAGAACTAATACAAGATTTAATAGATTATTATGGATATGAAGTTGATTTATCTTATGCTATCAACTACATAGATATAGTGGGACAATATGCAGAAGTTGACAGTTTTCATCTATGGCTGCTAGATTTATCAATAACATAGATCCAGAATAATCATATAGCTTATTTAATCTCTATTTGAGGACAGACATACATCCACACTTCACAAAAAGGAGAGACTGAACTTAATTGCTCAGTCTCCTTTACTTTTTTATTACAAATCATGAATTAAATCTTCCTTAATAGATTCACATAATGCATTGTAAAGAATACGCTTATTTTCGGGAATATCTTCTGCTGAAATACTGAACAATAACAGATAGGATTCTGGAATTTCCAAAGCTCTACATATTCTGATAATTGTATTCTTTTCAGGAAATGATTCTCCTTGTTCTATACTACATAAAGCATTTGCTGATATATCACATAATTTTGCCAGCTCCTTTTGGGAAATTCGCTTATTTTTCCTAAGTATTTTTACAGCATTTCCTATGTTCATAATTCTAAGTATAAAAATTATTTCAACGAGAAATAGTCCAATATTTTAGGGCTTATTTCTATCAGTTTATATACTATCAGTAAAATGGTATTTACATCAATTGTACCGTATTGTTTGATGACCTGGATTGCTTCCTCTTTACATTCTTCTGATAGATTACTATTTTTTATTTCAAAAATTATATTTTCTTTATTCATTTTCTACAGTTTTATCCTGCTATTGGTAGTGGATATGAACTGATTCCAATAGCATTCGGTTGATAAATAAAAGGATAATCACTCTTAATTACAGTACTATTGGAATCTTCATCTGATCCTGTAGAATAGATATGGTATCTTGCTGAGATATAAATATTCCTTATTTGGAAATCTATATGCCATTGGGGGGTACTATATGTTGACTTTGCTACATAATAATAACTATGTACAATATTGTCTAAAAGTTCATCTGTTCTTTGTATGCTCAGTTCTTGGATGATAGATTCATAAGAAACGGTGAAGCATGATGCTGAATAATCTATATAAGAAAGAGGACGATTATCTTTTCTTTGTTTTCTCACTACAACACGAGTAAACAAATCAAGATAAGATGAACAAGTCGATTGGGGTGATGTTTTTCTTTTTACTTTGTCAATGAAAGTTCCTCGTAAATGCTCTGTATCTATATCGGACCATTTTAAGGATGCTCCCTGTAAATCTGTTTTTTTAAAGGATTCAATAAACTGATTAAAACTGTTTAGTTCATTTTGAGCCAATCTGCTAATATTGCGAAGAGAACTAAAAAAGTAACTCTGAATTTTACGAATATAGGCTTCCGCAAAAATATCAAGCCCTTTTTCATCTATACAAAGACTTGTTGTATCATCAACATCATCGTATCCATTAGCCCTTAGCAGCGAGGTTAATGCACACATCGGCACATTCATCACCTCTTGTATAATGTCTAAAGAAGTTTTGAATGTAACAGTCCTATCCTCAAATGATATTGGTGTAAAATTCCTTATTTCTAAATGTTCAACCATTAAACTTAATTTTTACGTAGCAAATATATGATAAAAGTTTATAAAATCAAAATAGAAAGCGACAAAATACAATAACAACTTGTATTTTGAATTAAAGATAGTAATACTATTTATGAATAGAGTCATATATTCTCGTTAAAAGAAAGCCGCTATACCTTTTTTCAGTATAACGACTTTAATAAAATATGAACTATCCATCATTTCCGATTACTTATCCGTTTAGCTTATCCAATCCACCACTGTCTGTCCCTTATATCCCTTTTCCCAGACAAACCAGGCATAAGCGATAGCATTCCCGTTTGCCTGAGCTGCTGCAAAATCTCCACCTTTGGCTACAACGGCACGGGAAGAAAAGACGTGGATTTTCAGTGGGGGATTGGTTTGAAAGAATGGTTTACGTCTTTTCCCTTCCAAGAATTATGCTACTATAATCTTACTGCCCCATTGATCAGCCATTGCAAAAAAACACATCAGTCCACATGCTTTTATCCATTTCCAAGCATAGGATATAAAGAATATATTCGTTACCTTTGTGGTATAGATTAAACTTATCATTTTCATCACAATGAAAGAATATATTTATCTTACGATTTTTATCATTGGTCTTATTTGGAAAATTAGCGAAAGGATTTCCTTCGAAAGAAAAAAAGAACAATATGATACCAAGTATATTTCCTTGTACAGAGAGCACAATACGGTGCTTATCCTTATTTTTCTAGCATTGTGTATAGACAAGTGCATAAATGTCTTATTTTCTCCATATTAACATTTTGGCATAACATGAAAAAGAAAAATCTATTCATTCAAACGTTTGGTTTCTTTGTCGTCTATCTTAGTTTAGATTTCTTTTTGGACGAAGAGGTTAATGTAATTGAAGCCTTGGGGTCTGCTGTCATGTATTTTGTATTTGTACTAATGTATTTTCTGAATAGAAAGCAGAAGTAATTTTTTTTTAATGCAATCCATAGAATAAGGGTAGAAAAAAGTCAAAGAGTCTAAATTGCTCATGTTTTATCCTATGTCGCTATAATCTTACCTCCCCATTGATCTGCCATCGCATCCGCTATCCCGGGAAAGGTCTTGCTTCTCAGGTTTCTTCTCTCCTCACATGCTACCAAGACATTCATAAGGATTAAAAGATTATCTGCATTAAGATACGATCCGAATAACATCTGATTCCGATATGCTCCACTGTCTGCCCCGTCTCCATGAACAGCAGCGACTTATAGAACCTGATGAAAGCCGTTACATCCGTGTAGAAATTCTTCCCGGCAAAACTCAAGGGATAAATCATCGGGTATCCTCCGACTTGTTGTGGCTGGAAGGCGCCTATTCCCACTCCGGTTATCAAGGCCATGTCAGCGTCAAAAATGATCGGTTTGTTTGGATCATAGTCGAAGTCCCTGACAAAGAACATCCTGACCTCCTTCTCGCTGATCTCCTTGATCCTGAACTGTGCCATTCCAGAGGTGTTTTCATCTAATGTTTCCTGTACTCGTGATTCGATTTCCTCAATACTCATATCGGTGTTCAGAATCTCACCGTTTGCTATAAAATAATTCTTCATACTACTTTAGATTTAGTTTTTTGTGATGTGATTGTTAATGTGATATTCCATTCTTTTTTCAGATAAGAGACAAGACCGGAATAGGAGTCAATACGTCTCCTTTCTCTATGCATGATTGATAAAGCCTCTTGTAGGGTCAGATTAATACAGAGACCGGTTTTAAAAGCGTCTCCATATTTCTGTCGGAGCGCTTCAATGTCTCTTTGGTATTTTTCAGGGATAGGTTCGGATGATACCGCTTTTTCGGTGACATCAGGTGCGGTACAAGTATCCTGACGATTGGGCATAGGCTCCCGCTCAAGTCCCAATAGCTGATTTATGAACTCTTTAAACATAGGGTTTATGCTATTTTGTAAGCGACTGCTCAACTACATCTTGTGCATTCGATTTATCAGTAAGATGCACTCCATTGTAAGTGCATCTCAATTTTCATATACCAACTTGTCTCAGGGTTGTTTTTGAGTGGCAGTCTCGCTTTTTCCCGTTTATTCCTGCATTTTCCCGGAACTGTCCCGATTATTTTCTCCATACATCCGGCAGCAGTTCCTTCAAGTCTCTGTCTGATTTGGGAGCCAGATAATAAGGGAGCCTGCCGATCACATCATTCAGCCACTCTCTGGGGTTGACACCACGTTCCTTACATGAGCCAAGTAAGGAGCAGATTATAGCCGTATTCTCAGCCGCTTCGTGATTTCCACAGAACAGCATGTTCTTTCTTGATATGACCAGTGGCCTCAAGGCATTCTCACAGCGGTTGTTGTCAATGAAGATTCTTCCGTCATGGAGATACGGTTTCATTCTTGGCAGCAGGGAGTATGCATAGGCTATGGCTTTCCCCATAAGACTGCGTTTTAGAACTTTAGGGTATGTGTTTTTAAGCCAGAGCTCAAAACTGTCAAGTATCGGTTTGGACAAACGCCGGCGTAATTCAGCACGTTCTTCATACGGGAGTTCCTGCTCATCCGCCATGTGTTCCACATAATACATATCCTGGATAAGTTTGAGCCCCTGCATGGCATATTTTGGATTTTCTTCCTTACACAGTTCTATATGTCTGCGGATATGTGCGAGACACCCACACAGGCACACGTCCTCCCTATCCTCAAAGGCGTCATAAATGGGATGGCCGTCACTTTGGAGATATCCTTTGAAGTTTTTCAAAAGCCTGACCGCAA
>ERZ857521.296-NODE-296-length-79396-cov-23.994101_pt1 | contig 79396 bp, 62 predicted proteins | sample MGYA00519701_ERZ857521 | MGnify/ENA primary metagenome ERZ857521 (study PRJEB31778, sample SAMEA3449346) | human gut metagenome | biome: human gut; feature: human-associated habitat; material: faeces | place: United Kingdom | collected 2010/2012 ...
TTTTTCTCTGCTCATCATGTGTTTACGTCGCTGCATCATAGGATATTATTTTTTTGTAGCAAAAGTAAGGAGGGAAAATGAACTGTAGAAGATGTACTTACTTAGGCGCTTACCCTAATTTGAGCGTTTACCAAAGTATAATTGACATGGAAAATAGCAGGGTGGTGATTTATGCCAGAGTAAGTTCCACTACCGACAGACAATCCACGGAGCGTCAGGTATCGGACTTGAGGATGCTGGCTGAATCGAGAAAATATACGAGGAGAAAATATCAGGAACAAAGAAAAATTCAGAAAGAGCAGTTCTTACAGAGTGTCTTGAATACTGTTTCTCCGAGGGTATAGGAACACTACTTATCAGCGAACTCTCCAGACTGAGTAGAAACGTTGATGAGGTGCTTAAGAATGTGATGCTGTGTAAGGAGAGAGGGCTGAACGTCCATTTCCAGAAAGAGAACCTGAGCATATTCGACTCCACGGGTAGGGAGCATCCATTCCTTACTATCTTCATCGCTATTCTCGGTACTGTAGCCGCGATGGAGAGGGAGAATATCAGCTTCCATCTTCAATCGGGTAAAGCATAATATATAGCTAAGGGAGGCAAGGTAGGCAGAAAAACCGGATATCGTAAACCGGAGGAGGACAAGCGCAAGCAATATGCCAGTGTACTCAGGTTACTCGGCAAGGGTTATCCGATGAAGATGATAGCCGGTACCGAGGGAGTGAGTGTAAGTACGGTCCAGAGGTTGAAGAAGGAATTTGGGCTGTAGAGGTAAAGGAGACTGTGACGGCCTCCCTTTAGTTTTTTCTTTTTTTGCTCTATAAAGAATACCCCGAAAGCTACATAAATGTACATCAAATCAAAAGACGGATAACAATCTTTCATTATACCTTCCAAAGTCTAATTCTCTAGAAAACAACAAAGAGGAGCTTCCTAATTCTACGCCTAGACAGAAAGCCCTTCCTGCAATTAAATGAAATCTAAACAAGCTCTTAACGAATTTTATTTTTTATAAAATAAAAAGGAAACAAGAATGTGGCTTTCAAGTAACGTTTCCTTGTATGTTTTTCCTTGTAAAAACGGTACAAAAATCTAAAATTGAATCTATCCATCCATTGAGGATAATATTGGATACTTTTTATACTCAATTGTGAAAAGAAACCTCCGCATGTAAATCCAATACCTTGATAACCATTCTCTTTCAACTGCAATAAAAAATGTTCTTGTAAGGGTACTCCCATTCCGGCAATTACATAGTCAGGATTAAGATGGAGAATTTTTTTACATTCTTCTTGTATTTCTTCTTTCGACGAAAAATACCCGTCCCTATAGCCTGCTATTCGCATTTTAGGATATTGTTCTAATAAGATGCTCACCGCTTTCTCTATCTGTTCTTGCTGTGCACCTACCAAATATACAGTTTTTTTCTCAGATAAGATATGTCGAAACAGCAAATCGGCAATAGAGGTCATATCAAAACTTCGTCGTTTGATTTTTTTATTATATAATAGCCTGATGGCGGTAGCCAGGATAGAGCCATCAACCATTACCGCATCAAAACGGGTGAACAAGCTTTCATCCTTTAATGCTGTCAGATAAGAGACAGGATTTAGAAATGTATATATCTTTCCACGACTTACCAACATATCTTCTGTCAACTGTTTATTTGTGAGAAGTATTGATTTTATTAATGGGGAATAATTCCTAATTTTTGTCTTCATCTTTAACTGTCACAATCTATATCATTTTATTCGTGCATATAAGTATTCTCCATACAAGAACCAAGATATATTCAAAAAACAATTAGGTAAAAATGTTTCGCATATTCCATAGACCGAATACATAATTAAAATGGCCACTTCTATCATTCTATTGTTATCATACATATACTTGATTACAGCCTTATTAACAAATACCCATAAAACAAAAAATAACGCTCCCTCACAAATTAGCATATCGAGATAAGCAGAATCCAAAACGTAATAATCATCACTATTACCACTCTCATAGATAGGTTGTCCAAACAATTTTATGTCATATAGGTTTAAAAAATAATTACCTTGATATATTCTGCCTTGTACCAATTTATCCAACCATATCAGAATGAGACTGTCTCCATATTTAAATGCCGAGAGCCAAGATACTCCTGCGCATATTGCCGGTGATAATATACAACTGTATCTAACAAATTTCAGACGACTGATATATTCACTTCTCAATATTATAAGCGAAAACACAAGAACCAACATGGATACGAACCCCGTCCTTGCACCTGCATATAAATACATCAAATAACTGGAAATCAAAATGCACAATATATGCCGAAAAAAGAGATTGTTTTTTTTAATTAAAAGGTATAGACAAGTTACAGCCGTAAAAGATACATATAGAATATTACTACGTTTCATTATCGTTCTCCATTCCCCGTTTATGAATCGAATTACTTCTCCTCCATGCCTGCTCAGATAACAAGCAATAAATAGAAATATTAATCCAACTATGAAAGATATCTTATAGACATTTCGGTTCATGTCAACGTCTTTCATTAAAATCAACATGGCAACAGAAAACAAGAAACCTTGCTTTTCACAAGTAAATACAAGAATTACAGAATAGACCAATAATAAAGCAAATAACCGGGCAAAGTTTTTGCTATATCTCCTTTTTTGTGCGACAAATAGTATAAAAAAAACAAAACATATTGCCCCTGCCATCATTAACAACCTACTTTCTGCTGTTATATTAAGCAGTTTAATAGCCAATAGAGGTAAAAAGAATGCCAAAAAGCCAATTTCATTTATAGATAACCTCATTTTTTATAAGTCCAAAAACAATTCTTATGACCTTGACACTTTCCATGTGTTTTTACTCAAAGATAATATGCCTATTGGAAATCTGAATAAGCCGTTTATAAGTTCTCATCATAATGAACTATATCATCCGACATATCCCTCCAAATTCCGGCTTTTATTAATTTAGCTGGCCTTCCTGCATACAATCCTCTTTCATTATTTGAATAGTCCTTATTTAGAATGGAGCCTAAGGCACAAACGCTATATGATGGGAATTTTGTTCCCGGAAGTACTACACACTGCGATGATATCCAAGTATTTCCACCGATATCTACCATATCATATCCTTTCCCCTTCCAAGTACCATCTTCGTTTTTTAATCGGTGCAAATTAGAATCCATTATAGTGACATTCCACCCGAATCTGGTTTTCTCTCCAATGCTTATCCGGTAATGACAGTCTATTTTTAGAGAGGAAGCATTACATACATTATCTCCAAATTCCAATATAGCCTTGGGATGTGCTATTTTTATTACAGAGCCCGGACCTACAGTAAATTTTCCATGGAAAATTACTGTTCCAGCCTCGTTCATCCAAACAAATCCATGCCCGTTACTTAGTCCTCCATTGAATAATCCCAAGCGAATCATTCTGAAATAGATTTGCGGAGCATCTATAATAATTTTTCCTTTCAACGACCAAAAGTGGGGTGAATATAGTATGATGGGCAATTTTATGGCTTGCCTGATAGGCAAGTAATGAAAATTAAAATATAAAGAATATGGTAAAGACTTTAACATAGACCATATCCTCTTAAATCGGTATAGGGTCATTTCGATGATTTTAAACCATGTTTATAAATCAAGGCTATTGCTTTCCGCTTCCATCTTGCAACCAAACGTTTCCATAATGGCCCATATAATCCTCCCCATATTCTATTGAAATACCGATAAAACGACGCCAGTACATAAGCTTTCCGTAAATTCAAATCTTTAGAATACAGTTGCAGGATCTTGTTTTTACGTAAAAAATCCTCTACAATTATGGTGGCTTCATATTGATGAACTAGACTATGAATATCTTGTGTTGCAACAAGCGACATCGTATTATAAGTAATATGATGGTACAAGGGCACATCTATACTGATAATATTTTGAACATGGAATAGGTATTTGATACAGAATACATAATCTTCGGCTACGTTGTAGCCTACCGGAAAAAGAATAGAATTCTCAGTTGCAATTGACCGTCGAAAGAAAAATCGCCAAACAGCTCCCCAATTATTACCTATTACATCTTTTAGACACTCCTTTACCGATTTATATTTATAATGATACACCGTTGCACAACGAGATATACCTTCATAATAGAATCCAAAGGAAACGATGTCCGCTTTGGAAGAACAAGCCGTTTCGTATAACAACCGTATTGCATCCGGCTCTATCCAATCGTCACTATCTACATACCATATATATTCTCCCTTGGCTTCTACCAATAAACGATTCCGTGCAATAGAAACACCCGAGTTCTGCTGTGCGGAAATGATTCTTACCTGCTCCCATCTGTCAGGATGTTTTTCCAAGCATTGATGTATCAAGGAAACACTTGCATCGGGCGAACAATCATCATAAAAGATAAATTCCACATCATCAAATGCTTGGCTAAATAAAGACTCTACACATTGATTTATGAATTTCTCGCATTTATATACAGGAACTAAAATGGAAACTTTAATCATATTATTTATGTACAGATTTGAGAATAGCATGATATGATATTCATTTCTTCAAGAGAGATTTCAGGAAAGGATACTTTGCCGATAATGGCAACCATAACCATAGTAACATTTTCTTCCATATTGATTGCCAAGTTCCGGCGAAATGGTGAATACAATACGTGTTTTGGGTAATTGATATTTTCTTGGTTATATAATTTTTGGGACTAAAATAATCGGGTGGAAGAACACAAACATATTCTTGTGAATTTACAAATTCAGATACTTCATGAATAAACTGTAAGGTGTAAAATCTATCAATTACTTTTGTTAAGATGGAAGGAAGTACGGCGGTTTGTTCTGTTCCATTGTCACCAATAAAATTGCGGTTATCATAATAACTCAGGCATTTCATTATCCATGGCGTTCCCTTTTCAGCTCCCATAATCGCGGCTTCTATTCCTTGTGGGCTGTTTTCCTTGCATACAAAATAAGGCAAATACAACAAATCATCAAATGGCTTCACGAGTTCCACATCACAATCAAGATATATCCCCCCTTCTGTAACCAGTGCATAGAGCCGAATATAATCGGTTGCAAAAGCATATTTCTTCTGTTCAAAAGCTTGTCTGACCCAAATGCTCTTTTGTAAAGGGAAACGTTCTAAATTCCACTCGATGAACTCATAGTCAGGAAGATATTTTCTCCAACTTTCTGTGCAATGCAGGAACTTATCCGGCATGGCATTCTTACTTAACCAACAATAATGAATTTTTTTTGGAATCATATATCTTCTAGTTTTGAGAGCTTATTTTTATTGGGAAATATACGTTTCAATTTATTATATATTCTGTAAGCAATGTCTTTATATCCCAAAGCCGAAAAAATAATAAAAGATTTCATTTTTATGCTAATCGGAGAACATAAAAAGAGGATAATCTTGTTTCTATATTTTTCTTTATATTCAGAAGCGGAAAATAAATTGTCTGCAAAGAATTCATAAGCAGTGGCAGACAAACACGCATTATATAGTTTTGGACTTGTTTGATATAAGTCATCTTTATAGTAGTTAAATCTAGTTGTTCTTACTGCTACAATGTCTTTTTTTTCTCTTCTTGTTAATGAATTCAAATTAGAATATAGATTATAATGATAATAGGCTTGCGGTAAATAAGAAATTGTTTTCATTTGACATATTAATCGTATAAGTACACAATTATCCTCTCCATATTTTAACTCTTGAGGGAAATAAATTCCATGGTTTCTATAGCAGGATAAACGTATAAGCCGATTGCACAAAGACACTCTTTGTTTATAATAAACCAATAAGTCGAATAATATGGATCTATTACTTAAACCTGACGGTTGCTGATTTTCGTATTTCGTTTTATCCTTATATTCTAAATAAAAATCGCAAAACACCATATCTGCATTATCCTTTTGGGCTCTTTTATACAGCTTTTCCAGCATATCCGGTTCTATCCAATCATCCGGATCAACATGAATGGTATATTCCCCAAATGCATTATCTATTCCACATTGACGTGCAGAACTTACCCCACCGTTTTCCTTATGAAATACTCGGATACGCGCATCCTTTTTTGCATACTCATCGCATATCCTGCCGGAATTATCGGGGCTGCCATCATCAATAAGTAATATCTCAAAGTCCCTAAAAGTTTGATTAAGCAGACTTTGCATGCAATAGTGGAAATAGGCTTCCGCTCTGTAAACTGCTACAATAATGGTAATCGGGGGAGGCATAATTGGAACGTATTTATTAAATGTTATATTTTTCCTCTTTTTAGAAATCTCATCCAGTTGAATTGATCATAAATCCGCAATGGAAGTATCTTACGAAAATAATACAGACCAGTCACCCCATCCTGATTCTCATAGCCTTTTATATAATAAGCACATTTGATTTGCGGATATGCCTTATGGGTCAAAGCCACTTTATTCTTGTAAGGCAAATGGTCAAACCGTTCCAGATCTTTTATGGTACAACCGTCAGTTTCCACAAAAATAAAGAACATCCGTTCCCGGTTGATACGGTTTTCTCTTCTTCTCCAGATTTCCTTGGCCTCTTCCAACGTATTGTAATGGATAAGGTGCAAACACACTTTATTTCCCAATAATGCTACCGGATATGGGAGACTGGTATCTATTGCTTCAATATCCGCATTAATATAGTGCTCCAGATTGGATATGTAATTGACATAATCAGCCGGAGGTATCATCAAGTTCACCGTCGGACTGTTAAACGGCAGCCTAAAATCTGACGCGACAAATGCTCCTATGCAATTGTTGCAAAAGATGGAAATTTCCTTGTCCACTCTTCCAGCCAATAGCTGGCAGCTGTCGAGTATCAATTGACGTATTTTTTGTTTGGCGCGATTCACATAATGTGAAAACATTTGATCAGAAATCATGTTTTGTGTCTGGTTATTATTAGAAATCGGTAGAACAAGTTTCTGAACTCTTTGCAGAACACAGCAAACAGGATAAAGAAAACCAAAATACTATATACGAATAATAATATACTATTGTATATCCATTCTGTAAAACTATAATAAGGGGGCATAAGGTGCTTTGTCGTGATTTGGCAAATGCCAGCTGATAACAGAATCAGAAATATCACCTTGCCCATAAGTTGAATGTGGCGCTTTATCGGAATTTGAAATCCACGACTGTATAAAAAATAAGGTTTCCAACATATGAGGAACAATAATCCAGCTACTCTGCCGGCAAGAATACCGGGTAGCCCCCAGTAGTATCCCAATAAAATGGAAAAGGACAAGTGTAACGCCCCCTCTACGACAGGTGAAAAAACATCCTGAAATAATCCGTATGCAGACAAGAACGATTCAAAGCTGTTTGCCAAAGACAAAAATGTACTCAGTATCAATATATAAAAAGAAACAGAATCCAACACATATTCATTGCCGAGCCATAACGAGATAAATGGAGTGACTTGTTGTAATAAACAAAAACAAATGACAGCTGACAGCCAATACCGGGCAGTAATGTATTCTGCAAAAAAAGCATGTACCTGCCTGGGGTGTTTTTCTGCTACCAGATTTCCAATGCCGGCTCTCATGCTTTCGAACAAAGCAGAAAACAAGATTGTTATATTTGAAATAATTGCGAGATAGTTTCCGTAAACTGCAACCATTGTCAATGATAAACATGCATAAGTTACTAAAGGTATGGTTTGATTGACAATATAGGAGGAGACTTTATGGAAAAACAATTGTTTGGTTTTCCGGGTAACTTCACTATATTTTCGAAATAGGAATTTCCCTTTGGTCAAATCTGTATGAAGCCACGGATAACTTCGCTTAACTGTCCGGTGTAGAGATAAACAAGAAATTAAAGTCCTGCCTAATTCGACAACAAGCCAAAAGAAATATCCATAATGCAGATATTTTATACCTACAATCTGGATAATAACACCTAAAGCTTCCCAGCCTTTTATATTATAGGTTATTTTATATATTTGCTGGTCTGCACTTAATAAAATTTGTGCGTAATTAATGATATACCCGAGTATCGCCCCTATTAACAAGACCCCGAATGAGCCATAGGCATACCACAATGGCAGTTTCATCTGTGAGAATATCCATGGGAAAAACGACATTAACACTATGCTTCCGACCAGTATGACATATGTCACACGCTTGTATAACCATCCTTGTAAAGAAACTATTTCATTTACCGTTTTACAGTCGGATTGAGCTAATGGGATATAAAGAAAATAAGAAACTGCACTTCCTATTCCTAACTCTGTCAGATTTAATAAATTTAGAAGACTGGTCAGAGCAGTGTTTAGCCCCAGTACTTCTATACCAATGTGGTCGATAAACACCTTTCGCGAGAAGAAACGAAGAACAAGTATTAAAATAGAGAAACATAAGGAAACACGTATATTCCTTATGCTCTGTTTGGTGCGATTGACGAACATTATCAGGATAGTATATTATCTCTTAAATATTCCATAGATTTATTGCGCAGTTCTGCAAGGTTCTGTCGTATGGTGGTATAGTCTATTTGCATGGCAATGGGAGAAAAATCCTTATCTGCCAGCATCTGTTTGCCATTGACAAGTGACAAGAGATTCACATAACGTTCGTCTAATGAATCGTAAGACCGAATGGCGTACAAAGGCTTCTCGAAAATCAGGGCTAAAGCAACTCCATGAAATGAATTGGTGATAACATATCGGGCAGATTTGAAATAGGATAGGAATGTTTCCGGACTGACGATATTGGCAGATAAGTCTGTAACTTCGTACTTTAACAATTGTGCCAATTGGTGGGCTTTTCTTAAAATATCCCGATTTATTTCTTCACTATTCCTAAACCTCATCAAGTAAACTACCACTGACATCCTTTTTTCCTCTACACTTCCAAAACCATTCCAGTAATCAAACGGCAACAATAGTGTGGGATCCAGCACCGTTTCACCTTTTACCCCCACCATATCATATATCAGCTTGCCAATTATTTCCTCCCGGAAAGACAGAGAGGAAAAAGCCTCAAGGCAATGTCTTATTAGCGTTTCTCCCATTTGATATAATGAATCTTGGGTAGAACTGATGGCATAACCTACTACTCTGCTATGGAAGGGGCGGATAAATTGTCCCCAATAAACTTTATCCGTCTCTTTTGTGCAATGAAGGCTCCATAACTGATCGCTTCCTATAACGTAGCAATCAAATGGCGGAATAGTGTCTTTATCACATTTCTTTGTCGTATGCAGATATTTTTTGCGATAACGGTGATAATATATGGCGCGTAATATTGTATCTCGTATATAACGGAAGTGCAAATGTACAACCATCGAAAAAAAACATTTCCAATTGAATACCTTATAATACAGATTTTCTATATAAGGCTGTCTGTAATCTATCACCCATACCTCATGCTCCATCTGCGCCAATGTTTGCTGTAAGGCATAACATTGCAGGACAGCCCCATAACTATGTGCACGATGAAATGTCAATATCCCTATTCTCATGAAATGCCATATTTAATAAGATTGGTTATTCTCACAATTTTTTTTATAATTTTCAAAACAAGCATGACTAAAACAATTCCACCGGAACGATAGCTCCATTCCAGAAGTAGGTGATAGTGGGGAATAAATGTTGGATGTATCAAATTGGGTTGTAGACATTCCTCTATCCCTACCAGTTGGAATTGCACGCTGTCTTTAATTTCATCAAATAGCTTTTTGCCTTTTAGAGTGTTGCATAATAGCAATGAACATCCTTTATTGTCTGCTCCCATCAATGGATGGTTTCTTTCTATTCCCCAAAAATCCCCAATGGTTATGTCTGAAGGACGTTTTAGACAGGCAAAAGGACAAATACCACATGAGGGACGCAACAAACTGTCTTGATAAATGGAAAAATAGGGATAAATGGTATATCCGTCATTGAAACAAAAAGATTCCCGGTGGGAATGCCATCCGAAACTCTTATCCCTAAAATTGACGGATATAATTCGTTTCTTGTATTTGCCTTCCAAATACCTCAAATAATCTCTCCACATATAGGGACTGGCCACTCCATGACACACCAGATCAATCAAGTACAATTTTTTTCGTAATGCACTGTTCACGTAGAAATAAAGTCCTGAAGTTTGGCATGGCGTTCCCGAAAAGAGAACTTCCTTTCCGTTAAGCAAATCTGTTTTTATTTGCTGAAACAAGTTTCCCGGATGGCTTTGTACGTATTTACTGCCTCTGAATTCATCACGTCCCTTTTTCGTGACAGAACGTTTATGCACTACTTCAAAGCTGTCTGTGTAACCGGCTCCATAAACCACTCCCTTATGTTCGAGTATCCAATTGGATATGGCAATGAAGGCGGCACCACTTTGACTGCTTCTTAATTGATTCATATCCTTATGCCTTACAGCATAAGGATATGGCTGTGGTAAAGAATCATTCAGATTACAGACATGATTAAATGGACAAACAGAATCACATATTCCACACTCTGTACAACGTGCGGAATCTATAACGGGATAAAGAAAACCCAAATTATCCGGTTTCATCTGAATAGCCTGATAGGGACAGATGTTTGCACAAGCCGTACAGCCACTGCATTGTTTTTTATCTCTTGAGTTTATCATGAATAAAATGGTAACAAGCAGCTATAAGTTTCTTTATCGCTAACAACGATGAATGTGATGACAGCCAATGATCAAGATATATTTTTCTATAAATGTTACGTATTTGGCCTATATATACTTTCTTCTTTGCTTCAGGCAAATGGGGTATTTCTTTTAATGTTTGTATCAGCACATATTCAAAGTCTTTGTATTTGTTCAATAATTCATCATGCGTTTTGTATTTCCCCCGTGAATGTGAATCTTCCCGAACAGTCACATTATATAGGTATTCCTTTATGGTCAGACATTTATAACCATATAGTAGGGGAAGAAGTAATTGCCAGTTTTGACCTGCATGTTTTGCGGTGCTTATGTTTCTGTTTCTGACTGTCTTATCCAATATACTGGTTTTTACCATGTACCCTCCCGACAAGTACCAAAAACCATTTCTCCCAAAAATGCAATCTTCGAATAAATCTTCTTTATCAAGGTTTGCGATGCGAGATTCTGTATAAGCATTTCCTGATTGGTTAACATAGGTGGGAAGACACCGAATCATACTAACACTTTCATCACTACCTTCCAGCTTGGATACTAGTTTTGAAATAGCATTTGGAGCGGCATAATAATCATCGCTATCTGGCCATAACAGATATTTACCTTTAATCAGTTTCAATCCTTTGTTAATAGCTCCGGACTGACCGGCATGTGCCTGGTATATATAGCCCAAAGAATATCCTTTCTGCTCGAAAAAAGGGATATATGCCTGAATAATTTGCTTGGTATTGTCAGTCGAGCCGTCATTGATGGCATACATCTCAATAGAAGGATAGTCTTGTAACAAAATAGAGTCCAACAATACATGCAAGAAGCTGCCGGAATTGTAACATGGAGTAAGAATACTTACTAAAGGAAATTTTATTGCTGATTTGTTATTGGTTTTTTTCCTTAACAAGACTTTTTTGCTTATTTAATATATTTGACGGTAATTCTTGCACAGCGATTCAACTTGGCCTTTAGTCCACGGGTGCTTTGATCATCTACACATCCGATAGGGTCGGAAAGCACATTGATGGAGAAGTCTCCTTGTTTCAATTCACCAAACTTACCGCTTTCTCTGAGCCATTTGATGGCTGAAAGAGCACGATAATGGGAAAGTGTTCGGTTACGATTCAATCCTACTACCTCTGCGTTTTTACCGATATAGTTGTCCTGACTGGTGGCAAGTCCTTCGGCTTGCACGTGCAGAATCCGGCTGTTCTCAAGAATATCCTTGATGGCATCTACTGACTGCTTGTCACTAAATTGGCTGATGTATCCTTCGTTACCGGTCAATGCGGCATATACGTCAGCAAAGCTATATAGTACGGTGCCTTCTCCCAGCGGCATGTTTTCGCGTACCGTGGTTAGTCCAGCATGAGCATTCAGTGAATAAGAGGCGGTTTCGTTGTAGTTGTCACGGCTTAGCAGTGTTTGGGTACGTGTTTCGTTGTCAATTCGGTAGCCCCAGACTTTATCAGCCTCGTAGATGGGAGCATAATAGTAGTCTGCTACGTCCTCGAAGCGTTGCATATTATCAGCATCCATATTCAATGACAAAGGTTGTCTGGACATTTCGTAGCCACGTGCTACGTTGGTAGGATTTTCTGTAAAGGTAGCCTTTTCGGTAGGAATATCCTCTGTTTTAAGCGAACGCAGAGAAGTCCCGGCCTTCAAACGTGATGCTACAACAGAACTGTTTTTGAATCTTTTCTGTGTGAAAATACCTCCTGCAAGATAGTCCATAGTGTGTACGTCGGCATCGGCTACGACAGGAGCATCATTACGTCCGGAATAATTGTTCGGATAAAAGATATAGAAAGTAAACGTACTGTATTCCGGACAATTTTGTACCACTACCGGGGCAGGCATACTGATGATGTAGTTGATGTTGTCGCCCTGAATGCAGCGTTCCCAACCACGTTTCCTAATATAATAGGTGGCTCCTATGTTCAGACCGAGATGGTAATCCCATCGATGACCGGCTATGGGTGAGAGATCGTAATGGGTTTCGTAGAATCTTCCGCGCAGTTTTACATCAAGTGACCACGCTTTGTTACGATTGAAGAAACGACTGTATTGTAATTCAACGTTGCCGTACCATTCATGCTTAGGACCACCATAAGGTTTACCCCAAGAGAGATTCTTGAGTTCCTTGTCGCAATGCTTTACGGCACCTATACCTAAAGATATGAAAAATTGGTTAAAACACTCTTTGGAGTTATACCCCTCCCAACCATAAAAAAGGCGTGAAAGATTGAACACTACATTGGCATTAAAGTCCCACCATTTAGTTTTCAATTTCCAATATGAAATACCGTCAGCCGTGTACATGGGAGTGTCCTCACTGCCGACAGCGTATGGAGTCCAGATTTCAGTGAACCCACGTGAGTTTCCTATTCCGAATTGCGCCTTAATACCAAGTCCCGGGGTAAACCATTTACCAACACCAATTGTGAAATCCGGTGAAAGTGTTTCCTTGAATTTTCCGTTGCCACTCCAGTCACCACGGAAGGTGTGTATTCCCAAATCTCCGTAAACCCACCAGTTGTCCCAAAAGCGGTTTGTTACTACACGGTACTGATCATCGGTGGGTTGCGTTTGTGAAACATAGTCCTCTGTCAGAAGAGAATCAATTCTTATGGGCAGTGAGTCACGTTCTACTCGGTACCATTGGATATTATCTGACCTTTCAATTTGTGCATGAAGACCACAGTGCAACAGCATACATAGGAATGTAAAAATGATTGTTCTTCTTTTCATATCTGTCTATAATTTATAATAATCTTATTCCTAAAAAGTTAATCAGGGTGTGTATGAAAATATATAGATCAAGACTAAATGATTGGTGTTCGATATACCACAAGTCTAGTCTTATGCGCCGTGCCATGTCGGTGGGCATAGGGGTTTCTCCACGGTAGCCGAGAATTTGTGCTAATCCAGTAATACCGGGTTTGACTGACAGACGTCTCATGTACCCCGGAATACAAGATGAATATATTTCAGTATGATAAAGCATATGTGGCCGGGGACCGATAATCGACATGTCACCTTTCAAAATATTGATAAATTGGGGGAGCTCATCTAAAGAAGTCCTGCGGAGAAAATGTCCGATACTTGTTATCCGCTTGTCATTATCTGTTGCCTGAAGTATATCCGCTTCATCATTCACAACCATGGTGCGAAATTTCAAACAAGTAAAAGGTTTGTTGCCCAATCCGCTACGCTGTTGCCTGAACAAGATAGGGCCAGTGGAAGTCAGCTTGATGGCTGCTCCCAATACCACATAAAAGAAAGGGAACAACGTGCAGATGAAGGTGAGCGAGACCACCATGTCAAAAAAACGTTTCAAAACCATATTGTTCAGTCCCTCTCCGGAACTATAAAAATTGGATATATTCAGGGGTTACTTCCACACCGACGGCAAGAAGCCCCTTTACTTCCACGAGTAGGCGTCTCACTTTGGAGCCCCGTATAGTGAGTAGATATCCTACATATCCGTCAAGTGGGCTTCCCACAATACGTACTTTTCGCCTACACATCGTCGGTGTTACTTCTTCCGGCGTATAATACCTTGGAGATTCCGCAATGCTGACCGCAAGGATAAAACGCTCCATATCAGTATCGGGTACAGTCATCGGTTCCTGATAATGACCACCACGGACATAGCGATATTGAAGAGTGGGGGTTTTCCCGACTATGGAATCCAGCCTGCTACGCTTATCATGGACAAAAAGCAAATCCTGAATGAACGGGATTTTTTTCCGTACGCGTCTTCCCTGTTTCACAATCAAAATCGTTTTCATCGGGGTAAATACCTCAATTTTTTCCTTTTCCAATAATTTGTAGGCTGGCAGGCTGGCATTGGCACGCTTAAGATCACGCATGACATACCAATGTGTTTTTTCATCGTCTTCCATAGGAAGGTTCATTTGTTTTGACATGATTCAACTAATCCTGCAAGATTTAGTAAGAACATATAAATCAAGCAGTTATAATATATCTCACAAAAATAAGTGCCCTTTTCTTTCTCTGTCGTTATATTACTTAATGCCTCCGTTTGAAATACCATATTATAGCCAGCTGAAGTTTCCTGCACTATTTATATATCCTTTTCAAAGTTGTTGTCATATCTGTTTAGGGTACAAATATATATTAAATATTGCTATTTTGCAACAAAAAAAGTAACAAATAATCATAACTATCTAACAATCAAACTATTGTAATTAAATATTAATTCATTTTAATCCTATAATGGAAAATCTGTCACGAAATCAGATTGTTTTGCAAGATATACTATACAGCATTTCTGTTATTTATTATCGAACAAAAAAGAAATCGTAATACATTCTCTGTACTACGACTTCTATACCAATTAAAATTCCACATAGTCTTTTATTCATTTCAAGCTGATGGTAAAGCCTATAGAAAAACATTCCAAATTATATCCTGCCGACCTTTTTATACAGGTAAAACAGTCCGAGGCACCCTAAAATGTCACTTCCGCTTACGCCTCCTCACTCCCTATCCAATCTGCACTCTCAGCACAATGGACTGCGGCTTTATCTCCAGCCATGCGTTCTTAATCCTGCTTGCCCCGAGAACCTTGGCACTCTTCCGGTATGCGTCCAGAAAATCGGTCTGACCTATATGATAGGGATAGCCGAATCCTGGAATGGGAAGTGTAGGGAAAGGAACAGGCATCATAAAACCCTTGTATTCGTGGGCGGTCATCATGAAGGCATCCGCATCCATCATGTCTTTCGCCGGATCTGCATTATAGGTATTGTAGTCAAATCCACGGTGGAAGAACATGGCGGTCATATTTCCGATTGTGCACAGCTCGAACCTTACCCTACCCTTACCGATTGCACTGTCCAGATACTCCTGCACCGATGCCTCGACCTCATCCTTATCCATCACTTGCAGGTCATACACCTTTCCTGCTATAAATATTTTCTTACCCAATCGTTGAGTAGTATTTACACTTTTCTTTTTCATAATTTTCTGTTATTTAATGAATTAATAAATTTATATTATCCAGCGGGAACACACCATTCCGTCATATAACCATTATATTTGTCATTTCCGGAATGTATCGTTTCCCTACGCCGTATTTCAGTTGATCCAATCCACTACAGTATCTCCCTTATAACCTTTTTCCCAAACAAACCAGGCATAGGCGATAGCATTCCCGTTTGCCTGGGCTGCTGTAAAATCTCCACCTTTGGCTACAACGGCACGGGAAGAAAAGACGTGGATTTTTCGTGGCGGATTGGTCTGAAAGAACGGTTTGCGTCTTTTTCCCTCCAAGAATGTCAGCTTCAGGAACATGGCTATCTTTGTTCCTTCTCCCGATATATCCAGGGCTTTCTCTATAAATTCCAGGGCTATCTTATAAGGAGGGTTGGTAATGACAGCTCCATAAGGGTTTCCAGTGGCTTTCAGGAAATCAACGCCACCGGTACCATAACCCCGGTTTATCAGGTCAGTGGAATAAACCTCCTTGCCTAATTCTATCATCCTTTTAGACAGGTGCCCCATTCCACAGGCAGGTTCCCATATAGTATCAGGAAACTTCTCCACCTCGAATAATCTGTCTATGGCTTCAGGGAATGTAGCATAAAAATCATGTTCTTCCCTTGTTGTATCAGAGTGGTTGGACGCTCCGATTGTGGTATATATTGTGCTCTTCATAGTTACCCATTGTGTTTGTCGTTATTGCCTTACGCTGCCATAATCTTACCTCCCCATTGGTCAGCCATCGCATCCGCTATCCCGGGGAAGGTCTTGCTCCTCAGTCTTCTCCTCTCTTCTGCCGACACGCCCGAGAAGAATATGTCGGAGGTCCATTTCTGCATCCGGTTGCCGTTCCTGAATGTCAGCACCTCACCTTTCCCAACCACATTTGTCGGTACCAGGAGAGGCAAGCTTTTCAACCATAGACAGGTCTTCTTGCTAGCTTCATGACCAAACATCCAAGGTTCTATTATCTGGTCGGGCTTTCTCCATCGGCTACTCATGATACCTACCGGATTCTCGATGGCCAATTTACTCACTCCAACCCTTGAAACATCCATAAAGAACTGAACAGCCTCTTCACGGTCTTTGGCTCTGTCGGGGAACTTGGGGTGTGCTCTTCTCTGTTCTGTTGGAAGGTTCTTATCGTCGGGGTGATAGTACCATCTTGCACCCGAGACAGCAAGATAAGTGCAGGGTGGATGGGCTATGACCAGATTCCAATTACCGTCAAGGAAGTGTTTTGTGCCATTCTCCAAAGTTCCACCACGATTGGCTATTACATCAAACATATCTCCCTTGAAATGATATTCAGGATGACCACCGCTGCATTCCTGAAGGTCACAACTGAAAGCATTATGGCCCAGTTTTCTGAAAGCCAGACAAACGGCCTGACTTTCTTCACATGCTATCAAGACATTCATATCCCTAGAAGACTATCTGCATTAGGATTCTGTCAGAATAACATCTCAGACCTATATGCTCCACCAGCTGCTCCATCTCTTCAAACAGTTGGAATTTATAGAACCTGATGAACGCCGTTATATCCGTGTAGAAATTCTTCCCGGCAAAATTCAAGGGGTGTATCATCGGGTATCCTCCTACAGCCTGTAGTTGGAAGGCGCCTATTCCCAGGCCTGTGATGAGCGCCATATCCGCATCGTAGATAATACGTTTATCGGGGTCGCAGAGGAAATCCCTGACAAAGAAGAAACGGACTTCCTTCTCGCTGATTTCCTTGATCCTGAATTGCGCCATGCCTGAAGTGTTCTCGTCCAATGATTCCTGTACCCGTGATTCCATTTCTTCAATGCTCATATTTGTATTGAGCACCTCTCCGTTTGCTATAAAATAGTTTTTCATAATGCTGTAGATTTAGTTTTTTGTGATGTGATTGTTAATGTTATATCCCATTCTTTCATCAAATAGGATTGTAAACCTCTGTACGAATCAATACGTTTCCTTTTTACCCTCGGCATGATTGACAAAGCCTCCTGCAAGGTTAGATTGATGCAGAGACCGGTTTTGAAAGCGTCTCCATATTTATTCCGGAGCGCTTCAATGTCTCTTTGGTATTTTTCAGGGATAGGTTCGTGTGATACCGCTTTTTCGGTGACATCAGGTGCGGTACAAGTATCCTGACGATTGGGCATAGGCTCCCGCTCAAGTCCCAATAGCTGATTTATGAACTCTTTAAACATAGGGTTTATGCTATTTTATTATTCAGATATTAGGTTCTGGCAGGCTGTGAATGGCGTTTTAGCGATTTGGAAGAGAAAAAAAATAAGAAGAGCGCCGTTGACCATATTCAGATCCCGGACGCCCTTCTTCATTGTGAGTATTTGTTTCTTCGGTAATAAGGCTTTGGGAGGATGCTGGACGTTGGGCAATTATACCTTATATATATAATAGCGCTCCAAATATGAAAAACGCGCGCCATTTCCAGCCATGCCCTAATCTGTGTACAAGTTATTTTCAGTTTTCAGTCATGGGAAGGATGGCGGGACAGTGGCCGGTTTTGTCATCCTTCCTTTATCAGTATCAAAAATGGCGGTCTGAAAGCTGGAGATTCTTATACGTGTGAATGTTAAATTAATGTACAACTAAAAACTGTAATAAAATAATGACTGAAAAATTAGAACCAGATGAAAAAACTATCGCTTCCGTCAATGCCAGTCTTGAGAAATGCTGGAATGACGCGGAAAATCCATTGCCGTACATACCTCTTGTTGTGCCACCCATAGAAGTGCCGGAATTCAACCTCTTCGGCAATGGAAAAGAATGGCATACGGAAAGGGAGGATGAATACACGACACCTGCATCCACACCCAGGGATACACAACAGGCAGACGGAGCGGACGAACTTGACTTTATAATGGGACAATCCTTAAACAATATGATGATGGAAGAGCAACGGAAACCCGTACCGGAGATATTATGGGGAGGTGACGGGAACGGCAATGCCCTGTGGTTCGAGAACGAGTTCGCCATCCTTTTCGGGCGGACAAATACCGGCAAGAGTCTTTATGCGGTCCAGATAGCGGAACATATAAGTGGGGAGCTGGGAAAAACAGTGCTCTATCTCGACCTTGAACTCTCCATGAAGCAGTTCCAGGAGAGATATACCTCAAGGGACGGTGAACTGCATGTTTGGCCCGATAATCTCCACCGCCCGGATTTAAGCATAATCGGAGACGGCCTCTATGATTCGGGCAGGTTCCTGCCGTTGATAAAGAGGATGATGGCAAAGGTGAACGCGAGGGTGCTGCTCCTTGACAACCTCACCTTTCTTGTCAACAACGGGGGGATGAAGGCCGAGGATGTGAAACCGATCTGCCAGGAGTTCTGTAACTGGGCGAAGGAGGGTTACTCTATCCTTGTAGTCAACCATACCCCGAAGATCCAGCCGTCCACACCCCTTGACATAAACCACTGCCTGGGCTCAAGCATGCTCACCAACTTCGTTCAGTCGGTCTTCGCCATAGGAACGGACAGCAGCAATCCCTCGACGGGCAGATACGTGAAGCAGCTCAAGAGCAGGAACGGCAGGATAGTATGGGACGGGAACCATGTGATACCTTATGTGATTGACAAGACGCTCGACCCTACCATGCTCCGTTTCATACAGCCCGCACAGCTTCACCAGACCGGAATGGAAACCTCAACCCCTATCCAGGCAGCCAGGGAATGTGATCTGTTGAGGGATGCGGACAATATGCAGCTTGAGCAGATCAGGAAATTACATGAGCAGGGTATGTCGAACAGGAAGATAGCTGAGAAACTGAACCTCTCACCTGCCACTATCGGAAAAAGGCTGAAAGGGATGGATGTTGACGGGAAGGAATGAATGTAAGAATAGTTAAAAGTGAAGTGAAGGGATTGGCTTTTGAGGGCCAATCCTTCACATTGTATATTATCTGCTGTTGATTTCTGATGTTTACTACTGTTTAAGGTGTTTAGGAGTGTTTAAGGTGTTTACTACCGTTTACACTGTTTACTATTGTTTAAGGTGTTTAGGAGTGTTTAAGGTGTTCACTACTGTTTACACTGTTTACTACTGTTTAAGGTGTTTAGGAGTGTTTAAGGTGTTCACTGCTGTTTACACTGTTTACTATTGTTTAAGGTGTTTAGGAGTGTTTAAGGTGTTCACTACTGTTTACACTGTTTACTACTGTTTAAGGTGTTTAGGAGTGTTTAAGGTGTTCACTGCTGTTTACACTGTTTACCTATGTTCACTATATAAATGAATGAACACTTATATTCATTTTTCCTTCTTTTTTTGGGTTATTCATTATTATTATCCCATATATAGCCTATATATATGGTATATCAATAGGAAATGACCCAAAAGAAAGAAAAAACATCATTCTCTCTCTTTTCTTTGGGTTATTCCTTTTCATACCCTATTGCTGACTACTATTATAAAGGATAATATCACATAAGTAAGACTGGAGAATGACCCAAAAGAAGAAAAAATATATAGTGGTGTTCATTTATTTACACCCTAAACACTAGTAAACACCCTAAACACTAGTGATCACCAGTAAACAGTGTAAACACTCATAAACACCGTGAACACCCGTAAACACCCCTAAACACTGGTAAACACCCGTAATCAGTGGTAAACATCAATCAGTTAATTAATATACATCTTGGTGGGGTGTTCGCTTCCCAAACAGCGAACGCCTCCACACATCAACAACTTAAAAACGAGTAGCAATGAACGATATAGATTTTTATACAAGCAAGAGCAATACACTTCCGGCAAAAAGGATGAGTGTGGATTATGCCCTCCGTCTGATTAAGGAAGGGAAATACAGGGAATATGCGGACAAGGTCAGGAACGCCAGGACCGGGGAGGAAATGGACCGGGCTAAATTCGACGCTCCCGGATTTTCATTCTCAGGCATATTCGAGAGACGCGGGAAAGAGAGGCTGATAAGGCATAGCGGTATCATGGCCATCGACATAGACCATCTGGACGGGAACGTGTTTTCAGAGAAGGAACGGCTGATGAAGAACCCTTATGTATACTCGGTCTTCCTCTCAATATCCGGAAAAGGACTCAAAGTGCTGGTCAAGGTTCCGGACAGTCTTGGCGCAGAAAGCCATAAACTATACTACAGGGCCATTGCGGAGGATTTTGGCGTGGATGAGGATAGAAGAGCCCAGGATGTGGCAAGATATACGAACGTCACCTACGATCCTGACCTCCATCTCAACCCTGGAGCACTTGTATGGGACAAAACGGTTGAGGTAAAAGAGGAGATAACCATAAATCCGGATACAGCCAACTACACAGCCTCGGTTACAGATATGGACGAGAGGCTCAGGATCATACTCTCATGGACGGAAGGGGGATTCAGGAGAGGCAACCGTAACGGGTATGTCTATGATACGGCCTGCAATCTCTGTGAATACGGTATCGGGAGAGACGAGGCGCTTGACATACTTCTCCCTTACGCCTCCTCCGACTTTACGCCCGGTGAGATTAGGTATACGGTCGGCAATGCATACAGGAATAAGAGGTTCGGGAGTAAGACGCTGAGAAGGGAAGGGGCGGATGAAAGACTGAAGGCGTTGTTCTCCAGAGTAAAAAATATCCCTTCATTTTATCATCTTCCAAATCCGACAATGAAATACCGCCCGGACATGAGGATTGTGATAGTGGATGATGATGGCGTGGCTGAAGGGATGACGGGGCTTTTTCCGGGTTTCCAATGGTTCTCAACGGGCGGAAAGGTATTGTCGGGAGATTTGATGACAGGTATTCCAAGGCATCTACGCATCCTTATTTGCCCACGTATTAACAATCAACGGTCTTATCAGTGGCAGAATGAAATAGAAATGCTGCAATGGAAAGGTTATGCTCTGTATGTCTGGGAATGGTGGAAGGAGTTTGAGCCCGCACCGGATGATTATGCAAAAGGCAGCACTGTGTACGATGTGATATGCGGAAGATAGACAGGATAATGGAAGAGATGAGTCGGGTTGAAAGGCTTGTCTCTTTTCTGTCCATTCTTTCAATTAGAAAAAATACCTTACTTTCTTTCCATGAAATGGGAAAGAATATATAATCACTAGGAATAGTTAAAACTAACAGACACAAATCTTGATAAATATTTGTATTTTTGCCGTTAAATTACGATTATATCAAGAAATGAATAAGCCAAAAATAGATTTATTGTTTTCGGGGGTATTGTTTTCAATACTGGGACTCTTGGTCTGGTTCATTTTAGCCAATTATGTGGGAGCTCCTAAAAATATTATGAAAATTTTCTCTTCTCCATGGGCAGGCCTGTTTATAATAACTTTTTCCAATATACTGGGAAAACTTATCATTAGCATCAGTATCTGGCTAAACACACAATATATACAAAATATCGGCAAGAAGAAAAAGAAGGCAGTCTTGATGCATATGATAATCATACTTATCCTCTTGGCGGTAAATTATGCTATCTTGGTGATTGCAAAATTGTTATCTGACACTCCACAACCTTTTACTTTTCCCCATGGTGGCATTCACATATTGATTATGGTCTGGTTTATAGAGGTCGTTATACTGGGACTGTTACTGACCAATCGGGCTATGGGACAGATGCTCCATTATCAGCAGCAAGCATACAGAATGCAAAAAGAGAATGCTATCGCACGGTATGCAGTCTTGCAAAACCAACTCAACCCACATTTTCTGTTCAACAGTTTCAATGCGCTAGTAGTAGAGATTGAATGTAACCCTCAGCGTGCCGTTACTTTCACACATCAGCTTTCCGATGTATATCGTTACGTGTTGCAAGTGCAGAAACGGAATCTCGTTACATTAGAAGATGAACTAAAATTTACTTCTGCCTACCTTTATCTGCATGAAGTGCGTTTGGGCAATTGTATCCATTGTGACATAGACATATCGAACGAACAAAAAGAATATCAATTGCCCCCTCTGACTTTTCAAATACTTTTAGAAAATATAATCAAACACAACTCTATATCATCTTCTCAACCTATGGAGATTATGATTGCCGTTGTGGACGAATGGTTGGTTGTTTCCAATACATTATGCCCAAGAGTTAGTACAGAATCAACTGGACTGGGGTTGAAAAATTTATCCAATCGTTGTCAAATGATCCTGGAGAAGGATATTCAAATCGTATGTACAAAGAATTTATTCACTGTAAAAATACCATTGCTTTATGAATAAGATACGTGTGGGGATTATAGAGGATGAAGAGCCTGCGGTATGGTTATTACAAGAGCTTATTAGTAAACTACGTCCGAAATGGTACATTGAAGCTCTGCCGGGGAGTGTGAAAGAATCTGTCAGATGGCTCCGCAATAACGAGCATCCAGATTTACTGTTTATGGATATACGACTTTCGGACGGTACCTCATTCGACCTATTGTCGCAGGTAAAACCGGATTCTATGATTATATTTACCACGGCCTATGACGAGTATGCCATCAAGGCTTTCGATTTCAATAGCATTGATTACATATTGAAACCGGTGAACGGACAACGGTTGGCAGAAGCTATTGCCAGGTATGAATCTCAAAACCAGAATACATTCCGCCCACAAGATTATATCGAAACCCTGCTTGATGCGCTACAGAATTGCGAGAAGCGTTATCGTACTCGTTTCCTGATAGCAAAACCGCATCAATATTGCACTTTACAAGTGGATGATATTGCCTATTTCTATTCAAAGAACCGGATCACGACTGCCGTCACATTTGCGGGAGACAAATACGTTATCGACCTGCCTCTGAACCGCCTGGAGGAACAGCTGAATCCAGACCGATTCTTTCGGGCAAATCGCCAGGTACTTCTTTGCATCAATACAATTGTCAAGATAGAGCCCTATTTTAACGGACGACTTGTGGTCAGCGTGAATCCACCGTACAAAGAAGCCATAACAGTCAGCGAAATCCGTATTCCAGCTTTTAAAATGTGGTTGAATTATTAATATGTTAATAAAGCAGTCAATATTATTACATTCTAATAGTTTATGAAACCGAATTTATAGAAGTATTAAGGAACTCATAACTGAATTTGGAATTCAGTATTCGATATTTCGATTTCAAGATAGGATTTACCAGGTTGGGGCACTTTATTGTTGCCCTCGCATTATTATAATTATACATTTGCATTTGTTAATAAATCAAACCGCCGAATGAATAAATGCAAATGTATGGACAAACAAAGAAGATTTGAGAGTTTGAAAAAATGTTTGGCCGTCTGTCTGCTTTTGGTCTTTATCCCACTGGGTATAAAAGCCCCAAATGCTAAACAGGTTTCACAAACAGCAAACGAAAGAACACAAATCCTGGAAGGATATACAATCCGTGGTGTGGTAAATGATGCAGATGGCAATCCGTTGCCAGGTGCAAGTGTTCGGTTTAAAGAAAAAGACTTTATCGGTACAACTACCAATGCCAACGGACAATTCAAAATGGAGGTACCTAGTGGTGTCACCGGATTTACCATATCTTTCATTGGTATGAAAACCGCAACATTTACTTTATCAAAGAAAAAGAGTGAATACATCATCGTAATGAAAGAGAACTCCGAAATTTTGGAGGATGTAGTTATTACAGGTTATGGCAATGTATCGAAAGGCAACTATACCGGTGCAGCTAGTACGGTAAAAGCAGACAATATATTGCTGCCCAATGTATCGTCTCTTGGTGAAATGCTACAAGGTGTAGTGCCGGGTATGTTGGTAATGAATGGGTCTGGCATGACAGGTTCAACTCCTAAAATCCGTGTCCGTGGCACTTCAACTCTTTTGGGAAGCCAAGATCCCGTGTGGGTGGTTGACGGAGTGATCCAACAGGATCCACAACCGTTTGATCCAGAGGATAACTCTAAATTTGCCAGCGATGCAGATGACATTCGTCAGTTAGCAGGTAATGCCATTTCATGGCTCAATCCTAATGACATTGAAAGCATCACTGTCTTGAAAGACGCTTCGACTACAGCCATCTATGGTTCGAAGGCTGCCAACGGTGTGATTGTGATAACCACCAAAAAGGCTGATAAGGGCAAGATTGCCGTCAACTATAATGGTGACTTTTCTGTTGGCATGCGTCCGCATTACGGGATGTACGACCGAATGAATTCCGCTGAAATCATGCAGCTTTCCAAGGATATTTACGATGAACGCCGTTCCTACACCAAGCCCATCCTTCCCATCGGTTATGCCGGATTGGTGCAAAAGCTGATTAATAAAGAAATCACGCTGGAAGAGATGAACCAAGAATACCAAAAAATGGCTTCGCGCAATACCGATTGGTTCGGTACACTGTTCCGCAACTCCTTCAACCAGTCACACAACATCAGCATCAGCGGAGGAAATGACAAGTTTGTGAACCGTACATCTTTCGGTTATTCCGGTGAAAAAGGCGAGGCAAAGGGCAATGATGTCAATCTTTTTACTGCCACTTCCAATACTACAGTACACTTCGGTTCCAAATTGATGGTAAACTTACTGTTAAAGGGCAGTGTGCGCGATGTCAAGGGTTTTGCCTATGGTGTTAATCCGTTTGATTATGCCTACAGCACTTCCCGTGTCATTCCCATTTATCAGGAGGATGGTTCTCTGTTCTATCATGAAAAGATTGGTGAAATCAATCCTGAAAATGGAAAGGAAATGTATAACTATAATATCTTGAATGAAATGAGGAATACGGGTAGCAAAAACACCGCCCGCACTTTTGGAGCAACTATTGACTTAAGATGGAAGATCCTCCCCTGCTTGGAATATCAAGGTATGGTATCCTATAACACAACTTCTTCTGACAGTAAGAAATATGCCAGTGAGCACTCATTCTTCATTACGCAAACACGTGGCTATGAGTTTGGTACAGTATTGGCAAACAGCCCGGAACAGAAAGCTTCCCGTCTGCCATTCGGCGGTCTTTTGGAAACCGACCTCAATAACAACACGTCCGCAATGGTACGAAACAGCTTGGTGTATGACCGGTCTTTCCGCGAGAAACACCGCGTCACTTTTCAATTGGGAGTGGAAACCAACTCTATACAGAACAAGGGTGGCTACAACAAGCGTTACGGCTACTTGCCCGATCGTGGTGAAACATTCGCCACTCCCCCCCTTATCTACTACGAGCGTGGTGAGGCCGTCACAAACACCGCCATTGCCAACGGAGCTGCAAGTGTAGTGAACCGTAAGGACAATGCGCTGAGCGAATATCTTTCTGCCGTTTACAATTACAATGATTTGTACATCCTTAATGTAAACGGGCGTGTGGATGCTTCCAACCGTTTCGGCCAGAATAAAAACCATCGTTTTGAACCGACTTGGTCTACCGGTATAAAATGGAGAGTTGCCAACGAACCCTTTATCCAGAAACTTAACTGGCTGAATAATCTGGACCTTTACGCTTCTTTCGGTTATCAGGGAAATGCCGTCACCTCGGTTTCTCCCTATCTGATCGCCTATGACGGAGGTCTGGATAATCGCTACAACGAGTATGTACTCAACATCAAGTCACTGCCGTATCCCAGTTTGGGATGGGAAAAAACCAAAACTTACAACATCGGTTTGGATGGTGCCTTGTTCGGAGGGCGATTCAATTTTACGGTAAACTATTTCAAGAAAATCAGCGACGTGCTTTCCTCACGCAACATTCCTTATGAGAACGGCATAGCCAACGGAGTGGTTTCCGGCTCTACAATGGAAAACCATGGCTATGATTTTGTCATTGATGTCGTTCCCATCCGTACGAAAGACTTCACTTGGCAGCTTTCAGTAAATACAGCCGTGTCACGCAACAAGATTGAAAAAAATGACCGTGTGAATACACTGAACGATTACCTGGACGGTAGTGCCATTGTGAACGGACGTCCGTATTCCACGTTCTACTCCTACAAATTTGCTGGGTTGAATCCTGAAAATGGCTTGCCCATGTTCGACAACATGGATTTGGAGCATGGGAAAAGTCCCATGGGTTATTTGATTGAGTCCGGCAAGTTCACTCCCGACTTTTCCGGTGGTTTGAACACGATGTTCAAGTATAAGAATTTTGCATTCTATGCACTCTTCTCCATACAATGGGGGGGGCATGCCCGTCTGCCTAAACTCTATAGCGCAACCGATACAGAGTCCGGCCTGCCTCGTCCTGAACAAAACGTTTCCAATAAATTGAACAATCGCTGGAAAAAGCCGGGTGATGAACTTCATACCGACATTCCCTCTCTGCCGGGTGCGGGAAACGAGTTTATCAATTTGCCTGAAACGGCAACTACGCAGACAACAAGGACCAATCTCTACCACATGTACAATCTATCCGATGTGCGGACGGCTAGAACCGATTTTATCCGTTGCCGTTCTATCTCCATGTCCTATGAATTTAATAATGGCCAATGGATGGATAAGCTTTTCTTGAAACGCCTGCAAGTAAAAGCCAGCATGAGCAATCCGTTTGTGTGGGCATTCGACAAGAAGTGGGACGGCTTGGATCCGGAGACAGGTAGTTGGCCTGCACGCAAAGTGATATCCATATCCTTGCAGGCAGCATTCTAAAAACAATAACAATATAAATATGAAACTTAAAAATGTATTTATAGGCATAATCGGAATAGCAACGTTGGAAGCATGTTCCGATTTTCTGGAAGAACAGTCACAGGATGAAGTAATTGTGCGCACTGTTACCGATTACAGTCAGTTTCTGTTAGGATCGGCCTACGATATGAGAAATAGCGGGGAAATCCTTTACTTGCTTGACGACGATGTGGCATTGGAGGAAAAACAGTATTATGGAGGAGACAATGCCAATGCGATTAACTATTTCGGATATTTCACTTGGCAGCCGGATATGTGGGAGCGTTGGTACAAGATTACCGATGCATATGTCAGCATTTACGGTCAGTTGAAGGGAGTGAACGCTACCCTGGATGGCATTGACGAGGCCACAGGCTCAGATGTGGAAAGGGACTATGTAAAAGCGGAGGCCTTAGGCTTACGCGGTTACTACTATTTCATGCTGATCAACCTCTATGGCGAACCTTACAACCATAACAAACAGTCTTTGGGTGTACCTTTAAAGCTTACTGCCGGACTGGTGGAAAACGGCATTGAACGCAATACCGTAGAAGAGGTGTATACGCAGATTGTAAAGGATTTGACTGCTTCGGCTGAGCTTTTCGACAGGCATCCCAAGAGGGGAAAGAATTACCGTTTCAATCAAACTTGCGCCTATATTATGCTTTCTCGTGTTTATCTGTATATGGAGCAGTGGGAAAATGTGGAAAAAGCGGCAAGTAAGGCGATAGAAACCGCTGAGGGGCTGACGAATTACACGACTCTTGTTTCTATTACTACCGCCAGCTACAGTAATTCAGAAGTGGAATGGATATACGGTGCGGGAGCAGTAAGAAGCGGATACCGTCCCTCACAGGAACTATATGACCAATTTGAAGACAATGATTTAAGAAAAAAATTTTGGTTCTCGAATGGTTTTAGTGGATTCACTACTTCCAAAAAAATAGGCGACTATGCGGCAAGCTCTTCGGCACCGACCAATACCATACGTATTTCAGAAGCCTATTTGAACCGTGCAGAGGCTTATGCACAGATGAAGGGAAATGAGACGAAAGCCATTGCGGATTTAAACGCTTTACGCCGTTACCGTATCATAGATTACCAAGACATAACCGATGCGGCTGATTTGCTGCAAGAGATACGGCAGGAACGTCGCCGTGAACTTTGCTTCGACGAACACCGTTGGTTCGACCTCCGTCGTTACGGTATGCCTTCCATTGCACACCGGTACAAGGCAGCCAAAGAGGACAAATGGCTCACCTTCACTTTGAGAGAGAAGGACCCTCTTTACACGTTGCCTTTCTCCAACTTGGTAATGATGAACAACAACAGTTTGAAGCAAAATGCATCGCGCAACGAATCTCCGCGTAAAGGTGCGGAAAACGAATAAAATAGAATATCATGAAAAAGATAAAACTATATCTTACTTTATTATTAGGTGTATGTTTCCTTTCCTGTACTAAGGACAATGACTTGGGTGTTATCCCGCCACTGGGGCCCGACTACACATTGCCACAAGGGAACTCACCGGCTGACGGACGCATTGTTGATTTTTATAATGCCTACGGGACTTATGTCCTTTATGAGTTTACTGATGCAGACTTTCGGTGGAGTCAAATGGAAGGCTCCACTGCCGACTATTCATTTACAAAAGCCGACCCACAATATGCTGATGAAATGCTTGATTTGTTGGAACAAGCTTGGGTGAGTCTTTATCCTGCGGAATTTCACAAAAAGTATATGCCTTATAGGATATTTTTGACTGATGGGTTATTTTATGGTTCTACCCAAACGCCTGTAAAAGTGTGGGTGGATAAAGGTAAAGTTGCTGTGGCTGGTTGTTCGGCCGCATTGAAGGATATGACAGTGGCTGAGAAATCCGCATTCAAAGCGGAATTGCAGCAGAATTTGTGGAAACATTGGGCAAAAAGCATGGAATTCCCGAATTCCTTTTTTACAGTGAGCAACTACACCGTGAATTGTCAGGCCAGCCCGGATTCTCCCAATTATCCAAGAACCAGAGGTTTCGTGGCAAATAATGGAGAGGAATGGGCCATCTATAGTGGATTTGAATGGTGGCAAAAAGGGAAGTTGGATTCAGAGATGGATTTGTTGACCTATTTGGGAAGTATGGTGAGCCGCACTTCCGAAGAGTGGGCTTCCGATATGGAATATTCCTTGGTAAAACAAAAATATGATATACTGAGAAGCTACATACAGGAAAGTTTAGGTATAGATCTCAAGGCAGTGGGCGATGCCGTCTGCGAATAAACGATTAGTATTTCACAATTTGACTAATAGATAATTATTAAAAATGGAAGATGAAGTAATTGTAAAAGTTGAGAATCTTTCCCATCGCTACAGTGTACAGTGGGCGGTTAGAGACATCAACTTTGAAATATTCAAAAATGGAGTGTATGGTTTGTTGGGCTCCAATGGTGCAGGCAAATCTACAATAATGAATATAGTATGCGGGGTACTGAAACCTACCAAGGGTAACGTATTCGTCAAAGGCGTCAATGCTTGTGAAAATCCGGTAGAGGCAAAACGGCACATCGGTTTCCTGCCCCAGCAACCTCCTTTGCACATGAATCTTACTGTAGAAGAATATTTGACGTATTGTGCCAGCTTACGTCAAATTCCCACGAAAGAGATACATGGTGCCGTGCTGGAAGTAATGGGGCGTTGCGGTATTTCGCATTTTCAAAAACGACTGATCCGGAATCTTTCTGGCGGTTACCAGCAGCGTGTGGGTATTGCTCAGGCCATAATTCATAAACCCGATTTTGTGGTATTGGATGAGCCTACCAACGGGCTGGACCCCAATCAGATATTGGATGTACGCCGTTTGGTGAAAGAAATTGCCGAGGAACGTACCGTAGTGCTTTCCACTCACATCCTTTCCGAGGTTCAGGCAACCTGCAAACACATCCGCATGATTGAACAAGGCAGACTGGTATTCGATGGAACAGTCGATGAGTTTGACAACTATATCACCCCAAATTCCGTATGCGTGTCATTGTTGGCACGTCCTTCCGAGGAAGAACTGGCTGCCATTCCGGGAGTTATCCGGATTACGGAATTAGATGGCACCAAGTATCGCCTTCATTTTGCCGATGCAAGGGAAATGACAGAGAAGATAGTTGAAATCAGTGCGACGAAGGGATGGCGTCTGAATGAAATTTATTTGGAAAAGAGTTCACTGAACGATATATTTGCTAAATTGTCCAAGAAAAAATAATAACTAAGGAATTCATGAAAACAATCTATAAAATAGCAAAAACAGAACTGCAAACGCTGTTCTATTCGCCTGTGGCATGGTTGGTCATCGTAATCTTCATCTTCCAAACGGGCATGACCTTTACGAATATGATGGATAATCTGGTACGAAACCTGTCGCTGGGATACGAAGGCGGTGCTTTCACTTCCAATGTATTCGCCAATACTTGGGGGGGAGTACTCCCAGCCATTCAAGGCTATCTCTACCTTTATATTCCATTGCTGACGATGGGACTGATGAGCCGCGAGTTTGGCAGCGGCTCCATCAAACTGCTTTATTCATCGCCCGTGACCAATACGCAGATTATTTTAGGCAAGTTCCTCTCCATGATGATTTATGGTTTGGTGCTGGTTTCTCTTGTCAGCATATTCATGCTTTTTGGTGCATTTACAATCAAGGACTTTGATTTGCCTGCCGTACTGGTCGGTCTCTTGGGCATTTATTTACTGATTTGTGCTTATGCGGCGATAGGCTTGTTCATGTCGAGCCTCACTTCCTATCAAGTTGTGGCCGCCATCCTCACTTTGGCTATGTTAGGTGCCTTGAACTATGTGAAGGGCATGTGGCAGGACATTGAATTTGTGCGTGACATTACCTATTGGCTTTCCATCTCCGGACGTGCCAATGAATTTGTGCGGGGCATGATTTGCAGTGAGGATTTATTCTACTTCATTATTGTGGTGCTCATGTTTCTTACCTTAGCCATCATTCGTTTGCAGGCTTGCCGCCAAAAGGCCCCATGGTATCTGACTTCAGGTAGATATGCCGGTATCATTGTGCTGGCATGCCTCTTGGGTTACGTTTCTTCCCGTCCTAAATTAATGGGATATTATGATGCTACGGCCACAAAAATAAACACGTTGACTCCCAACAGCCAGGATGTTATCAGACGTTTAGATGGCGGACTGACTATTAAGAACTATCTGAATGCATTGGATGAACGCGACATTTGGACTGCGGCTCCTGCACGAGTGAACTATGATATAGACCGTTTCAGACAGTATCTCCGCTTCAAACCGGAAATCAAGATGGAATACATCTACTATTATGACACCATCCAGAGTGCTTCGCAGGATGCACGTTTCCCCAACATGAACACAGAACAGCGTGCCAAGGAAATCATGCGCATTCACAATATGGACTCTACCTTGTTTCTCACACCGGCGGAAATACGTAAACAAATAGATTTGTCTGAAGAAGGCAACCTGTTTGTACGTGTGTTGGAACGTGAAAATGGACAGAAAACTTTTCTCCGGGTATTCGACGACATGCAGCATCTGCCGGGCGAAACAGAAATTACTGCAGCTTTCAAACGTATCGCCATGGAACTTCCAACAGTGGGATTCCTTACAGGGCATGGAGAAAGAGGTATCAACGGTATAGGAGAAAGAGAATACAGCAGCTTTGCTTTGAACAAAAAATTCCGTTATGCTTTGATAAACCAAGGCTTTGCAGTGACAGAAGTGACATTGGAGAAGGAAATTCCCGAGGATATAAAGATTTTGGTCATTGCTGAAATGAAAGAGGAGCTTACGGAGACCGAAACGCAGTATCTGGACAAGTACATAGCCCGTGGTGGTAACCTGTTGATAACAAGCGAACCCAAACGTCTGGAAATAATGGCTCCTTTGCTGAATAAGTTTGGCATACAGCCCTATCCGGGTACACTGGTAGAAATTCATGAAAACATTTCACCCGATTTGATTATGATGGCTCCTACCCAAGAGGCGATAGACTTGAATTTTTACTTCGCTAATATGCAAGAAAACAAGCGCTGCTTTGTCACCCCCGGTGTTTCTGGACTTTCTTTCAATGCTGAAAAGGGATATACGGCCATACCACTGTTCGCTACAAGTACCGAAGCCTGGAATGAACAAGAAACTACCAATTTCATAGACGAAAAGCCGGTATGCTCCGGAGAGAAAAATGAAGAACGGAAATCTTTTGTTACCGCTTATGCACTCTCGCGCAAAGTGGATGAGAAAGAACAGAAGGTTATTGTATTGGGCGATGCCGACTGCTTCAGCAACGGTGAGTTCAGCAGAAGCCGCAATGGTGTTCCCGCCTCCAACTACTCAGCCTTGATGGGTGCTTTCTTCTGGATGTCTGATGAGGAGGTCCCTATTGACGTACGCCGTCCGGAAGCTCCCGACAATGAGATTTATCTGACTGAAGCCCAAATAGGAACTTGGAAGCTCATTCTCACCTGGATATTCCCAGGTGTTCTGTTGATAATCTCTATCCTCATCTGGTTAAGGAGAAGGGGACGCTAATTGGCATGGTTAATTTAAGAAAAAATGATTATGTCTTTTCAAATAGATACACAAACCTTAAATGATTTATCCGTCTTTGGTACAGGTCGTACCAAGACGGTTTATGAAATCTTTAATCGGGTAAAGACCCACGGAGGTACGAAGCTGCTGGAAGAGATGTTCAGATACCCTCTTTCTGATATGAAAGCCATACAAAAGCGAGTAGATACCATACGTTATTATGGTGTGAACCAAATGAAGTTTCCTTTCCAACCGTCTCTCTTTGATGCTGTTGAGTTCTATCTTGACAACACGGACAGTCGCAGCCAGCTAATGGCTCAGGACAACACTTTGGAACGGCGCATAAAGAGTTGGATTGTTTCCGATTCGGAGTATTCGTGGATTCATGCCGGAATTGTGGGCTGCTTGGAACTGTTGAATACATTAGATGACTTTCTGAAACAAGTGAAAGACGAAGCAGATGAGAATGTCGTCGAGTTGAATGCCACGCTGGAGACGTTGTTGCATAACGAAAAGTGGAATTGGTTTTCTTCAGAAAAGGGAAAGAAAAAGATAAGCTTTGAACGTGCGGTGGAGTATGACAAGGTTCTTCGATTTGAGGAGAATGACCGTATCCATAAGATACTATACCAAATTTATCAGATGGATGTTTACACCAGCGTAGCTCAGGTGGCAAATGAATGTGGCTTTTCCTATCCCAAGGTATGTCCGACAGAACAGAATATACTGAATATGAAAGGGGTGTTTCATCCTTTCCTCGCCAAACCGGTGAGCAATACACTGAGTGTAAACAAAGATAGTAATGTCATATTCCTGACCGGTGCCAACATGGCGGGAAAATCTACTTTCATGAAATCAATTTCTATAGCTGTTTATCTGGCTCATATGGGGTTCCCGGTTCCGGCAGAAGAGCTTGAGTTCTCGGTTTACGAGGGAATGTTCACCACTATCAATCTACCGGATAATCTGAATATGGGATACAGCCATTTTTATTCGGAGGTGTTGCGATTGAAGAAAGTTGCGCAGCAAATGGAACAAGGCACCCGGCTTTTCATCGTGTTCGACGAATTGTTTCGGGGCACAAATGTGAAAGATGCTTACGACGCTACGTTAGCGGTAAGCAAAGCATTTGCCGAGGTGCAAGACTGCACGTTTGTCATATCCACACACATCGTTGAAGTGGGAACTGCACTGCAAGAGTGCTGCAAGAATATTCGCTTTGTTTATTTACCTACTTTGATGGATGGTGTCAAGCCGGTGTACACTTATCGTTTGACGGAAGGTATCACCAATGACCGTCATGGAATGATAATCATTAATAATGAAAAAATTATTGATATAATAAACGGGAAGGGAGATGAGTAAAAATCTTGAGACTGACAAACAGACTATGGAGGATTTGAACATTCTTGGTAAATACAAGAGCAATTCCATCTATAGTCTTTTCAACAGAGTAGTGACTCGGGGAGGCGAAAGGTTATTGGAACAAATGTTTCTCCATCCGCTTTCCAATGCCGATGAAATAAACAAGCGAAGCGAGGTATTCAAGCGCTTCAGCAAACATTTGTCCGTGTTTCCCGAAGAATGTGAAACGTTTGAGAAAGTAGAACAATATTTGTTCGGTTCAGACAGTGGCAGAAGCTGGATGAACATCTTGCTACGGCTGCTTCAACTGAAAGGCATGAAGCTCCTGAGCAATGACCCGCGCCTGGACATGTGGCAAGAACAAATAAAGGTGACACTCGCATTTTTGAAAAAAGCTTCAGACTATTTGGATACCTTGCCTGAAGTGGTGAAGGGCACAGTTTTGGAAGAAAAGGTGGAACAGGCGCGAACCTTACTACATAACAATGCCATGTGCTCCCTGCTTTCGGCAAATATAGCGGAAGAGGAAGTTGGTATGAGAGTGCTGTTTATGTCCGATAAAACGATGTCTTGCGACTTGAGCGCTCCGTTGCGGAAGCTGGTGGAATTATTCTACGAATTGGATGTAGCTGTGGCTGTGGGCAGGGTTACCGGCGAACGAAAGTTCTGTTTCGCCACCGCTTGTACCGACGATGAGGGTTCAATCCTGCTTAAAGGTTTTTCGCATCCTTGCGTTTTGGGTGCCGTATCCAATGATTTGGAAGTGACGAAGGAAAAAAATATATTTTTCCTGACGGGAGCCAACATGGCTGGAAAGTCCACTTTGATGAAATCTTTTGGAATAGCGGTCTATATGGCACATATGGGATTTCCGATTGCAGCAAAAGAGATGAAGTTTTCGGTACAGGATGGTTTGTACACTTCCATCAATGTGCCTGATAATATTTATAAAGGGTACAGTCATTTCTATGCCGAAGTGCTTCGCGTGAAGAAAGTGGCGAAGGAGGTAAGCCAAAACAAGCGGTTGGTTGTGATATTCGACGAACTCTTCAAGGGTACCAATGTAAAAGATGCTTATGACGCCACTTTGGCTGTGACAGCTGCGTTGGCAAACCGCCGTTCTTGTTCGTTCATGATTTCCACACACATTATTGAAGTGGGACAGGAACTAGGCAAGAAGTGCAATAACATCACGTTTGCCTATTTGCCTACGGTGATGCAGGGCTGTGTGCCTACCTACACCTATCGTCTGACAGAGGGAATCACAAGTGACAAGCATGGAATGACCATTATTGAGAATGAACATATCGTAGATATCATTCGCAGAAGGAAACAACAACAAAAGAACAAATAAAAATAGATTTTTTTGATGATATGAGACATTTATTGCATGTATTATGCATGGCGGTATCAGTAATGGGGTACAACCTCTTGCCTATGGCCGCACAAACCATGCAGACCTTGCCGGTAGACAGTGAAGTGCGTATCGGCAAATTAGATAATGGACTTACTTATTACATCCGCCACAATGCACTACCCGAGAAGCGTGCGGAGTTCTATATTGCTCAAAAGGTAGGCTCCATTTTAGAAGAGCCCCAACAACGGGGATTGGCACACTTCTTGGAACACATGGCATTTAATGGTACCAAGAATTTTCCCGGTAACGGAAAACATTTGGGCGTCATTCCCTGGTGTGAGACCAAAGGCATCAAATTCGGAACGAACCTGAATGCTTATACAAGTGTAGACAAGACCGTTTACAATATCAGCAACGTACCTACTGAAAATCCTTGTGTAGTAGACTCTTGCTTGTTGATTCTGCATGACTGGTCCAGCTTCATCAACTTGGACGGACAAGAAATCGACAAAGAGCGTGGAGTAATCCGTGAAGAGTGGAGAAGCAGTGACAGCGGAATGCAGCGTATTCTGAAAAACGCCTTGCCTGTGATATATGCCGATTCCAAGTATGCCGATTGTTTGCCTATCGGTAGCATTGATGTCATCAACAACTTTCCCCATAAAGACATTAGAGAATACTATAACAAATGGTATCGTCCTGACTTGCAGGGAATCATTGTGGTAGGTGACATTGATGTGGATGTTATTGAAAGCAAAATAAAGAGTATGTTTGCCGATATCAAGACACCGGTAAATCCTGCAAGCCGTGTATATTTTCCGGTACCCGACAATAAAGAACCGCTTATTTATGTAGGTACAGACAAGGAAGTGAAGTCACCTTCATTCAACATATTCTTTAAGAGTGAAGCCTTCCCTGAGCCTATGAAGAATACGGCAGCCTATTACGTGACGCAATATATGACCGGTATGATCACCGGTATGATCAACATGCGTTTGGGTGAACTTACACAGCAAGCAGATCCTCCTTTCATGGGTGCAAGTTCAAGCTATGGAGGCTACTTTTTTGCCAAAACAAAAAATGCTTTCATGCTAAGTGCCGGATGCAAGATTGACGGCATTGAAAAGGCGATGAAAACTGTATTGCAAGAGGTGGAACGCGCTCGTCGTTTCGGATTTACGGCAACAGAATACGAACGCACCCGTGCCAACTATATGCAGGCTGTGGAGAGTGCTTACAAAGAACGTAACAAAAGAAAAAGCGGAAGTTTTGTTTCTGAATATGTAAATAACTTTCTTGATGGTGATCCTATTCCCGGATTGGAGTTCGAATATACATTGATGAAACAACTCTCTTCACAGATACCCGTTAAGGCAATCAATCAGATGGTTGCACAGTTGGTTACGGACAACAACCAGGTAGTACTGCTGGGCGGACCGGAAAAAGAGGGACTGAGTTATCCCACAGAGAAAGAGATTGCTTCTTGGCTGAAAGGCATGAAATCACTCGACATAGCACCTTATGAAGACCAAGTTTCTGACGAACCTTTGCTCTCAGAAGAACCGCAAGGGGGAAGTGTCATATTGGAGAAGAATGGCGAAATCTATAATACCACGAAGCTGGTACTTTCAAACGGAGTGGAAGTATACATCAAGCCTACCGACTTCAAAAGTGACCAGATTCTGATGCAGGGGGTAAGTTTCGGAGGCACCAGTTTATTCCCCGACAACGAGGTCTTGAACAGTGCCCAAATCAACAGTGTAGCCACGATAGGAGGATTAGGTAACTTTAACAAAGTGAACTTGAATAAGGCACTGGCAGGAAAACGCGTATCTGTGGGAGCATCTGTCAGTACTTTGACGGAAGGCATCTCCGGCAATTGCTCGGCAAAAGACTTTGAAACAATGATGCAACTCACTTACCTTTACTTTACTTCCCCCCACAAAGATGAAGAGGCGTTCAGTTCCTATAAGACACGCCTAAAAGCCTCTTTGCAGAACAAAGACGCCAATCCGATGACAGCTTTCCAAGATACGGTGTCTTATACTCTATACGGCAAACATCCCCGTCTGTTGAGTCTCACGGAAGAGATGGTGGAACATATCGATTACAACCGTGTCATCGAGATGTATATGGACCGTTTCAAGGATGCCAGTGACTTTAAGTTTTATTTGGTGGGAAACATCAATATAGAAGAAGTGAAGCCCCTAATTGCCAAATACCTTGGGGGACTTCCTGCCATACACCGCAAGGAGTCGTTCAAGGACCGTAAGATGCGCATCCGTAAGGGAGAATTCAAAAAGGAATTTGCCAGGCAACAGGAAACGCCCATGGCTACGGTGATGTTTCTCTTCAACGGCAAATGTAAGTACAATCTACATAATATAATTACCGCCAGCTTTGTACAGCAGGCATTGAATATGGTCTACACCGAGGAAATCCGTGAAAAGGAGGGAGGCACATACGGAGTGAGCTGCAATGCCACATTGAATAAATATCCCCGGGAAGACCTCTCCTTGCAGATTGTATTTCAGACAGATCCGGAACCGGTAAAGAAAGAGAAATTGGAAAATATCGTTGTGGAACAACTGAATAAAATGGCCAAGGCTGGACCTTCTGCCGAACATATGCAGAAGATTAAAGAGTATATGCAGAAACAATACAAGGATGCACAAAAAGAGAACAGTTATTGGCTGAACAACCTCCATTCCTATTTTTACACAGGCATTGACTTGACACAAGGATATGAGGAGTTCATCAACAATATGGCGGTTAAGGACGTACAGAAGTTCTTGGGCAAACTGCTGAAACAGAAAAACTGTATACAAGTGATTATGACTGTGCCGGAAATGAATGTAAAATAAGGATAAAACTACAGAGTGCAAACCCAAAATATAGAGAAACGTGTTGCTGCCTTGCGACTTTATAAAGTCTACAATATATCACTGTCATGTGGTCATGTGTTTTTTATATTGATGTCATTTTTCAGTACCAATGAAACCGAGTATGAGGATAGTATGGAAGATAAGCCGATAATTAATGGGGAATATTTATTGGTTGTGAACTTAATTTAATAGTTGTATATTTATATCAGAGTGTGTCCAATTTGATTTTTAGTTGTATTCTTTTGTTTGAAGAGCTTTCTGTATTGGTCAGGAAGCTCTTTTTTATACTTCAGGAGGTAGGATTAAATATTGAATCATTTGTATACAGCCCCCAAAAAGAGAGGGAAACCGTCACACTAAAGGCTTGTCTCTTTTTATAGGCAATTCAGAGATGTGCCTTTAATTTCCGGGAATAAAATCTATACTCACTTCCCGATAATCAGAGGCACTTGATTCATTGCCCGGAACATTTACTCTCGTTTTCTGTTCTATCCATCCAAGCCTTCCGGATAATGGTGTTAATCTGTAGAGTCTAGTTCCGGTTATATATCTCTTATCGGTAGTGTTCGCTGTATTCCGGAAGGCTTTTTATTTTTTGTAGAGTGAGAAAAACGGGCTCAATCTGGGATTATGGTGAAATATGCAAATTAAAAATCCCATTCCCTACCTCTCTTGGCTTGGGAAATGGGAATCAAACAAAACAAACAAACTCCTCCGTTCTTCACAGAAAAGAGAAGCGGCCATGTCTTCAAAATGAGTGATGCAGTGTTTCCTAATCGAATGGCAACACCCCACGCATTTATCCGATCTATATCTATTATTTTTGCAAAAATAGTATAATTATTCAAATCCATATATTAAATAGACTGATCTATTGCAAAAATTATTTAAGGTTATAACATACAAAAAAGACAAGTCTGGTTCATGGAATGGTACGTCAAATGTGGATTGATATCGGCAATGGAGAACTTTTCGGAACATTCACCACATGGTTTCTGTGCTATTCATCCAAGCCTTCCGGATAATGGTGTATAATGGCTATGGTTACATCTTTTATCAATAGTGTTCATGTTTTCCGGAAGACTCTTATTTTTTGTAGAGTGAGAAAGACAGCCTAACCCCAATATAGACGCTATCTTCACAGACAATAAGATTCTTCAGGCTGTCTCCAATCTAATTACCTTACAATATCCACAAAGATAAGGCAACCGGATGAAATATACAAATACCCGTCCGACCATCACTGGCAGAACGGGTGAAACTTTACTAAAACAAAACGTCGTATCCATATATTGAGATGAAAAACTAATGGATACATACAATACACAAGGGTAGTCAGTTAATATGAAACATACACATTGAACATTCATCCTCACGGAAAAACACCAACCCGGACCACCCTTGGATACAAATCCTATCAATAACTGTTGCCTATATAATTAGAACATTCAGATGAGATATGCAAATGAAATCATACAAAAAGCTCTCATCCTATCATCACTGACCAGACGAGAGAAAGAGATTTGTGTGTATCATTTCCATGCGCCCATGGTGAGACAATATGACTATCCATTCCTTTATAAAAACGAATAGGATTATACAAACAAAAGTAATGATTGTTGTCGGAACTTCCATTATGCTGCGGTACAAAAAAACGATATGCCCCATCCATCACCAGACAGAGCATATCAACAGTGGTCTATTGTATAAAGAGAGAGAATTTCGACGGCACAAAGATAATATGAAATCCGGACATATCTACCGCCGCCGTACATTTTCCCCCACTGATATCTCTCCTTTAGCTCCATAATAGAAAACGGAGTGATGGATATTCAAATTGTGTGGGGAATAAAATCGGCGGAGTGATATATATTATCAGTTTATTTTTGAAAATCATGTGCATTATCGTTATTTTTGCCATGGAATTGTGAGATTCTTTAGACACAGTACTTTTGATTAACAAGATTTTAGTTGTTGTGTTGGAGGGCTTTCTGTCTGTAATAGGATGGGAAGCTCTTCTTTTTATTTTTTGATTTATGGAAGATGGCTAATAAGAAAAAATTGTTACCCGGACTTTTTTGATGTACATACTAAATATATAGAGAGAAGTAAAAAAATACAGGTGAAATAATGACTAAATGAGGATATAGAAGAGTAGACCGGCTTTGCAGTCTACAAAAGTGAGAAGAAGAAAAACAAAATAAATTCTTCTCTCTCCACTCTGGCAGGGTACGAAGTAGCCTCTCTTCTTCAATCTTTCATCAACCGTTTCCATAGCTCCTTTACTGAAAAATAGTGGTTCTTCCTGAGAGACGAAGATACTGAGAGGACCGGCTTTCTCCCAAAGAAAAGCCGGGTCCGGTCTCTCTGGAAGGTTCACGATACAATAAAGCAAATAACAATCTAAAATCCAATAATATGATAAACAAAAACATAAGCTACTACTTTAATTCGGGTGATTCAAGGAGTAAAATTTATTATAACTTCGACCACATCCTTGAACTTATAGCATCCAATCCCAAACTCTCTATACAAACGGATATGGTGAGGGCGCAGACGACAGAGAAGGCTTACAAGGAAGAGAAACACAGACTCCCCATGATAGCACCTTCCGGAATATTCGACTATAGGAACGATGACCCGACCAGCCTGCGCCAGTATTCCAATATCCTTGTGCTTGACTTTGACGATTTCGGGTCACATGAGGCGGCAGGAGAATTCAAGGAAAGACTCATTCAATATGCCAATCCTCTCCATCTTTACGCAGTATGGTTCTCCCCGGGTAATAAAGGCGTGAAGGCGGCTATGGTTCACGACAACACCAACCCGGAGCATCATTACAATCTTTTCCGGCAGGTGAAGCAGAGGTTATATCCAAGGACTGATGAATTCGATAAGAGTTGTCATAATTTCAGCCGCACGTTCTTCCTGAGTTCCGATCCTGATGTCTATGTCAACCCGGGGAAAGACACGTTGATTCCCTACCACTTCGAGTATGACCCTTCCATTCCCGAACCTGCTGCGAAAAGTTATAATCATGGCGGTTCAGGCGGTCGTTTCATTCATACGCCGGAAGAGATTGAGAGGAATACAGGTTTTCAGAGGTTATGGAAGGACAAGACACTGATTAACTACGTGGACAGGAAATGGAGAAAAGAGTATCCGGACAGTTATGAAGATGGAAATAGGCACAGTTCCATACTCTCAAGAGCAAAATGGTTATGTCTGTACGGTGTCCGGTATGATGCTGCCTTGAACTATCTCATCGGTACATTCGGCAGGCATGGTATCTCTGAGGATGACATAACGGGAATGGTAATCAACAACTATAATGCGAACCGGAAGAGTTTTGGTGTCTCAAGGATGGAATTGTATGGCAAAAAGGAACGGGGAGTGGTGTACAGGAATCAGAAACTGAGGGAGAATACGCTGTTTCAGTAAGAGTCAAGGCAGTATACAAGAGGTAAGTTTATGATGGCTTGCCTCTTATTTTTTGTTCTCGAGAGTATAAGAAATATACTATAAGAATCAACATGTTTCCAGGAAGTTTATTATTTTTGTAGTATATTATTGCTATAGCCGTTAAAATTAGATCTATACTTCAAAACACAAAGACATGAAGAAATTCGTAGAGCTCAAGACCATTGAGAAAGGGAACGTCCTTGTCAATGTCAACCATATAGTCAGTATTGAAAGCCTGACGGATGACACCTCAAGAGTACTGCTTGTCGGGGGTGGTAAAAATTCGACAATGCTGTACTATACCATATCTGAGAGTGCGGAAACAATGAAAAGGAAATTATGGGAACTATTGCTGTAGCAAGGAAGGAAATCCTGTCATCACTGAGCCGACTTTCATATAGTCCCTGCCCGAACCAGAGAAGAAGAGAAGCAGGCATGACAACCGGAAAGATGGTATAATACAGTTAATATCCCAATCTTTTTCGGGAGTTTTCCGATATCCGGTTAGCCAATATGAAGAGCGCGGAAAAACTCTCGAGACCGTAGCATACCCCTTGTCCTGCTCCGGTATGTCTGTAAACCATGAGGCATTTGCTAAAAAGTGGCATTTGCCTTCACTGGTCATATAATAGGGTCTCTCTTGACAATGTATTTTCGTATATAGTCATAACCCGGGATAAAACGATTCCCGTATGACTTTCCGCATAATTTACCCAAGGATGTAAAAAGGCTTATCCGACCACCATTTCTACAGCCTCCATCACAGCCCGGCCTGACTCCAACCGGAACCAATACCATAGCCAGAGCAGAATCCCGCCCAGCCAAAGCAAAACCACATCAATATGGTCCACCCGCAGTATCCGGCTGACCAGTATACAAAAAAGTACTCCACAAAGCACATGGGAGGCCACCATGGTAACAAGCTGGTCGTTGGCCATTCTTATCAATACAAAAACGCCTATAGCAGGAATAAAGGATGTATAGTCAATAAAATGTTGTCTGTCATCCATGATACAATATTGAAAATGAAAGTTACAAAGATAACAAATTATTCTACAGAACAACTCTCCACAATAAAAAGACCTGAGGAAGCCGGGAAGAGCCATCGTTACAATAAGAGTAAAAAAAGTAACTTCTCTTCTTTTTTCTAGGGCAATTTAGGGATGTGCCTTGAGTCTACGGGAATGATATTACAGACTCTCTTCCCGATAACCCAAGACACTTTTAATTCACTGCCCTTTGATATCAGAAGAACATTCACCCCTCGTTTTCCGTTATATCCATCCAAGCCTTCCGGATAATGGTGCATAATGGTTACGGTTACATCTCTTCCCGGTAGTGTCGTCATATTCTGGAAGGCTTTTCATTTTTTATAGAGTGAGAAAGACAGTCCGATTTGAAACCAGCGAATATCCTCACGGACCAATAATATTCCCGGGCTGTGTTTCATCGTCAGCTAAAAATCAAAACGTTTATTGATCAAATATCCTCAAGGATAAGGCAGCCGGATGAGACAAGCAAGTACCCGTCCTGTCATCACTGGCAGAACGGGCATGAAATACTACTCAAACACATTGTATCCATATACTGAGATGAAAAACTAATGGATACGCACAATACATAAGGGCAGTCAGCAAAAATGAAACAGCTTATCATGATGATTTATCCTCTTGAAAAAACAAATACCGGCTCTGACTGCCCTTGGGTACAACCTCTAAATCTATGTCTGAAAGTTAGGATATTCAGATGAGATATACAAATGAAATCATACAAAAAGCTCCCGTCCTATCATAACTGACCGGACAAGAGATTGGATTTATTATTGGAGATATGTTATCATGGCTAAACAAAGGTAAGGGATATGTCAGGCTTCCGGTTATGCCGGCGTGATAAAAACAGCCTGCTATGGGATACCCTCCACAAAATCCTTGAGCCTGTATAACCGGATGATGGCTGAATTGTATAAAGGGTTGGGATAATATAAGTTTATTTCCCGGATACTTGTCTTTACATATTCACGTACATCCGTTATATGCTCCGAATCAATATATATTTCTTTGGGAAGTTGTGCCGTCAATGCCCAGCGGACAATATCCCTTACAGACCCCTCGTCAAACCGGCAACTTTCTTTTCCTGTCATACTGCCATCCATTTTTCGGTGCAAATATAAGATTTATCCGCTGAAGAAAGGTTACGGCACTTCCTTGTTCTGATATAAAAAACTCATGACCTGTATCTCCCAATACACATCACTCGATAAAATATGCCCCATCCATCACCGGACAGAGCATATCGACAGTAGTTCTATTGCTATTGTTATGTAGAGAGAGTTTCGATGGCACAAAGATAATACGAAATCAGGATATATCCACCGCCGCCGTACATTTTCCCCCACTGATATCTCCCCAGTTCGCCCAATAATGGATGTTCAAGTTGTGTGGGGGGATAAAACCGGCGGCAAGATATATTTTTTTATCAGTTTATTTTTGAGAACCATGTGCATTATCTGTATCTTTGTCAATGAATTATAACCTTAAAAATTTATGTATATTCTGAAAGGCTCCTCGGATTTTGGATAGATAATAAAAAATTGTTACCCGGACTTTTTTGATGTACATTCTAATATATATAGAGAAGTAAAAAAATACGGGTGAAATAATGATTAAATGAGGATATAGAAGAGTAGACCGGCTTCGCAGTCTACAAAAGTGAGAAGAAGAAGAAATAAACAAAACAAATCTTCTCCCTCCACTCTGGCAGGGTACGAAGTAGCCTCTCTCCCTCAATCTCTCATTAACACCAGCCATAGCTCCTTCATCCAAATCCAGCGCCTCTTTTGTTTCTTTGGGGTCACTTCTTATTCAACAGACCGGAAAGAAAAGGTAAACAGTAAACACCCCGGTCTCCCTTATCCTTTACCTCCTACAGCCCGAACTCTTTTTTCAATCTCCGGACCGTACTTACACCCACTCTCTCGGTACCGGCTATCATCTTCATCGGATAACCCTTACCGGGAAGTCTTGACATGCTAAAACGACTGCCGGACAAATTCATTGGGACATTATCCACATATTCTCCTCCTTCAACTTACACACATAAAAAACTGCCGTCTGACAAAACCCCGAAATCCTTACATGTGTGAGATTTAAACAATATATCAAATCTAAAAATCAAACAACATGAAAGAAGAAACAAAAAAAATCCTGGAAAAGGCCCAGGCAGGTGATGCCGAGGCCCAGTATCTGACCGGTATGTATTATGAGGACAAGGGAAATGCCGACGAGGCTTTCCTATGGTATGAACGGTCGGCAATGCAGGGATTCGTGTATGGAATCAACGCCGTTGCCGTGTATTACCTGAAAGGGATGGCTGTAGAGTGGGATACCGGCAAGGCAATCGCCCTTCTGGAAAGTATCGCAGAGGAACTCCCCACAGCGAAAGCCAATCTGGGCTATATATACCTGGAAGGGGAAGGATGTCCGCAGGATATAGGGAAAGGTATCGGGTTACTCAGGCAGGCCGCGGATTCAGGTGACGGACTGTCGGCTTTCACAATGGGACATATACGCCTCGAAGGGCTGTATGGAACTCCCGTAATGTACAAGGAGGCGACAGGATGGTTCGAGAGAGCCTATGAACTGGGGATATACGACAGTGTGGATTTCCTCTGTGACCTGTATGAAGGTTTGTATTCACGGGGCATGAAGGACATCAGGAAATACAGGTTATGGTCGGATGTCAGAAAAAGCCTTGAAAAAGGAGGTTCCCGTACCGGTCTGGCAATGCCGTCATCCGCAAACGGGGGCAATGTGCCGGTATTCGGGGAGGCCAACGGCAGACAGTACATCATCATCGGAGGAGAGAAGGCTTATGTTGACCTTCTTGTTGCGGAAACATTCCTGGTCAACCCAGATCCGAAGGTCTATACGGAAGTGGAGCATATTGACGGTGACATGTCCAACAATGCGGCTTCCAATCTACGTTGGATAAAGAAGTAATATCAAATAGTTCATTATGAAAATAACATTGGCAGAAAAGATTTATTGGACAAAGTACAACCTGGTTTATCCAGAGTTAGGAGATATTATCCAAATGATTCGTACGGGAAATATACAATTACATGATAACGAATTTAATGGCTATACATTGAAGCGAGCAATAGAGCATATCAGAAGTGTAGCTCCGAGTGATATGCAGAAATGGAAAGCCAGACTCCTGCCCGCTGTTGCCTATAACGGTACATTTAGGGAACTTAACAGTGCAGGGCTGATTGAATACTCATGTGTGACGGCATTGGATTTTGACCATATAGCAACGCCATACGATATGTATAGCTTGGAAAACAGGCTGAAAATAACACCGTGCGTTCTGAGTGTTTTCATTACACCCAGCGGACGTGGATTGAAAGCTTTGATTTGGCACGACAATACGGATCCGGCCAGACATGGAGATTTATATGAACAGTTACTAAACAAGTTCTATGTGGCGAATGGAAGTGATGCAAGCTGTAAAGACCTTGCACGCAGAAATTATCTGAGTTACGATCCTTATATCTGGATTAACCCTTCTCCTGATCCGTACCATTATGTCCCTACCATAAAGCCACAGGTACAGATACCACAATCATCCGGGACAAGAACAGTGTCGGACAAAAGCATCATCAGCATTATGAACTCCCACTGGAAGAAGAACAATCCTGATTATTGGGAAAAAGGCAAGAGGGGAAACAGCATCTTCAGGTTAGCCTGCCGGATGTGCAAATGGGGTGTTGACGAAGGATTGGCTACTGAGTATTTCATTGATGGTTGGGAAGATGACACAATGGATGAAAAGGAAATCAGAGGCCATGTGGGCAATGCCTATAAGACCGAAGAGAAGAACTTCGGAACATTGATATTTACAATACACTGATTTAATTAAACCTTAAAAACAGAAATTATGGCACTGACAAAAAGCCGGGGTAACATGTATCCTTTTGTTAACCATGATTCGTGTTTATTAATGGCCGTCTAATCTATTTTGGGCATTTGAATATGGCTTTAATACGAGTTAAACCGGCAGTCCCTAAAATGAGCAGTGCCGCATATTGAAATGTTTTGGCAAGTCCGAAAAACACCGCCCATAATACACCTTTCGTTGTTGCCGATATGGGAAGCAATATTGGGGCAAACGAAACGATATAACAGATTGCACAAAGTGCTGCCACTACTATGCCTGTACGGAACGACAGCCTGCCAAGCCATTGTTTGAATCGAGTGAAAGTAGGAGGCATAACAATTAAACAACTTTTCTAAACGATTTATCGTTTGTCTCCTTCTATTTGTTCCATTGCCCTCATAGGACATTTTCTCACGCATTTGCCACACTCGATGCAAAGGTTGTAATCTATCACCGGAAAACCGTCGGCATCCTGTAAAATGGCACCGACCGGACACATCTTAATCAGTGGACATACATGGTTGTGTGGGCATATATTTTTATTGACCTGTATCATGATACTGTTTTTGTTTGCAAAATTAAGCATTATTCTTTGTTCTACAAAATAGATTTTTTATATCTTAGCATCGAAATTATCGAATACAAACAAAGTTATATGACACTTCAGCAAATGGAATACATAGCGGCGGTTGATAAATACCGCCATTTTGCAAAGGCGGCGGAGTCGTGCGGCGTTTCGCAGTCAACCTTGTCTTCACTTGTTCAAAAACTGGAGACAGAACTTGATGTGACTATATTTGATCGCAACAGTCATCCGGTGAAGCCGACGGCTGTCGGTGAAGAAATCATCAGCCGGGTAAAGCGAGTGTTGTTCAATGCCGCACAGGTCAAAGAACTGGTGGCCACAAGAAAAGGAGAGTCCGTTGGAAATATCTCGTTTGGGATTATTTCAACGGTTGCGCCATATCTCTTACCCAAGATGTTTAAATATCTGTCGGTCAACCATCCCGACATACATCTGCATGTCGAGGAAGCGAGGGTTTCTACCCTCGGCTCAAAACTGGAGCGAGGGGAGATTGATATCGCGCTAATGGCGACACCTGTCAACAACAGCGAATTGCTGGAAATCCCGATTTTTCAGGAACGACTCATGGCTTATGTCTCCCCGGAATCGTCTATCCATAATGACACTGTTTTGCAGGCAGACCTCCTTCCTATAGATAGCGTCTGGGTGCTACGTGAAGGTTATTGTCCCAATCGCGGTGTTTTCCCTTTCTGTAACAATATCACCGGCAGGCATGCCATATATGAAGCTGGAAACGTAGAGACTCTCATCAAAATCGTGGATGAGAACGGTGGGTATGCAATCATTCCTGAACTGCATGTGCCACTTCTCAGAAAATGCCAGCAAGCAAATGTCCGCATATTCGCAAACCCCGAACCGAGTCGTGAGATAGCCTTCGTGGTTCACCGCAATTTCGTGCGTGAACGGTTGCTCAACATCCTTGCCGATGCAATAAAGGCCATCATCCCCGCAACCATGCTCTACCAACGGATTAAAAAGTTCCCGATAACCATGTAATCGAGATTGTCAATAGCATCATCTGTTTTATCGTTTGTGTCAATAAAGTAAATTGTGTAACTTTGCAGTCGTAAAATGATGTAAACAAGTAAGAACCCCATGGCTCATAAACAATTTTTTCGTTCACTGCCCCGAAAGGGCTTCCCGTTATACTGGATTCTGTTGGTATATCTTGTCGTTGGCTATTTCTGGCCGGTTATCGGTTTCCTTGCCATAATCTGCATGATAGCACCTGTCGCATTTGCCGTGCGCAAAGGACGGTGGTGGTGCGGCAATGCCTGCCCACGTGGTAACTTCTATGACCGTGTACTGACGAAATACTCACCGCACAAACCTATTCCGGCGTTTGTACGCACAAAAGGATTCCGTATCTTCATGGTGATGTTCATCTTCACCATGTTCGGCATACAGATGTACCGGGCCTGGGGAGACTGGAACGACATGGGACGTGTATTCTGGACAATCATACTGATTACCACTATTGTAGGCGTGACTCTTTCTTTTATTTACGCTCCGCGCACATGGTGCTCGTTTTGCCCTATGGGAACGCTATCTGCATGGGTGACTCCTCGCAGCGGCAGACTTCCCAACAACTACCGTCGCATTCTGGTAGGAGAAAAATGCACTACCAGATGTAAGCTGTGCTCTGCAGTGTGTCCCATGCAGCTGAAGCCTTATGAGAGCCGGAATGACGAAGAGGGTTTCCTCCATCCCGATTGTATCAAGTGCGGCAATTGTGTAAAAGGATGCCCTCTTAAAGTCCCAGAGATGAAGCCTTGACTGACATAAATCTAATGAGCGCAACGATAGATTACATTAACAAAAAAATAGATTATGATGAAAATTGCAATTCCGACCAAAGAGAATATGGTCGATGACCATTTCGGTCATTGTGAGTATTACACTGTATTGACAATAGGTCAAGACAATCAAATTCTGAGCAGCGAAATGATACCGTCCCCCCAAGGATGCGGATGTAAGTCTGACATAGCTGGGGTATTGGAGAATATGGGGGTCAGTGTAATGCTGGCAGGAAATATGGGACAAGGGGCCTTGAATGTCCTTACATCCCATCATATAAAAGTGATAAGGGGTTGCTCCGGGAACATCCTGAATGTCGTAACCGGTTATCTGAATGGGAAAATCACGGATTCCGGTATCGGCTGTTCATCGCATGAACATCACCACGAATGCCATCACCACAACAACAAGGATCAATGACAAAGAATAGAATGCCGGTCAATATCGCCATTGACCTTGCCATGTTGATTGCGATAGCATTAGTTAGCGTAAGCGGTTTTATTTTGGAAGTTGTCATTCCTTCCCGCCATGCCGTAAGAATGCATGGTGCCGATTCATGGTGTTCTCATTTGTGTGGATTGGGAAGACACGGTTGGGGCGATGTTCATTTATGGGCAGGAGTGGCATTGCTTGTTCTGCTTGCCGTACATATCCTGCTGCATCTAAACATAGTATCTGCTTTCTTTAAGAGGAAATGCCCGAACCGGACATTACGGATGGTACTTTATGTGTTTTTATTGATGCTATTGTTGATAACGATAGTGCCCTGGTTCTATATGTTCCATTAAAATAAAGAAGCCGACTTATTGCTGATAGGTTGGCTTCTTTGTTTTATATTCTTTCATGTCAGTGTGCAAACATTGATGTATCTCAATCCAGTAAAGCGGCAAAATGTAAAAGAACCATCATTTTTATAAAGGCTAAATAGTGGTGCTAAAATGGTACTAAATTATAAAATCACTCTTTGGAAGTAGTTGTAAAACATAATATATCAGCCTGTTATAAAATTATATATCTTGTAGCCCACACGTGGAATGCAATAAAAGGGATATGTTTTCATGACTGCCCTATTGTACAATGAACTATAATATAAAAGCCGATTACGGTTAACAATAATTAGCATAATTATGCAAGTTGTCGTGGATGGAAAGCTCGTCGGGGCTGACTGTGCAGCCCCTTGCCGCATGGCGTTCCCTCCGCAGGAGCTATTATGGCTTTGCAGACTTGAATCCATCAATATAAGGTTTTTCTTGAGTGACTACCGCAAAGGCTTGCCTTACGAGTTTGTTGGCGACCGCAACGACCGCCACTTTCCCCGGCTTGCCGTTAGACCGTAACCGGTTGAAACACTCCTTACATTCGGCATTGCATCGCAGGGATGCCATTGCAGCAACATAAAGCAGGCTGCGCAAGGATGAATCACCGTTACGGTTGATGTGACCTTTGACATTGACTGACGTACCGGATTGTTGGTAAGTGGGCGACAGCCCCAGATATCGGGTAAGCTGCTTGGCGTTATCAAAGTAAGCAAAACCTCCTGTAGCCATGATTAAGGCTGCCGCGAGTGTGACGCCGATCCCTTTGACGGAGGTGAGCAAGCCCATCTGTTTCCTATACTCACCTTGTGCCAAATTTGCCAGTTCCTCTTCCAAGTCCTTGACTTGCCTTTCAAGGAAAGCGATAGTCTTTTCTATGGTTTTCTTGCACTTGGAATCGAAGAAAGGAAGTGCTTCCATAGAGCCTTTCAAGTTACGGGTGGCTATAAGTTGCTTTTTGAGCTGGCGTATGACTGTCCGTTTCTGCTTCAAGATGAGAATGGCATCACTGCGGAGTTTATAAGGGGCGGGGTGCATTTTCTCTCCATAGAGGGCAATCAAACGTGCATCCGTTTCATCCGTCTTGGTGACGGAAAGCATCACACGGGCGAAGTTTTTTATCTTGAGAGGATTTTCCAGGCTGACAGTAATTCCTGCTTGCGAAAGAAGATAGACGAGCAGGGAACTGTAATTGCCGGTTGCTTCCAGCACGCAATGATAATCATCGGCTGACAAGGTTTGAATGAACTCGTGAACACCTTTTGTGGTGTTCTTGAATGTTTTTGTCTTACTGCTCTTGGCAGAAGAATAAGCTACTACGAAAGTCGCTTTGCTGACATCAATTCCAACGTAGGTCATAGTCTTAATGATTTATTGAACAACATCTGTACATCGTGAGCCATCATTGCGAATGCGGAGTCTAAAAGCCCATTGAACTATCCGGTTTTTGATGTATAAAGTGTGGGGGCAGAACATGTAACACGGTCTTTATGACTAATGAAAAGTCGGTCTTATTCCACACTTTGATGTTGAATGTTTATGCAAATTTATAACGATAATTTATTGTTACAATGAAAAAATTCAATGGTCTGTTTCCTATACGGTTTGATCCCAAGGAACTGGAAGTAAACCTGGGTGAAGGCAATTTCATTTTCGTAGGCAGTGGAACGGACGCATGGGCTTTCGATATACCTCCGGGCTGGATTACCCGGTTCCTGGATTATTGTAACCAGTTTAATAACAACTATCTTTTCCAGTCCAAGGACCCTTCACGTTTTTTGGAGTTCATGGGTCATCCGGTAATGCAGAAATCGGTTCTGTGTACGACCATAGAAACCAATGTCTTTTATCCGGACATCGTAAGGAATGCTCCAAATACCCGTAAGCGTGCCCAAGCCATGCAAAAACTGGCGAACCTTGGAATGAGAACCTGTGTGACCTGTGAACCTCTGGTAAAATTCGACTTGCCCGAAATGGTTGAACTTATCAGGATGTGTTCCCCGCGACAGGTCAATATCGGCAGGAACTCACGACAGGATATTACCCTTCCCGAACCGACAAAGAATGAAGTGCAGGCATTGATAACCGAACTCCAGAAATTCACCAGAGTGGTAGTCAAATCCAATGCCAAGTGCTGGATTTGAGAATGTCCTGACTGATTGGAAAGATAAAGGAGATGCTGCATAAGCTCTCCTTTAAAATTTCATCAAAGCCAATAAAGAATCCATATGTCAAAGGTGCAGGTGAAAAATATTGCAAAATAATATCTTGTGAGTTAACTGAAAGCCAGGTATGAGGAAACAATAAAAGAATTATTAATCCACTCAGGCGGCGTTGGCCTACAACTGACGAAAGAGAAATAAAATATGATGACGGAATGCAACTTTTTTTCCTAAAATGAGTAATATCACTTAAATAGAATAGGTTTTAAAGGGAAAAATATTGATGCATTCCGTTAACTCATCCAATACGAAACAAGTGACATAAAAAATTGCATGATACCTTAGACACAACTTTCCTGTCCGATAGTATGGTATGCGGCGTAAAGTTACCAATATCATCACAAAACTCCCGTCATAACCTTTGATGGTATTGTACGGGCATTTTGGAGGTAACGTTACAATCAGATAGAGGCAGTCCGGATGTTTCTATTCTTTTTTTCTGCATGGTGGAGGGCAGGAAAGATCAGTGCCTGTAAAACCCGGGAGAAAAGCCATATATCATCTCCCGGTAGTCTTTGGCACTTTGTTTTTTTTGCCCCCTGAATATCTTTTTGCTGTTTATATATCAAAGTTGGTTATGGTTGATGATAAGGAAAGGGGGACAAATTGGATATACCCCTATGAAAAAAATAGTGACCTGGTTTATAATCTCTTATCCGATAAACTATATTTGTCTCCCCCCTGAATTTGTCCCCCTCTTGTCGAATAGCAAAAGATAGTGTATGATTCTGCCGACAACATATCTTTTCCACTTGTACTTTAACCTCCGGACAATAGCCATGAATGAAGATGATGTATCCGGTAAGTTCCTGTCGACAGTTAACCGAAGGCAGGTTATATGATTGGTTATACTATACACTATATCATAATTATCCACTCAGGCGGCGTGAGCCTACAACAAACGAAAAAAGAAGGATATACAATAATTTCATGCAACTTTTTTTACCAGAATTGGGGATTTTACTTAAAAAGAATAGATTGCATAAGAAAAAATATTGATGCATTCTGTTAACCCGTAAATGTGTAAAAAGGGTATATAAAAACATTGCAAACCTTTATATATGAAATGAGTATAAACAAAAATATAACAATTATGAATGACAATATAAATAATGCAATACAAATTAACATGCCTAAAGGTTGCAGGTATATGAGTGATTATGACAAACTTCTGGACGGTATATTGCCATTGGATAGAAAGTTTATCCTGAACAAGACTGTAACAGGTTGTGGAGGTACATCCCTGTTTCTCAATTCAAACTTTCCGGTAGTGATAATTTCGCCACGACTTCAGGTGTTGAAAGAGAAGCACAAACAATATCCTGACAGTTTTCACTTTCATATTCCACCAAGCAATAACAGAGGGCAAGCAATAATTCAAAAGATGCAGGATCTTGATTCGTACTTGAATTATCATCATGGAAGCACACCATTTGCCCCCTTGTCAAAACCTGCCAAGATACTGGTTACACTGGATTCATCGGACAAGGTTCTTGGTGTCCTTAGAAGAAATAATATGCTGGATTCATGCCTCTTTGTGGTTGATGAGTTCCAGTGTCTGATGGGTGATGCGACATTCAAGGGCAGTACGGACATGAATTTTCTCATCCGGCTTGACAGTGAAGTGAAACGCATCTGTTACTTGTCAGCTACACCTGTCCCTGACATCTACCTTGACTACATACCTCAATTCGCCAGCATTCCCTACTATAAACTGGAATGGGATCCTGATGTGATTGTAGAGCCGACATTGAAGGAGAGGCAGATGAGGAAGGGTGAGACTGCGGAGAAACTGTGTGAAGAACTGATACAACGTTACAGAAGGGACGGATATTTTGAAAGGAAAATAGTGAATGGAAATATTACCTACTCTCGTGAAGCCTGTATATTTCTCAATGAGGTAAAGTCGATCATAAGGATAATCAGGCAAAACAATCTGAAGCCGGATGAAGTGACAATCCTGTGTTCTGAAAGTCAATCCTCAAAACTGCCCAAAGGATTCACGACAGGCGGATTGAATACGGACAGGAACAAACCCAGGAACAAGCCTTTCACATTCTGTACGAAGTCATCTTTTGAAGGTGTGGATTTTTACTCGGATAATGCAAGCACCTATATCTTCATTAATGCAGGAAAGGAGTGGCAGACCCTTGACATCATGCTGGATATACCTCAGATTCTCGGCAGACAGAGGCTTGATACAAATCCATTCCGACATGATGCCACGATATATTACAAGACCTACCCTGCCATTATGACGGAAGCGGAGTTTGGACAGAAGCAGAAGACGATGGATTTGAAAACAAATAACATCCTCAATGTATTCAATAGTGCTCCTGAAGAATACAGAACTGTATTAATGGATTCTTACAGAAAAATGGAACCTGACAAGAAGTTTACAGATGATTATACTGACCTCATACAGGAGAACGGGCAAACGACGATAGGTTACAATCATCTGGTAATGGCGGCAATGTGGAACAGGTGGTATCAGAGGAATTGCTATTATAACAATTCCTGCCAACTGTTGACGAGCATTCAGTCTGCGGTCGGGATGCGGAAGAAGCCGGATGAGATGAAGCAGTTCGAAGAATGGTATTATAATGCACCCGACAAGGACAGGCTTGCAGGATATGCGAATTTCAGAAACCAATGTCCGCAATATGACACCCTGCTCTTACAAAATCCGTTCATTGATTTCAGATTTCACGGGTGGTATGGAACTCTTGGTTATGATACCCTGTCAAGTCTTGGTTTTCGTGAGGCTGATGTTGAGGATGCCTATAGTGTTCTTTGTGCACAGGCTCCGATAAGTGAGGCTTGCAGACAGGAGTTCGTTCCAGGTATGCTCTATTCCAAACAGGAGGTAAAGGTCAAGTTACAGAAGATATACGACAGCTTGGGACTTTCAGGTAAAACAGCCAAGGCAACGGACCTGAAACAGTATCTTCCTGTTGTGGAAAAACAGAGGACAAATGACAGGGGCAGGAAAGTGTATTTTATAGAGATACTGGAAACATAGGCAATCAATAGGCAGTACGTCCATGGGTAGAAGGGCGGTATTGCTTATTCTTTTCTTGGCGGCTGTATATGCTGTATTATCAAACGGAGCAAAAGTGATTCCCCAAAGGTATGTGCATTCAGCCAATGGAGGGAAAAAGGATATGAAGCCTCATTGTATATCACATAAATAATGGTATGCGGGAGTTAACTGAAAGCCCATTGTATCATATGATTATTACAATTGATGATAATATCCACTCAGGCGGCGTGAGCCTACAACTAACGAAGAAGAGAATAGTATATAATTTCAGATCAACTTTTTTTGCTGGAATGAGGAAAATTACTTATAAATGATATGTTTCAAAGGGAAAAAAATTGATTGATAGCGTTCCGTTTACCCTTTCAATGATGATTTGGAGAACTGGAAAAATTGATAATACGGAAAAAGTGTATTATTGCCAAACTTGTCACTTGTTCTTCCGGTTATATATCCCCCAAAAGCAGCAAGAGAATTGGGATTTTATTCATTCTAGCCAAGGTATGATTGCTATAAATGAAGATATAGCAAATCGGACAATGCAATCTTTCTGTATAACCGAATCACTGTCGGATGAGTTGACAGAATGCATCATTTTTTTTCTCTATAAAACCTATTCTATTTAAGTAATAATCCCAATTTTAGGAAAAAAAGTTGATTTTGGGATATAATATATTTTCTCTTTCGTTTGTTGTAGGCTCACGCCGCCTGAGTGGGTATTACTATTAATTATAGTAACAGTATGATACAACGGGCTTGCAGTTAACTCTTCCATCCCACCGTTTGGATAATGCATGAATGATGAACTTGCCTTTTTCCCCTGGCTGAATTGGCATACTTATACATTGTTTCAACTCCTCATTTGCCATATACATATTGTTTTAGGAAGTATGGGCAAAAGTGTATCAGTATAAGCAGGAATCCGATAAACCACTCCCATTACCTTTACAATAGATCCGGTTTAAACCAAGCTGTATATGTCTCCTGTCAATATTGCCAGATAGTCCTTACCCGGTGAATATGATGGATAAGCCGGATGATTACAGTCGGTTGTAATGACATCAGATTATAGAATAAGGATCAGTATTCATAAGACCGACAAGGCAACAAACAAGCGGATGTTCTTATTTCCTATGATTGGTTCGGGTTGGTGGCGGTTGGTTTCAGTTGGCAATGCGGTGTACAGGGCTGTACAATATTGTTACTTAGATATGAGAAAGACTACGGAAGATGGTATCAAGCATACTGAATAATGTTTGTCATCCAATATATAAAATCCAGGTGTGAGGCTGTGAAGTAACATGGGAACCTATACCAGTGAAACGATATTCCCATACTTTATCATCGGTTCACTGTTCTAAAATTAGAGGCGGTAAAAAACTGGAAATGATGAGGAATGAATACGGGCAACAGTAAAGGGTGCCTGGAAAATAAACGGGAGGTAATATACAGGCCTTCTCCCGGTAAATCATAGGCACTCCATTCTTGCCCGGTGATGTATGGCATATAGTCGGTTTACCATCATAGGAGTATATAAAAACAACAATAGCCAACTTCTCCGGATATGAGATTTTAGCTATAGACTCATCTTCAGCGAAATTTATACAACCACATCCGACACTTTATCGTGTAAGACCAAAGTGTAAAACAGCTTTTAACTCATTACCTGAATAGCTGCTCAAATCAGCAGTTTCTTCCGGTCCAAAATACTTAAAACCTATTTAAATTAAAACTGCCCCTTTATAAGAGGCAAACCCGTTGTGCGCTTGAACATAGGTAATATTGAAAGATTCAAATAGAATTTTATCTTTTAAGCCAATGTTTTGTAAGCCAACTCCGCACCGGTTCATCATATAGCTTAAAGGCTGCCCATGCTAAGCCTAATGCCATGAGAAATGTACAGATACCCACCATGATATGTGTGCATATTGGTGCGCCAAGGTGACGCTGTGCCCAGCTGGTATGCATATAGATGAGAGGGTAGTGTGTGATGTAGAGTGGAAAAGATATTTGTCCTAAAAATACACAAACGCGCGAAGTTTTTTTACCTTTTAGTAAACTTCCCGCACCTATAGAAAGAATGAGTGGAAAAGCAAACAGAATGCAAATCAGCTGGTAGATACCATCAATGATTTTATTGTCACCACCAAGCACAGGCACACAAAGCACAACCAATACCATGAGTGAAGTATAAAGAAATCCACCTCTCTCTATCTTTATTGTCTTGTCAAGTCTAGAAAGCAACAGCCCTATCAAGAACGGGTAGAACAAGCGGACATAGCCAATATAAACGTGTTCGGCTGTAAAGATAAATCCACCTACAACAGAATAGCTGTTCCAGTCACTTTCAAGTACTCCCCACAAATTCAGACGGAGACAGCAGTCGGTAGTAAGTAATGCACAGAAAACAACAAGAAAGCCAAGTGCCACTTTACTCAAATGGCGAAAAAAGAGTGCATAGAGTATGTTTGCTACATATTCGAACATCAGTGTCCAGACCGGCCCATTGATGCTGGTCAGTTCACCCCACCCACGAATATCCATGGACTGGGGCAGTGGAATCATCAAAATCATCAGCAAAGCCTGGAGAAGTACCATCCACCATACAGCTTCATCCACTTTACCAAAGAGTTCAATATCGCCAGAATAATAAAACAAACATATACCGATTAATGCTCCCAAAATCACCATAGGATGGAGTCTCACCAGTCTGCGTTTGAAGAAATGCCAGAGTGTCATTCCGGTTTTATTCTGTCTGGTTTGCCAACGGTTGTCATAGGCATAGCCGAGAACAAATCCGGAGAGTGCAAAGAAGAAATCAACCGCCAGATAACCATGAGCAAAATAACTGCTGATAATATTTTTTGGATAACATTCCATTAAATGATAAAATACAACTACTATTGCTGCTATGCCTCTCAGACCGTCAAGAATCTCATATCTTGGTTTTGATGATAAATAATTTGAATTCATAAATTTATTAGAGTTATATCGAATAATTAATGCATTCTTTGACTTTTTTGTAGTTTAAAGTTCAATAAATGTTTTACGACAAGATTCCCACCGCCAGCCATAGTTAAGTTCCTGAAGCAACAAGTTTGACTCCCGTAGAGTTTGATGCCTTGCTAAATACTATAATCATATAAATAATTAAAGCAGCCATGTCAATAATTTGATTAACAGTATCAACTGGCTACTTTTGATAATACAATTTTTAGACAATGTGGATTATCTAAAGATTTTGATAAATCACACCTATTAGGCATTTACCATCTCTTTTCCATCTTCAGTCATCAATATGACTGACTGTCGTCGGTATGGATTTCTTCATATTATACAATGTATGAAGCTTGATGTCTCCCTTTTGATATATAAGTACGAATCAAGTACGGTTTAGATATAGTTCAAGTTATTCAAAAAAACATCCGATTTATCTTACTTATTGTAAATATACGGAGTTATATGCCCAATATCTATCTAAAGATTCTACTGAAATAAGTCTTCGTCTGTTCGGGACGTTGACTCATACGCAAACGCCACACCAATTCCCGCATATTAATTACCTCAAAATGATCATCTAACTGTGCGGCACATTGTTTAGCAGCAGCAGCTCCATAAGCATCATTTTCAAAATGACTCCAAGCATGCACACACACTGCTGAGAAGCTTTCTGTTTGCACCTCATCTTGCAGTTTTGAAGCTATGAAAGCAGGAGAGCCCTCACGTTCGTGAATTCTATCCCAAAGAGAATATTTCACAGTGATGACAGGAATATCGTAACCGTCTTTATTCGTTACCCAAAAGATTTCTCCCTCGCCACCTGCATATGGAGAATATTGCAAAGCAATAATACCTTCCAACCGGTTGTTAGCATCCACATAAGCTTGATAAGCTTCTTGAGCTGCTTCCGATTTCACATCCATTGCCATAACTCCCAACAAACCAACATTGTGTCGACACATATAATATGCTAAACGTTCTGCTACAATCTTAAGATTGTTTTCCCTATTCCGGTCTTGGCTATATGTATCTATATAATAATAACCACCGCCCAGCATTTCTATAAGGGAACAACCCGACCTCTTCAGATTCAGTAAATAGTTGTTTTGTATAGGAGAGACCATTGCCAATGTAGAAATAGGTATTCCATATGACATCTTCACATCCTCAGCTTCAGGAATATTATAATAGCGAGGAACAAAGCTTTGCATCATCCATTGAATATTGTCACCATCGGAAAGGAAAAAAGAGACATAGTTTTTTTTCTTATTAAAATCAATATCTCGTGGATCAAACTCCTCTATTATAACCGAAGGCGGACATTCTTTATAAAGTAATGACATAAGCGAATGATTATAACTCCAGTCACAAGGAATCATCGGATGTCCACTTCTAGATACGCGAGCCACAAACAGGTCTTCACTTACTCCCTGTTCCCAGCCATACACAGGAGCATTGGGCTTTAACCATGCGAGCACTTCCTCCAACAATTCTATATTTTGTCCATCATTAGGGGTTCCTTGTGTCCGATTCAAATTCAATACAAACAAATTGTTCTTAATAGAAAACTCACGCAACTCTCCTGTCTGTACCGGCATGATAACTAAAGCTTCATTACTACACTTATCTTTGAACTCACGCCAAGCATCTACAGTAGTTTTACGGGTTGCATCATATCTCATCCGATAACCTGCTTTCTCGTAAAAGTCTTTATCACGCACATCTACAATAATCGAATTATAAACATGCGAAGCGACAGAAGCCACAATACCACTCTCTGGATTTCCTGCTACATCCGTCAATACATATCCATCGAACATCCCCTTCAGCTGAATACGCAAACCGTCCACCAATGGATAATCACAGCATGCTAATTCCACTCCATCCCGTATGCCTTGTTCTCGAATTCCCATATCTTCCAATGCTTTTCGAGACAATTGATAAGAAGCTATTCCATCATAATCATGTAACCAAACTCCTATTTCACTTTTCCCTTCCTCTACCGCACGGTTCGTCAAACCCGCTAAAGACTGACATAACAAGTGATATTGTAATCCACATTTTCTATCGGTTTCGTCTACACTGTTCCGACTATCTACAGAGATTACTCCTACGCAATTCCAATATTTTTTCGGTTTGTGTTTCATTTCGGACATATAATGCCACTCCTGCTCCAACATCATTTCGGGTATTTGCCAATTTTCGGAAAGACGATAAAAGGTATTACCACCTACTGCCTCCAATAATCCTACAAGAAGCAACAAGACACTAAAAATAAATTTCATACAACAATTCTAAGAATAAATAAATACTATCAAGTCCACAAACCATCTGCCATGCCAAATAAAGCCGAAGTACCACCTCCACATTAACAAAGGGAAAAAGGTACTTCGGCAAGCAAATAAATCAGTATTCACCTATTGAAAACGGCTATCTTGTACCTTAATTACAACTGTATTTCAAACACTTGTGAATAATTATATTTAGCTTGAATACCTTCTCCCAGCTTTTGGGGTAAAGCGCCGATACGAAAAAAGTATTTCTGCCCAGCTTTCAACTTCTTTCCTTCATCTGAATTCAAATCTAATATCAGTGTGAAGACTTTATTGACATTCTCGCTATTGTTCTCAAAGTTGACATTATCACTTTCAATGTTAACATCTACATGTGCCAAATTGAAAGAATTCGATGGATTCTTATCCGACTGAGCAAATAATGCTATTTTTTCCACCTGCCCTATGCTATGCCCATACTGCAATTTAAAAGTAGCGACAATGGCATTATTTTCTTTCTTCACCACTGATTCTTTGATACGAATATTAGGAATCACCCTAAAATCAAGTCTATTTTCACCCTTATTGAACCGATATGCTTTGATAGTATCCAGTTTTACAAAATTTCCATTGTTCATGATAACATCATAAATACCGGAAAAAACAAGATTATTTCTATATTCTCCGTTCAGCATAAGCTTCCATTGCTGCACTTTGCGAATAGCATATCCGTATTCTATCACCTGAACACAAGCAGCGTCACCACTTGTTCCAATCTCCTGCTGAATCAACTCTCCTGTTTCTGCATCAATCACTGCACCGTATACCTGAGCATCCGGACCATCAAAGTTATCAAGTTCACACCCAGTCATAACACATGCCGCACTGATGCCGGCTATTATATATTTTAAGCTTTTCATACTCTGTCTAATTAATAATTTAAGGATTCTGAATCATTTGATTAATGGCATTGCGCGGTACATCTTCATAATATTCTGAAATAGAATAAGTATTAGGCCCATTCAAACTTACTCCTAAAGTCGTCTTACGTATAAAAATCAAAGCGGGATTCTCTTCGCGCAAATCCAACATGGGTACCAAAATGTCATGAGAGAAGTTATTCATTAACGTATGCAGCACTCTCCAACGGCGCAAATCCCAAATTCGAATATTTTCAAAAGCAAGTTCTACCATACGCTCACTTCGTATATTTTCTCTTGTCAATTCAATTTCATTGGTATGAGCAGCTCGTTTACGGATATCATTCAATGCTTTGGTAGCAAGGTTCTTATCCCCCAAGCCACTCTCGCACACAGCTTCCGCATAGTTCAACAACACTTCTGCATATCGGAATACGATATAATCTACTGTTGTCTTATGATATTGGGCCGGCATACTCTCACTTATCATTTTTTTCATGAGAAAACCTGACATAGAATGAGTTCCATCTCCTGGCCAGAAGCCCGACACCTGATGTTTTTCACCTCCTAAGGTATAATAGGTGTTGCCATCTTTTCCAGTCACCGTAGTCGGAACACGATATAGTTCTGTACCATCCTGCTGAATCACACCACCCTGCATGATAATTTTAGTACCCTTCCATTCCGTCCCCGGAAGAATAATTGAAGCCCACAAACGAGCATCTTTGGCTTTCTTCTCGTCACCATAAGCAACACCATTAAACAAATCATAAGGAGTATCCTTGTTCACCTTGATATAATCGCTATATCCGGCATCAAAACCTGCATTAGAATAGTTATCATTAAGACGAGTCTTAACTTTAGCGTTCGAACGCACACCTGGAAGATCTGTATAGTCTTCATAAGCATCTACCAAATTCAATGCCGGAGACATTTTCCCTTGGCCCTGGGTCTGATAAGGTTCGATGAAATAATTTAAGCTACTGGCAAAACCAGAACCTTCTTTCACAATACCTTTTATGAAAATAGCCTCTCCCTCCGTCTGATTAGGATTAATAAAGATATTACGGTAATTTTCTTCCGCTTCTTTGGGATTAGCAGGATTGGGCCTATAAAGTTGATGACTCGATTCTGTCATGATAGCCAAAGAAGCATCTATACAATGTTGGTAGAAATAATCCGCATGTTCCGGCTTCATTCCTGCCAACCCCAATGTCACGGCTTCACCCTCCATTGGTGCAAGCTCACCAAATTTTGCAATAGAGGCAGCGTACAAAGCAGCACGTGATTTCAGTGCCAATGCAGTCCATTTGGTTGCCCGTCTGTCCGAACGTTCGTCCGGAAGTTGGCTAGCCGCAATATCGCACTGTTGCATAACATAATTCCAAGTATCAAACTCGGTACTGCGCGGTACTACCAGCGCATCGGGATTTTCAGGGTCGTAGTCTTGCAATTCTTTAATCAGAGGTACTCCACCAAACTTCTCTGCCAGATAAAAGTACACATAAGCTGTTGCAAAAGCTGCCTCACCTTCCAATTCTCTTTTTTCACTATCCCGAATATCCAATGTAGGGATGATACTTTTCAACAAATTAATATTACGCAGAGTGGCATAGCCATGATTGAAATAATCGGCACGAATTACATACCCTGGCGATTGCTCACCCCACTGGCTTTGCACAGCTTCTTCGCAAATATTAGCGTACCACAATAAACCTATATTTCCTGTAGGATTATTAAAACCACCTTCTCCGGTTGTGCCAGGCATAAACATATAATCTTCGATAGGCAGATCACGATAGATGGTCGCCATAAAAGCTTTTGCACCATTAGGATTATTGAATAATTCATTAGGCGTAAGCTTGTTATTTGGCTCAATATCCAAAAGTCCTGTACATGCTGTACATACAACTGACAGCCCTATTATCAAATAATATCTTATATTTTTCATTTCTAACGTACTTTATTTAAAAGCTAAGATTAACACCAAAATTGATTGAAGAAGACAAAGGATAATTCATCATACGATTATCTTGACCGGCTGTTTTTTCAGGATCCAGTTTCAAGTCTTTCTTCAGATAAGAATCACAGAATGTAAAAATGTTATAGGCATTAACATATACACGTAAATGCTGTAAACCTACATAACTAGCAAAACGCTGTGGCAGTGTATAACCTACCTCAATACTTTTCAGACGGAGATAACTTCCGTCCACGGTATTGCGGTCTGTCTCTTGTGCATTATTACCCATCGGATTGTAATTTGAAACACGAGCAGCAGGATATTTGCCTGGAATCCATTTACTATTTGCATCAAACGGATCTTCACGATGCCATCTGTCATATAAATGAGCAGAAGAGTTACCTTCCCAAGAAGCATAATTACGCAAATTGTCCGGTATTTGTATGGAGTAGCATGCCGCTCCTTGGAACAAAGCCATGAAATCAAAGCATTTCCATCCGGCAGTTAATGTAATACCATAATTCAAAGCAGGCATATTCAATCCAAAATATTTGGGCTCCATATCATTACCATCTATATATCCGTCACCGTTCAAATCTTTCAGATAATAATCACCTGGCAAAATCATAGTATTGCCACGATCACCGCTCTGCACCGGTGCATTGTAAATCTGATCATAGTTCTGGAATTGCCCTATTGTAGTATATCCCCAGCCAATACCACTCCAACGACCTTCAGTGGCTGATTTCCACTTATCCCAACTACTTTCATACTCTCCATGTACCTGACGAATCATTTTACTACGTGCAAAGTTAAAATTTCCTTGTATACCGTATGACACTTGTCCAACTTTATGTCTGTGTCCGATACTGAATTCAATACCTTCTGTCCGGTCGGCATTTAAATTTTCTTCCGGAAGTGAAGCACCGAATGTATTAGTCAGTTGACTACCTCTAGTTGCCAACAAACCATCTCTGTCACGTCGATACACATCAAATGTAAAGTCGAGTAATCCGTCCCACAGAGTCACATCTACGCCCAAGTCATAGGTACGGGTCGTAATCCAAGTCAAATTTTTATTGATAAGTGCCGGAGTCTGCACATCATTGGTTTGCACACCATCTACAAACTCATACCCTTTGGTTCCCATTATAAAACCTTCGATAAACTGGAACTCATTGCCTGCATCAATACCTGTTTCACCATACGAAGCTCTTAGCTTCAAATTACTGATAAATGGTACATTCTCTTTTACGAAAGCTTCTTCCGACATCCGCCATCCAGCACTTAAAACAGGGAAGAATCCCCAACGACTACCGGGTGCATAACGATAAGAACCATTGTAACGGAAAGCACCTTCAAGTAAATACTTACTCTTGTAATCGTAATTCAAACGCCCCAAATAAGAAATATTGGCTGTCTCTCCGTAACCACCCGAATTCTGGATGTTAGATTGAGAACCTAAATCTAAAATAGGTTTGGAATAGATATCATATTCACGGGTTGCCGACATATTATCATTCCAACCGTGGTTCATCTCGTACATACCCATCAAAGATATATTATGGTCTTCAGCAATAGTGGTACTATATGAAAGTTGGGCTTGTATATTGAGATTATTTCCATTACCCGCACTTACATAAAGACTGCTCGGGTCGTTGATAGTCTTCGATACATCATACGATTGATTCGGACTATTCCAACTATATAGCTGATACAACTTTCTCTCATGTGTAGTACGGCTATCACTAGCATCATACGAGGTCATCAACTTGGCTTTCAACCCCTTTATCCAAGGTACATCGTATGTCAGCGTAGCAGATGACTGCATACTTCTACCTCTGTTCGAATTCAAACCGGTAATATCGCCGTTCATAGCAGTTACCGGATTATCCTGAAAAGGATAGGCAGCATTGAAATATTCAGGATTATTATTAGCATATACACCTGATGTAGGGCGCATCAAAGTTGATTTGAACATCAATTCAAATATTCCTTGAATTGGAGCATTTGTCACATCATATCTTCCCGAAACATTTACTTCTGCTTTCAGATACTTGGAAAGTTGTGCTGTAAAGTTGCTGCGCATAGTATATCTCTCGTAATTAAAATCTCCGCCGCGAGTCAAGTCACCATCACGAGCATATCCAAAACTAGCATAGTACGTCATTTTATCACTACCACCTTCCACAGAAAGTGTATGTTGCTGACTACCAGCGCTCTTTCTAAACACAGCATCCAGCCAGTCCGTACTCTCATAACCCGGTCCACCTTCGCGCCATTTTGCCAGCTCTTCCGGTGTAGTAGTGGGGCCTGTACCCACATTCATTGAAACTTCATTCGCAATCTCTGAATATTGATAAGCATTCATAACCTCCAACATAGAAGTCGGGAAGATAGCAGTAAATGAGCCATTATAGCTAAAACGTGCTTTGCCTTGTCTTCCTTTCTTTGTAGTGATAATTACCACACCATTAGCAGCATTCATACCATAAATAGCAGCTGCACCGTCTTTAAGTACCGATATACTCTCAATATCTTCCGGATTCATACGTTGAAATTCGGAACCACCATCGCCACTATCACGAACCACTCCATCAATAACATAAAGCGGACTACCGAAACCACGTATCTGCACCATTGAACTAAATCCACCCGGCTGACCGTCTTGTTGTCTAATTTGTACACCTGCAATTTTTCCTTGTAGACTTTGGGCTACACTGGTACTCTTGGTAGTCAATACTGTTTCACCACTTAATGTAGAAATAGCTCCTGTAAGAGTCTGTTTTTTTTGAGTACCATATCCCACAACTACAACCTCATTCAGTACAGCTTCGTCCTCTTTTAGAATTACTTTCGCAAAGCTTTCTTTCCCGATCTTTACTTCTTCTGTTCTAAAACCGATATAAGAAATCTGCAAAGTGGCACCTTCTGCCAAATTTTGCAACCTAAACTCACCGGACAAATCTGTTATCGTATTTTGTCTCTTATCTCCTTTTACTATAACAGTTGCTCCAATCAGTGGATTACCTTCCTGATCTACCACCAATCCTTTAAATTGTACTTGTTGCGCATAACCTACCGCACAACATAGTAACATCATACATCCCAACAGGATGCGTGCCAAATAATTCGTGTGTTTTCTCATATTAACAAAAGATTTTAATATTATAATTAATAAAACATCGTAAACTCAATACTTCTCATTTACCATCTTAGAAATCAACAAATCTTTATTATTCCATGCTCCTTAGGCATTCTATTAAAAAACTAACAACTCATTTCATAACGTAGCGAAAATCATGTTTGTCGGCATTCGGGAGAATAGGACTCTCTAATCTGTTATCCACTATTTGATCCCAATATTGACTCAAATCCAAAACTTTGCCTTCATCTACTACAAATTCTTTGATCTCAATCTGCCTTTTCTCCGTAGTAGGAAGACCAGCCGGTTCAGATATTATTTTAGTAAAACTGATCTTATCCTTACCATACTTTTTCGTAATCTTCAGTTTCAGCGATTTAGTCTGAGGATCAGCAGTTACTACTCCCCAAAAATTAGGATAATACAGAGGAACGGAAACAAGATTATCATCCGTTATTACTGGAGCTAACCGCAATTCTTTTTGCAGAACATTAATACCTGCACCTGCCAATACATCTGTAGAGAACCAAGTAACAGGAGCCGTCATATAAGTAACATCGCTGGGATTCCACAAATTTTGTGTCCAGGTCCATCCTTTGCGCAGGTGTACTAGTTGAATATGTTTCATTATATCCATAGCGTCTGCATAGAAACCTGCCTGCATTCCTGTGAGTGCCGTATAGCTTTCCAGGTAGAAAGGCCAGCATTGTGACCCACGATTATCTATTCCACGTCCCAAATTAATATCCCAAACCTTATTAGCATAGTAATCAGCCGTTTTAGAAAGAGATATTTTGCATTGAGAAATGATAGATGCTTTCACTATATCCATAGGATATACATCTCCCCAACCGCAATAACGGCTTAGGAACTGCCCTGCCAATTGTCCGGTAAACAATACATTATCAAGCCTTTTAGAACCATCAGGTTCGCAACCATAAGCAAAGAAACGTCCATTCCACAGTTTATCAATTGCTTCTTTCTGAGATACAACAAACTGTTTTTGAGCCTGCTCAACCATTTTTGCATCGCCAATACTTTTGCCTATGGCTTCATAAGCTTTCAAAGTTGTCAGCCACACACCTGCATAATAGGAATACAAAGGCGGATGAGTAAAATCATCATAGGTAGTAGGACCAATAGGAATCGTACTGCCAGCCGGAATGCGGCTATACAAAAACTTCATAGCTCTCTTCACACCAGCTAAATGCTTTTTAAGATATTGCATATCACCTGTCTGTTCATAATCCTTAACCAACTGGATTATCCATCCAGAAGCATTATCAAGCATCCATCCTTTTTCAGTAGGAACACGTCCACCTTCACTGCCCATACCTACATAATAGTGTCCGATGAAGTGAAGAATGTATCCCTCCGGATCCATAGAGTCTGCAAAAATATCCATCTCGGAACGATCCAACTGGGTGAAGAATTTCTGATAGAAAGGATGAGCACTCAGACGTTGATCCATTGTTCCTCCAAATCCTCCCATTGCACCTTCATTGACCATTACATCACCACCTTTAGTCAATACCATATTGGTATAAATCACATATCCGCTATTTATCAACTTGAACTTATACCAGTCAGGCAGTGTACTTTCCAATATAGGCTTCTGCCATTCCAACGTTTGCTGTATTATTCGTTGCCTATTAGCGGCTACATAACCCACCAAGGACTCTATATCCTTAAAGTAATTATGATAGTATTTGTTATAGTCAGCTCCACAAGGCCAGTAGCTTCCGATTGGAGCTGCAGCTTCATCAATATGCAGTTCAGGTGCATACCATGCAAGCATAAACCGAATCGTTTTTTTTTCACCAGCTTTAAGTGTTGTCTTCACAGCTAATACAGAGGCAGAAGAAGATTGCCCTTGCTTCGTCAACAAAGTTTTAGAATTTTGTGGGGCAAACTCACCATTGGCAATAAACTGACTCCAAGCATCTGAAGTTTTACCACATGCAGGAAGATAAGATACATTCTTTTCACCCTCTACCGCAACTATTACTTTGTTCACATAGTTCTGAAAAGTGAGTTTCCGAGGTTGTAGACTATCTGCCACACATTGCATCAAGCCTGTTAAAGTGCCCTGCTTATAGGGTTCTACAAAAGTTTCAGCTTTTTCTCTAAGAGCCCAGTTTTCTCCATTATTCAAACTTGCTCTTCCTTCGCTAAGTAATTGTCCATTATCAAATCCTCTCAAACTGTTAGGATCATTAAACAAACCGATAAAGTCTTCCCAAGAAAAGGCCAACGCTGCTTCCATATTTTCTTGCGAGAACAAATCTACTTCGAACCATACAACTGGCAGTGAAGAGTCTTTCACATTGTGAGGAACCAGTCCTGAGTAAGCACGAATCACAGGAGATACAGACAAATTATTATCCGCATAACTTAACTGAACTGTTGGAAACAATCCTTTGTATTGGGTGTGTTTCACTCCCTCCATCCCGTATTGTTTTTTAGTATCTCTGACCAGACGGACTGCTTTCTTTTCATTTCCCTTTCGCATCCATAAAGAGAAAAAAGAAGACTCTGATCGTTTGATAGGAGTGTGAATATTATTTATTCCAATACGGGTAAATTGTCCACTGGGAGCTAAATTGATATTTCCCACTCCAATTCCTCCTAATGGAACTCCACTCACATCTTCATGGTCTTTCAATGAGAAATAGTCATAGTCAGTATCTCCACCCAATATTCCATTCTGGAAACTGAATTTGGTATTTGCTTCATTTACTCCATAATCATTTTCGTTCTCATTTTGCCCATACGAAGCAACTGCTCCAACAAAACAAAACATTAAAGAAACAAAGGTCCTTTTATTCATACATGTGCTTTTTAAATTAATAATAAGGTTACAAAACGACACTGCTTTCACTTGCGTTTCGAAAGCAAAAATAAACATCAATAGATTACAATATCGATTACATTATGGTTAATAAGCGGTTAATTATGGAGTAAAATTGATTAATTCACTCCATAATTAATAAAAATCATGCTGTATAGCATAATTTGAAAGAAAATGAGGATAAGCAACAAAGAATCACTGGAAACTCATCCGCAAATCATTATGGATGATATCCGAATAAGATAGATGATAACTGCTACCCATACTTTTACTAAATTCCGCAACATACAGATAGTACCTTTTCATCGCCTGATCTTCTCGTTTGAGTTTATGGCAACTGTTTAAGAAATACCACAAGGCAGTACTGCTCAGAGAGTCTATTTTCAACCAAATATCAGCTAACTGAATGACTTGTTCATACTCTGCCTTGAAATATAAATTTTCCAGTTCTATCATCAAAATCTCGTGAAGTTCAGATTCCTGATCACTTTTGAAAAAATCAAATATAGAATCGTCAATAGATTTAAGAAACTTTCCACGAGACAATACTTCTATTAATGACTGACTAATCTCCTGAAGTGAATTGCCTTGCTTTATACGCCCCATCAAAGAAAGATAATCCTTATAATCACAATAAAGATTATTAGATAACTTAATGGAATAATGGCCGTTTATGTAAAGCAGTTCTGCTCCTTCTACATCATTTAATATCTTTCTTAATCGGTTAATAGCAACTCCCTTAAGGTTTTTGGCACTGCTTGCTTCTTTTTCCGGCCATAACAATCCATATATATAAGATGAAGTAATCCCCTCCTTTTTTCCTATACTGTTCAATAGAATAAGGAGAAATAATTGCTTTATCTTGGAACTGAATAAATGCGTAATATTCCTGCCTTTTTTATCCAATACCGTAAAATCACCAAACAAATACAGAGTATTAGTAGGAAGTGACTTTTTGCCTTCCACCCGAACCGATATTCGGTTCTCTTCAAACATTACAGGAAGCGTCTGCTTACTTCTCTTTTTTATTCTAATACAAAATAACAAAAACAACAATATAAATACAGCAACTACTATGACATAAAAATATAAATAAGAGTTCTCTCCGTCCTTATATACACATAATGCATTTGCAGCAATGGCAGGAGCAGACAAAGAATAGAATCGGATTACAGACGATTGTCCTCCATGCTCATCAAACTCTTGTGTACAGCAATAAAACTCTTCTCTCTCCGCACTATAATACAAATTTGCATTCGACAATATGGCTTTAGACTCCATCGGCACTGCATTCCCCAATACCTCATAAGAATCGTCTAACAACGAAAACTTATAAAGTTGTAAATAAGAAGAAGCTTCTTGCATGGGATAACACAATGTATAGAAAGATGTCCCATCAGCAGATAGGACCTGATTTCTGACTGGAACAATATTAGGACCTTTATACGAATAGTCTCTTATTTTTGTTATAGTAGAATCTTGCAGATTTATTTTATAAAGGTCATAATAATAGTTTTTCCCAAGACTCTGATCGCCACTTGGATTTCCAGTACCACCAAACAACAACAACTCACCCGATTCTAATGCACCCATAGAAGAAAAGAAACGAGGAGCAACAAAATCCCCCTTCAAATGCATTGTACTCCAAGTATTTTTATCCAAATCATAGACTTCCAACGTATTAGCATATTTACGCAAGCCAAAGCCGCCAAAAATATAATACTTGTTATTAAGAGTATCTAAATATGAAGAATGATGATGCCTTTGTGAAGACAAATGGGCAGAGCTCACTTCTTTTGCTTCACCTGTAGCTAAATCCAATGAACAAACAGTATATTCATTCAGAGACTTATCTACCTCATAGATATAGACAGAACGTGTATCCGGACAAAAGAAATTTGTTCCCAAACGCATCTTAACCGGTAAACCAGCATGCTTATACCCGCTCCAGCTATTATGGCGTAAATCTAATGTATACAAAGAATCGGCATTAAAATAAACAAAGTTACCCAAATTAGTATCATAGCTATAGCCAGCTGTTGTTTCGGAGCTATGAGAGTAAAGCAAATTCCAATGATAAAATCTATTTATCAACCACACAGGATTAATAGCTTTACCTCTGACCTTGCCTTGTGTATCATGCACCAAAGTCCCTATACTTTCATTCAATGGAAAAACAAATTGTTGATCGGGAGCAGAAACAACAAGGTTTCGAATAGCAAAAGAAGGTATTTCCTCAGAGAACTTGCTACTTCCAAACATAATGGAAGGAGCCATTTCTTCAGATAAGCCTAAATTTCCGGTTTTGTATTCACGATTACCAATAATCAGATTCACCGAATCTTCTTTAAACAAAAATGTCATTTTTATTGGTATCCAACGCCTAGAGCCAAGTCTATCGTTACAAAGAGTATCTACCACTTTACACTCTTTAGCTTCAATGTTAAATTTTAGAAAACTCCGCCAAGCATTATCATAAGAAAAAACAAAACTATATGTATCAGCCTCTTCTTGTTTCGTGTCATTCAATCGAAAAACATAACCAAAGGAAGTGTGATCCAAAATAGCTAGATCATAAGATATAGACAAGCTATCCTTAAACGTCAAAGGCTTATCACCAAAAACAGAATAGCTTGTCTTCTGAACAGTTTCAGATTCATATGTATTAAATTCAATTCCCTGAGCATTCCCCCGAAAGCATACAAAACCAAGTAGTAGTATAAATATATATTTCATCTTAAATCATGTAGTTATCCATTGATTAAAAAAGCAAATATAAAATAAAAGAACCGGATTCATGAAATATAAACCCGGTTTTAACATGTGTTCTTAGCTTTAGTTCGCCATCTCTGAAATAAATTTGATGCGTACCGTTAACTTCCAAAACATGAAAAGGAGATATAAAATATTGCAGGTTTGACTTGTTATATCCAATTAAACAGTAAATAGACAAAACTACCTCCTCCTCAGCAACCGATATTTTGAACGTTTTACACCCCTGAAAGCTATATTTACACCCTTAAAGTTGACATATACATTGTCCGTTCATGTCCCTTGCCTTTGAAGTATTAAGGTATGAAACTGAGGGGATATACGCTTTATAATCATTCAGCCGGTAAGGATATCATAACTCTTTGCTGCTGTACTGACCAATACTTAATACAACATACAACAGCTGGTCATAAAGAGGCGATGAGTATAGGATATAAGTTCAGCATCGGTAGAAGGGTTATCTCAGTATCAGTACAGAAACTAATCCGGTAACCGGACTCTGTATTGGCCACTCATCCACTCTATTCATTATTACCCGTACGGATTTGGGATGAAGTGTTGGTTATATGGCTACTTGGAAAATGGAATAATGTAAAATATTTCATATATCATATAATACTATACCCGTTCTGTTGGGCATGAAAAGACAGTGTCTTTTTTCTTATATTTATATTATATATAGGTGGGTAGCGTTTTACACACTCTAGGGATAGATAGTTTTTCATCGCTTAACCAATTAATATTCAATTCAAAAAGTCGTATCATGTTGTATTTTTCAAGGAACCGTATTTTGAACGTTTACCCGCCTGAAATATAGAGTTTACCCACCAGCGAATGATATTTACCCCCCTGAAAAAAGAAAAAGGAGGGCACCTTTCGTATACCCTCCTTGGTTCGTTTCATCTCAAACCGTTTCTTCTCTCATATCTTTTGAAAGCATTTTTTACGCTGTCCCGGTCCACTCCGATCATCTTTGCTATCCTCCCGTATCCCAACGGCTGGCCGTCCTCACCGGGAGTATGCCATAGAGGATACCAGCATTCAATCTCCTCGTCCGTCAGCTTACGTCTGAGGGGTAAGCCGGCCATTTTCTCCATCACCGGATATGCTCCCTTATAGTATTTGTGGAGGAAACGTTCCATGCAGTGGTTGGCAATATATACGGTCAGTTTGCAGACTGCCTTGCGCATCTTCGGATTGTCCTCTCCCGGCTCTCCGGCGAGCATGTGCAGCACGATGGCGGCATGGAAGGCAATGGTGGCCATGCGGGGGGAGACCATTCTCCTCATCCTGTCATCAGCCTTCTTCTGTTCCCCGATCCAGTTGCCCAGCGGGCCATGTACATAGGAGAGGTCGGTAAGATACTCGTCGGCGGGAATGTCCGTGCCATCCTCCGCAGTCCTGAGGCAGTATTTCTCCCGCCATTCCCCTAACTGGTCGCGCATTCTCTCAAGTTCCTCACCCTCCGGCAGATCGAACTCGGGAACTGAACGGTCCTGTTCGGGAATCGCGCAGAAGCAGATACGGGAGGCGGTGCCGTTCTCGTAGTCCTCATCCGTAAAGAAGCGTCTGACAGCTCCGGGAGTACCGGTGAAGGTATAGTTCAAACGGACAGAAAAATCACCGCGGCAGTCATCACGGGTATGCTTGTTGTCCAGGGAGACGGCCTCACCGGAGAATGCCTTGCGTAGCAGGTCACTCGAGAATCCACCACCTTTCGAAGCGGATTTCCGTATGGTGTCGATCTCCGTTTCCATTGCATAGAGGGAAAGACCCCGGCTGTTGGCGATGACCTCCATCAGCCTTGCCTTTGAAATGTCGGTACCCACTATCTGGACAATCCGGTCTGTCCTGCCGGTTCTGGATTTTAGCCTGTTGTCCATGACCACCCTTTGAAAGAGGTCCTGCTCATACACGTCCTTGAACACACTCTTTCCTGAACCCTGCCCACCCTCGATAATCACCTGCAGGCTGGGTGAATGATACCGTCCATCCAGATATCTTGCCCGTACATTTGAGAAGGCCAGTGCACCGTAGCCACCGAGCAGATGGAAGAGCATGGCAGGCCTGAAACCTTCAGGACAGCCGTCAAGAATGGTACTGATGTGGGGGATGGCAGAGTGGCACGGCATGGGGAATTCCCGGTTGAACCATTGCAGCCATTCTCCAAGACTGACATCTTCGTGCGGGTTCTGCTCTTGCCCCGTACTTTTCCCCATTGGACCGAACTCCCGACGGATTTCAAACAGAGCACGCGTCTCGTCAATCTTTACCTGGCTGAGCCCTTTTGCTTTCCGGATGTCAAGGTCGCACTGCTGTTCAACCTCGTCCTTTTTGATCCTGCTGTTCTCGCATGCCTCATCCTTCCTAATTACGCTTTTCTGTTTCTCGTTCTCAATCCTGGCCTTTCCCAACTTCTTCCTGATTTCGGGCAATACGAACAGCCCGACTGCAACCGTGATGCCGACAACGGGACCACCGATTTTCCAGAAAGATGAAACGGTGCCCTCATAGCTCCCTCTTACTCCACACAGTCCTACACTCGCTCTCGCTTTAATGGTGGAAGGGGCACTTGCATTTGAAAAATTTCTACTCATAATCAATGTGATTTTTTAAAGTTGATAAATCTTGTTTAATTACTGCATCGTCCGTCGGGACTGTCAGACAGACCGGAGACTTCACGTTTTTGACGGCCTGCCTTCTGTTGACATCTGCCAGATGACGGTCCACGGTTACCAATGAGACGACATACATGGTAGCGATTTCCCTATGGGTCATCCCTTTCTTCGACGCCAGATACCATTCTCTCACCATGCCACGGGTGACTTTTGTTCTGCTCCTGGTACGTTTGGTAGAGAGGGGAACCTGTGATGGCACAAGCTCTTCCGCATCATTTCCCACCTTATCAATTACGGCAGGTGTTTCCACTATCCGACCGTATCTCTTTACAGACCTCTTATAGGCCAATATACCGGCAAGACCGATGACAGCCATGCCAAGTTCCATTAGGAATATTCTTTTAATGTTCATAATATTAATTATTTATTGGTTATAATAATACACTCAGATTCGATACCCCGACCGCCACTGGAGAAAGATAGCCGGCATGCTTTCCCTCATGTGAAAGCCGGAGAACGGAGAGGTGTCATTGTCGGTGATAAGCCTTCACAAGCTCCAGAGCGAGGTCAGCATCAACCACGATGAGACGCCCGTGCTGCACTATGGCACTGTCCAGAATACCGCTGCTCTTGATACGCTGGGCAGTGGAGACTGAACAGCCGAACAGCTTGGAGAGACCGGAAAGGCCGTATACATAATTCTTCTTGACGGAAGGGGCACCGGAAGATACCACCTCATGCTCACCGGTACACCCGCAGAGCTTGAACACTTCGACAAGGTCGGAAACTGTGGCCTGGAACAAAGGCTTGTTAAGCATATCAGATATATTATTTTCGCTTTTCATTTTATATGTTTTTTTAATTAATAAAATCTTATCAAGCTTGAATCGCGGGAGCAAATATAGAGATTATTCAAATACAACGAATTGAATTACAGCTATTTACAAAGATATAATTGAGATATTTGGAATAGCAGGAATATAGCAGAGAGATAGCTTAAAAATAGCAGGAATAATTTGCAGAAAAACAAAAAATCCCCTTGTCCGGGAAAGGACAAGAGGGGCGGATAAAGAAAAAATGGAAAGATGGTTTCAGAAGGTTGGGAATCCGGAAAGAAGCACAAGAAGGGATTTCAAGTCATTATCCTTTTCACTTATAAAGCGGGCATTCTCTTTTAGTGTAGAAGATACCTTGTTGTTTTTCACTAAATCATGACTGACCATCCTATTGAAGTCACATGAGGGATTCTTGTTTATATTCCCGGTAAAGAGTCCCTTGCATATTTTCCATTTGTCACGGTAAGGAGCACATACAATGCCGATGAACAGTGAGAAGCTCCTGGGAGAGGCAATCCATTCAATGGATATGACACCTTCAGGCTTCTTACCTTTACCGGTCAACACATAGGTAAACTGCTCCAGGGATGTCCTTTTATGGAAGTACTTGCCATGCATTTTATCGAACAATTCCTTGATAACCCCTTCATCAAGAGAAAGGCAAAAAGTGGAAGTGGAAAAGGCAACGGAGGACTCAACGGGTTGTCGTTTGCCCGAAAAAGCCCCCCCGGAAGCTGGATTTCCGGATGACTGGGGACTCATAGTTTCGGAATCTTGAGAGACAGATGAACCGGAAGCGGCGACCGTATCCTCTGACAAAGGCTCACGGGATGTTTCCGTATGATTGTTTTCGGAAAAACGCACGTCCTCTTTATGGGGGCTGTCAGCGGAATTGATTGTAATATTCGTGGTATTCGTCACATTGATCTGGTTTACATAGACTGTAGTATAAACATTCGTATGACAACCGTTTCCTTCAGATGTACGACTCTTGCAGGAAGAATCATCCGGAGAGGATGCCTTGGAAGTCTTGGAATTAGACACAGCGGACAGTTTATTCCGTATCCTCACACTTGTGATAATCAAAGCAGTGCTTACAGCGGCATCAAAAACGAAGTCAGTTACTTTCTCAGTTACTTTCCCTAATGCAGTAACAGTAGCCAAAGAAAGCCGTCTACTCGCAGCGTATAACATGTAGTTACATGCATTGCAAGCAATATAGCCAAATGCGGTTTCCATATCTTTAAATTTTTAAAAACGATCACCATTTTTAGAGAACGCCCCAAATATAGCAAAAATATAATCACACCATATCGTCCGCACTGTCAAAAATAGCCACAATCATGTATTTTATAGCCTACTCAAGGAGTTTTTATGTCTTACAGCATCCAAAATACTATTCAATTCTGCTGGACTAAGGGATTTCAGAATTTCTGTCAGGTCAGACCTATCATCAGACGAAATATCCAACAACCTATTATTATATGACACCTGCTGTTCATGAGGGAAAATATCTATGTAGCGTGCGGTTACACTTTCATTATGAGAATGCCCCATACTCTCACTGATATAGTTTATTGGTACACCGGCATGAGTCAGATTGGTAGCAAAAGAGTGTCTACACCATGTACTACTCGGAAAAATCTCCCACCCCAAAAAAACGACCAACTTCTTCATACGGTCTTGAATATTGCTGTTCTCCAATGCTATCATTTTACGAATGGCCATTTCATCAGTCTCACCTTTCAATATAGAAGGGAACACCAAAGCACCTTTTTCTTCTGGAGCAGCGATTTCCGACAAAATATTCTTTAAAGGCTCAATAATTGGAATCACGACTTCACTATTATTTTCACTTCTATCTTTAGTTTTATATCGCATAAATTGAAACGCCTTTTTACCGCTAAAAAAATAGTAATCATTATATCTCAACCGTGCAGCATCTGCCAAATTAAAGCCATTACACAAATACTGTAACAAAAATAAACCTAAAGAAAAATGTACCTTTTCTCTATAAACCTTCTGCCACGATTCTGGATATTGCTTATTAATAAATACTTGATACAACTCCGTCATCTGTGCTACATTCAAATATTCTTTCTTCCGCGTACTACCTGTAGGTATAGTGATTAAAGTTTTATCTTTACCAAATGGATATTCTTTCCCACTAAGAAAACCTCTCTGAGTACACTCATTCCATACAACCCTACATGCTCTCAGATATATTCCAATAGTCGTTTTCGTAAATCCATCATTTTCCATACCTTTAATCCATTTTTCAATCAAAGTCTTAGATACATTAAAGCCTGATATTACACCAACATACTTGATAAATGATTTTTTTGCTGTTGCATAACTGTCCGCAGTTCCCACAGATCTATTTCTAACAATATCATCCCAAATTTGCAGAAACGAATCTTCTTCATTTTTTCCTGTCAATCGGGTCATAATCATAGCCAAACTTAATTTAGCAGTTTTATCCAAATCCTGCACTATATCAACATAAGATTTGAATGTTCGTTCTAATTGCACTTTACGTTCAAAATTCGTTTCCCTTTCATTTTTTGTACTGGTTCTACGACCAGTATTCTTTGCTCTACAAATAGCATCAAATTCTTTTTCTGTATATTTTTCCCCTAATGAATAATACAACCTTTTCCGATCTATAGTAAATCGTAAAGCTATAGGGTATTTATTATCACTCTTTAGGTGCCTTCTATCCAAGACCAAACTTATTACACAAATACCAACCTTATCATTAGCCAAACAACTTATATACTCTTTACTTTTTTCAACCATAGTTTTCCTCCTTTATACATTTAAACAAAATACTATAATCACTCATCCGAGAACACAAGTGGGAACACAACGGGAACACAAAAAGCTCCATTTTTTTAAAATCAATTCCAATCAGACGGCATCACAAAAATAGCAAATATTTGATTAACAAGCAAATATAAAGTGCAAGAATAATCATAAAAAATCATCCTAAATGATTCATAATCATGAGGTCCCCGGTTCAATCCCGGGTCCCGCTACTAAGTCGAAAGGCTTGTAAATTAGGCAATTAGGAGGCTTCCACTCTTGGTTGTCTTTTTTGTTTATAAGGGCATTTGCACAGATTTTGCACGGATTTCGAGATAAAACGTTGATAATCAATGAAAACGTAAGATAAATCTACTTTAAAATCCCTTTCTTCTGTTTTCTTTTCATTGCTTGGCTTTTCTTAACGGTAATGTTCGAGATAAGACTTAAGATGTCCAATGATGAGGCTTGAATCACAATAAAATCATTCTCGAATGATGTTTCTTGCACGAAATCTTGCACAAATGAATATGAGAAAAGAGATAAGCTACACACCGGTAATTACCTCTTTTCATCGCGATATTTTCCAATGAGCAACCCATTTATTCTTAATTTTATCTTTCTGTGAAATATAGAAATCAAATACCACTATATAGTTTGGTGAAACCACTTCAAGCAGAGAACGGGCATATATATTCTTTTATAATAGTTATGAATGGTGGATATACAGACAATCGGTTCAGTAAAATCACTTCAAGCAGAAAACGGGCATATATATTCTTTTATAATAGTTATGCATAGTGGATATACAGACAATCGATCCAGTAAAATCACTTCAAGCAGAAAAAAAGACACATATATTCTTTTATTATAGTAAAAGACAATCCCGTTCTTTGGCAAAAATCAGAAACGGAAGGAGATTCTTTTTCGGCAACCTGTTTGATTCTGGCTT